>Ga0208612_1000909_pt1 | contig 12412 bp, 14 predicted proteins | sample AntDryMetagUQ889_FD_188089 | JGI IMG/M metagenome (GOLD analysis project Ga0208612, IMG submission 188089) | Polar desert microbial communities from Antarctic Dry Valleys - UQ889 (SPAdes) | ecosystem: Environmental > Terrestrial > Soil > Desert | place: Antarctic Dry Valleys | collected 2008-12-31 | reverse complement strand
GATCTCATTTCAGCGGGTGGACGCGCCGAGTCGCGAGGAGCAACTCGCGACCTCCCAGGCGATCTTCGAGAGGGTGAAGGAGATGTACGCGATCTTGAACGCCGAAGGCCGCCGAGGGGCAACTAGATGAGTCCACTCAACTAACCGTTTGGCGCGCGGCTAAGCGGGCATCCGTTCGGTGTGAGCACCGGACTCCTCATCGCCATCGTGGTCGCCGTCATCCTCTTGGCCCTGCTGCTGATCGTGCCTGCCGTGCGCTCTTATCGCGCCAAGCAGGCTGCAAAGCGTGAGCGCCTCGCCCGTCAGGCCGCCGATCATCGGGCTCAAGCCGACGCCGGCGTGGCGCGTGCGCGTGACCTCGGCTCGGAGGCCGAGGTCCACCAGGAGGAGGCCAAGCGCCATCACGAGTTGTCCGAGGCGCACGCCTTGCAGGCGGAAGAGCATGAGCAGTCAGCGGGCGAGGCCCAGGCAGCCGTCAACCGCGCCGGTGAGGCCGCCGGTCGCCACGACGCCCAGGCTGCGGACCTGGAGTCAGAGCTGCCGGAATCCGATACCGAGGCGCGTCCGTAGCTTCCGCTTATTCGTAACGTTTCTCGAGCGTCGGCCACACCTTGGGGTCGTGGCCGGGAATGATCACCGCTTGGGGGTACTGCCGCCTGAAGAGCTGCAATTCCTGCAGCGAGCGGCGCCAGGTGTGCGGATCGGCCGGCCTCGGCGGGGGCGCGGCGTCGTCGAGCTGAGCCAGGGTGTAGATCGCGTCGCCCGCGATCACCAGGTCGCGCTCCTTTAGCCGGCAGATCACGGACTGGTGCCCCGCGGTGTGACCCGGGGTGTAGGCCAGCCGCACGCTGCCGTCACCGAACAGGTCGAAGCTGCGACCGAAAGTCGAATACGACTCTGCCTGCGGCGTGTCGTAGTGCACCGTGCGGTAGTCGAAGGCATAGTCGAATTGCGACCGGTTGTATCCGTGCAGGAACGGCTGCGGCCCACTGGAGGCCGCAGCCCACTCAGCCTCGGAGACGATGAATGCGGCGCTGCCGAATTCGGCCATCCCGGAGGCATGGTCGTAGTGCAGGTGGGTCATGACGACCGTGCTGATCTGTCCCGGGTCGACGTTCCGCGCTCGCAGTTGCGCCGGCAGATCCTCGCCCGGATCGAGCTGCGGACGCGCGTACCAGCTGACCACGCGCCCCAGGTTGGCGCTCGGCTTCGAGGTCACCGAAGGATGCAGGCCGGTGTCCACCACGAACGGCCCGGCGTCGGGGTGAATGATCAAAAAGGCGGGACAAGGCACGGTCCACCAGCTCGATCGGGGCGTCACCGGGCCCAGCATCTGCAGTTGACCCGTGCGCTCGCCGCCGGCGCGCTCGAAGAACTGAGGCGGGGCGGTCATGCGACCGACCTCCAAGGGCTCGACCACGACGGTCGCGCCGGGCGAGCCGCCGGACAACGGGCTTGTGAGTGCCCGCGGATGTGCCTTGATCTTCATGGCTGCCAGCGTAACCCTATGCTGCTCGCCGATGGACGAGCCATCCCACATCTTCCGGGACGGCCTGCTCGAAGGGCGGGTCTGCGTGGTCTCGGGTGCGGGGACGGGCTTGGGGCGGGCAAGCGCGCTGGAACTGGCCCGCCTGGGAGCCAGAGTAGTCGGCTGCGGGCGGCGTGAAGAGCCGATTGCGGAGACCGTCTCGGCGATCGAAGCGCTGGGCGGTCAGGCCTCATGCGAGGCCATTGACATCCGCGACGAGGAAGCCGTCGACGGGTTCTTCGATCGCGTCGTCGAGCAACACGGCCGCGTTGACGTCCTGGTCAATAACGCGGGGGGCCAGTTCCTGAGCCCCGCCGAGGCGATCACGCCGAAGGGCTTTCGAACCGTGATCGAGCTGAATGTGATCGGCACCTGGTTGATGACCCATGCCGCTGCGACCAAGGCGTTCATCCCCCAGGGCGGTGGCAAGGTCCTGAGCGTCACCCTTTCCCCGCACAACGGCATGCCGGGCATGGTCCATTCCGGCGCCGCCAGGGCGGCGGTCGAGAACATGATGAGGACGCTGTCGATCGAGTGGTCGCGTCATCAGATCAAGCTGTGCGCGCTTGCCGCGGGCCAGTTCGCGACGGATACCTTCCGCACCAAGTATCCCGCGGCGATGGTCGAGAGCATCGAGCGGACGATTCCTCTGGGCCGCACCGGCACCGAGGAGGAGTGGGCGTGGCTGGTGGCATACCTGGCGTCCCCGGCGGGCGACTTCTATTCAGGCACGACGATCACCATGGACGGCGCCCGCGACAACTGGTTCGGCGCCTGGCCACCCGGCTTCGAGGGACGCGAGCCGGGCGCCGGGACGATCGAGGCGGAGGAGCGCAGGCCGAAGAGCTGAGCCGCTCTTAAGGAAGCTTGCCCGCCGCCAGCTCGCCGAGGATGCGATATCCGGCAATCGAGGGATGATCCCCGTCGTCCGTCAGCCCCGGGCCCATCAAGCCGGGTGAGTCCGGATCCTCCAGCGCGGCGTGGAAGTCGATCCGCGTTATCGCGCGCCGCCGGGCGATCCCCTTGATCTGGGTGTTCAGCTGGGCGATCGCCTGATCGGCCGCCGGATGCGCGTTGTTCCATGGCAGCACGGTGACGATCGCCACCTGAAGGCCTTCGCCTTGCGCCTTGGCGACGAGGGAATCGAGGTTTCGAGCCGCACCTGCGACCGCCGCAGAGACAGCGGCGTCGCCGGCGCCGAGCGCCCGGGCGATGTCGTTGATGCCGCCTTGGACGATGACGCTCTCGGCGCCCACGGCGCACTCGCCCAGCCGAGCCGCGATCTCCTCCGTGCGCTCGCCGAAGACGCCGCAGTTCTCAAACTCGAGCGTCGGGTCTGCCCGCTCGGCCCAGTAGGAGTATTGGCTGCGCTCGTCGTCGCCGAATCCCAGCGCCTCGCGCAGCGCCGGATCCGGGTCATATAAGGGTGACCCGGCGGTGATCGAGTCGCCGAGGGCAGCGATCCGGCTTGCGTCAGATGCGGTTGCCGAGGCGGCCGGCTCGGGGTGCTCAGGCGCGGATCGGGACTCGCGGTCACCGCAACCGGCAAGCCCGAGCGCGCCGAGGGCAGCGAGCAGCGCGATCCTCAGGTGAACATTCCTCCGAACTGGCCGCCGGTCACGTTGAGGACTTGGCCGTGGACGTAGTTCGCGTGTTCCGAGCACAAAAACAGGACCGGCCCCGCCGCCTCCTCCGGTTGTGCCGGGCGGCCCAGAGGGATGATCATTGCCGCCATCGCCCGCATCTGCTCCGGAATCCCGAGGTCGATCGTCTCACCCTCCTTCTCGATCGTCTCGCCCTTCTCCTTCGCTTGGGTCAGGCGGGTTTCGACGAAGCCGAACGCGACGGCGTTGACGTTGATCTTGAACTGCCCCCATTCCTTCGCAAGCGTCTTCGTCAGGCCGACGACCGCCGCCTTGCCCGCCGAGTAGTTGGCCTGGCCGGCATTGCCCATCGTGCCGGAGATCGATGAGATGTTGACGATCTTGCGGAAGACCTCCTTGCCCTCTGCCTTCTCTGCCTTGGCGACCTCCCGCCAAGCGGGCGCGAGGGCTCGGATCAGGCGAAACGGAGCGACGGTATGGATGTCGAGCATCGCCTGGAACTGCTCGTCGCTCATCTTGTGGGCGACACCGTCCCAGGTGTAACCCGCGTTGTTGATGAGGATGTCCACCTGCCCGAACTCGGCTTGGGCCTTCGCCACGAGCGCGTCCGGGACGCTCGGGTCGGTCAGGTCGCCGGCGAAGACGGCCGTGTCACCCTGGATCTCCCGCGATGCCTGCTCGGCCACGTCGCCATCGATGTCGTTGATCAGCACCTTCGCGCCCTCGCTCACGAAGAGCTCCGCGGTCGCGCGACCGATCCCCCGTGCCGATCCGGTGATGATCGCCGTCTTGCCATCGAGTAGGCCCATTTGTCGTCGACTCCTCCTTAAGGCGCTTGGATTGCGAGCGAGGCACGCTATTCGATGAGGCAGTCAGGGATCGGTTGTCCAGCCCCGGTGAATCTGAGACACTGGTGCCGGTAAGGGTTCAGCGAAAAGGGTTAGATCAGGAATTGCGCGATCGCCGCGAGGCGGTCGTTCGCGAGCACATGGAGTCCGAGAACACGCACGACTACGACGTGACCCTCGGCACGTTCGGCCATCCGCGCTACGAGATCATTCCGACCGGTGACGTATTCGACGGGGAGGAGGCAGTCCGCCAGTACTTCCTGGACACCCGGACCGCCTTCCCCGATCAGCGCAACGAGCTGATCGCCCTGCACCACGCGGACGCCGGTGTGATCGCCGAGTTCACGCTCAAGGGAACGCACGAAGGACCACTGCGGGGGATTCCCGCCACGGGCAAGGCGTTCGAGTGCCGTTGCGCTGCGTTCTTCCTGTTTGAGGGCGCGGACCTGGTCTGTGAGCGGGTCTACTTTGACGCGGCCACGATCCTGGGTCAGCTCGGCCTGGTGCAGCCTGCGCCCTCCTTGACCGACTAGTAAATGATCTAGAGCCCCAGCCGGCGCCCCAGGATCTCCCTCATGACCTCGTCGGTACCGCCACCGATTGGGCCCAGGCGCAGGTCGCGGAGCGCCCGCTCGATCCCGTACTCCTTCATGTAGCCGTAGCCGCCATGGATCTGCAGGCATTCGTCGGCGACCTCGACGGCGGCCCGCTGGGTCAGCAGCTTGGCCTTGGTCACCTCCTCGAGTCCCGCGCCGATCGAGGGATGCCCCCAGTCCTGCCGGGCGATCGCCTCGCGCCGCTCCAGCTCGGGGGCGATGAACTCGCGCAGCGCGTGGTAGGTGAGCGCGCGGGCGACCTCCATCTTGATGGCGACCTCGGCGAGCTTGTGGCGGATTGACTGAAAACGGCCGATCGGCCGCCCGAACGCCTCGCGCTCGAGCGCGTAGGCGATCGTCACTTCGAGTAGGCGCCGCATCGCGCCGACGGCGCCCAGTGCCATCAGCAGGCGCTCCCACTGGAAGTTGGCCATGATCAGGTAGAAGCCACCGTTCTCCGGGCCGAGCAGGTTCTCCTTCGGCACCTCGACGTCAGTGAACGAGAGCTCCGCTGTGTCAGAGGCCCGCCAGCCCAGCTTCTCGAGCTTGCGCGCGACCTCGAACCCGGGCGTGCCCCGCTCCAGGATCAGAAACGAGATTCCGTGGTGGCCGCCGTCCGGGGAAGTCTTGACGGCGCAGACCAGGAAGTCGCAGCGCACGCCGTTCGTGATGAACGTCTTCGAGCCGTTGACCAGGTAACCGCTATCCGTACGATCCGCCCTGGTTCGGATCGAGGCGACGTCCGAGCCCGCGCCCGGCTCCGTGATCCCCAGGGCGCCGATCTTCTGCCCGGCGATCGCCGGGCGCAGGAAGCGCTCGTGCTGATCCGGGGTGCCGAATTTCCAGATCGGCGGGGTGGCGATCCCCGTGTGCGCGCCCAGCCCCGCTCCGACTCCGCCCGAGCTGCCGGCCGCCGCCAGCTCCTCTGCCCAAACCGCGTCGTCAACGTAATCACCGCCCTGACCGCCCAGCTCCTCGGGGTACTTGAGGCCCAGAAAGCCGAGCTCGCCCGCGCGGTCATAGAGCGCCCGCGGAAACTCGCCGGCATCGTCCCATTCCTCCACGTGCGGCGCGATCTCGGCCTCGACCCAGCGCTTGATCGTCGCTCGGAGCTCTTCGTGCTCGTCCTTGAACGGAGGCAGCAGAGCACGCCGGCCCGAGTCCCTGATCAAGGTCTCGTTCATCGGCGCTGCTGGTCTAGAGCCCGTAGGAGCGCCCGATCACGTCGAGCATGATCTCGTCGGTGCCCGCCCCGATCCTGTTCAGGCGCTGGTCGCGGAAGGCGCGCTCGATCTCGTACTCCTTCATGTAGCCGTAGCCGCCGAAGATCTGGACGCATTCGTCGGCGACCTCGTGGCAGACCCGCGTCGCAAACAGCTTCGCCATCGTGATCTCCCGGACCGGATACTCGCCGTTGGCGAAACGCCAAGCGGTCGCGTGGACCATCTGCTTCGCCGCCTCGATCTTCGTCGACATGTCCGCGAACTTGTGCCGGATCACCTGGAAGTGCCCGATCGAGCGCCCGAAGGCCTCGCGCTCCTTCGCATACTCCAGGGTCTTCTCGAACATCCGCTCGGCGCCCGCGTAGCAACCAGCGGCGGCGACAAGGCGCTCGCCCTGAAGCTCCCAGGAGATGTGGTAAAAGCCCTTGCCGATTTCGCCCAGGACGCAATCAGCCGGAACCCGCATGTCCTCGAACGCCAGCTCAGCGGTATCGGAGGCGTGCATCCCCATCTTCTCCAGTGTGCGGCTGACGCTGAACCCGGGCAGGGCGTTCCCCTCGTCATCGCGCAGGTCGATCAGGAACAGGGTGATCCCGTCGTGCCGCGCGCTCGGATCGGTCTTGGTCACCAGCACGCAGAAGTCGGCCCGCGCGCCGTTGGTGATGAACATCTTCGAGCCGTTGATGACGTACTCGTCACCGTCCCGGATCGCCGACGTTCGAATTCCGGCCACGTCGGACCCGGCGCCGGGCTCGGTGATCCCCAGGCAGCCGATGCGCTCGCCCTTGATCCCAGGCACCAGGTAGCGCTGCTTCTGCTCCTCGGAGCCCAAGAGGTGGACGGGGGGTAGGACCATGTCGGACTGCACGGCGAAGCCCATGTTGGTGCCGCCGGACCCTGTGTAGCTCATGCACTCGGCCCGCACCAGCGAGTAGAAGTAATCGCCCCCTTGCCCGCCGTACTCCTCAGGGAAGCAGAGGCCGATGTAGCCGAGCTCGCCCGCGCGCTTGAGCGCGGAGTCCGGCCACATGGTGTCCTCCCACTCGTTGCGGTGAGGCCAAAGCTCCTTTTTTACCCACTGGGTCATCGACTCGCGCAAATCCAGATGCTCCTGGCTGAAGATGAAGTGCTTACGCGTTCCGTCGTGCTCCGGCTTGATAACGGTCTCGGTGGCGCCCACGCGGGTCTCCTTTTCCGCCCGTTTTCGGGGCGGGTCTCGACAAAGTAGGAAGTAAAGAGTAATACTTCTCGCACATGTCCGCACTGGAGAAGCTTCGCTACGAGGTCGCAGACGGGGTCGCGACGATCACGCTCGACGATCCCGACACGCGCAACGCCCTCTCCGACCAGTTGCTCGACGAGCTGCTCAGGGCTCTGCGCGAGGCCAAGGCCGACGACGGCGCCCGGGTGGTGGTGCTCACCTCCTCCCACGAGAAGGTGTTCTCCGCCGGCGGCAATCTGGGCGGGTTTGCCGCGGACGCGCCCACCGCGCACAAGTACTTCGGGATCGAGCTCTTCGTCGACGTCTTTCGCGAGCTGGGCGAGCTCGGCAAGCCGTCCATCGTGGCCGCCAACGGCCACGTCCTGGCCGGCTCGCTGGGAATCGCCCTGGCCTGCGACTTGATCATCGCCAAGGACACGGCTGGCTTCGGCACGCCGGAGATCAACGTCGGCCTCTTCCCGTTCATGATCATGGCCCTGATCTACCGCAACGTTTCTCGCAAGAAGACGAACGAGATGCTGCTCTTGGGGGAGCGGCTGACGGCGGAGGAAGCGCGCCAGGCGGGGATCGTCAACAAGGTCGTTGGCGCCGGCGAGTTCGATGGCGCCGTCGCCGAGTGGGCGCAGAAGCTCGCCTCCAAGTCACCGCTGGTGATGCGCCTCGGCAAGGACGCGATGTGGCGGCAGATGGACATGCCGCTGATGGCGGCGCTCGACTACCTGCGGGCGCAATTGACGATCGAGCTCTCGACCGAGGACGCGATCGAAGGCGTGACGGCATTCTTCGAAAAGCGCGACCCGAACTGGAAGGGACGCTAGGGGTGCTGGGCGCCTCAACCCCGCAACTGGTTGCTTTAAGCCGCGATATGTGCGGTTTTCAGCAACCACCTCCCGTCACCGATCTGTTGGAGGACCAATGACCCCCGACGAAACCCCCGTGGCCGACAGCACCGAGGCAAGCGAGTCCCCAGCCGAACCGGCGGCCCCCGCCGCCCACACCGCTGACGCTCCCGAGGCTCCGGCCGGGACCGAGCACGGCGGCCAGACCGGCATGCAGCGCCTGGTCGGAGACCTCCACGAGCGACGAAAAGAGGCGAAGCTCGGCGGGGGTGAGGAGAAGATCGCCAAGCAGCATTCCGTTGGCAAGCTGACCGCCCGCGAGCGCATCGACCTGCTGGTCGACGAGGGCACATTCGTCGAGATGGGCATCCACGGCCGTCCCCACTTCGCCCAGCGGGCGATGGACGGCAAGGAGGCGCCGGCCGATGGTGTCGTCACGGGCTGGGGCGATGTCGACGGACGCACGGTCGCGATCGCCGCCTACGACTTCACCGTGATGGCCGGCTCGATGGGCATGACCGGCGAGATCAAGGTCGGGCGGGTCCGTGAGCTCGCACTGAAGCAGCGGATGCCGCTCGTCTGGCTACTCGACTCGGCCGGGGCGAGGATCCAGGAGGCGACCGGGTCACTGTTCGCGGGATCGGGCCATCTGTTCCGCGAGGAAGTCGAGATGTCGGGCGTCGTGCCGCTGGTCGCGGCGATGATGGGCCCGTGCGCGGCGGGCACGGCCTACATCCCGGGCCTCTCCGACTTCGTACCGATGGTCTCCGGCCATGGTGCGATGGCCCTGGCAGGGCCGCACCTGACCAAGGCGGTCACGGGCGAGGAGATCTCGATGGAGGACCTGGGTGGCGCCAAGGTTCACTGCCGCAAGTCCGGCGTGGGGGACCTCGAAGTCACAGACGATGCCGAGTGCATCCAGGCGGTCAAGACGTATCTGTCGTTCTTCCCCTCCAACTGCGAGTCAAAGCCACCGGTCAAGCCAACTGAAGATCCGGACGACCGAATGTCGGAAAAGCTGCTCGACATCGTTCCCGAATCGAATCGCCAGCCATACGACATGTACGACGTGATCCGGGAGATCGTCGACGACGGCGTGTGGTTTGACCTGAAGCCCAAGTTCGCGAAGACGATCATCACCTGCCTGGCGCGCTTCGGCGGCCGGCCGGTGGGGATCGTCGCGTCACAGCCGAAGCAGCTCGGCGGCATCCTGGAGAACGATTCGGCCGACAAGGCGGCGCGCTTCGTCAACCTCTGCGATGCCTTCGAGATCCCGCTTGTCTTCCTGCAGGACGTGCCTGGCTTCATGGTGGGCTCGAAGGTCGAGCACGCGGGAATAATCCGGCACGGGGCGAAGATGCTCTACGCGATTTCCCGCGCCACGGTGCCGAAGGTCACCGTCGTGATCCGCAAGGCCTACGGCGCCGGCTATTACGTGATGAACGGCAAGGCGTACGAGCCCGACCAGATCTACGCCTGGCCCTCGGCCGAGATCTCGGTGATGGGCGCCGAGGGCGCCGTGAACATCATCGGCCGCTCGGCGATCGAGGCTTCGGATGACCCCGACGCCACCCGCGAGGCCATGCTCGCGGCTGTGCGCGAGCAGATCGACGTCTATATCGCCGCGGGCAACGCGATGATCGACGACGTGATCGACCCGCGCGAGACGCGGCCCCGGATCATCAGCGCTCTGCGCATGGCCAAGGACAAACGGGTCGAGCGGCCCTGGCGCAAGCATGGGGTGATGCCGGTATGAGAAGTGCCGGCGCCGTGGCCGCGGGTCCCGACGCCACCCGCGGAAGGGTCCACATTGGTTCTACCAGTGAGGTGAGTTCGTGAGTTCCATTGACGACCCCGTAATCATCTCGAACTCGATCTCCGGAGCGATCGCCAACCGAGAGCAGTGCCCGGCGATCCCCTATACCCCGGCCGAGTACGCGGCCGAGGCCAGGCGTGCCGTGGATGAAGGGGCGTCGCAGATCCACATCCACGCCCGCACCCCCGACGGCATCCCCTCCTATGAGGTCGAGGACTTCCAGGCGATCACCCGGGCGATCGTCGACGAGGTCGGGCCCGAGGTGATCATCAACTACTCGACCGGCGCGCTCAGCGTCTCGGTCGAGAAGCGGCTGGAGTACCTGCGGGCGCTGACCCCCGATGTGGCGGCGCTGAACATGAGCTCCATGAACTACGCCAAGTACTCGAAGCGGCGCAAGGACTTCGTCTTCAAGGCGGTGTTCGAGAACTCGTTCGACCTGATTATCGAGTTCCTTGGGGCGTTCGGAGAGCTCGGTATCAAGCCCGAGCATGAGTGCTTTGACGCCGGCCACGTCGCCAACCTGGACCCCCTGATCGATATGGACATGATCGCCGAGCCCCATCAGATCTCGCTGGTAATGGGTGTGACGGGGGGGATTCGCCCCACGACCCGCAACATCGGTTTCATGGCGGAGCAGATCCCGGGTGGACCGGACAAGGGCGCCAACTGGCAGGTCATCGGCATCTCGCGGGATCAGTGGAAGCTCCTGGCGACCTCCCTGACCCTTGGCGGCAATGTCCGTGCGGGGCTCGAGGACAACCTCTATCTGCCGAACGGCGAGATGGCGCGCTCCAACGGTGATCTGGTTGCCAAGACCCGCCAGATGGCGGAGGACATCGGGCGCCGCGTCGCCACCCCCGCCGAGGCCCGCCGGATGCTGGGCTTGGCCGAACGCACGCAGGCGCTGAGCGCGGCGGAAGCTGCGGCGTAGGCGAAGGGCATCGTGGCGGCCCCCGCCAAGGAGCTACTCAAGATCAGCGAGCTGGCGGAGGCCGCCGGCGTGCCGGTGGCGACCGTGCGCCACTACCTGCGCGAGGGCCTTCTGCCGGAGCCGATCAAGACCTCGCGCAACATGGCCTACTACCCACCCGACTTCGTCGAGCGGATCAGGCTCATCAAGCGGCTGCAGGAAGATCGGTTCATGCCGTTGCGGGTGATCCGCGAAGCGATCGATTCAGCGGGTGGCGACATCAGCCGGCTCGCGGCTGTCGCCGAGGCGGGTGAGTCCCTGATCAACAAGGCTCTGGCATCCGAGAACGAGCGCACATCGGAGGAGGACGTCCTGGAGCGCTTCCAGATCCCCAAGCGAGCCCTCCGGAATCTGACCGAGCTGGGCGTACTCGGCCCCGTCGAGGAGGGCTACTCCGCCGGCGACCTGCGCGTGATCGAGGCGATCATGCGCTTCCGCGCGAAGGGCTGGAACGAGACGACGGGCTTCGGAGCCCGCGATGTTGCCCGGCTCATGAAGGGCCTGGCCCCGGTGATTGACGACGAGTTGAGCCTGATGCTGGAGCGCTTCACCGCTCTTGACCCCGAGCGCGCCGCCGAGATCCTGGACGGCGGCATGGAGCCGTTCCCCGACCTTATCGGCGCCCTCCACGCCAGGGCCCTTACCGTCGAGTTGGAGCGCCAGCGCGCGCGGATGGCGCCCGACCGCGATGTCTGAGAAGGGCTGGGGAGGAGGCGAATCCGACGGCAGGGTTGCCGCCCTCCTCGCTGTCGGCGGCGCTGCCACCGCGGTCGTTTCGCTGCTCTTGGCCGCGGCCGCCGGCGAACCCTACCTCGAGGCCGACGGCGTCAACCCATGGCTCGTCGCCTTCGCAGCTGGCCTGCTGGTAGGGCTGATCGCGTTCCCGTTCGGCTTTGAGGTCGGCCTCCGCGACCGCTTGCCGGACCGCGACCGGCGCTGGGAAGTATCGCTTCTGATTTGGGGCGCTGTGTCGATTGCCATCCTCCTGGTGGCGTTCACGGCCGGGTTCGACACCGGCACGCTCGGCGGCGCGGCGGCCCTGATCGCGGCGATCGAAGCGGGGGTCGTGATCGCGACAGTCTCATTCTGGCTCTTGGCGGGGGGCTGACCATCAAGTTGGTCGCGTAGACTCACCCGACATGAGACACAGCTTCTTCTTCCTCGCCTACCTCGTTGTCGGAATTCTCGTTGCGGCCAGCATCATCGGTAACGACGCCAGCTACTTCTCCGGTCTCAGCAACCTCGAGGAGCTGGTCGAGCTGGTCCTCGCAGTCCTGCTCTGGCCGCTGGTCCTGCTGGGCGTTGACGTCAGCATCGGCGACATCAACATCGGCGGCGACGGCAAGAGCGGCGGCAAGTAACCGTCGCCGCTCAGGCGACGCAAACGACGTCGTAACGCTTCGCTTCCCGGGCTGTTGGTGGACCTCCGCCCATGGGATATAAACTCCCGATTGACCCGTCAGTCAACCCGCGCACGCGCGCCCGGAGCCCCTTCGTTGACCGCCAAGGCACCACCCTCAGATCGCCGCCGCCAGATCCTCGACGCCGCCATCCGCGTCTTCGCCCGGCAGGGTTTTCACGCCAGCCGCGTAGCTGACATCGCCGACGAGGCAGGCGTTGCCTACGGTCTCGTCTATCACTACTTCCGCTCGAAGGGGCAGGTGATGACGGAGCTGTTCACGGAGCGCTGGTCCCTGCTGCTCGAGGCCATCGACGAAGCGGACCGGCGGGACATCTCGCCGCGCGAGAAGCTGGACGCCGTC
>Ga0208612_1000907_pt1 | contig 12431 bp, 16 predicted proteins | sample AntDryMetagUQ889_FD_188089 | JGI IMG/M metagenome (GOLD analysis project Ga0208612, IMG submission 188089) | Polar desert microbial communities from Antarctic Dry Valleys - UQ889 (SPAdes) | ecosystem: Environmental > Terrestrial > Soil > Desert | place: Antarctic Dry Valleys | collected 2008-12-31 | reverse complement strand
GTTCATCCGGGCTGAGCTGTGCCTATATATAGCCATGCTTGCCTTTCGCCACCGCGCCCCGCATACACATCTGGTTCTATCGTGAATCCGAAGCGTCCTCGCGTGACGGTAGTGCTGATCGCATTGGTATTGGGTGCTGCTGCGGCAGCACTGGTCTTTCCCCTGGGTTGTACGGTCTATGACGCTCCACCTGGGTTCATTCCTCCTGAACCCGAGTGCCCCGCCGCCGCGACAATTTTGGGCTTCTTCTGGCCGAACATCTTTATAGGCCTAGTCCTATCCCCCGTCTTCGGCCTGCTGGTGGCGATGGTGGTCGGCCGCATCCTGTGGCGGAGATATGTCCCAAGCGAAGGAAGGCCGGGGAGAAGACCGTGAGCGCGCCCCTTTACCTCGCCCAGACAAATCAAGAGCCCAAGCCCTGCCCTAGGGGCGAGCGCCTGGACAAGACGACCAGCGGCTGCGTTCCGATCAAGGAGAGCGGCCGAGACAAGGCCTGTCCCGAGGACCAGCACCTGACCAAGACCACGCCAGTCGTCTGCGTCCCTGACAAGGGCAGCAAAGACACCGCTCCCCCGTTCCCGGAGTTCCCCTTCGACGTCCCCAGCTTCGCCGCGGTGATCGTGGGCTTCGCCCTACTCCTGTTCCTCATCACCAAGCTGCCGGAGATCCTCAAGCGTCGCCGCTCTCATGCTCGTATCGAGGGCAAGGCTGCCGAAGGTATCCCCGCCGGCGCTCTGATGGTCAGTCCGAGTCTCGGAGAAGGCGACCTCGGTTGGGGCTCCGGACATCACGGCTTCTACGTCCCTCCAGAGGCGATCGGTCATCACATGATCATCGCCGGCGGGACAGGTTCAGGAAAGTCGAACAGCGCGGAACTACTCGAGCATGGGGCCGCGATCACCTACGCGCCGCAGATCATCCACTTCGACTGCAAGGGCTCCAAAGAAGGCATGGCGCGTTTCGTCGCTCTCATGACCGCCGCCGGTATCCACCCTGACCGTATCCGTCTGTTCCCCGCGGAGCCCTATGACGGCTGGCGCGGCGGCTCAGACCCCAAGCGCGCGCTCATGGGACGCCTGACACAGGTGCAGGACTGGGGCGAATCGTTCTATGAAGCCGGGACCAAAGACCTTCTGCAGCGGGTCCTCTACGACGCCGCTCCCCCGTCTGGTTCCCAGGAGTTCCTCAGGCGTCTGGAGGCGCTACCGATGGGCGCGAACCCCAAGCTGATCGAAGGAGCGCTGCTTCGCTACCGGGGCTTCTTCCGGTCTCTCGATGGAGCGCTTGACGGTAAGTGGGCGTTCGAAGATTGCGACGCGTGCTACATCCAGCTTGAAGGTTTCGGGCTCCCCTCCGAGGCCGTGGCACTCGGCCGGTTCCTTCTCGAGGACCTCACCCATTACCTCTCTGACCGCAAGACACACCCGCGCCCGGTGCTGGTGGTGCTGGACGAGTTCTCAGCGATCTCGACCGGCGCGGACGCCGCGAACATGATCGAGCGCGCTCGCGAGTTCGGCGGCAACGTGATCCTCACCACTCAGAGCTATGCCGGACTCGGCCAGGGTGCCGAGAGGGTCCTAGATGCTGCTCGAGGCGGACTCATCATCCATTCCCTCGCCAACCCCGAGCCGTTCACCAAGCGGGCCGGGACGGTATGGCGGAACACCGTCGCGGTAACCGAACCACAGAACCAACCGGGTTTTGTAAGCGCAGTTCTCTTCAAACAGAAGATTGAAATGCCGAGGCACACGACGAGGCAGGAAGAGTTTCCCCGCATCGATCCGAATGAGGTCCGTCAACTGGCGCGCGGCGAGGCTTTCGTGATCTCCGGTGGACGCGCTCAACGGGTGTCTTTCAACCGCATCGAGCTGCAAGACGAGGACATCGAGCTAGCTCGCGACCTGATCGAAAAGCGTCGCCAAGCCTCTCGAGGGGGGTCACAGTCCGGACCCGAGCGCGCTCCGGACTCCCCCACTGACCCCGACGTTGATCCGGACCTAGATTTCTGATGGGTCACCGATTGCGAATTCATGTTCCTGAAAAGAAGCTTGTTGACCTGTACATCAAGGACGGCCTAAGCCATGCGGCCATAGCCGATCAGCTCGGAGTCTCTCGTAAAACGGTCAAGCGCCGTCTGGACGAGTTGGGGGTTCCAACACGAACAGCTCGCAAGCACCCTCCCCTTTCGCGTGGGCAGCTTCTGACTCTGTACGTCAAGCGCCAGATGACATTCGAGAAAATAGCTGAGGAATTAGGTACTTCTGTGGCTTGGGTACAGGCGGAATTCGATCGGCTTGATGTTCCAGCACGACGGCGAGGGGTGACTAGGTACCACCGGCATGAACTGGATATCGAAGAAGTTGTTCAGCTGTACGTCCACGAGGATCTCTCTGCCAAGGAAGTCGGACTCCGTTTGGGAGTTAGCCCACCCCAGGTTCTTCGGGCATTGCATCAAGAAGGCATCGCAGTTCGCCGTCGCGGAGCCCGCCGCTCTTACGAACCGTCCGATGAAGTTGAGGTACTTGCCGGGCTTTATAGCGACGATGCTCTGACAAGAGTTCTGGAGCGTTATGGAATCGAAAAACGCTGGGAAGTCGGGCCAGTCACGAGGAGATTCCCAAAGCCGGTTCCCCTCACGAAAGCTTTGCTAAAGGGCCTCTATCTGAAGGCTGGGTTAAGCGCTGACCAAATAGAACTTGTTACCGGTCAGCCGCGATTGAGGGTTCGCTCGATGCTCAGAGACTTCGGGGTCGAACTTCGCCCCCCTGGTACACCCGCCCCAATCACACTTCGCATCTGGCAAGTAGCAAGCGGTAACTCATTCACGAGGAGGACCTGACGATGGCAGATGAAGTGGCCGAGCTAAAAGCTGAGATCGAACAGCTGACCGAGGGCAGCGCTTGGAAACACCGGATCATGATGTTCCTGATGACCGCCGAGGCTGACGGAAAGATGAAGGAACTCGTTGACGAGCAGGTGCGGAGGCGCCACCAAGAGCTCTGCCGGACCGAGGACCGTTACATCGAAGTCTCTGAAGCCTTCGAGAAAGCCGGGCTGAAGATAAGTGGCGGAGCGGTTGTTCGGACAACGAGTGAGGCGGGTGAAGCGCGACCGTCTCCCTCACTCGGGACCCCGTGCTGACCCGCTTAGAACAGTGAACCGCCTACTGCCGCAGGAATTAGCGCGAGCAGGTGGCGATGATAGTTCCGGTGGTCGCCACCGAAAGGCTGCTGCCGCAAGAACTTGTGATCGCCCCTACAGTGACGACCTCGCCCGGTCGAATCTTGATGGGCTGACTGGTGGGACTACAAAATCCTTCACCGGGACCATTGGAGTAGGACTATGAGTCCTACGGGGTAGAGGTTTACAGGAGGAAGGAAGGCCCTGATGCCGAACCTTGTAACTATGGGTGAACGGATGGTCCTCGCGCTCGTCTTGCTAACCTCGATTCTGTCCCCGGCAACTCCGGCGTCGGGCGGCGAGCCGAAGCTAGGGTCATACAGCACGATCACCGCCATGAAGGACGGCACCATCGACATAGCTCTTCCCCGTGACGTGACTCTGCCTCTGAAGGCAAGCACCCGGTCCGAAGTCGGACCGGCTCCATGGATCACGTTCGCGGGAGGCGGCCGAGCGGTCGGTATTGCACTTCTACCGATGGGGTCGACCGACGCTCTCTCCTCGGGTCTTGTGGCAACCCAGTTTCGCTCCTGCCGCAGGGGATGCCAAGAACGGCCAGTGAACGTGCTGATGATCAACGGTGCGGTTTTCCACGGCGATGAAACCCTTCGAGCCGGTAACTACCGACTGTACGTCTTCACGGACGGAGAACCCTCGACGATCCGTCTCGGCCTTCCTCTGCGCACGGACAACGCCACGATCCGCGTCGGAGGACCAGGCTACGCAGACGTACGAAACCTAGAAGCGCACATCGATCGCAGCGAAGGCGTGACCGCGTATTCCGCAGGAGCGAGCTATGAGATGAGGGACGACGCGGGCCTATTCATGTCCGTGAACGTCATGCGTGACGAGAACTATCGGGGGGTCTTGTTTAACCAGTGCTTGGCCCCCGACCACGCCGTTCCCGATGAGATAGAGGCCAAATACTGTTTCCCCACCGGTGGCGGCATCGTCTCGGTACATCCGGACGAGAGAGGCATCGTCCAACCGATAAGAGGCGGATACATTCTCATCACCTTCGTCGGCCTCGATGATCGGTCAAACAACGAGTTCAACGGAGATTCGAGCCACCAGCATTACAGCGTGCGGATCATCTCCCCGGGACCTATGGGTGAGCTATGGAGCCAAGGGATTCTCCTCGGTCTTTAAGGACGGACAGGCTCCCTGGTTTCTCTCTAAGGGCTGAGTGGGTCGCACTCCATGATTATCTCCGGCGGAGCCACATCCGCAGCTGGGAGAACCCGGTTTGCACCCGCCCCCACTGCGACCGCAGACCACACCCCAGGTAAACACGGGAATCTCAGATCTACCGTCACGGAACTACTATCGAACTTTGTTTTTCCGGTACAGAACACGGGAACGCCGTCCTCGAGCAGGCATCCCGAAACGTTTATTAATGGCTGTTGGCCGGTACATGTGTAGCTTGCCGTGCCGACAACGAGGTTACCTCCCGGACTTGGCGGCGTGATCGTCGCCTTCGCCGCACAATCATCCTCCAGTACTTGGGCGGAAACCGAGCTTGGCGGGCTAAGGATCGCCACGCTGAACAGTAAGGGCACTAGCAGACGATTGAGTCGAGTGTTCATTTCTCCTCCTTTAATACGACAGGTCATTCCACAAGATGAAGATATTCACCAATCAAAAGGTGGACTACTGGCCGTTATGCCGCCTCACACAAAGCAGTGAAGGAAAGGAAAGGTGGTATTGGTGCAGCAGATGGTTTCCTGGAAGTCACAGCAGTAGTGTTGCTGGCACTGATTATCACAAGTAATCCCGCAGGCGATGCTGCATGCGGCCCCTATAGTCCAATGGTATTTCGCGACAGCAAGGCAAGCTAAAAAGCAAGTCGCTGCGCAGTCGTTCTCACAATCGGGGTCATATCCTTGACACACGTTACGAGGGCCGGTGCAATGTTTGCAGACCCCGTCACAAAGCGAAGGGCAGGGACCATGTGTGTGCAGGTGGCATTCTGTGCCACAGAGTTGACTAGGCTCAACGATCTCCTCCCTAGTCATGATGCTTCCCCGATCGCCGACATAGCGAAAACGCACCATGTGCGGTTGATCGGGACCGCCCAATATCGTCTCAGATGAAAAGATGTCCGGCATGCTGTCCTGATGATCGCACTCAAGGGCGGGCTGGTCCCACCAACGGGCAGCGACAAATACGGTGGCGTCTTTCTCACCTGCTCTAGCGAAACCCAACCCGACGCCGTGTCCTCCTTCAGTCACATATCCGGCGACCCCGTCTACGCCTAGAGCTTTACCCACCTGTTGATATCCCCTACCGGTCAAGTCGCTGACGAGTTCCCGAACGGCAGGCAGCTCGTATGCATAGCGTTCCCGTCTCAGAGATTCCTTGTGGTCGACGAAAACGATCGATTGCGGCTTGGCGACGACAGAGGGCGCGTGGGTGCCTAGGTTAGGCAGGTTACGCAGGGGGCCGGCTGATGCGCGGGTAAATGCGCCCCCTACAAAGGAGCTTCCAGCCACGCCAGCGGCCCCGGCACCCAATCTGGTGAGGAATCCGCGGCGAGAGAAGCCAGTTGTCGTCATCTTGAACCTCCCGCGTTCATCAAGCGGTTCCTCGCGGTGTGGGACAGCGTTATCAAAGATGTTTGATGGGCGACGCCGGAGTAGAAGACCCGGGCTTCTGGGCCGATCAACATCACCCAAGGTGTCGCCGTGACGTTCAGCTGCTTCTCGACGTGTTGGCGACCCCCAAGCACCGTGATTCTTTCGAGGCCATATTTTTCGACTAACGCACGGTTACTGCGAGTGGCTCCGCGCGACACAAGCACGAGGTTCATGGAACCAACTTCGCTGTCTTCATCTAGTTCGCGCAACACTGGGTAGATCGATTTGCAAGGCCCGCAGTGGGGGGATGTGAATACCAGAAGAGTGGGCTTGGCTAGGAATTCCTCCAGGTAGCGCTCGTTCCCATTGACATCTTTCAATGAGAAGGAGGGGATGGCGCTCAGGCCTTCTTTAGCGACGAAGCGATCGTAGGCGCCGGCCCAGAAGGAATCGGCTATGAACCTGAACCTCGATGAGCATCTTTCAGCCACAGTCATCGGTCACCCCCGTGCTCGTGTGCTCGCAGTTGGCCTCAGCTAGTTAAACGCTCCAGCTCACGGCCACGCCCAAAAAAAAGTATGAAAATGGAGGAAACCGGTAGTCCGGATGATCAACAGGGCACGCGCTGCGGTGTTCATCCCCGTAGCCTCATCAAGGAGCTGCACGGGTGATGTCTCGTGGCCGAACAGATGGGAGCAGCCACAGCGGCGGGTGAGAAGGTCAAGCGGCCATGGCGAAAGCAGATGAGCTGCAGGACGAGATCGCACGGCTTGAGCAGCAGCTCCAGCAAGTGACTGCTGGCAATGCGTGGGAAGACACGATCAACATTTATGGGTTATCGACTGAGGGGTTCGGTCGCCCTCCATGCTGCCCAGGCTGGTTACGCCGAGAGCGGGGATACCAGATGAAGGCTTCGGCCAGAAACACGATGGCGAATACTGCGATTCCCAGGGCCATGACGCGCCCGGTGGAAAGAGACCCAAAGGCGAGGGTTAGCCCGACGACGACTAATGGGCCAAGGCCGACTCGCACCAGCGCGAACCGGAACCGTGACCGCATCGCCCATTCGCTCGGTCTCATGAGCCCTCCTTCGTCCTAGTTGCTCACTGCTCAAGGGTAGACCCTGAGCCTCAACGTGCCAACATCGCCCCTGGCGCTCAGCCGTAACCGACGAGCAGATCAGACGCGTTCCTTAAAGCAAATACTCTTCCAAAGACGGAAGCCGCAATGACGGCTAGGCGTCATCCAGACCCGTACGAGGGACAGACCCAGGGCAGATCGGTCCAACAGGTCTTCTGCTCACCCTGGCGGCGGCGAAGCAAGAACCCTTTCGCCCTCACTCCAGCAACCTTCTTGCTTCGGCGCGCGCACGTCGCAGGTGCCCCTCCACGGATCGCACAGTCAACTGTCTCTGGCTCGCTATATCAGCCACCGTGAGCCCGCGACTGATGTCGTTCAGGACATCACGCTGCATGAGCGGTAGAGCGGCGAGTACGGAATCTGCAAAGATAGCCAAAAGCTTTTCGACGACCTCCACCGAATGATCTGGTACCAGCTCAACGCCCAACCTCGCGCATAGTTGGGCGTCCCTGGAGCTCCTTCGATACCGGTCGATAATCAGCCGCGAGGCGACCACCCGCAGCCACCCATCAGAGGGGGTGCTCTCACCCTTCGACGCTTGCTCAAGCGCTCGACAAAGTGTCTCCTGCACGATGTCGTCGGCCTCAGCGGGCCTGCATCCTTGATGAATCACGAGGCGCTTCAAAGTAACCATCGCGTGACTGTCATACGGAAAAGAGGTTTCCGGTCCCACTCGCCTCCTCTTTGCGCGGGTGCGCGCGCGGTGTCAATGGTCGCTCCACCAGCAGCGCCGCCGCGGCGCGGTATACCTCCACGGCTCGCTGCAGGTCTCTTCTTTGTTCCGCCAAGCGACCAAGCTCGTAGTAGGTGATGGCGAGGTCGATCGTCGGTGTCGAGTTGTCCGTCTCGAGATACCTGACTGCTTCGCGCAGGTGTTTCTCGGCCGTCTCGAGTTCTCCTCGCTCCATGGCGAACAGCCCCAGCTCGCGGTGAACGATGCCAACCACCCGTGACTCGACGCGTCCGGCGGATTCGAGGATCGCTAGGCTTCGCTCCATCAGCCTTCTTGCCTCTGATGTACCTGCTCCAAACCGCAGTTCTCTTGCCATCTCCTCGACCCACTTCGATGGTGCGTCAGACCACAGTTCCTCCGGTTCGACGTCGAGCTGCTGGGCGAAATAATCGACTGCTGCTTGCGAAGGGTGACGGCGACCCGACTCGATCGTGCTCACGTACGCCGCGCTGTATCGGTTGCCGGCAACATCGGCCTGCGTCATCCCATGCTTGATTCGCAGCTCCCGAAGGTGAGCGCCAAAGCGCTCTTGGTCTGGAGAAATGCCCCTTTTCTTGCGGGCCGCGCCCTTCTTATTAACCATCCGCCTGACTGTAGGTCGAAACCATAGTTAAGCGCAAGTTAGGTCAGCAGATTTCGGCGGTCCCTCAGAACCCCACTCGGGGTGGTGCTCGTCTACGAATTTCTTCAAGCTGTACCGATGGAACAAGTAACGCTTTAGCTGTCGCTGATCGGCTGTTTCGACCCTGACCAAGACGACACCGCGTCACTGGTCACTTACCTCGAAGAGATGATTGGGATCTGGTGCCCGCTTGGGGATTCCGGTTACGTAATCGCCTTCTCGTGTTGTGAGCAGGGCCGCGAAACTCTCTAACCGTTTCGCGAAGAAAGTCGGACGAAACGGACACCGCCTGCGGGTCTGCCTCTTATCTTTTCCCACAGCCCTAGAGGTCGACGTCGAAGTGAGTCTCGTGTGTGGGGAAGTGCGCGTGACGCATCGCGACTAGGTCTCTAGGGTTCTTGCGCGTCACAAGGATCAGCGAGACCCCATCTGCTGAAGGGTACAGCTGTAGATCGAAGAGCAGCCGTCTCGCGGCCGTGGGTGGGACAGGCGGTGGGTGGCGAGACGACTGCCAAACGCACCCTATCGAGACCTTCTCGTCCGAGGCTCAGGGGTAGGCCGATTCCTGTCTATCGGCAAGACTTGACCACCGTTCTTCGTTGAGTTCGAAGTCTTCCTTCGAAGTCATGTTCCAGATCCCGAAGGCCCAAGTCTCATCGCAGTCTTCCGTGACACATAAGCCTCTTCGTTTGGGTGTCTCCCTTCGAGCACCATAGCGCTGGAAGGTCTCGCAGGAATGGCACCACCCCACGGTCTCAACGGTGAGGCCGTGCTCTTTCCCCCACTCATCCGGTTCTTTCATGCCAGGAACCTAGCGGCCGCCTGTGACATCGGCCTCCTTCACTCCCCGCTTCCTCCCTGAGGGATGGGCCACCTTGGGCACGAGGGACGACCAGGAGTCCCGCCCGTTGGCGCTCTGCGATCTCTAGCACCGGCTGCGGTTCCGTCAAGGGCGCTCCGTTCCTCACTGCGCTCCGGTACTCGCGTCACTCCATGATGGCTCCGCCACCCTTGACCTCCCCGCTGTTTCGCCGGCGCTCGGGCGAGATCGCACCAACGGACAGGACAACTTCTCCCCCCGTCCCTCGACAAGGCCCCGGGAGCGCGGCCCAAAAGCCAACCTGGGGCGGGGGGAGCTTCACGAAGGAGGTAGTTATGACGCAGCAGTTCACTCCCCCACCGGAGACGCCGGACCTCGGCGATCTGGTCTTGGTTCTCCTTGCTTCGACACTCGCGGGTCTACGGGACCGTCTCCTCGACGATGGGTTCCAGCGAGCAGCCGATTGCGCAGCGGATCTCACCAGCCGCTGCGACAAGCACCTCGAGAGCTTCACGCCGGAGGTGATGTAGATGACGGCGACTAAAGCGAAACCCGACAAGCTTCAAGCTGCACACGACAAGCTTCAAGCTGCACACGACAAGCTGCAGCAAGCGGTCGCCGAGATCACCAGCGGCGAAGACTGGCAGCGGATGCTAAAGGTCGCATCCAAGTTCCATCGCTACAGCTTCAACAACAACCTCATGTTGTTCTGTCAGCGACCGGACGCGACGTTGGTGGCCGGTTTCAACAAGTGGAAGTCACTCGGCCGCAGTGTCAAGAAGGGCGAGAAAGGCATCGCGATCTTTGCTCCATGCAAGTACCGCACCGAGATCGAAACTGACACCGGCGAAGAGAAGAGCTTCCAGCAACTGCGTGGCTTCAGAATCGTTCATGTTTTTGACATCAGCCAGACGGATGGAGAACCCATCGAAGATCTCGACGCGATCCGTCCCAAGCTCCTGGACGGTGAGGCGCCTGAAGGCATCTGGGAAGGTCTCGTAGCCCAGGCAAAGGCGGTTGGCTTCGAGGTGGTTCGTGATCAGAAGCGCAGTGAGAACGGCTACTGCGACTTCCTTAACAAGAAGATCGCGGTGCGCCCCGATGTCTCCGACGCCCAGGCGGTGAAGACGTTGATCCATGAACTCGGACACGCGCTGCTTCATTCGGAGGGGCCAGTACTAAGCCGTGAGGTAGCGGAGGTAGAGGTCGAATCCGTTGCCTACATCGTGTGCGATGCGCTAGGCCTCAACACCGGCGATTACAGCTTCGCCTACGTCGCCCGCTGGTCAGATGGAATCCCCGAGCTCGTCAAGGACACCGCGGAGCGGGTGGTCCGTTGCGCCAAGGAGATCCTGGAGGGGCTGGAGGCGGGCGCTCTCCCGCAAGTCGCGAGTGCGACCTCGACCATCTAAGGCTCAAAGTTCAGCGAACTCTCATCCGGGAAAGTGTCTTGGACGCGGGGCGAGTCGGTCTCGTGGCGAAAGGCCCGTAGGTTCGTCGAGAGGCTCCAGTCAAAGGTGGTTGGGAAGTCGGGGATCTCCTCGGTGTTGATCCGCACCTCGATGACGTCGCCTTCCACCGAAACGCCGCCAGGCAAAGTGTCATCGACCGTGCCGGCTCCGAACCCTTCTGTTGAGAACACTGTGGCCTGGTTGGTCTTGTCGATCGTGGCGGCGACGGTCCAGGTCGAACCGTCATCGCCGGCCAGGTCCCAACGGAACTCCAGCGCTGAGATCTTCAGCGGTTGCGGGAGACCAGTTGCCACCTCGGCCATAAAGACGAGCTGATCATCTTCACGCTTCACCTGAGCGTCGGTCACATCCGCAACAGAGGCCACCAGTTGTCCTTGTTGTGGTCGGTTCGGATCTGCTTCGCCTTGGATGTAGGTGAGGTCGCCGCGTCCTTCTGCTGGCGCGTTGGGACCGCCGAGATTCAGCACAAGAAGGACCAGTCCAACGAGCAGGATGCTCCCACCGACCACGAAGACGAGCGCAGAGACCCGTGGGTAGAGACGTCTTGGATGTTCCTTGGCCTCACCCACGGGTCCGACTGCCTTCCGCTACAACCTCAATCGACGTGACGCTCCTTCGTTGGCCGCGCCCTCTTCGTCCCATGTCACTCGGTATAACCCACATCGCTTCGATCTCAGCGAGAAGCGTGAGTCACCGTCGAGGGTGGTGCTGGCCACCTGGTTCCACCCGCCGCGACCCTTGCGTTGCAGGATGACCTTGCTGCCCTCATAGCTGGGCAGCACCTGGCCTCTGATCGCTCCGGCACAGACCTTCGGCTCTCGCACGGAGATCTTGGCCTTGACCAACACGTCGGTCGGCACCGACGCGTCTCCCTGGCAGGTGTCGGTCTTGTTCACCTGCGCGATGTAAGACGCGTTGCGCCCTGCGACTACCTGCAGGCCCCACTGTCCGGCGCCATTGACCGGCGTGGATGCCACCGTGTCGTAGGCGTTGGTCCCGTGGACCCGGCGCGAGATCGACACCTCGAGTGGACCGGTGCAGTTGTCGTCACGCTCGACCATCCCCGAGAGCTCGAAGCCCTCGTTATAGGTCGTGAGCGAGTCGCTCGAGGCTATCGACGTCGTCGCGGTGCCCACCGGCGCGGGTGTGACCGGAGGCGAGCTCTGGGTCGGCGACGGGCTCGGCGAGCCACCGTTATCGCCAGGCGCGGCCTGGGTCTTGGCCGACGAGACGTTCGAGTAGATCGAGTGCCCGCTCGAGTTGTAGGCCCGCGCCCTGTATTCGTAAGTGGTGTCGGCCGTCAGCCCGGTGTCTAGATAGGTCGTCTGGTTACGTCCGGTCGTCGCGATCTCCTGCCATGTTGAGCCGGTGGAGCGTTCCAGTGCGAAACCATCCTCGTTGGTGGAGTTGTCGGTCCACGATAGCTCGACCCGTGACGGAGACGATGAGGTTGCGCTGAGGCTCGTCGGTGCTGCGGGTGCCTGCACTCCGCTTGGGCCGCTCTGCTCTTTGGATGTCGTTGCCGACGCGATGTTCGAGTATGGAGAGTAGCCCGAAGGGTTCAGTGCACGCACCCGGTAGAAGTAGCTCGTGTCGGGATCGAGGCCCATGTCGAGATACGTCGTCGCGTTCCGCCCCGAGGTGCCGATCTCTGACCACTGCGATCCGTCGAGGGAACGCTCGATCGTGAAACCGCTCTCCGAACTCGAATTGTCTGTCCACGCGAGCTCTATCCGTGAGCTCGAAGCCGCCCTTGCCGTTAGGTTCGAGGGTGCCTCCGGTGCCACCGGAGCTGGGTCGGTGGTCGGGCTCGCGCTCGGGTCGGTGCTCGGGCTCGCGCTCGGGTCGGTGCTCGGGCTCGCGCTCGGGTCGGTGCTCGGGCTCGCGC
>Ga0208612_1000906_pt1 | contig 12437 bp, 11 predicted proteins | sample AntDryMetagUQ889_FD_188089 | JGI IMG/M metagenome (GOLD analysis project Ga0208612, IMG submission 188089) | Polar desert microbial communities from Antarctic Dry Valleys - UQ889 (SPAdes) | ecosystem: Environmental > Terrestrial > Soil > Desert | place: Antarctic Dry Valleys | collected 2008-12-31 | reverse complement strand
TCGGGCGCGGGAGCGCTGCCTTCGGGCGCGTTGGTCGGGGGCTCGGCGTCCTCGGGGCCGATGGGGGTGGACGAGATGATCTCCCCGGGCAGACCCATCGACTCGACGGTCTGGCCGGGCGGCACGTCCACCTCGACGGTCACGACCTCGCCGGAGGCGAGCCGGACCTGTACCGAGTGCAGCTGTGCGGACGCCGGCAGCACGGTGGCCACGAATGCGGCACACGTGAGCGCCGCGGCGGCGAGAACATAGAGGAGCCTGCTGTTCATCCGTGCTTTTCCTTCCCTCTCCCCGAGACCCCTCGTGGCGCGTGCAAATCGCGCACCACGCCCGATTGCCGGGTGGGCCGGGGAAAAGTACTTGCTCTGGCGGCTGTTAGCAACTTTGAACCTTCGCTCGCGGCGCTCGTCAGCGCGCCGGGGACCCTTCGGACGTTCCTATCGGCCGGCTGAGGCCAAACCTCCACCCCCTCGTGCCGCGTGCGGGACGGAAACGCCGCTGGGGGGCGAGAGTTGCGCGACCGACGCCATGACCGGGCGCTGGCCTGGCGCGCAGCGACTCAACATAAGGTGCAGGTTTAGGGTTAGGGCGCGGGGCGGTAGACGGGCTCGAAGGAAGGCTGAGGAGCCGCTACGCTGCCGACCGTGGACGACGGGCGCGAGGACAAGGGCCTGCGCCGCCGGCTCTCGCGCCAGGGAGAGGACGCGCTCGGGCGGGTGGCGGAGGAGCTGGCCGCCAACCCGATCGTCGCCGGCGCAGTGGCCCGCGCGTTCGGAGCTCGGGAGAAGGCGGTCCAGGCCCAGGAGACCGCGATGGGCGTCCTCGGCGTCCCCTCCGCCGCCGACGTCGAGCGCCTGACCCGGCGGTTGCGCTCGGTATCTCAGCGCCTCGAGGGGATCGAGGACCTGATGGACGGGCTCGACGAGCGACTCGGCGCGATCCAGGCCGCCGTGGAGCGCCTGGCCGGGCTCGAGGGGGTGGAGACCGAGCTCGAGAGGATCGGAGCCCTCGGCGACCGCCTCGACGAGCTGGCGGCTGCGGGCGGCGGCGGCTCGGGGGCCGATGTCCGTGTGGTCGCGCTCGAGGAGCGCCTCGAGGCGATAGCGGCCGATGTCGCGGCCGTCCGCGACGCGGTCGGCGCAGGGCCGGACGTGCCCTCCCGCTCGCAGGAGCGCTTCGCGGTCGCCGAGACGCCCCCGTGACCGAGGCGCTCTAGCCAGCAGCTAGGGCGCGCGCGCGGGTACGGTCAGGGCGGCCAGTCCCGCCCGCCCGAGGCGCACCCCGAGCTCCTCGAGCGCGTCGGCCTCGATGCGCCGACGCCCTTCCGGGGCGCTCAGCAAGTCCGAGACCGCGAGCACGCATGCCCCCTGCACCCCACGGGACAGGCACACCTGGAGCAGGGTGGCGGCCTCCATCTCGACCACGCCGGCCCCCCGCTCGCGCCACCGCGCCTCCACCCCGGGGCGGCGCTCGTAGAAGAGGTCCGTGCTGGCGGCCACCACGCCCCGACCGGCCTCCCCGGCGAGGAGCGCGGCGGTCAACCGCGGGTCGGGCTCCACCGCGTCGCGTGCGCCGAGGGCGGCGCTGGTCCCGTCGCCTGCGAGGGCAGCGGTGACCGTGACCATCTGGCCGAGGGCCAGCGCCGGATCGAGCGCTCCGCAGGTGCCGATCCGGATCAGCCGGCGCGCCCCCAGGGCGATCAGCTCCTCGACCACGATGGCCGTGGTGGGCCCGCCCATGCCGGTCGACTGCACGCTCACCGGTGCGCCGTCGGGGGCGAGCCCGGTGTAGCCCCACAGCCCCCGGTGATGGTTGAACATGAGTGGGCGCTCGAGCAGCGCCTGGGCCACCCAGAGCGCGCGATGGGGATCGCCGGGCAGCAGCACCCGCTCGGCGAGCTCGGTGGCCGGGCGCAGGTGGACGGGCTCGACGGGCGTGGCCACGCCGCGAAGATATGGGAGACTCACGGTCATGGCGGAGGGCCGCGGCAAGCCTCAGAACGTGTCCGAGGCCGTGCGGGAGGCGGTGCAGCGCACCGTCCAGACCACGGTGGGATCTGCGCAGCTCACGCGCGAGCGCGCGCAGGAGACGGTCGACGAGATCGTCCGCGGCGCCGAGGCACGGGCGGGCGCGGTGCGCCGCAGCGTGCGCAGCGCCGAGGCGGGCGCCGGCGCCGTGCGCGACCGGGTGCTCGGAGTGCTCGATCGGCCCGCCACCGCCGAGGACGTCCGCGAGCTTCATCGGGACGTGCGTGCGATCGCCCGGCGCCTCGCTCGCATCGAGCGAAAGCTCACCGCCCTCGAGGAGGGCGGCTCGCGTTCCTCGCACTGACGTGCCCGGCCGGCGGGTCCTCATAACCGGGGTCGGCTCCTACTTCGGCACGGAGCTGGCGCGCCGTCTCGAGGCGGAGCCGGAGTTCGAGCGCATCGCCGGCCTCGACACCCGCGCGCCGCGGGCGCCGCTCGTGCGCACCGAGTTCGTCGAGGCCGACGTCCGCGATCCGGACCTGGCCCGGCGCCTGCCGGCCATCCGCGCCGACACGGTGGTCCACAACCAGATCGTCCGCCAGCCCGGCCGCGGGATCTCCGCGCGCGCCGCGCACGAGATCAACGTGATCGGGACCCTCCAGCTGCTCGCGGCCTGTGAGCGCGCCCCGGGCCTCGAGGCGGTGGTGGTACGCGGATCCGCGGGTGTCTACGGCTCCGAGCCGAGTGGTCCCCAGTTCTTCGCCGAGGACATGTCCGGCCTTCGCCCGGCGCGGACACGCTTCCAGCGGGACGTGATCGAGATCGACTCCTACTTCGAGGCGTTCTCGCGCCGCCACCCGGGGATCACCTGCACGATGCTGCGCTACCAGCCGGCGATCGGCCCCTACGTCGACTCCCAGGTGACCCGCTACCTGTCGATGTCGCTGCCGCCCACCTACCTCGGCTTCGATCCCCGCATCCAGCTCGTCCACGAGCGCGACGCCCTCGAGGCGCTGGTGGCCGCCGTGAAGAGGCCCGTGGAGGGAGCGGTGAACGTCGCGGGGCCCGGCACCATCGGGCTGACCCGCATGATGCGCTTGGTGGGTAAGCGCACGCTCCCGATCCCCTATCCGCTGTTCGGGCCCGTCGTGCGGACCGCCGAGCGAGCCGGGCTCGGCCCCCTCTCGGTCGACCTCCGCAGGTTGCTGCGCTACGGACGTGCGGTCGAGGTGCGCCGGCTGGTGGAGGAGGTCGGGTTCACGCCGCGCTTCACGACCGAGGAGGCCGTCCGGGACTACGTGCGGGCCCGCACGGACCCCGGCTACGTGGCCGGCGCGCCCGAGCCGCGCGCGGTCACGGCGGCGTGAGCGCGGACGCGCGTACGGCCCGGCGGCCCCCGAGCGGAGCCGCCTCTCGGCGTCCGGCCGCTGACGAGGCGGCGTCGCTCGGCCAGAGCGTGGCCTTCGCACGTGCGGTGCGCGAGCGCATCGAGGGCGGGATGCGCGTGTCCGAGGCACTGGCCGGCGCGGCCGTCGGCCTGCCGCGCCGCACGCGGCACGTGATCGGCCGCGCGCTCGCCCGCCTCGAGGGCGACTACGCCGAGGACGAGTGGGGCTTCGACGAGGAGCTCGCCGACGCCCTGCTGCCGCTCCTGGAGCTGCTGTACGACCGGTGGTGGAGGGTGAGGACCACCGGCGTGACCAACGTGCCCGGCCACGGACGGGCGCTGCTCGTGGCCAACCACGCCGGGGCGCTGCCCTGGGACGCCGCGATGATGGCCGTGGCCCTGATGAGAGAGCACCCGCTGCCCCGGCATCCGCGCTTCCTCGTCCTCGATCCGGCGTTCGACGCGCCGTTCGTGTCCGTCGGGCTGCGCAAGCTCGGCGCCGCGGCGGCCTCGCCGCAGAACGCGATGCGCCTGCTCGAGCAGGACCGGCTGGTGGCCACCTTCCCCGAGGGCACACGGGGGAGCGCCAAGCGCTACGGCGACCGCTACCGCCTCCAGCGCTTCGGGCGGGGCGGGTTCGCCGAGACGGCCCTGCGCGCCGGGGCGCCGATCGTGCCCGTGGCCATCGTCGGCTCCGAGGAGACCTACCCGCGCCTCGCGGAGTGGCCGGCTCTCGGGCGTCTCAGCCGCCTCGTGGGGCTCCCGTCCCTGCCGGTCACCGCCACGTTTCCCCTCCTCGGACCGCTCGGCGGAGTGCCCCTGCCGTCGAAGTGGCGGATCGAGTTCTGCCCGGCGATCGAGACCGCTTCCTACGGGGCGGATGCCGCCGGCGACCGATCGCTCGTGCTCGAGCTCGCCGAACGGGTGCGCGAGAGCGTGCAGCGTGCGGTGTACGAGAACCTCGCCCGGCGAGGTCCCGCGTTCTTGTAACTAGTCTTTTCCCCGCTATGGCCTTCAAGTCGCCGCAGGAGTTCCGCGAGGTCATGGACCGGGCGTTCACGCTGATGAGCACGGACCCCGACATGGGTCCCCGGCTCCGCGAGGCGCACGTCCCACAGCGGTTTGAGTTCCCCGACGTGGACATGGTGGTCAACGTGACCTACATGGACGCCGCGGACGACGGCCACAACCTCCGGTGGGAGTGGTCCGATGATGTCTCCTGGCGCCCCGAGGTGTTGATGACCATGGACTCGGCGGTGGCCAATCGCTACTTCCAGGGCAAGGAGAACATCGCCATTGCCATCGCTCGGCGCCGCATCCGGGCGGGCGGGAACGTCAAGAAGGCCCTCGAGCTGATACCCGTCACCAAGCCGGTCTTCGCGCGGTATCGCGAGGTGCTCGAGGAGGAGTACCCCCACCTGGCCGAGTAGCACGCGGGCAGTCGGGGGGTGCAGCCCCCGACCCGGTCAGAAGTGGACGCCGCGCAGCAGGTACGCCATGGCGACCGCTTCGGTGGACATCTCGCCGCCGCCGTCCGACTTGTCTCCGCTCGCCTTCCCGTCTCCCTCGGCGCCCTTTGCCGCCTTCGAGTCGGGGAAGATCCGGTAGGCGGTGTTGAGCACGAGGTCCACGGTCTTGGGGGAGATCGCGTAGGCCACCTCGCCGAACGTCCCGAGCCGCGAGGCCACGCGCTTCGGCTTGTCGATCAGCGCGTCGCAGATCTTCTCCGCGGCCTCGTCGGGGCTGAGCGTCGGGAAGGCGTCGTAGATGCTCGTGGGCGCGATCATCGGCGTGCGCACCAGCGGCATGTAGACCGTGGAGACGTTCACCCCGTCCCCGATCACCTCCGGGGCGACCGACCGGGAGAACGCGTCGAGCGCCGACTTCGAGGCCACGTAGGCCGAGAAGCGCGGGGTGTTCGTCTGCACCCCGATGCTCGAGACGTTGACGATGTGCCCGGCGCGCCGCTCACGCATCCCCGGCAGGAAGGCGAGGATGAGCTTGAGCGCTCCGAAGTAGTTCAGCTTCATCGTGCGCTCGTAGTCGTGGAAGCGGTCGTAGGAGGCGGCCACCGAGCGGCGGATCGAGCGCCCGGCGTTGTTCACGAGCACGTCGACACCCCCATGCTGCTCGAGGATCTCCGCGGCCAGGCGGTCGATGTCGTCCAGGTCCGACAGGTCGCACGGGTGGACGTGCGCGGTGCCGCCCGCCTCCTCGACCTCGCCCTTGACCTCCTCGAGGGTCTCGCGCGTGCGCGAGACCATGATGACCTCGCCGCCGGCCTCGCCGATCTTGCGCGCCAGGTCGCGGCCGATGCCGCTCGAGGCCCCCGTCACGACGATGCGCTTGCCGGCCACGGCGGAGGACAGCGACCGCTCGCGGAAGAGGTCCGGATCGAGGTTGCGCTCCCAGTAGTCCCACACGCGGCCGGCGTAGGTGGAGAGAGGAGGCACCGCTATGCCGCTGCCGCGGAGCGCCCGCTGCGCGTCGCGGGCGTCGAACTCGGCGGTGAGCGTCCCCACCTCGTCGAGCACCTGGACCGGGACGTCGAGATCGGCCAGGACCTGGTTGCGGATGGCCTTGACCGTGGGGAGGGCCATGAGACCGGCCCGCACCTGCTTGGGCACGATCTGAGTCACGTTCGCGTCGAGGCGCATGGCGAACTGCGGGGCGTGGGCGGCGCGGGCGAAGTCGTTCAGGGCCTCGCCCATCGAGGGCGGGCTCGGGTCCACCAGGTGGAAGGTCTCGCCCGGCAACTCGTCGTCGCCCATGTGGGCGATGTGGTCCATCGCCCGCGCCACGAAGTCCACGGGCACGAGGTTCAGCCTTCCCCCTTCGGGGCCGGCGAGCGGAAACCAGGCCGGAAGGGCGTGGCGCAGCCGCTTGAGGAGCTTGAAGAAGTAGTACGGACCGTCGATCTTGTCCATCTCGCCGGTCTCCGAGTGCCCGATCACGATGCCCGGCCGGTACACGCGGAAGGGCACCTGGAGCTCGGCGCGCACCAGCTTCTCGGCCTCCCACTTGGTCCGGAAGTAGGGGTGATCGAGGCGCTGGCCCTCGTCGAACATGTCCTCGCGGAAGAGACCCTCGAACCGGCCGGCCACCGCGATCGAGCTCGTGTGGTGGAAGCGGCCGACGCCCTGGGCGTTGGCGAGCTCCACGGCGTGGCGGGTGCCCTCGACGTTCGCCCGGCGTGAGGACTCCTCGTCGGCCTCCATGTCGTATACGGCGGCGAGGTGGAAGAGGTGGTCGATCGGCGTGTCGAGGCGCTCCACCCCGAGATTCGGCTCGGAGAGATCCCCCGGCACGGCCACCAGCCGCTCGCCGGCGCCGAGCCGCTCGCCGAGCTCGTCCAGTCGCCCGCGAGACCCGTCGCGCACCAGGGCGTGCACCACCGCACCCTCCCGGCGCAGGAGCTGCTCGACGAGGTGGCGGCCCACGAAGCCCGTGGCACCCGTCACGAAGTAGTTCACGTCGCCTCCCCTCGACTTGCCGACGGGCGCGGCACTCTACCCGGCCGGGGGTGGGTACCGTGATCGAGGGGAGACCGCTCGACAGCGTGAGGAGCCGGTGGCCGATCGAAGCGAGAACAGGCCGGGCGACGGCCGTGAAGAGGGCTCGAGCAACGGGACCGCATCCCTGAGGGAGGCCGCACAGCAGGCCGGCGTGAGCGCCGAGACGCTGCGCCGCTGGTCGCGCTCCGACGTGATCCCCGAGCACGACGGCGAGGCGGGATGGACTCCGGCCGCGATCGCCCACGCCCGCATAGTCGTCCGCCTGCGGGAACGCGGACACACCCTCGAGCAGATCCGCCGGGCGGGTGCCGACGGGCGCCTGGCCTACGGGTTCCTCGAGGAGATGTTCCCCAGGGATGACGGGGAGTGCTCGCTCGAGGAGGCCGCCGAGGAGACCGGCCTCGAGCCGGCGCTCATCGAGCGGCTGTGGACCTCCCTCGGCTTCCCCCGCCAGGACCTCGAGCGGCTCTCCGACGAGGACCTCAGGGCCCTGCGCTACATCGCCTCGGTCCTCGACGCCGGCTTTCCGCTGGTGGCCTTCCTCCAGCTCACGCGCGTATATGGGCAGGCGCTCTCCCGCATCGCCGAGGCCGAGGCGAGGCTGTTCCACTCCTACGTCCACGAGCCGCTGATGCGCGAGGGCGTGCCGAGCCTGCAGATGGCCGAGGAGATGGACGAGCTGGCCCGCGACCTCCTGCCGCTGGCCTCTCCGATCATGGACTACGTCCACCAGCGCTCGCTCCAGCGTTTCGTCGAGGGCGACGTGATCGGGCACATGGAGGCCGAGCTGGACGGGGACGCCGGGCTGGGGCGCGTCCGGGTGGCCGTCGCGTTCGTGGACCTGGCGGGCTACACGCGGTTCATCGAGGAGGAGGGGGAGGAGGAGGCGCTGTCGCACGTCGAGCGCTTCATCGACGCCGTGAACGAGTCGCTGCCCGAGGACGCCGCGCTCGTGAAGACCATCGGTGACGAGGCCATGGTCGTGGGCCGCGACGTACGCGCCCTCCTCGACTGGGCCGTGGGCTTCGAGGCGCTCCTATCCGAGCGCCCGGCGCCCCGCATCGGCATGCACAGCGGCATGGCCATCTACCGCGACGGTGACTACTTCGGCCGCGACGTGAACCTCGCCGCGCGCGTGGTGGCCCGCTCCCGGGGCGGCGAGGTGATCGTCACCGACGCCGTGCGGGAGGTCGTCGAGAAGGCGGGCCACCTCGCCTTCGAGGACATCGGGACCGTCAAGCTCAAGGGCTTCGACGACCCCGAGCGGCTGTCGCGCGTCACCCAGGCCTGAGCTCCGGTGACCGTCGAGGCGCCGCTCGAGGCCGCCCGTCGCAGCGGGCTCGTGCCCTCCGGCGAGCCGCTGGTGGTGATGCTCTCCGGAGGGGCGGACTCGACCTGCCTGCTCGACGTCGCGCTCCGGCTCGGGGCGCGTGTGCGGGCGCTCCACGTGGACCACGGACTGCGCCCCGACTCTGCGGAGGACGCGCGCCACTGCGGCCGGCTGTGCGAGCGCCTCGGCGTGCCCCTCACCGTCGAGCGGGCGCGCCTCCCAGGCAGCGGGAACGTCCAGGCCGAGGCCCGCGAGGCTCGCTACGCCCTGGCCGAGCGCCTCGGGGCCGAGCTCGGCGCCGATCACGCGGCGGCCCACACGCTCTCCGACCAGGCCGAGACCGTGGTCTATCGCCTCGCCACCTCGCCGGGCCCTCGCGCGCTGCTCGGGATGGCCCCCCGCCGCGGGCGCCTCGTCCGTCCGCTGCTCGAGGTCCCCGGCTCGGCCACCCGCGCCTGGTGCCGGGACAGGGGGCTCTCGTGGCGGGAGGACCCCTCGAACGCCGACCCGCGATTCGCGCGCGCGAGGGTGCGCGCCGAGGTGATGCCGGTGCTGCACGACCTGAGCCCGGCCGCCGAGCGCACGATCGCCCGCACCGCCCGCCTGCTCCGCGAGGAGGCCGAGGTGCTCGAGGCGGCCGCCGTCGAGGCCCTCGGGGGCCCCGGCGTGGCGGCGGTGTCGGCGGCCGAGCTGGGTGCGCAGCCGCGGGCGCTCCGCCGCCTGGCGCTTCGGCGCCTGGCCGCGGAGGCCTCTCCCGGCGGGGCCGCGCTCTCCGACGAGCAGGCGGAGCGTGTGCTCGACATGGCCGAGCGCCGGCCCGGGACCGCGTCGCTCGACGTCGGCGCGGGGCTGCGCGCCGTGGTCGAGTACGGGATGGTCCGCTTCTCCTCGGCGGCGAGGCCCGTCGCCCCCGAGCCGGTGCTCCTGCCCGTGCCCGGCCGGGTGGCCTTCGGGGAGTGGGAGGTCGAGGCCCGGCGGGAGCCCGGGCCGCCCGCCGGGCATGCGCACGATGTCCTCCTCGACGCCGAGGCCCTCGGCAGCGCCGTGACGGTGCGCTCCTGGCGCGACGGCGACCGCCTGCGCCCGGCGGGCGCAGGCGGCACGAAGTCCCTCCAGGACCTGTTCACCGACGTCAAGATCCCGCGTGAGCTCCGGGCCACGCTGCCGGTGGTCGAGGCGGACGGGGAGATCGCGTGGGTGGCCGGCCTGGCCGTGGGCGAGCGATTCCGCGCCGTCCGGGGCGCCGAGCGCGTCGTGGCCATTGCGGCCCGGCGGGCCGCGACGGCCGGTCCGCGGCCGTCTTAGACTCGGCGGCGATGACCGAGCCGGCGAGCGGCCCCGATTCCACGGCCGTCTCCTCGCCCCCCGAGGGGCCTCGCCGGGCGCGTGATCCGGCGATCGGGCCGATCCTCGTCCAGCAGGACGAGCTGGCGCGGAGGGTCCGTGACCTCGGGGAGCAGATATCGGCGGAGTACGCGGGGCGAAGCCTGTTCCTGGTGGGGGTCCTCAAGGGCGCCCTGTTCTTCCTCTCCGACCTCATGCGTCACCTCGAGGTGCCGTGCGAGGTGGACTTCATGGCCGTTGCGTCGTACGGGTCCTCGACCGACTCCTCGGGCGTCGTCCGCATCCTCAAGGACCTCGACGCCCCCATCGAGGGGAGGGACGTGCTGATCGTCGAGGACATCGTCGACTCGGGCCTGACGCTCTCCTACCTGCTGCGCACGCTGCGTGCCCGCGATCCCGCCTCGCTCGAGGTCTGCGCGCTGCTGACCAAGCCCGAGCGCCGCAAGGTCGACCTGCCCATCCGCTACGTCGGTTTCGACATACCGAACCGCTTCGCGATCGGCTACGGGCTCGACCACGCCGAGCGCTACCGCAACCTTCCGTACGTGGCCGCGCTCGTGGACCTGCCGTAGAAGGCGTCCCGCCGGCCGGCCGCGACGCCGCAACCGAGGGGCCCCACAAGGGTTCGAGGATCGAGAGAACCCGCTTCCCGAGCGGTTGCAAGGCCCTTCGGGCGGGATGGGGACCGCTGCTACGCTGCTCTCCCAGCCCGTTCCCGGGTCGCTGCACCGAGAGAGGTCCGTCATCCGCTTCAGCCGTTTCTTCAAGAGCGCGGCCTTCCCGATCCTCATCGTGGTCGTCCTCGCCTTCTTCGCGCAGAGGATCATCGCTCCGAACAACGAGGAGAAGATCCCGACCTACCCCGAGTTCGTGAAGCAGGTGAAGAGCGGCGAGGTGAAGTCGGTGATCATCAACACCGAGGACACCACGATCGACGTGGAGCGCCAGCAGCCGGGCCCGGGCCAGAAGTACACGACCGGCTACCTCGACAACACCGAGCCCGCCCTCCAGCGGAGCCTCGACCAGGAGAACGTGCCCTACGACGTGAAGGGCAAGGGCGGCGGCGGCTGGCTGTCGGTGCTCACCTACGTCCTCCCGTTCGTGATCTTCCTGCTGTTCTGGCTGTTCATCATGAACCAGATGCAGGGCGGCGGCTCGAAGGTCATGTCCTTCGGCAAGTCGCGGGCCAAGCGCATGTCGGTGGACTCGCCGAAGATCACGTTCCGCGACGTGGCCGGGGTGGAGGAGGCCGTCGAGGAGCTCCACGAGATCAAGGAGTTCCTCGAGAACCCGAAGAAGTTCCAAGCCCTGGGCGCGCGCATCCCCAAGGGCGTCCTGCTCTACGGCCCGCCGGGCACCGGCAAGACCCTGCTCGCCCGGGCGGTGGCCGGTGAGGCGGGCGTGCCCTTCTTCTCGATCTCCGGCTCGGACTTCGTAGAGATGTTCGTGGGCGTCGGCGCCTCGCGTGTGCGCGACCTCTTCGAGCAGGCCAAGCAGAACTCCCCCTGCATCATCTTCATGGACGAGATCGACGCCGTCGGGCGCCACCGCGGCGCCGGGATGGGCGGAGGCCACGACGAGCGCGAGCAGACGCTGAACCAGCTCCTCGTCGAGATGGACGGCTTCGAGATGAAGGACAACATCATCATGATCGCGGCCACCAACCGGCCCGACATCCTCGACCCCGCCCTCCTGCGCCCGGGCCGCTTCGACCGCCAGATCACCGTCGACCGCCCCGACCGCAAGGGCCGCGCCCGCATCCTCGAGGTCCATACCCGCGGCAAGCCGCTGCGCAAGGAGATCGACCTGGACAACCTGGCCGCCCAGACCCCGGGGTTCACCGGAGCCGACCTCTCGAACCTGGTGAACGAGGCGGCGCTGCTCGCCGCCCGCCGAGGTGAGCGCGAGATCGATCACCCTCACCTCGAGGAGGGGATCATGCGCGTGATCGCCGGTCCCGAGAAGAAGACGCGCGTGATGAGCGAGAAGGAACGCCGCATAACGGCCTTCCACGAGATGGGGCACGCGATCGTCGCCCACTTCCTCGATCACACCGACCCGGTGCACAAGATCTCGGTCATCGCCCGCGGCCAGGCCCTGGGCTACACGATCTCGCTCCCCACCGAGGACAGGTTCCTCACGACGCGGGCGGAGCTGAGCGACACCATGGCCATGACCCTGGGTGGGCGCGCCGCCGAGGAGATCGTCTTCGGCGAGGTGACCACCGGGGCCTCGAACGACCTCGAGAAGGTCACCCAGACCGCAAAGCAGATGGTCATGCGCTTCGGCATGAGCGAGAAGCTCGGCCCGCGCGTGTTCGGCCACGACCAGGGGCAGCCCTTCCTCGGCCGCGAGTTCTCGTCGGAGCCCGACTACTCCGACGACGTGGCCCGCGAGATCGACGCGGAGATCCGCCGGATCGTCGAGGACGCCCACCAGCTCGCTCGTCAGGTGCTCTCGGCCCATCGCCATCACCTCGACACCACCTCCGAGATCCTGGTCCGGCGTGAGACCATCGAGCGCGAGCAGTTCATCCAACTCCTCGACGGCAAGGCCGAGGGCGACGTGTTCGGCCCCGACGAGCCGGTGGTGGTGCAGCCCGAGCCGGAGCCCGAGCCGGAGTCAGAGCCGGCCGAGCGCCGACGGCGCGAGGGCCCGCGGCCGTTGCCGCGTCCGGGGCTCGGCGAGACGTAGGCCGCGCCGGCCGGCGCCCGAGCGCTGCTGCGGGCGGGTCCTGTCGCCGTTCGTGCCCTCGCGACTCGGGCTTCGCGGTCTACCGCGGGAGTGGCTGGGCTCGACTCCCCCACCTCTCGGCTACCGCCTTCGGTGGGCTCGCTCGCGCGGTCGTATCGCCCTCGCGCGAGGACACTTCCGGCGCCACCCGCCCGATCGGC
>Ga0208612_1000905_pt1 | contig 12438 bp, 7 predicted proteins | sample AntDryMetagUQ889_FD_188089 | JGI IMG/M metagenome (GOLD analysis project Ga0208612, IMG submission 188089) | Polar desert microbial communities from Antarctic Dry Valleys - UQ889 (SPAdes) | ecosystem: Environmental > Terrestrial > Soil > Desert | place: Antarctic Dry Valleys | collected 2008-12-31 | reverse complement strand
GAGCTGGAGCCGCCGCTCTTGATCAGGCCGGTCAATGTGCCGGGGAGGCCGGTGGGAGGGGTCTTGTAGGTGAAGACCTCGTCGCGGCAGTCCATCGTCTTGTCTTGGCCCTTGAAGCGGTAGGTCTCGGGGCCGGTGACCTTCTCTATGTAGAGGTCGTCCTCGTCGGAGAGCCCCGACGTGAAACCCCATGCGACCTTGCCGTTATGGCCGATGCCTACGAGCGGGACGCCGGCCGCGCTCACGCCGTGGATGTTCGGCATGGACGGCGAGTGGAGCTCGAACTCGACGAAGAGCTCTGGCACCGAGAAGCCGAGCTGCGGGCCGTTGTAGAGATAGGCGCGATCGCGGGCGGGATCCTGGATCGCCCACATGAACGAGCCGCCGGGGCTGGGAAGGATGCTTCGAAGGCCCGCGCCCGGCTCGTCGGCCGGGGTCCCCGCCTGCGGCGCCGCGCGCGGGATCTCCTCGGTGGTGTCGACGATGCTGCCGAGGTCCTGCTTGGCGAGGAACCGCCGCGACTTCTTGAAGCCCTTTCGCCGGTCGGCGGCCGAGCGGCCGGGCTGCGCGGGGAACTTGCCCTCCGAGCGCGGCACGGTCGCAAGCTGGCCCGGCGTGCGGACAGGGAGGATCTGGCTGAACGCCTTGGGGCCGGCGTCGGCCAGCGCCAGCGCGTTTCGAAGCTCGCCTCCGTCGCCCGAGGGAACGGTGCGGGCAAGGAAGATGCCTACCCGCGCCGAGTCGAGCACAGTCCATTGATCGATCGGCAGGGCCTGGAGCGCCACGAACTCGCCGGGGAGCTCGGCGAAGCCGGGGCCCTGAACGAAGTTGATGTAGGCGTTGATGCCGTCGGCGTAGGACTGCGTTCGGTCCACCAGGCGCTGGGGTGTGCGGTCGAGCATCTCCTGCACCTCGGCGTCCGTGTAGTAGTCGCGCCGGGCGATCAGGTCATCGTCGAGGAATCCCGGGCCGACGATCTCCGAGAGCCGCCCTGACGTTGCGCGGCGAAAGAGCTCGAGCTGAAAGAGGCGATCCTGTGCCACCGCGTAGCCGACTCCGAACCAGCTGTCGTCCTCGGTCTCGCCGGTGATCGAAGGAACTCCGAACTCGTCGCGGATGATCGTCACCCCCGGGCGGGGCGACTCGGTCGTCCCCGGCTGATCGAAGTTGATGTCTCGGTACTCGAAGTTCTCGAAGAGCTCGACCTGATCGGTCAGATGTGGCGATCCCGTGCCGCTGGCGACGCCCGTGGTCGAGACGTATCCGCTCTGGCCGGGCGGCAGCACACCCAGAGCATCGAGCGTTTCCGCGTGTGCGGCATTCGGCGCTGCGAGCAGAGCCGCGACGGTAACCCCTAGTGCGACGAGTGAGCGATTCACTGAGAGGGCGAAGGTACCGAAGAAGCGCATGATCATGCGCCAGTCATAATCGAAGCGCACAAGGATTCTCCCTGACGACACTCCACCGAGAGGGAACTTATGACGGACAGCTTTGGCGCCAAGGACACGCTCGAGGTCTCAGGCTCCGAGTATGAGATCTACCGCCTCGACGCGCTTCAGGAGCAGTTCGACGTGGCTCGCCTCCCGTACTCGCTGAAGGTGCTCCTGGAGAACACGCTTCGCCTGGAGGACGGGGAGTCGGTTACCCCCAAGGACGTGGAGACGATCGCGGGCTGGGACGCGAAGGCCGAGCCGTCTGAGGAGATCCCCTACCAGCCGGCGCGCGTACTCATGCAGGACTTCACCGGCGTGCCCGCGGTCGTCGACCTGGCGGCGATGCGCGACGCGATGGAAGAGCTGGGGTCGGACCCGAAGAAGATCAATCCGCTCGTTCCAGTCGACCTCGTGATCGACCACTCGGTGCAGGTCGACGCCTTCGGTAACGATCGCGCCTTCGATATCAATGCCGACCGCGACTACGAGCGAAACGAGGAGCGCTACGCCTTCCTTCGCTGGGGCCAGCAGGCGTTCGACAACTTTCGCGTGGTGCCGCCCGCGACCGGCATCTGCCACCAGGTGAACCTCGAGTACATCTCCCAAGTCGTCTTCAGTCGGGAGAAGGATGGCGTCATGCAGGCCTATCCCGACACGCTCGTCGGGACTGACTCCCACACGACGATGGTGAACGGCCTCGGCGTCTTGGGCTGGGGCGTCGGCGGGATCGAGGCGGAGGCGGCGATGCTGGGCCAGCCGATCTCGATGCTCTTGCCGCAGGTGCTCGGCTTCCGCCTCGAGGGCGAGCTGCCCGAGGGCGCGACCGCCACCGACCTGGTCCTCACCGTCACCGAGATGCTTCGCGAGCGCGGCGTCGTCTCGAAGTTCGTCGAGTTCTTCGGACCCGGCTTGCACACGCTGGGCCTTGCGGACCGGGCGACGATCGGGAACATGTCGCCCGAGTTCGGCTCGACCTGCGCGATCTTCCCGGTCGACAAGGAGACTCTTCGCTACCTCGAGTTCACCGGGCGCCCCACCGAGACGATCGAGCTCGTCGACGCCTATGCTCGCGAGCAGGGGATGTTCCACTCAGAAGATTCGGAGGATCCGACCTTCTCCGCGACGATCGAGCTCGACCTCGGCTCGGTCGAGCCTTCGATCGCCGGCCCGAAGCGCCCGCAGGACCGGATCGCGCTGACCGACGCGAAAGGGGCGTTCCTGGAGTCTCTCTCAGAGTTCGACTCCGACGCCGCGAAGAAGCTCGGCAACTTTCACGACAAGGCCATCGCCGACTCGTTCCCCGCGTCCGACCCTCCGGGGAACGACGACGGCGACGAGCGCGGAAAGCCGGAGAAGAACCGGGGTGAGGGCGCGGTCGCTGCCGGCGAGCGCAAGGCGAAGTGCGTTCCGGTGAAGCTCGAGGACGGCACCGAAACCGAGCTCGACCACGGCCGGGTCGTGATTGCCGCGATCACGAGCTGCACCAACACTTCGAACCCCTCGGTGATGCTCGGCGCCGGCCTTCTCGCGAAGAAGGCGGTCGAGGCGGGACTTGAGCGTAAGCCGTGGGTGAAGACGTCGCTCGCGCCCGGCTCGACCGTGGTCACCTCCTACCTCGAGCGGGCGGGTCTCGACGAGTACCTGGACAAGCTCGGCTTCAACCTCGTCGGCTATGGCTGCACGACCTGCATCGGCAACTCGGGTCCGCTGCCCGAGGCGATCTCGGAGGCCGTCACTGAGAACGACCTGGTCGTCTGCGCCGTCCTTTCGGGCAATCGCAACTTCGAAGGGCGGATCAACCAGGACGTGCGCAACAACTATCTGGCATCGCCTCCGCTCTGCGTCGCCTACGCCCTGGCCGGCCGGATGGACATCGACATCTTCGACGAGCCGCTCGGGCAGGGCTCGGACGGCCAGGACGTCTTCCTCAAGGACGTCTGGCCGTCGTCGGAGGAGATCAAGGACACAGTTGCCGACGCGGTCCGCTCCGAGATGTTCACCGACGGCTACTCGGACGTCTTTGAGGGCGACGAGCGCTGGAAGGACCTCGACACACCGAACGGCGACCGCTACACGTGGCCGGACTCGACCTACGTCAGGAAGCCGTCGTTCTTCGAAGGGATGGATGAGGAGCCCAAGGAGGTCGAGCCGATCTCAGGGGCGCGAGTGCTCGCGGTCTTGGGCGACTCGGTCACTACCGATCACATCTCGCCCGCGGGCGCGATCAAGAAGGCGAGCCCGGCGGGGGAGTGGCTCGTGGAGAACGGCGTCGAGCCGGGTGACTTCAACTCGTACGGGTCGCGCAGGGGCAACCACGAGGTGATGATTCGCGGCACCTTCGCGAACATCAGGCTTCGCAACAAGCTCGTCGAGAAGGAGGGTGGCTTCACGAAGAGGTTCCCCGACTCAGAGGAGACCACCATTTACGAAGCGGCGATCGCCTATGCGGAGGAGGACGTCCCGCTCGTGGTGCTCGCCGGCAAGGAGTACGGCTCCGGCTCGTCGCGCGACTGGGCGGCGAAGGGCACGTCGCTCCTTGGCGTTCGCGCCGTGATCGCTGAGAGCTTCGAGCGGATCCATCGCTCGAACCTGATCGGGATGGGCGTCGTGCCACTTCAGTTCCCGGATGGCGAGTCGGCCGAGTCGCTCGGCCTCGACGGTTCCGAGACGTTCGACTTCGAGGATCTCGCCGAGGCGCTCGACGCGCCGACTTCGGACAAGCGGAGGCTTGCGGTCAAGGCGTCGAGCGATGGCGGCGAAGACGTCGATTTCGAGGCCACGGTGCGTCTGGATACGCCCAACGAGGTGCGCTACTACCAGCACGGCGGCATCCTTCACCGTGTGCTGCGCGATTTGAGATAGGGTCGCAACACGATGTCGGGGGGAAAGTTGCGCGGCGAGTTGACACGGAGGCTTAAAATGAGTCATGATGCTTCCGTCGTCGCAACGTGCGGCGAATCTCAAAGCAGGTTTGTCGAGGCATTACCGCGCAGGGAGCGGAACACAATCGGGACTCCATAGTCACTTCACGAAGCTCGTCCCCGGCCAGTCCCGCCTCCGGGGGCGAACGCGTCGGCATCCCTCCCTGGCTACCGACGCGCTAGGCGCGGGCGCGGGCCGTGTGGACCCCCTGCCTCCCACGGCCCCGCCCCGCCTTCTCTTCTCAGGGGGCGTCACATGATCCGGCGGGGTTGTGCACGGTATGGGTGCTCAACTCCGGCCTCGATCCGCGGACTTCATCATCGGCGCTCTTGCCGACCTCCAGCACGGCGCCGTTGCGAGGTGGCAGCTCGTTGCCCGCGGCGTGACGCGACGGCCGATCGCGACCCGAATCGCGGACGGGCGCCTACGCCCAGTCCACCGCGGCGTCTATTTGGTCGGCCATGTCGCAACGGCTCCGCTTGCCTACGAGGCCGCCGCGGTGCTTGCCTTCCGCTCGGGTGCCGTGATCAGCCACCGAAGCGCCGCCAAACTCCAAGGGCTCCTGCCTTGGCCGCCAAAAGCGGCTTGCTGGGTGACCACTCCTCGCGGGGATTCAGGACGCCCGGGCCTGATCGTCCGCAAAGCGACGCTCGAGCCCTGCGACGTCGCCTCACACGTGCGCATCCCGATCACCAGCGCGGCCCGGACCATCCTCGACTGCGCGGCGATCCTCCCTGAGGATGAAGATGAGCGGCTCGAGACGATGTGGGCCGAGGCTCACGCCCAGGGCTCCGCCAAGCTTCCTGATCTGCGAGTGCAGATCGAGCGCAATCCTGGAAAGCCCGGCGTCCTTCGCCTTGCGAAGCTCCTCGATCGCAGTGGCAGCCCAGCGAGGCCGAAACGAGAGCTCGAGCGCCGCCTCCTCAGGCTGGTTCGCGCCTCGGATCTGCCAGAGCCCGAGGTCAACGCCTGGCTCGAGGGCAAGGAGAGGGATCTCCTCTGGCGCGATCAGCGACTCGTCGTCGAGGCCGACAGCTACACCTTCCACTCCCATGCAAGGGCCTGGGCACGAGACATCGGCAAGACCAACGAGCTTCAACTCGCCGGCTTCGTCGTCCTTCGCTTCACCTGGTTCGACGTAACCGAGCGACCTGCCTGGGTCGTCGCCGAGATCGGACGGGCGCTGACGCTTCGGCGCACTTGACGACTGAGGCCTGATGCGGGTCTCTCACGCCCGCGCACGCGTCAACTCATATCAAGCCTCTAGGTGCATTCCCCTTGGATGCCATTGGAGAACGCCGGGAGCGGTCACCTCCAACTCACAAGCGAAGCGCCCGCCCCTCTCGGGGCGGGCCTCCGCGTCTCTCCCGCGTCAGGGTCAGCGCGTCTTGAGCGCCAGCCGGCCCGGCAGCGGACGCCGCTGGGGATCCAGTCCAGTCAGGCGCCGCGCCTCGCGCGCCACCAGTGCCACTTCGCGGACCGATCGACCAGTCGCTTTGCTCAAGGTGCTTTGCATGAACGTAAGTCTCCCCTGTGAGCGAGGGCCAAGCTATGGACTTCGGTCCAAACCTCGCGCAGCGGCGTTGTACCGGAGGTAGAGCGCCGTTCCGGCACGTCGCGGGTGCCAAACTCAGCTCGTGAGCTCGCCTGAGGCCACCTCGAGCAGGACCGAAAGACCCTCCGACGTCCTGCGAACGCCCTCCCTCGGGCCGATGTTCGGGTGGGTCAAGGTCGCCTCGTACATCGAGCTCGCCCTGTTCGGGATCCTGCTCGTGGTCTGGCTCGCTCCCGGCCTGGAGCGCCCGACCTTCTACGCCGGCCTTGGCCACGGAATCGGCTTCATCGCCCTCGCGCTCCTGATCTGGGCCGCGGTGCTTCGCCACCAGGCGCCATACACGCTTCTGGCCGCGACGCTCACCCCGGTCGGCCCGGTCGGAAGCGTGATCGCGATCGCCTTGATCGAGCGAAAGGAGCGGAAAGCGGACTGAGGCCGGGTTTTGGCACGCTCAGCGTGCACAACTCCACCGGATTGTGTGACGCCCCCCGTGGGACGCCGGGTTATCAATAAAGGAGCGCTAAGTGGCCAGCGCGGTGAGCACGATGCGCTCCTGCTCGGAGCGGTGGGCGACCGGGTAGCCCTCTGAGGGCGAGGAGCGCTGCGGCCGGCCGACGTAGGAGAACTTGACGCCGTCGGGCACCAGCTCGGGCATGCGGCGGGCCATGACGCTGTAGGCGCCCATGTTCTTCGGCTCCTCCTGAACCCACGCCACGTCCGTCAGCTTCGGATAGCGCTCGATGAGCTCGCGGATCTGGTCGCGGGCAAATGGGTAAAGAAGCTCGACGCGCGCGACCGCGACGTTCGTGGCCTCCACGCGCTTCTCGTGGCCGTCGATGTCGTAGTAGACCTTGCCCGAGCAGAGGACGAGCTTCGTGATCTCGTCTTCTGATCCCTGCGCTCGCGGGTCGCCGAGCACGAACTGGAAGGTGCCGCCCGTGAGGTCCGAGAGCTTCGACGACGCGCCGGCAAGGCGCAGGAGCCCCTTCGGCGTGAAGACGACGAGCGGCCGAGGCTTCGCGATCCGGGCTTGGCGGCGGATGAGGTGGAAGTACTGAGCGGCCGTGGTCGGATTCGCGAGGCGGATGTTGCCCTCGGCGGCGAGCTGGATAAAGCGCTCGATGCGTGCGCTCGAGTGCTCCGGCCCCGAGCCCTCGTAGCCGTGGGGGAGCAGGAGCGTAAGGCGAGTCGTTTGGCCCCACTTCGACTCTCCGGCGACCAGGAACTGGTCGATGATGACCTGTGTCGCGTTGGCGAAATCGCCGAACTGCGCTTCCCAGAGGATCAGGCTTTCGGGTGACGCTGCGGAGTAGCCGTACTCGAAGCCAAGGCACGCGATCTCCGACAAGGGGCTGTTGTGGACCTCGAACGGCGCCAGGGCGCCGGAAAGGTTCTGGATCGGCGCGTACTTGAGGCCGGTCTTCTCGTCATGAAGGACGAGATGGCGGTTGGAGAACGTCCCGCGCTCGGTGTCCTGGCCGGTGAGGCGGATGTGCGTGCCCTCGGTGAGGAGGGACGCGTAGGCGAGCGCCTCGGCATGGCCCCACTCGATCGGCCCCTCGTCCAGGATCTCGATTCGCTTGTCGAGGGGCTTCTTCAGCTTGCGGTGGATGGCGAAGCCGTCGGGAACGCGGATGAGCTCCTCGTTCAGGGTGCGGATGCGCTTCTCCGAGACGGCCGTCTCGACCTCGGGCGACTTGGTCCGGTCGAGCTCGCCGGTTCCCACGTGGGTCGACGTCGGATCTTCGTAGTCGCCGGTTTCCATCTTCGCCCGGAGCGTCTTCAGCGTCTCCGAGAGCGAATCCTGAATCTGCTTCGTGTCCGCTTCGACGTCCTCGGTCGAGACCACGTCCTCCTTGACGAGCTGCCCGGCGTAGATCTCTGAGACCGGCGTGTGCGCCTTGATCTGAGCCGCCATCTTGGGCTGCGTGTAGGCGGGCTCGTCGGTCTCGTTGTGGCCGTAGCGCCGGTACCCGATCACGTCGATCACGACGTCGCGGGCGAACCTCTCGCGGTAGCCCATCGCGAGGCGCATGGCCGCCATGCAGCCTTCCACGTCGTCAGCGTTGACGTGGATGATCGGGCAGTTGTAGCCCTTGGCGAGGTCGCCGGCATACGGGGTCGAGCGGTCCTCCGCCGGCGTAGTCGTAAAGCCCACCTGGTTGTCGGTGATGATGTGGATCGTGCCGCCGGTCGAGTAGCCCTTCAGCGACTGGAGGTTGAGGGTCTCGGCGACCACGCCCTGGCCGGGGAACGCCGCGTCGCCATGGAGCAGGAGCGGGACGGCGACGTGCGGGTTGTGGTGGAGCCGGGGGCCCGAGTGCTCGGTCTGCGCCGCGCGGGCACCACCGGTGACGACCGGGTCGACGAATTCGAGGTGCGACGGGTTCGGATACATCCGCACCCTGATCTCCTCGCCGTCCGGGGTCGAGAAGATCCCCTCCGCTCCGTGGTGGTACTTGACGTCGCCCGTGCCCGAGTGCGGGATGGCGGCGATCGCCTTCACCCGGTCGAGTGCCTTCGCGCCCTCGAACTCGGCCATGATCGATTCCGCCGAGCGGCCCAGGTTGTGGACGAGCACGCTGAGGCGGCCGCGGTGCGCCATGCCGATCACGACCTCCTCGGCGCCGTTCGAGCGCGCGTGCGTGACCAGCGAGTCGATCATCGGCACGACCACGTCGAGCCCTTCGATCGAGAACATCTTCTGGCCGATATAGGCCTTCTGGATGAAGCGCTCGAAGCCGAAGACCTCGAGCAGCCGCTTGAGGAGGGCGCGCTTCTCATCAGCTTCCAGCGGAGCGCGGTGGGCGCCCGTCTCGATCATCTCGCGGAGCCACATGCGCTGCTGGTGGGAGGAGAGGTGCTCGATCTGGTAGGCGACCGTGCCGCAGTAAGCGTCGCGCATCCGTGGCAGCGCGTCGAGGAGCGTCTCGCCCCCGACGCCGATCCGCAGGATCGACGCGGGGATGCGATCCATGAGCTCGGGCGTCAGGTTGAGGCTCTCGGGCTCGAGCGCGGGGTCGCCCTTCGGATCGTCCTCGGCGAGCGGGTTCACGCGGGCCGCGAGGTGACCGTGGGTCCGGAACGCCTTGAGGAGGGAAGTGGCGGCCTGAACGGCCTGGAGCAGCTCGCGATCGGGCTCGGCCGCCACCACGGGGCTGCCGGTCCCGGCGACGCCCGCGGCGGGGAGCGGCGGGGCCGAGGCCGCGGCGGGATGCGCGTTCGTGACCACGCGGTCGGAGATGCCGAGGTCGTGCGCGACGGTCTCATAAAAGTCGTCCTCGCCCTGGAGGTACTGGTCGATCTGGCGCAGGAACGCGCCCGACTCGGCGCCCTGGATGATCCGATGGTCATACGTCGAGGTCATCGTCGTGACCTTCGAGACGCCCAGCGTCTTCAGCTTCTCAGCCGGGGCGTGCGCCCACTCCACCGGATAGGCGATCGAGCCGACCGCGACGATCGTGCCCTGACCGGACATCAGGCGCGGCACCGAGGCGACCGTGCCGATCCCGCCCGGGTTGGTGAGCGTGATGTTCGTGCCCTGGAAGTCGTCGGCCGTGAGCTTGTTGTCACGCGTCTTTGAGATCAGGTCCTCGTAGTAGGTGTGGAAGCCTTGGAAGTCGAGCCCGTCAGCCCCGCGGATGCACGGCACCATGAGCGAGCGCGAGCCGTCCTTTTTCTCGACGTCGACGGCGATCCCGAGGTTGATCTGCGAGCCGACGGTGACCCACGCCTTGTCGTCGTGCTCGGAGTAGGTCCGCGCCATCACGTTGGTCTCGGCGGCCGCCCGCACGATCGCCCAGGCGATCAGGTGCGTGAACGAGACCTTGAGGCCCTTCTCCTTGAGCTGGGAGTTGATCGCCTTGCGCTTGGCGTCGAGCGTGTCGACCGGAAGGGCGCGAAACGAGGTCGCCGTCGGCATCTCGCGGCTCTTGTTCATGAGCTGGGCGAGCGTCCCGGCGGGTCCGCGGAGCGGCTTCTCTGAGCCTTCGGCCGCTGCGGGCGCCGGGCCTGCGCCGTTGCCGCCACCGGCCGCGGCTAGCACGTCGGCCTTTACGACCTTGCCGCCTGCGCCCGAGCCCTTGATCGAGGCGACATCTACTCCCTTGTCGGCCGCCATGCGTTGTGCGATGGGTGAGACGGAGCGGCTGGGCGCGTCGGTTGGCGCGTCGCCCGTTGGTGCGGCTACCGGTGCCAGCTCGGGCTGGCCGTCCGTGGTCTTGCCCGAGGGCGCGGCGCCGGCAGCCATCTCGGCGAGCGGCTGGCCGACCTTGACGACGTCGTCGGGCTCGACCAGAAGCTTCGTGATGGTCCCCGACGCGGGCGCGGGAACCTCGGCGTCGACCTTGTCGGTCGAGACCTCGATGACCGTGTCGCCCTCTGCGACCGAGTCGCCCTCGGCCACGTGCCACTCGAGCACCGTGCCCTCGGTAACCGACTCGCCCATCTCGGGCATGGCGATAGAGATCGTTTCGCCCGTTCCCTCGGCGTCGCCCGAAGGCTCGTCGGTGGACGTCGCTTCGTCGGGCACGGGCGAGTCGTCGGCCGAGTCGCCCTGCGCGGACTCCAGTAGTTCGGAGGGGTCGCTCTCGCCGATGTCGGCATCGCCCTCACCGCCTCCTCCGCCGCCACCCATGCCGGGACCTTCGTCGCCGCCAGAGCCATCGTCTGCGTGGCTTGGCTCCGTTTGAGTCTGGGCGTCCGAGTCGGACGCCGTCTCGGGGTCCTCTTCCTGCTCACCCTCGGGGCTGTCGGCAGCTGCCACAGGCGGTGTGACCGCCTGTGCATCCGCTGAAGGCGCAGCGCCGTTGCCGGTGCCGTTCGTGTCCAGCTGCGCGAGGACCTGGCCGACGGTCACCGTGTCGTCGGGCTGGGCCATGATCTTCGTGATCACGCCGTCAGCCGGAGCGGGAACCTCGGCATCGATCTTGTCCGTCGAGACCTCGACGATCGTGTCCCCCTCGGAGACCTCTTCGCCCTCAGAGACGCGCCACTCGAGGATCGTCCCCTCGGTGACCGACTCGCCCATCGCGGGCATCTGAATCTCGACCAAGTCCGTCTCTGCCACTTCTGTTCGAGTGTATGCCCTCCGGCTCGAGCGCGTAACGCCTGCCGGGAACTCGGAAACGCCGGGTTCAGACCCGGTAGCGCTCCAAGGCTTCCTCGCGTGCCTTCTTATGGTCGACCATCGGCTCCGGGTAGTCCCGGCCGATGACGACGCCGCACTCGTCCTGGACGTCGGCCGGCATGTTCGAGGGTTGGGGCAGGTACTTGTCGGGGACGTTCTCGAGCTCTGGCACATACCGGCGGACGTAGGTTCCGTTCGGGTCGTAGCGCTCCGAGTGGAGAGCGGGGTTGTAAATGCGTCGGTAGGCAGGTTGGGGATCGACGCCAACTGAAGTAATCCACTGCCAGTTGCCGTTGTTGTTCGCTTCGTCGCCGTCGATCAGATAGCGCATGAAGTGGCGCTCGCCCCAGCGCCAGTCGATGCCGAGGTCCTTGGTCAGGAACGAGCCGACGACGAGGCGCGCGCGATTGTGCATCCAGCCCTCGCGCTTGAGCTGGCGCATCCCGGCGTCGACGAGGGGGAAGCCGGTCTGGCCTTCACACCAGCGCTCAAAGCGCTTTTCGGCATAGCTCCACTTGATCTTGCCCCGGTAGCGCTCCTGGAACTCGGACTTCGCGTTTCGCGGATGGAAGACGAGGACGTGGCTGTAGAAGTCGCGCCGCCTCGGATTCGCCGCCCTTGGCGGGGTCTGAGGCCTCTTGGGCGAGACCGAGTGAGTCGAGCGACGGCAGCCAGCCCTTCGCGAGGTTGGATGGCACCCGCGGCATCTCGCCTGGAGCCTCGATGACGTCGCGCCGGTCCATACCCAGCCAGTTGCGGTAGAACGGGCTGAAGGCCGTGTACGGCGCGGATCCGCAGATCGCGACGAAACCAAACGATCCCGGTCCCGCTTCCGGACACTTTCCGAACCTACCCCTGTGCGCGCGAGGTACTCAGGCCGACTTGGTTCTTTCGAGGTTCCCGGCGAGATCGGGAGCGCGTCACTTGTGCCCGGGAGGAAGTGATGCGATATTTCAGAAGGCATCGGCGATAGACACGGAGGGATGATGAGTCGGAGACGTCTTGCGAGGGCACTGGCGTTGGCTTTCGGAACAGCTTTCGGCCTGGCCCCGGCCGTAGCTTCGGCTGGCGTGACGCCCGCGAAGGTGAACCTCAAGCTCATCGAGTACTCAGACGAGAGGAGTTCCGGTTACGAGGAGTTCACGGGCAAGACCTCGTCGCCTGTCGGCGAATGCGGAACCATCATCGGCGCCCTCGGCGTTGCGGTCTTCCTGGCATTCGTCATCGCGGACGCGGTGGGGTAAGGGCCGCGAAACTGCGCAGAAACCAGAGAGGAATGCGGGTGATCAGGGTTGCTGCGAGGACCGGAGCTTGCCCGGAGGAGAAGTCACCGGCGTTCGTCGTCGAATAGGCGAGCGACCATCTCGACCGCGCTTGCCGGCGCATCTCGGACCTCCGCC
>Ga0208612_1000900_pt1 | contig 12470 bp, 11 predicted proteins | sample AntDryMetagUQ889_FD_188089 | JGI IMG/M metagenome (GOLD analysis project Ga0208612, IMG submission 188089) | Polar desert microbial communities from Antarctic Dry Valleys - UQ889 (SPAdes) | ecosystem: Environmental > Terrestrial > Soil > Desert | place: Antarctic Dry Valleys | collected 2008-12-31 | reverse complement strand
CCCCCGCCGGTAGCGCTCGGCCTCGTCCTCACACGGTGCGCGAAAGCCGCCGTCCTGCTCTGAGGCGTCCAGGAGGCAGGAGCCGAGGCGGAACTCCTCGCCGAATGCCCGCAGGCGCTCGGGAAGTCCCGGCGCCTCGAGCTGGTCGGCCAGTACCGGGGTCACGGTCATCGTGAGCTTGTCCGCGACCTCCAGCACCGGCAGGTAGGAGCGAAGGACAGCGTCGAAGAGCCACTCCTCGCCGAACGGGTAGGTCCCGAAGCCCTCCACGTATGGCATGTGGGAATGAAGGACGAGCGCCAGCATCCCCCTCGGCTCACCCCCCGGTTTCGCGCTCACGCTCTCAGGACCGCCACGAAATCGAGGGCCTTGTCGAGGTCGCAATCCGTCTCGTCGCGAAGGGCGAAGTCGGACGCCGCGATCGCGGGAGTGAAGCGGTCGTAGAAGGGCTTGGTGAAGCCGAGCGATTTGTGCGCGCGGTCCCACCCGGCGCTGAGCGCGATCTCGTGGACGCGGAGCTTGCGAGCGTGAAAAACGCCGAAGAGGCGCACTTCGGAAAAGTGCGGCGTCATCAGCTCGCGGTATTCCGCCGCTGTGTACTCGCGAAGGTGCCAGGGATTCTCCGACTTCTCGGCACCCTCCGGCGCGAGCGTCAGGCGGTTGGGCGTCGAGACGTAGGCGAGGGGCGCAGCCTTCGCGATCTGCGCCAGGAGCGCGCCCGGGTCGTGGATGTGCTCGATCGTCTGGAGAAAGACGATCGCGTCGCAGGGCTGGGAGTATTGCTCGACGAGGCCGCGCTCAAAGAGGAGGTTCGGGGCCTCGTAGCGAAGGCGCGCATGCTCGAAGGCCTCAGGGTTGGCGTCGACGCCGACAACCTCGGCGGCAGAACGGGCCAGTGTCGCCGAGCCGTAGCCCTCTCCGCAGGCCAGGTCGGCGACCCGAAGCCCCCTCGTCTCGGCCGCGATCCACTCGTACACGGCCAGATGCCGGCGGTACCAGTAGTTCTCCTCGGGAACGTCGGGCAGCGTTCGCTCGCCGGTGAGGGAGAGCGGCGGGACGCCCTCGGGCTGGTTTTCCTGGACGTAGGCCACGAGGCAGGGGATCGTAGAAGCCATTGGCCGCCCGGCCAGCGATACCCTCACCGACTTATGCCGGCCTCTCCCACGGCGACGCCCGAGCACATCCTGGACGTCAACGAGCGCTACCACGACGCTGCCGCCGCTTCTTACGACGCGAAGTGGGGCATCGACTTCGGCGACCTCGGGCGCGAACAGACCCGCCAGAAGCTGGTCAAGGCGCTCGGCGAGCTGCCGGAAGAGGCGTTCGGCGACGCCCTCGAGATCGGCTCGGGCACGGGCTACTTCTCGCTCAACCTGATGCAGGAGGGCGTGATCGAGAACCTCGTGGCTACCGACGTCTCGGCGGGCATGCTCGGGACCCTCAGCGCCACTGCGACCGAGCTAGGCCTCGCCGGACGCGTCCAGACGAAGCAGGCCGATGCCGAAAGCCTCCCCTTCGCCGACGAAAGCTTCGACTTGGTGCTCGGCCACGCCGTGCTCCACCACATCCCCGATCTGGCGACTGCGTTGTCGGAGTTCAGGCGCGTCCTTCGACCTGGTGGCGCGATCGTCTTCTGCGGGGAGCCCTCGCGAAACGGAGACCGGCTGGCCGCCGTTCCGAAGCGCGTAGGCGCAGCGAGCGCGCCGGCGTGGCGGGCGCTGATCAGAGCGCGCGCGGCAAACGGCCACGAGAGGGACACGGAGTGCGGGCACGACCACTCGCTCGAGAGCGAAGTCGATGTCCACGCGTTCGACCCCGGCGCTCTGCGGGCGTCGATGCGCCGAGCGGGCTTCTCAGAGATCCGCGTCCAGGGCGAGGAGCTTTTGGCCAACATGTACGGCTGGGTCTTGCGCTCGTTGGAATCGAGCGCCGAGCCAGAGGACGTGCCATGGGGCTGGCGGAACTTCGCCTTTCGCAGCTACATCGCGCTTCAGCGCGTGGACGTCGCGCTGCTTGAGCCGCGCCTGCCGCCGCAGCTCTTCTACAACCTCGTCCTGAGTGCGCGCAAGCCGGCTTAGCGCCGGCCCTTTCCTAGCCGAAGGTGAACGCGTAGCCCGAGATACCGGGCGCAATCCGAAGGCTGAGCGTGTGCTGCCCGGCCTCCGGCAGCTCAACCAAGCGGTACAGGCGCTCGTTCGAGATTTGAGCGACGCCGTCCTTTACGTCTGAGCCCGCGTTCTGAGCCGACACCGGCTTGCCGTCGAGAATGACCTCGATCGGCTGGGTTCCCTTCGAGGAGCCGAGAACCAGGAACACGTTCTTGGCTTGGAACTTGAAGTTGATAGCTCCGTCATCGAGCGCGGTGGCGCCGTCGTCGAAAACCTCCCAGGTGCCGTCGAAGGCGAAGTCGTTCAGGGCGAGCGAGTCGATCGCGGGCGAGTCGAAGTCGATCTTGCCGTCCCGGACGGGCTCGACCCAGCCTTCGGCTCGAAGCGAGCCCAGGTACGTCTCGGGCGTACCGAGCCCCGGGTCGATGCGTTCGGTCTTCGCTTCGGCCGCGGAGCCGAGGTCTGAGTCTCCCGCCTCAGCCAGAAGCACGCGGATCGCCTCCTCGGTTTCCGAGTAGGCACCCTCGCCGAAGTGGGTGAAGCGGACCTGTCCGTTCGCGTCGATCAGGTACTTGGCAGGCCAATACTGGTTGCCCCACGCGCTCCAGGTCGCCAACTCGTTGTCCTGGACGACCGGGTAGGAGATCTCGTTGTCGGCGATCGCGTCCTCGACGTTCGAGGCCTCCTTCTCGAAGGCGAATTCGGGCGAGTGCACGCCGACGATCGTCAGGCCGTCGTCGCGGTACTCCTCATCCCATGCCTTGAGGTAGGGAAGCGTGCGGATGCAGTTGATGCAGGTGTAGGTCCAGAAGTCGACCAGGACGACGTTGCCCTGCTCGATCTCTGAGGCAATCGAGACCGGCTCGCCGTTTTCGGTGTTGAACCACTGCTGCGTGCCGGTGAACTCAGGTGCGGCGCCGAGCTCGGGCAGCTCGATGCCGGACTCGACTTCCTCCACCCCGCCCTCGTCGACCGCTGCCTCCGCTCCGCCGCGAACGGACGCGAGGTCGTCGGTAAGCGACTCGGACTCCTCCAAGTCACCCGTCGGATTTACGAGCAAAGCCGGGAGGTCGTCAGCGATCGCGGTCTGGAAGCGGATGTCGAGCTCGGCCGACATCGCAACCGCGGTGAGGACCATGAGCGCCCCTGTGGCGATCTGAATCTTCCCGCGCAGCGGGCGCATCCGATCGATCAGCTTTCGCCCGCCGAGCATCAGGGCGTAAAGGACAGCGCCTGAGCCGATCGCGTAGGCGAGCGCCACGGAGAGCTTGCCGGCGGTGAAGTCCTGTGATGCCGAGACGGTGATGACGCCGGCGAGGATCGGCCCCGCGCAGGGGGCGTAGACCAGTCCGAGGCTCGTGCCCAGGACAAAGCCGGGTCCGAATCCCTCGCCCTTGGTCCGCGCCGGGCCCGGCACCAGGCGACTTGCGAACGCCTCGACGCGGCCGGCGAGAGCCGGGACGATCAGGATGATCCCGAAGACGCCCAGGGTGCCGATCGCGATGTAGCGGACGAGCTCGTCCGGAAGGCCAAGCGCATCGATCACGTAGACGAGGGCGACCGTCGCGAACGTAAACGAGACGACGATGCCGCTGACAACGCCGAGAGGTCGCCGGCGGCCGCCGGTCACCCCAGCGGAGAGGACGGCTGGAAGCACCGGAAGAACGCAGGGACTGAGCGCTGTTCCGGCGCCTGCGAGCAGGGCGAAGAGAATCAGGAGCGTCATAGTCTCTGGTGCGGCGGCCCGCCTGGCCCGCCGCTCTATGTACGAGGTGCTCTCGCTCGCGGATGCGTTACGTGAGAATCGCGAGCATGGAATGGGCCGGCAAGGCAGACGTCGCGGTAGTCGGCGCGGGGATCGCGGGCCTCGTCGCCGCGCGAAGGCTGGCCGACATGGACAGGGACGTAGTCGTCTTGGAGGCCCGTGACAGGGTCGGCGGGCGCACGGTAAACGCGCCGATCTCGGGTTCTGAAGCAACGGAAATGGGCGGGCAGTGGGTGGGGCCCACGCAGGACCGGGTCTTGTCCCTGATCGCAGAGCTCGGACTCGAGACCTTTCCGACCCGCACCGAAGGCCACAACGTGATCGAGGCCGGCGGGCGCCTTCGCCGCTACCGCGGGACCATCCCGAGGCTCCCGCCCCTCGTCCTCGCCGATCTCGCGATCGCGCGCCTGAAGCTAGGCCGGGCGATGCGAAAAGTCGATCCCGCCGCGCCTCAGGACGCGCCGAAGGCGTCGGAGCTCGACTCGCGCACGCTCGGCGATTGGCTGGAGGAAAACGTGCGCACCCACGCCGCCCGCGAGCTGATCGCGCTGAGCGCAAAGACCGTATGGGGCGCTCACCCCGGAGAGCTCTCGCTCTTGTGGGCGCTCGCCTACATGGGCGCGGGCGGAGGCTTCGAGAAGCTTCTCGACGTCGAGGGCGGAGCGCAGCAGGACCGTGTTGCCGGCGGCTCGGCACTGATCGCCGAGCGTATGGCCGCCGAGCTTGGAGGGCGGGTCAGGTGCGGCGTCCCGGCCGCGCGAGTGAGCTGGGACGAGGGCGGGGTCGAGATTGCAAATGACGGCGGCGAAGTCGTGCGGGCGCACCACGCAGTGATCGCGGTTCCGCCATCGCTCCTTGAGCGCATCTCGTTCTCACCCGATCTGCCCGACGCGCATGCCCAACTCGCCGGCGCCTGGCGCGGCGGCAACCTGATCAAGGTGACGGCGGTATACGAGCGTCCGTTCTGGCGCAGCGCCGGCCTGAGCGGAGAGGCGGTCTCGACCGAAGGGCCAATCAGCATCGCCTTCGACAACACACCGCCTTCGGGCTCGCCGGGGGCGCTGGTCGGGTTCGTCGGCGGCTCGGACGCGCCCGGCTACGCGGCGCTACCCGCGGCAGGCCGGCGAGATGTCGCGCTAGGCACCTTCGCGCGGCTCTTCGGCCCCGAGGCGCTCGACGCCGAGCGGTTCCTCGAGCGCGACTGGCTTGCCGCCGAGTGGTCGCAGGGAGGCCCCGTCTCGAACCTCGGCCCCGGCGTCCTCTCGCGCCAGGGGCACGCGCTCCGCGAGCCCGCCGGCCCGATCCATTTCGCCGCCACCGAGTACGCGCCCGTGTGGTGCGGCTACATGGACGGAGCGGTGCGCTCGGGCGAGGCCGCCGCGGCCGCGATCCTAAGCGCGCTCTGATCCAGGTGGTTGCGGAAACCCGCGCCATTCGCGGAAATCAGCAACCACCGCTCCGTTATTCGGTGTCGCCGGAATCTTCGGCTCGCGCCCGGAAGAGCTTTTGCTCGCCGTCGATGCCTTTCAGGCTTCTCGCGCCCGCGAACGACCAGCTGTAGCCGTCCTTGCCAACCGCGTCGTGCATCTGCTCGTCGCAAAGGACGCTTCCAGGGCGAGCCACGCCCGTGATCCGGCTTGCGAGGTTGACTGGGCGCCCGTAGTAGTCCCCGCCGCGGGCGACGACCCGCCCGTGGGCCACTCCCGCCCGAAGGAGCGGGAAGCCCTCGCCCGCGTCCTCCGAAGCGGCGACGAGGTCGAGCGCCGCGTCGAGCAGGCACTTCGGGTCCTGCGAGGTCAGCATGACCGCGTCGCCGATCAGCTTCACAAGCCGGACGGGGCCGCCCGCGACGTCTGACGCCATGCTCGACAGCTCTTGAGTCATGTCGCCCAGCTCGGCGGGGTCGAGGCGCTCGCCCAGCTTCGTAAAGCCGACGAGGTCAGCGAACCCGACCGCGATCTCGGTCCCCGCCTCCGCCTCCGTCGAGATCTCGGCCGACGCGAACGCGTCGTGGCGGATCTGCTCTCGCATGTGGAGCTGGAGCGCGTACTCGAGGATCGGACCAAGCAATGGGCCGACGCCTTGGGCGATCGCCGCGAAGCGTTTGCCAACCTCGAGCTCCGAATCGCCTTCCTCGGCGAATACCCGTACGCCGAGCGCGCGATTCGCCGCCGCCAGTTGGGACATCGTCATCCCGATCACCCGGGACACTTGAAGCATCTCGTCTTCGGGGATGCCGATGTCTAGTAGCTCCTTGACGCGCTTCGCCGCGCCGACATCCTGCTCCGTGAACGCTTTCTCGTCCTCCGCAGGCTGCGGCATTCCGAGCGAGCGCCAGTTCTCGCGCAGGAAATCCGCGGACACGCCCGCCCGCTCGGCAACCTCGTGCCGCGTGAGGCGAGCGCCGTCTCCGGTAAGCACCTGCTCCAGCGGCAACAGAACGAGCCTCCCCTCCTGCACAGCGTCGCGCAACTCCTCCACGCTGAAGCCGCCTTCGTACAGCTCGTCCAGGAGCTTGCGGCGCCCCTCCCGCGCCGTCCCGTCGGTTCCCTCGAGAAGGCCTTCTGATTCCCAGTCCGTCGCCATGGCGCCATTCTGGCCGACCGGCAGGCGGTTGGCTCAAAACGGCTCCACGCCTACACTTCTCGTATGTCGGACGATGCATCACGAGAGCTTCCGCTATTCGAGTTGCCGATCGTGCTCCTGCCCGGCGAGCTCATGCCGCTCCACATCTTCGAGGAGCGCTACAAGCGCATGATCGGCCACTGCCTCGAGGCCGAGGAGCCCTTCGGCGTGGTGCTTCGAGACGACGACGGCTCTGCCCGGCGGATCGGGTGCACCGCCGAGGTGACCGAGGTGCTCGAGCGCTTCGACGACGGGCGCCTGGACATCGTCGTCACGGGAGGCGAGCCATTCAAGGTGCTTGAGCGCTTCGACGGCACCGACTATCCGGCGGGTGAGGTCGAGGCGGTCCCGCGCTCCTCGGAGGAAGAGCCGGACGACTCCGATGCTGCCGACGACGCCCGAGAGGCATTTTCGGACCTGGTGCGTCGCGTCTCGGGTTCAGAGCCCGAGATGGAGGGTCTCGACGAGAGCGACGCCTACGCCATCGCCGCCCGGGTCGAGCTGCCGGTCCTGACCAAGCAGCGCCTCCTCGAGCTCCGGAACGAGAGCGAGCGGATGAAGCTCCTCGGTGAGGCGCTCCGGGACCTTGTCGGGATGCTCAAGCGCTCTCGCGAGATCGCCGAGGCGGCCAAGATGAACGGCAAGGTGACGTTCGGCTAGAGACGTCCGGGGGGCGGCGGACATCCGTTTTCGCTGGGCGCTATAGTGAACCGTATGGTTCAGTATCAGCAAGTGGCGCAGACGGAGAGCGACCGGGTCGACCGGGCGTTCGCGGCGTTGTCAGACCCCACTCGCCGAGCGGTGCTCGAGCGTCTGGGTCGTGGCAGCGCCTCGATCTCCGACTTGGCCGCGCCGTTCGGGATGACGCTTACCGGCATGAAGAAGCACATAGGCATCCTCGAAGACGCGGGCTTGGTGGCGACCGAGAAGGTCGGCCGGTCGAGGCTCTGTCGCCTCGACCCGGACGGCCCGAACGTCGCCGAGCTCTGGATCGAGAAGTACCGCTCGATGCTGGAGTCGCGCCTCGACCGCCTCGGCGAGCTGATTGAAAAGCGATCGAAAGGAGAACGATGATGAATGACACGAAGACGGGAAACCGCCTGGAGGTGTCTGCCCAGGGCGACCGCGAGATCGTGGGGTCGAGGGTTTTCGATGCCCCGCGAGAGGTGGTCTTCAAGACGATGATGGACCCCGAACTTGATCCCCGAGTGGTGGGTTAGGACGTCCGTGGACGTCATGGACGTCAGGGTCGGCGGATCCTGGAGGTTCGTCTCGGTCGGCTCGGACGGCTCTGAGCAAGCCTTCCGTGGCACCTACCGTGAGATCACTCCCCACGAGCGGGTCGTCCAGACCTTCGAGTGGGAGGGCATGCCCGGCTACGTCTCGGTCGAGACCCTGGTCTTGGAAGACCTTGGTGACGACCGGACCCGGGTGACGGTCACGTCCATCTTCCACACGGCCGAGGAGCGCGACGGAATGCTCGGGTCCGGGATGGAAGAAGGCTGGAGCGAGCTCTACGACCGCCTCGAGGAGCTCCTCGCCTCGCGCGCCTCGAAGCCGGCGCCCGCTTAGGCGAAAGCCACCGCGCCACCGCGGCGAGGGTCTCCTCCCGCGGTGAGCGCGCCGGTGGCGGGGTCGCGAACGACGGCCTGGACCCCGCCGAAGAACATGTTTGGCTCGGCCCAGCGCTCGACCGGGATGTCGTTCGCCTCGATCCGGCGGAGCGCGTGCTCGTCGACGCCCGGCTCGGCGTGAAGGGCGCCCGCCTCGAAGTGGACGCGGGGCGCGACGATCGCGTCAGCTGCCTCCTTCCCGTCGGCCACGATGCGAAGAATCGTCTGGACGACGGCGGACCGGATGCGGTTTGAGCCTGCGCTGCCGAGACCGGCCACGAGCTCGCCGTCGCGAAGAATCACCGTCGGCGACATCATCGAAGGCAGGCGCGAGCCCGCCTCCCATCGGTGGAAGCCGAGCGGGTTGAGGTCCTCCTCTCCCAGCATGTTGTTCACGTGAACACCCGTGCCCGGAACGATGACCCCTGAGCCGGTGCCGTTCGAGCAGGTGACGGACGCACACCGACCCTCGGAGTCGACCGCGGTGACGTGAGTGGTCGAGCCGAGGCGGCTCGAGGCCCGAGTCGCAGCGCGGTCTAGGCGCTCCACGCGGAGGAACTCCGCGGCGAAGCCCTCGCGTGACAGTTCCGTGGTGAAGCCGTCCGCGCGTGCCTCCTGGGCTGCCGCCATGACAGCCACCGTCTCCTCCACTCCGCATGCACCGAGCCGCTCCAAGAGCTCGAGAGCGAAGGCGATGAGCGTCCCGCCTGAGGACGGCGGCGGGTTCGTGACGACTTCGCGCATGCGAAACGAGGCGCGCACCGGCTCGCGAACGATGGGCTGGTAAGCGGCGAGGTCTTCGGCGGCGAGGGTGCCCCCGCGCTCGAGGACCCACTCCGACATCCTTCGGGAGACGTCGCCTTCGTAGAAGGGAGCCGAGCCCTCGGCCGCCAGTAGCTCGAGCGCATCGCCAAGCTCGCCGAAGCGAAACGTGTCGCCTTCGGCCAGAAGCTTTCCCCCCGGCGCGTAGATCTCCGCTCCCTCGGGTTCACGGGTGAGGATCGGCGCGAGGATCTTGAAGAGGTAGGCCTGGGTCGCGCTTATCGGGACGCCGTCGCGCGCCGCCGAGACCGCAGGCCCCACGAGATCGGCAAGCGCCATCGAGCCGAAGCGCTCTAAGGCCAACTCGAGCCCAGCAGGGCTGCCCGGCACGCCACACGACGCTGCGCCGACGTTGAATATCTGCGTCACCGAGTCGGTGAAGTCGACCGGCGCCGGCACCAGATCGGAGCCGCGCCGCGTTCCCCCCCGGCCTGGCGCCTCGACGAAGAAATCGATCACATCGGAGCGGCCGGAGTCGTGAACGAGCATGTAACCGCCGGCGCCAAGCCCCGTCAGCGGGCTCTCGGCCGCAAACGACGCCAGGACCGCTGCCACGGCGGCATCGACCGCGTTCCCACCCTGCCGGAGCGCCCACGCTCCCGCGTCCGCGGTGGCGGGATGCCCGCCGGCGACGACTCCCCGGTCGCTCATAGCGCGGAGCTTAGGCACGGCCGCGTTTTCGCCAGCGGCTTGAGCGCCCGCGCCTAGTTGCGGCCCGGCACGAACTCGGGCACGTCGAGCTCGAGATCGCGGGGGCGCGATTCGAACTCCTTGGCCGTGCCGGCGCGGCGCTCGGGCGGGCGGCGGGTCGAAGTCGACGCCGTCCCCGCCTCGCGCTTCTCTTTGGCGGTCCCATCGGCCCGGCGGCCGCGGCCGTCGAAGCGCGTTGCGATGACGGTGACCCAGACCTGGTCGGTGAGCGACTCGTCGACGTTCGCGCCGAAGATGATGTTGGCGTCGGGATGCGCCGCCTCCTGCACGACCTTCGCGGCATCGGAAACCTCGAGCAGGGTGAGGTCCGCCCCGGAGGTGACGGAGAGCAGAATCGAGCGGGCGCCCGTGACCGAAGTCTCGAGGAGCGGCGATGAGACCGCCTTCTCGGCCGCGGTGACGGCGCGGTTGTCGCCTGAGCCCATGCCGATGCCAAGCAACGCCTGGCCCGCGTCGCGCATGGTCGTGCGCACGTCGGCGAAGTCGAGGTTGATGAGGCCCGGCAGAGTGATCAGCTCAGAGATTCCCTGGACGCCTTGGCGAAGGACGTCATCGGCGACCTGGAAGGCGTCGATCATCGTCGTGTTCTTGGCGAGGACCGTGAGGAGCTTTTCATTCGGAACCACGATCAGCGTGTCGACCTCAGAGGCCAGCGCGTCCACCCCGTCGTCGGCTTGCTTGGCGCGGCGAGTGCCCTCAAAGCGGAACGGCTTGGTGACGATGCCGACCGTCAGAGCGCCAACGTCCCGGGCGAGGCGGGCGACTACCGGCGCGGCGCCGGTGCCTGTACCGCCGCCGGCACCGGCGGCGACGAAGACCATGTCGGAGCCCTTGAGGAGGCGCTTGATCTTGTCCTGCTCCTCGAACGCGGAGCGATAGCCGAGCTCGGGGTTCGAGCCCGCGCCCAGGCCGCGGCTCGCGCCGGTGCCCAGGTGGACGGTCACGTCTGCCAGCGACTGCTGGAGCGACTGAAGATCGGTGTTGATCGCCATGAACTCGACGCCCGGGATGCCGGCCTCGACCATGCGGTTGACGGCGTTCACGCCGGCGCCGCCGACGCCGACTACGCGGATGACAGGGGCGTGCGGGCCGGCACTCTCAGGGCTGCGCGAATAGTCGGGTTCGGCACGGCCGTACGTGGCACCTGAAGGCTCCGCGTCCTCGGCGAAGATCCTGGAGAGGCGCTCCTTGGCACCAGGGGCGTTCGAGGACTCGACGACGGGATCGTCGTCTTCGATGTCGAAGATGGGTGCGCGAGCGGGGGGCTCACGACGTTCGGGCTCGCTTGCTTGCGGCGGCTCTGGCGCACGGCGAGACGGCTCAGGCTCGTGCTCCGGCGCTTCGTCCTCGTAAGCGGGCTCGGGTCCCTCGGACTCGGGTACGGCGGGCATGACGCGAGTCTCGTTGTCTCGTTCGCCTTCGGTTCGGCGCGGCGGCAGCGCCGGCGCCTCGGGCGGATCCTCCGGTGCCTCCGTCGATCGGAACAGATCGGCGAGGGGTCCTTCCCTCATGCTTGCCCTCTTACGTCGCGCCATGGGTCAAAACCTCCTTGGCGAGCTCCCGGTAGTAGTCCGCAGCGTTCGATTTGGAATCGTACTTCAGGACGGAGGCTCCGCGCACCGGTGCTTCCGCGAACTTGATCGCCTTGCGGATCCGCGACTTGAAGACCATGTCTCCGAAGTTCTCCTCCAGGATCTCCACGGCCTCCTTGGCATGGACCGTCCGCGAGTCGAGCATGGTCGGCAGGATGCCCTCGATCTTGACCCTGGGGTTGAGGTTCTCCTTAATCATCTCAAGCGTGTTCTGGAGCTGCATGAGGCCACGCATCGAGAGGTACTCGCACTGGACGGGCACGATCACGCTGTCGGATGCAGTCAGAGCATTCACCGTCAAGAGACCCAGGCTTGGCGGCGTATCGATGCAGACGAAGTCGTAGTCGTTTTGCACTCCGCGGATCGCCTTCTCCAACGAGCGCTCGCGTCCGATCTGCGTGGACATCGCGATCTCCGCGCCGGCGAGGTCGATCGACGCGACCGCGATATCGATCTCGCGGTGCTGGATCACCTCGGTGAGCGGAATGTGATGGACAAGCACGTCGTACATCGACTTCTCGACCTTGTCCGGGTCGATGCCCTGGCTCATCGTCAGGTTGCCCTGCGGATCGAGGTCGATGCAGAGGACGCGATGGCCGGACTCGGCGAACGCGACCGCGAGGTTGAGCGTCGACGTGGTCTTCGCCACGCCGCCCTTCTGATTTGCGAACGAGATCACCTTGGCGGTGCCGATCGGCTTTTCGGAGGGCGACTCGTCCGGAGTGCCGGCGCTGATCGCGCCGCGCCGCGGCGAGAGCGCGTCCTCGAAGGAGATCCGGTCGGCATCCGGGTCGACGGGCTCGGTCGGCGCCTCCGGCTCGGAGACCACGTCGGCAGCAGGCTCCGTCTCCGAGGCGGGCTCGGGCACCGCGGCGACGGGCTCCGGCGACGCCGGGGAAGGCTCGCGCTCGGGGACCACCTCCCCCAGCTCAGCGAGCTCGGCGCCGAGATCGGCGTCGGCCGAGGATTCGCGGCCTTCGGTCGCGGGACCCTGCCCGTGGCCGTGTCCGCCCGAATGACGAGATGCACGATTAAAAAGACCCATACGCTCGCGATTATTCGCATCTGGGCCGGGCTTTCCTTCCCGTGCAAAAAAAGACGCGTGCAAGGATCGCTCATGCCGAAGGACCTTTTGGACAAGCGGCTCGTCATCGTCACCGGCAAGGGAGGCGTCGGCAAGTCGACGGTCGCGCTCGCTCTGGGACTGAAGGCGGCCGAGCGTGGAAAGCGGACG
>Ga0208612_1000898_pt1 | contig 12483 bp, 10 predicted proteins | sample AntDryMetagUQ889_FD_188089 | JGI IMG/M metagenome (GOLD analysis project Ga0208612, IMG submission 188089) | Polar desert microbial communities from Antarctic Dry Valleys - UQ889 (SPAdes) | ecosystem: Environmental > Terrestrial > Soil > Desert | place: Antarctic Dry Valleys | collected 2008-12-31 | reverse complement strand
GCCCGACGGTGGAGCAGAGCTCCTCACGGCTGCGGCTCGGCGCCCAGGAGAACCAGTGGTCGTAGCCGGGGGCGCCGGTGACCGCCACCCGACTGGGGTCGATCCCGTGCATGTCGGCGGCCTCCTCCCGCTGGGCCTCGTTCCACACCTGCACGAAGTCCGGCGACTCGTGGATGAGCCCCTTGTTGGTCAGGTTGTCCCAGGAGTGCACGAGGAGCCCGGTACGCCGGCCGGTGCGCTTGGCGGTCCGCACGTAGCCCGCCTGGGGGGAGCCGAGGTCGACCAGCGGAGTGACCAGCACGATGTCGGGCTCCTGCTGGGCCAGGAAGGCCTCGATCTCGGGGCGGACGGGCAGGCGCGCCTCGAGGGCGGCGAGTCCGCGCGCCAGGGCGCGCCGGCCGGCCGGACCACCCACCAGCGGCAGGCGCAGCAGCTCCCGCAGACCCCGGCCGGCCTTCGACTCGGCCCGCTCGCGGAGCTTCGGCGCGTCCTCGTAGAGGGGATCGAAGTAGCGCAGGTAGTCGCGCCACAGCGAGACGTTGCGCTCGAGCTGGAACCACCCGTCGGTCCAGTGCTCGGTGTCGTCGGCGCGGCCGGGCGCCGCGCCGTAGGTGATCCCCGGGTACTCGCCCGCCAGCCGCACGATGAGCTCCTGGGCGAACGGCGTGCCCGCGGTGTCGGCGATCAGGTGGTCGAGTGAGACGTGGACCCGGTGGCCACGCTCGGCCAGCGTCCGCAGCGTCGACTCGAAGTTCCGCGTGTAGATCAGATGGCGGATGAAGAAGAGGACGCGCAGGCTGCGCGCGGGCGGAGCGAAGCCGTCGGCCCCGCTCATGCCGCGAGCGCGGCCACGCGCTCGTACAGCGGCATGGCGCGCTCCTCGACGAAGGCCATCTCCTCCGGCGAGAGCACCTCCCGGAAGCGCTCGAGCGGCTCGGCTCGCACGCCGTGGTCGGTGACCGCGAACGATGAGTCGGCCTTGATGGGAAGTCCGTTGAAGGTGGGCGTCGTGAGCGTCGGGTGGAAGGAGATGCCGAGCCAGTCGGCGAGCGAGCGCATCGTGCCCTCGGTGTCGCCGAGCAGCGCGTCGAAGCGCAGCAGGCGGAAGGAGCCCCCGCGCTCGTCGGCCGCCTCGAGCATGGCCTCCGCGGAGCGGCGCCACAGCCCGAGGGCGGTCTCGACCTCCGAGTAGTCGCGCTGGCGGGTGACCTTCCAGGGCGCGACCTCGCGAAACCGCTTGGCCGAGGCCCACCAGGAGCGGGGGTCGCGGACGACCGACACGAGGCGCCCGTCGGGATAGGCGGCGAAGAAGCGCTCGACGCTGACCGGGTGCGAGGAGAGCCGCGCGGTGAAGGCGGTCACCCAGCGCTTGGGCGCGAGGTAGAGGTTGTGGTTGTCGAGCCACGCGTTGAAGTAGGACGTCATGTAGGCGTCGAAGACGTCGCGCTGGGACGCGGCCGGGCGCTGGGCGAGAGCGGCGTCGAACAGCTCGCGCTGGAGCGCGGGCGGGATCAGGAACGGCAGGATGTCGTCCGCCTCGGCGGCGCCGGCCGAGCGGTCGGCGGCCTTGTTGTAGCCCTCGACGAAGGCGCGCCCGGTCGGGCGCTCGTACAGGGTCTCGAACCAGGCGCCGGCCCCGGCCGCGAGGTCGAGCTCCGGCCAGTTCACCTTGCTCGGGATCCCGACGTGCAACTCGTGGGGATGGGCGTGCAGCTCGGGATGAGCGTCGAAGAGCTGGGAGAGCAGCGTCCCGCCCGAGCGCTGGATCTGGGAGATGAGCACGAGCGGCTGGCGCACCGGGACGGCGTGGCGCACGCGCTGCTCGACCAGCTTCTCGTGGTCGAGCGTGAACGCGATGCGGCGGCTGCGGCGCACGAGGTCGCCCACCGCGGCGGAGGCCCGGGCCGCCACTGCGCGCGCGAGGGGGGCGCCTCGACCGCGCCCGTTGGGAGCGACGGCCTCGGTCGGGGGCCGATGATCGAGCATCGCGGGCCAGCCTAGCCAGCGGCCGGAGCGCCACCGTCTGGCGCGATCCGTGGCCTCTACCCTCTCCGGCCGCTCGTCCCCGACCGCCGAGGGCCCGACCCTCTCCTCATGGAGCGACTCGAGACCCGACTCAACGGACCGATGCTCCTGGCGCCGAGGATCCACGGCGACGAACGTGGGTTCTTCACCGAGACCTACCGTCGGGAGGGCCACGCCGCGCTCGGAGTGACCGACGACTTCGTGCAGGAGAACCACTCGCGCTCACGCCGGGGGATCGTCCGCGGCATGCATTTCCAGGTCGATCCCGGCGTCTCCAAGCTGGTGCGCTGCGCCCGCGGGTCGATCTTCGACGTGGTGGTGGACATCCGCCGCGGGTCGCCCACCTTCGGCGACTGGGAGGGCTTCGAGCTGGACGACCAGCAAGGCCATCAGCTCTACTGCCCGATCGGCTTCGCGCACGGCTTCTGCGTCACGAGCGAGGTGGCCGACGTGATGTACAAGCAGTCCGGCTACTACGACCCCGCGCTCGAGGGCGGAATCGCCTACGACGACCCCGACGTGGGGATCGAGTGGCCGCTCCCGCCCGACGAGCTCGTGCCCTCGGCGCGCGACGCGGCGGCGCCGCGCCTGCGCGAGGTCGAGGCGGAGCTGCCCTTCCGGTACGGGGGCTGAGGGAGCCCCGGAACGGCGGAGATCAGCGCTCGAGCCACCCGGTTGCGGGCACGCAGCAGCCAACGCCAGAGCTCGAGCGGCGGCACGAGGGCCGCGTAGCGGCCGGCGAAGGCGAGCCGCGCCCGGCGCTCCCCGACCGGGACGCCGAGCGCGCTCCGGGTGAGCGCGACCACGTGCCCGGCCCACCAGGGCAGGCGTGCGAGCGGCGGCGGCTCGCCCGCGTACAGCGCCCGGCGCTGGCGCGCGGCGGCCGAACGGACGCTGGTAGAGGGAGCGAAGCGCCGCCACCAGAGCAGCCCCGGCACCTGGCGGAACGTGCCCTCCTTGGTGAGCTCAGCTAGCAGCAGCCGGTCGGGCCACAGGACCGGGCGGAAGACCCCCGCACGGCGCACCGGCTCGACACGGAAGAGCCCGTAGACCATGTCGCCGGCCCTCATGCCCCACGCGGCGGCGCACAGACGTGACCCCGGGCCTTCGCGACGGGCGGTGTCGAACGACCACGGGCCGCGAAGCTGGCGGCCCTCGCCGTCGATCACCGCGCTGTGCGGATAGGCGAGCACCGCCTCGGGGTGGCGGTCGAGCTCGGCCGTCAGGGCCTCGAGCCAGCGCCGCCCCCAGAGGTCGTGGTCGCTCGCCCAGGCGAAGTACTCGGCCTCGGGGTGACGCTCCACCGCGAGCTCGAAGGCGAGGCGCCAGTTGGCGGCCATGCCCACGCGCTCGGGGTTACGCCTCCACCACAGGCGTGCGTCGCGCCCGGCGTAGTCGGCCAGCACCTCGGGGGTCCGGTCCGGCGAGGCGTCGTCGATGGCCACGACGGCCAGGTCTTGCTGGGACTGCCCGAGCAGCGAGTCGAGCGCGGCGGGAAGATGCTCGGCCCGTGCGTGCAGGGGCGCCCCGATCACCACCCGCGGACTCACGCCGGGACCTTCTCCGCAGGCACGCTCAGGGCTCCCTGCCCGCGCCGAGGGCCGGATCCGCCGGCTCTCGGACGAGGGAGCGCAGGTGGCGGGTCACCGGTGCCTGGGAGAGCCGTCGCGGAGGCTCCACCCACCCGAGGACCCGGCGGCGCACGGCGGGCACGGCGAGCGCCCGGCGCGCGCCCGCACGCGCGACGCGCCGGAGGCGTGCGTCGAGCCCGGCGAGCGCCGCCAGCGGCGCGAGGGCGAGCCGCGTGATGGGCGCGAGCGCCGGGGCTCGAAGCGGCTGGGCGGGGGTGCATGCGAGCCGCTCGAGCGCGTCGACGAGCCGTGGAGCGGCCGCCTGCTCCAGGCCGTGGGGACGCAGGAACGAGCGCACGAAGGCGCGCGCCTCCGGCGGCGCGCCCTCACCGCTGGAGAGGGCGCTCGCGAGCTCGACCGCGTGCTGCTCGAAGGAGTCGGCCACCCGAAGCAGCCCGCCATCGGCCAGATGCGCGAAGTGCGGCGTGCCCCGCTGGGTCTCGCGGAACTCGGGAGCGAGGTAGGTGAGAACCGGTCGTCCCACTATCGCGCTCTCGATCAGCGCGCTCGTGTTCACGCCGACGACGGCGGAGCAGTGGTACAGGGAGTCGAAGTAGTCGCGGCGGGAGTCGGCGTCGGTCGGGTCCGCCCCGGCCGGCGGCCAGACCGAGACGGGGCCCAGGTAGGAGAGGTCCACCCCCCTCCACTGCTCGGCGTGCTGAGGATGCGGACGCACGAGCACCGCGGCATCGCGCAGCTCGGGCTCAGGTCGCGCACGCAGGTCCCTCAGCCAGCGCCGCACGAAGCCGGCCTCGTCGGGGGCGATGAACTCCGACGAGCAGAGGTAGAGCAGGAGTGGGCCCTCTGTGGGCAGACCGACGGTCCGGGCGAACTCGTACCGGTCCCGGGAGGGAGCCCAGTCGAACCAGTGGTCGTAGGAGTGAGCGCCCGTGGCCACCACCCGCTCGCGCGGAACTCCGTGGAGCGCCACCGCCTCCTCGCGCTGTGCCTCGTTCCACACGGCCACCAGGTCGGGCGTCTCCGAGACGACGCCCTTGTTCGTCAGGTTGTCCCAGCTCGCCACGCACAGGCCGCTGGGTATCCCGAGCGCCTTGGCCGCGCGCACGAAGTCGGTCTGCGGCTCGCCGAGCTCGACGAGCGGCGTGACGAGCACCACGTCCGGACGCTGCTCGCGCACGAAGCGCCACGCCCGGGGACTCACCGGCAGGGAGGCCTCGAGCGCTCGCAGCGCTCGCGACAGGGCCGCCGGTCCGCTCGGACGGCGCGCCGCGACTCGCCCGAGCGCTCGGAGAGCGGGCCCCGCCTGCGCCTCTGCCCGGGCCCGCAGCTTCGGAGCGCTTCCGTAGGCCGGGTCGAGGAATCGCAGGTAGTCGATCCCGAGGCGCAGCCGCAGCCCGAGCCGTGTGGACCCCTCGCCGGAGCGGTCGGGAGCCGGTCCGAGGGTGACCGACGGATGCTCGGCGGCCAGGCGCTCGACGATGCCCGGTCCTGCGCCCCGCCGGGCATGCGCGAACGGCACGTCGAACGCGACGTGCACGGCGTGCCCGCGCTCGGCCAGCCGCCGCAGGGTCGAGTCGAAGTTGCGCGCGAACCCGGCGTGGCGCATGAGGAATAGGGCCCTCACGTCGGAGAGTGGCCGGCTAGCGGAGCTCGCTCGGCCGCGCGGCGATCTCCCAGTCGAAGGGAGAGGGGAGCACGATGCCCTCTCCGATGTTCGTGGGCCCGTCCTTGCGGACCGTGAATCCGAACGCGTCGGCGGCCATCAGCTTCACGTAGTCCCTCGGTCGAGCCATGTCCTCGACGATAAGCACCACGACCTCCACGCGGTAGCGCCGTGGCACCAGCAGGCCTCCGGGCACTCGCAGGCGCGCGTGGACGGTCTGGGGCGTCGGCACGTGGAGCGAGGTCGGCGGCTGGAGGCGCACCAGAGGGCCCGCCTGCTCGACCGAGAGCTTGACGCGGGGCAGTGCCGCGTCCACCGGACGGAGGAAGGTCAGGGAGAGGGCGATGAGAAAGTCCTCGGTCGGGACCGGCCTCGCCAGGCCGTGGCCGTCGACCGAGACGAGGCGGAGCCCGGCGACCTCCACGAACTCCTCGGCCGGCGGTGACTCCGGCAAGGCCCCGTTGCTCGTCCACGAGGCCGGCGAGGGCGCGAACTCGCCGGCCACGACCTCCCAGTCGTTGGCCGCCTTGAGCGCCGCGCCGCAGGTGGAGCAGCGCAGGAAGTGCTTCTGGGTCTTCTCGAGCTCGGTGCCGCCGCAGGCGGGACACGGGGCGCCCGGCTCCACCTCGCCGTCCACGAACTGCACCCAGAGGTAGTCGTACTTGCCCGAGGAGTCGCGGCTCACCACCGCCGTCTTGCCGAGCCCGGCGGCGGCCTCACGGGCCTGGCGCACCACGTCCCTCGCGTCGCCCGTGTAGTGCTTGCCGCGCTTTAGACGCCGGGGCCGGCCGTCGAGCCACTCGTGCCAGGCGTCGAGGCCACCGCCCCGGGGCCCGCCCGTCACGCGTATGGCCCCTGGTCGCCCTCGCGCACGGCCAGCTCCCAGTTGAGCGGCGACCCGCGCGGAGGATCCTCTCTCGAAGAAGGGCCTCCAACGTGGAAGCCGAGCACCTCCTCCCCGTCCACCCTGAGGCGCGACACCCCCGACCCCCAGTCCTCGTAGAGGTTCACGACCACATCGAGCACGTAGTCGGCGGGCACCAGTAGGCCCGCCGGCACCTGCAGCCGGATGTCGATCGTCTGGGGGGTCGAGGGCCGCAGCGGTTGCGGAAGCTGATCGCGGATCGTCGTCTCGGTGCCCCTCACCGTGAACAGCACCCTCGGCCACGCCGCATCGACCGGACGCAGGAATTGCAGCGCCAGCCCTACGACGAACCCCTCGGAGACCTCCGGCCTCTCGATCTTCCGACCGTCCGCCGATAGGAGCTGCGCGCCGAGGATCTCGACGAAGTCCTCGCCCTTGAGCGGCGCCTCCGTCACCTCGCCCCGCTCCTCCCCGGTCGGGACGTACACCGGTGGGGCAAACGTCCCGGCGGTCACCTCCCAGTCGTCCGCCGCCTTGAGCGTCGCGCCGCACGCCTTGCAGCGCAGGAAGTGCTTCTGGATCTTGTCGAGCTCGGTCCCGCCGCACACCGGACATGGCCGCCCCGGCTCCACCTCGCCGTCCACGAACTGAACCCAGAGATAGTCGTACTTCCCCGAGGAGTCGCGGCTCGCGACCGCGGTCTTCCCGAGCTGGGTCGCGGCCGCTCGAGCCTGGCGGATGATGTCCTTCGAGTCGCCGGTGTAATGCTTACCGCGCTTCAGGCGGCGGGGACGGCCGTCGAGCCAGTCCGCCCAGCCGCGGTCGCCGTTCGCATCGTGCTCGGCGTCGGCGGTCGGCTCGCTGCCGGCTTCGCCGGTCTCCTCCGCGCCCCTCACGACGTGAGGGCCGTAACCGGCGGCCTCCACCGGCTAGACCTCGTCCCGCTCGTCGTCCTCGTCGTCGTCGACCCCCGGCCCATGGATGTCCACGCTCGAGCGCGCCTCGCGGCTGAAGAACCACAGGCCGCTGACCACCGCGATCATGGCGAAGGCCACGCTCCATATGGCCGGGTAGAGCCCGACCCGGCCGATTCCCAGTAGCCCCAGCTTGACCATCTCCACCGGGGCGGTCAGCGGGTTGGAGCTGGCGAGCACCTGGTAGGCCGGCGGGATCGCGCCCAGCGGATAGATCACCGGCGTGAGGTACAGCCACAGCTCGAGCACGTAGCGCATGACCAGACGGGTGTCGCGAGCCTTGCCGTGCAACACCGAGGTCCAGAAGCCGAGGCCGCACCCCGAGGCCACGAGGATGGCAAGGCCGGCCGGCACGAGCAGCGAGTGGACGCCGATGTCGAGGTAGAGCTGGCCGTCCAGCGCCAGGTAGAACAGCAGCGCGCCGACGAACACGCCGACGTAGACCGTGACCTCCACCACCGGGTAGGCGGCCGAGGAGAGCGGCACGAGGAGCAGGGGGAAGTCGATCTCCCGCATCACCTTGCGGTAGATGTCGAAGCTCCGGGTGGCGTAGAGGACGATGCGGTCGAAGAGTCGCCAGGCGATGAGGCCGGCGAGGACGAAGATGAAGTAGGGGACGCCCCCGGGCGCGGCCACGCCGAGGAGCGCGCCGAAAAGGAGCGCCTTGCCGAGCGTGTCCATCAGCGGCCGCAGGACGAGCCACCCGGCGCCGAGCTTGGTGCCCCAGATGCGCTTGACGAGCACGCGCCATCCGAGCTGGGGCGCCAGGCGCCGTGACCGCCACGCGTCGCGAAGGAGCGCCCAGGCCCCGGGCGGCGTGTCGGTGACGGTCACCACGGCGGCGGGGAGGTGGGCGGAGCGCGGATCGACCTCCGTGCCGGCGGCAGGAGCGCGCGTCTCGAGAGCGTCGGTGGCGGGAGAGGAGGCCAAGGCGTGTCGAACTGACGGGACTCGATGGGTTCGGGTGCGGACGAGCCTAGGCCACCCGAGGTTCGAGGCCGGACGACCGACCCTACAATGCCGGCTTCAGCGCTACTCGCCGCGTGAGGGCGCGTTAAGGTCGAGGAAGGTCCGCGAGGGAGCCTTCGGCGGCCCGCCCGAGTGCTCGACCAACGAAGGAGCGACGAACATGACCCACATCACCGAGGAGATGCGCACGCTCCGCGTCGACGGCTTCGAGATATCGGACGCCAGCGACTGCTACGTGATCGCCGAGATCGGCCACAACCATCAGGGCTCGGTCGAGAAGGCCAAGGAGATGTTCGACGTCGCCAAGGCCTCGGGCGCCCATGCGGTCAAGCTCCAGAAGCGCGACAACCCGTCGCTCTACACCCGCGAGTTCTTCGACAAGCCCTACGAGAACGAGAACTCCTTCGGACCCACCTACGGGCTGCACCGCGAGGCGCTCGAGTTCGACCGCGTCCAGTACCAGGAGCTGATCGACTACTCGAGGGCGATCGGTGTCACGTTCTTCGCCACCGCCTTCGACCTCCCGAGCGCCGACTTCCTGGCCGAGCTCGACATGCCGGCCTACAAGATCGCCTCGGGCGACATAGACAACATCCCGCTCCTGCGCCACGTCGCCGAGTTCGGAAGGCCCATGGTCATGTCGACGGGAGCGGCCACCCTCGACGACGTGCGCCGCGCCCACGACTGCGTGGCCGAGATCAACCCCGAGCTGGCCGTCCTGCAGTGCACGGCGGGCTACCCCGCGGCCTGGGATGAGCTCGACCTGCGCGTGATCGAGACCTATCGCGACCTCTTCCCCGAGACCGTGATCGGCCTCTCGAGCCACGACAACGGCATCTCCATGTCGGTGGTGGCCTACACGCTAGGAGCCAGGATCATCGAGAAGCACTTCACGCTCAACCGCGCCATGCGCGGCACGGACCACCGCTTCTCGCTCGAGCCTCAGGGGCTCGAGAAGATGGTGCGCGACCTCGAGCGCACCCACATCGGACTGGGCGACGGGATCAAGAAGATGTACACGAGCGAGTCCGAGCCCAAGAAGAAGATGGGCAAGAAGCTGGTGGCCGCCGCCGACCTTCCCGCCGGGCACGTCCTCCGCCCCGAGGACCTGGCCCAGAAGTCGCCCGGCGACGGGCTTCCACCGTACGAGGCAGACCGCCTGGTGGGTTGCACCCTGCGTCACCCGGTCAGCCGCGACTCGGCGCTTTCGTTCGAGATACTCGAGGAGCCCATGCCCGACGGCTCCGTGCAGCTCGCCCAGTCCGGCGTGGGATATGGCGGATGAGCTCCGCCTCGACGGCAGCGTAGCCCTGGTCACCGGAGCCCTCGGGAACCTCGGTCCGGTCTGGACCGGGGCGCTCGCCGGGGCCGGTGCCACCGTGGTGGCCCTCGACGTTCGCGAGCAGGACGAGGCGCTGCTTGCGCAATCCGATGCCGAGGTCCTCTACGAGCGCGCCGACGTGACCGACCGGGCCGGCCTCGAGGCCGTGCGCGAGCGTGTCGAAGAGCGTGTGGGCGCTCCCTCGATCCTCGTGAACAACGCGGGCATCGACCAGCCGCCCGGGTCGTCCGCTCGCACCTTCCTTGTGGAGGACGTCCCGCTCGAGGACTTCCGCCGCACGCTCGACGTGAACCTCGCCGGCACCTTCAACGTGAGCCAGGTGTTCGGACCCGCGATGTGCCGGGCCGGGGCCGGATCGATCGTGAACGTCGGCTCCCTCTACGCCTCGGTCGCCGCCGAGCCGCGCTTCTACGACCACATGGAGGCCGACCCCCCGTTCCTCAAGCCCGCCGCCTACGGCGCCTCGAAGGCGGGGGTCGTGAACCTCACCCGCTACTTCGCCCGCCTGTGGGGGCCACGAGGAGTGCGGGTCAACGCGCTCTCGCCCGGTGGCGTGCTGGGCGGCCAGGACGCCGAGTTCCGGTCGAAGTTCACGGCTCGCGTGCCGATGGGCCGCATGGCCGAGGCCGCCGACCTGGTCGGGCCGCTGCTGTTCCTGGCCTCCGACGCCTCGCGCTACGTGACCGGCCACGAGCTGCGCGTGGACGGCGGCTTCACCGCCTGAGCCGCGAACGACCTCCGACGGCAGGCCGCTCTGGTCAGCCGGAGCCCGACGACGCTCTCGAGATAGCGCAGTCGTAGCCGTAGCGATCGAGCGGCAACCCGGTGAGCTCGCTCGTCCGTCGGTTGCTGTCCGCGTAGCGATCGCCCACGGCCGCGGCGATCCCGTGGCGCATCCGCTCGCTCGCATGCCGGCTGAAGCGGCGAGGGGTCCGCCTCTGAAGCAACGAGAGCACCGCCTCGGTCACTCGGTCCCCGCTCTTCAGCGGGAGGACCGGCCTGGGGTTCAGGGCCTGACTGCTGAAGAGCAGGTTCAGATGCCGCTTGGCGGCGATCGCCACACCGTCGAGCGACTCGTTCCTCGGGGTCTCGTAGGGCAGCTCTTCGAGCAACCCGTCCGACGGCGTCGCTCCTGCGAAGCGGATGATGTCCGCGACCAGCGACGGGCCGTCTGAGGTCAGCCGCTCGAAGGGGACGACGAGCACCCGCTCCGGACCGAACAGCCCTTGGTAGTACCCGATCAGACGGTCGTACTCGAAGTGCTTGAAGTCGAACCGCGGCACGCTGCGGCGTCGCTCGCGGGGATACAGATAGTCGTGGAGGGACGCCGGCCCACCGGCCTTCACGTAGTTCTTGTAGGTCGACGCGATCACCGAGCACTGCTCCCGGATGCCGATCAAGATCCGGGCCGTGGGGAGGACCGCCTTGACCCGGTCCGCCATCTCCTTCGAGTCGTATCCGCCGGCGTGGGGCGGCCCGACGAGGCGCTCCGAGGACAGGACAGGCATCAGGCCGGATTCCTGAGTCCGAAGGAGCGGCGGATGTAGAGCGGCCCGAGACGACGCGGGGTCGAAGTCGAGCGGGTGGGGAAGGACCAGCGCGGGCGGGATCTCGGTGCCCTTGCTCAGGGGGAGGCCGAGTCCGGCACGGGCGTTGCGAAAGAGCTGTCGCTGCAACCAGGTGGTCCCCGTGCGATGGTAGCCGACGTGGACGAGAACGGGGCCCAGCTCGACGCTCGGAGCGGCGCGCCGGTGCTCGACCGGGTCCGGCGTCTGGACGACCGAGGACATCCTGTCGCAGGCTAGCGCGGGTAATCGGTCGCCGGGACGGGTGTCCCGGCGGCCGACGCCGTCTGCCTACCTATAGACGAGCGATCATCGCTCCACTGCCGGGATCCGACGTGCCCGACTCGTCCGGCTCGCCCTCGTCGGAGCCTCCTGGATCGCTCCTCCCCGCGGAGTCGTCGGTGCCGCCGTCGCCCGAGTCGCGGTTGGGAATCTCCATCTCCTCGCAGTTGCGGACGCGGTCGCCCTCGTCCGCGAGGCAGTCGTCCGTGCCGCCGCCGCCGTCGGCGAGATCCTCGCCGTCGCCGTCGACCACGTTGACGGTGTCGTCCCCGCCGTTGCCGAAGAGCCGGTCCTCGTCACCGTCCTCTCCTCGAAGGTGTCGGAGATGCTGTCGGCGCCGTCGCCAGCCTCGATCGCGTCGTCACCGCTGCCGCCCTCGGCGCTGTCGTCACCCTCTCCGGTGGCGATGTCGTCGTTGCCCCCGTTGCCGTTGACGGCGATGGCCAGCTCGGAGGTCGACACCTCGTCATCGGGGAGGAAGCCGCCGCCGTCGTCGCCCTCGCCGGTGCGGATCAGGTCGTTGCCAGCGCCGCCGGAGACGCTCTGGTCGTCGCCGGCCTCGGTCCTGATCTCGTCGTTGCTGCCGCCCCCGGCGACGGAGCTGTCGGCTCCGGCGCCTGTCTTGATGTCGTCGCCCTCGTCCCCGCCAGAGATCGACGAGTCGTCGCCCTCGCCGGTACGGATCCGGTCGTTGCCGTCGTCGCCATCGATGGTGTTGTCGTCCCCGTCGCCGGTGTCGATCCGGTCGTTGCCGTCGCCGCCGGAGACGTTGACGTCGTCGCCCTCACCGGTGTCGATGCGGTCCTCGCCGTCCTCGCCGGACACCGTTCCCCCCCGCGCGCCGTCGTCGCCGGGGCCGGTGTCGATCCGGTCGTCGCCGTCGCCGCCGCGTACGCTGTCGGACTCCACGGGACCGGAGCAGACCAGCACGTCGTCGCCGGTCTCGGTGTCCTCGGCGACGCTGTCACCGCCGTTCAGCGTGTCGGAGCCGCCCTCGCCGTCGATCCTGTCGCCGCGGTCGGTGCCCGCGCCGTTGTCGCCGCTCAGCTCGTCGTCGCCGCCCCGGCCGCAGATGCGGTCCGAGCCGCCGGCGCCGTTGATCACGTTCAAGCTGTCGTCGCCGATGAGCACGTCGTTGCCCGGTGTGCCCTCGATCAGGGGTCCGGTGGTCTCGTTGGTCGGCCTCTCGCCGAAGCAGCGGCCGGT
>Ga0208612_1000897_pt1 | contig 12490 bp, 16 predicted proteins | sample AntDryMetagUQ889_FD_188089 | JGI IMG/M metagenome (GOLD analysis project Ga0208612, IMG submission 188089) | Polar desert microbial communities from Antarctic Dry Valleys - UQ889 (SPAdes) | ecosystem: Environmental > Terrestrial > Soil > Desert | place: Antarctic Dry Valleys | collected 2008-12-31 | reverse complement strand
GGGTGTGCTGGTCGTAGGGGCGGAAGGTCTTGTGCAGCATGATCCATTGTCCCAAGCCACGCCGCACCGCAGCCGGCATTATCGACACAGCCTCCTAGGCTATGATGCTGGCCGGTGCGCTTGAGAGACCCTGATGAAGGCGCTGGTCGTCTGTGATCTCGGGCACAAGGTCCGTGAGGCGATCCGCCACCAGGTCGGCACCTTGATCATCCGGCCCGACGAATTCTCCTCCATCGTTGACGAGGAGCTCCGGGAAACCGCAGTGCTTGTTCCGCCGTCTCCGCTCTGCGGTCGCCGAGCTGATCACCAAGCGCGGCCGGCGATGAGGTCGGGCAGGCCATCGCCCCAATCGTCGTGGCGCAGGGCTGTGCAGCCGGCGGAGTCCCGCTCGATGACCGGGATCACCGGCCGGCACCAGCGTCGAGTCCCTCGACGCGCGCTGGTTCGAATGGGATGCCTTGTCCGAGGATCTCGAGGCGACGATAATCGCCATGTTGGTGGTCGCACGCCGTCGCCTCGGGCTGGGATCATGACCTGATGGTGGCTTCTGGCACACAGCGTGCGTCTGCGTCGCGTTGTACACAATTCGCAATGAGGAACATCACACATGTTCGGTCTCGGAATCGTCGGAACGATCCTGCTCATCATCCTGGTTCTCTGGCTGCTCGGCGTCCTCGGTTAGGCCGTCGTCAGCGGTTGTAACGGGATAGCCCGTACGCCACCGCGACGAGGAACGTCAGCAGGAACGCACCGATCACCACGAGCCCGAAGAGCTGGCCCGGGGTGATCGGGATCAGTTCGTAGCAACCCGTGCAGGCGGCGTGGATGCCAGTCATGCGCCTCGACCCGCGGCCGCATCGGTCACGGCATCCTTCGTTGCTTTCTGGCTGGCCTCTTCCTTCCGCTCCTGCGCCTGTTCCTTGGTGCGGGAGCGGTGATGCATGACGATTGCCTCGCATGCCTCGTCGATGTCGCTGGTGATGGTGAGAAGATCGAGGTCCTCTGGACTGACCTTCTCCTCGTACAGCGGCTTGTCGCGGATCCACTGCATCAGGCCGTCCCAGTAGTCCTTGCCGTACAGGACCACGGGGAAGTGCTCGACCTTGCCTGTCTGGATGAGCGTGAGCGCTTCGAACAGCTCGTCCAGCGTCCCAAAGCCGCCGGGAAAGATGACAAATCCCTCTGCGTACTTCACGAACATCACCTTACGCACGAAGAAGTAGCGGAACTGCATGCCGAGATCGACGTACTCGTTGAGCCCCTGTTCAAAGGGCAGCTCGATGTTTGCGCCGATGGAGAGTCCGCCCGCCTCCTTCGCTCCGCGGTTGGCCGCTTCCATGATGCCCGGTCCGCCTCCGGTGATGATGGCGAAGCCCTGCTTGACCAGCGCCGCCGAGAGATGCCGGGCGGCCGAGTAGTATCGATTTCGCCTGCCGACGCGTGCGGAGCCGAAGATGCTGATCGCCGGGCCCACCTCGGCGAGCGCGTCAAAGCCCTCCACGAACTCGCCCAGGATGCGGAGCGTCCGCCATGCATCGGTTTCGTGGAAGGCGGGGGTGAGATCGCGCGAACGCAGCAGCTTCTGGTCTTCGGTCGCTCGGTCGCCGGGACTTGCGCCCCGCACGACGACGGCGCCGCGACGCTGTTCTGGCTCCTTCTTCCGACGTGGCATGGGCTCCTTTCACGTTCGACAGGACGAGCGGTGAATGCTAGGGTGGCCGCTCGCCGGCATGCCACCTGCTGGAAAGCAGAGCCTGCCGGTCGGACCACGTATGGAAGAATTGTATTGCCGGACCTCCTGCGGCGTGCAGCCGCCTTGACCCATTTGAGCGCCACACTGCTGACATCGTCCGCGGACAGCCGTCGATGACGCTCGTTCGCCGAATCCTCGTCCTGGCCGCCATCAGCGTCTCCGGCATCGCCCTCCTCGCCCCGCTGGCAGCCCGTTCTGCGGCACCCATTCCGGCCGCAGTTGCCGACAGCCTGCTTGCCGCCACCGATGCGCTGCCGCCCGCCATGGGGCTCGATCGCAGCCTGGTGTCCGTTCGTGGCGGGTCGCCGGTAGCTCCCCTGTCGCGCGACGTCGAGACGATTGAAGCCGAGGCCATGCCGACTCCCGCGTTCGCACCCATGGAGGCGACCCTCCACAGCGCCGCGACTCCGGCGCCCACGCCCGTTCCGCTTGCCGCGGCTCCCACGCTCGCTCCGGTCGCCGCGGCCCCCGCGCCGCAGCGCGTGGTCACGTACGACGGTGACACGGTCTGGGATCGCCTGGCGAAATGCGAGTCCGGCGGCAACTGGGCGATCAACACCGGCAACGGGTACTACGGGGGGCTCCAGTTCAGCCATCCCACCTGGCACGGCTACGACGGCGGCGAGTTCGCCGAGTATCCGCACGAGGCGACCCGAGCGGAGCAGATCATCGTCGCCAAGCGGCTGCACGCGGCGCGCGGCTTCCAGCCGTGGCCAGCCTGCCGCATCAAGGTAGGGTTGCCGTAGGCGCTGCGGCCGCGTGCGGTAGCATCGCTCCATGCTCCAGCCCATCCGAATCGGACACGTCGTGCTCAAGGTGCGCGACCTCGACCGATCGCTTGCCTTCTATCGCGACCTGCTGGGCTTTCGCGTGTCGAGCGAGATGAGCAACGTGATGATCTTCCTGACCGCGACCGGCGAAAATCATCACGATCTCGCGCTCCTGCGGGTCGGAGATTCCGCACCGTCACCGCTCGCGACCGCCGTGGGGCTCTATCACGTGGCCATCCAGCTCGCCGACTGGGATGCCGTGAAGGCTGCGCATGCCGTCCTGGCCGAACGCGGCCTGCTCAAGGGCACCGCGGACCACGGCGTCACCAAGAGCCTGTACACCGCGGACCCGGACGGCAACGAGATCGAGCTGTTCTGTGATGCGCCTCGTTCGGAGTGGGAAGGCCGCGTCGACGAGATGATGACGGTGCGGCCGCTCGATATTGGGTGAGCGGCATGCCGCTTGCCCTGTAGCCGACCGTGCCCTTTCTCCCCCTCGTCCTGCTCTTCGCGTGGCAGGCGCTGAGCCGATCCGCATCGTTCGCGCTTGGCTGGGCGACCGCGCTCTACTTCGGCCAGGTGCCGGGCCGCCAGGGCCGGATCCTGTCGGTGATCAGCCTCGCGGCCGCCGGCTGGATCATCGTCATCGTTGGCTTCGCCATCCCGATCTTCACCGGTGCCGGGCTGGAGATGGCCGGCGTCATCGATGACAATTTCGATGTCGAGGCCATTCATTACATCGGCCTGGTCACTGCAATTGTGCTCACGCCGCCGGTCGTTGCCGGGATCAGTGTCTTCGGCGAGTTCCATCCCGAGCGGAGCATCGGCACGTGGGTGGGTCTCCTGCCGATGTGCTACCCGGCGACGTTCATGCTCGGCGCATCGGTCCTGCAGATGGTGGCGGTGACGCCCGTCCTCCTGTTCCAACGCTGGCGTCGCAAGCGCAAGCTCGTGCAGGTTCCGCTCGTCATGCGAAAAGGGAGCAGTGACGATGACCTGGTCGAGGCCGTCCAGTCCGCGCTGAAGACGATCGACATCACCGACGTGCGGGTGACCGAAGGCTCGGGACCTCGAGTGTGGCCGATGCGCACCGTGGGCTTCGCCGCCGAGCACCTGCTCGGTGCCGTCGTGCGTGGCAAGCCGATGCGCCTCGAGGCCGGCGAGCTCGAGATCTTCGCCTACGCCACCAACATCTCGATCAACGGCCCGAAGGAGGACGCCTATCGTGTTCGGGCTGCCGTCGAGCGAGAGCTTGCGTTCGCCGATGCCTACCTGACCTGGAACGAGGAGTCACAGGGCTTCGAGGACGAGCTGATCGAGGCACACGCCCAAGTGAACGGTGACGTCGACTCCATGCGCGAGCGGCTCGATGAGATCCAGGAGAGGATCGACATCGCAAGCCTGAACGGGGAGGAGTGGAATGTGCTGTATCGCCTCCGGCTCCAGGTGGAGCAGGCCGCCTCGCGACGCTCGGACGGCCAGGAGCAGCGCGACTAGAGGCTGAGTTCCCTCGCCGCATCGGCGCGCACGGCCTCGATGAGGCGGGTTCGCAGTGCCGGCGACGGCAGATCCTCGTCCGGACAGGCCGCCCCGATGGCCGCAGCCAGCGCCATTGCTTCGCGCAGCTCCAGATGCGCGCGCACGCACGTCGCGATGTGCGCGCGCAGGAACGCGGCCTCGTCCGGATCGAGCGCGCCGAGCGCGGCGGCCGGTGTCAGGTCGGCCATGCGAGCGCAGGCGTCGTGGTTCACGTTCACCGGTACGGTGTTCGAGTGCCCGCCGGATCAGGAGGGGTTCGTGCTCGCGTAGCATGGGCCGATGAGATGGCTGCGTCGTATCGGCCTTGCGTTGCTCGTCCTGATCGTGGTGCTCGTGGCCTTCGAGCCGACGCGGGTTGCCATCCAGACCGCGGCGATGCTTCCGAGCTTGCTCGACGCGGGACCGAAGCCGCTGGCGATCTTCAGCGAGAGGCCGCAACGCACGAGCCTTCCGTACCGCGCCGCCGAAGAGGGGCAGGATCCTGACCTGGCCGAGCTATGGCTCCCATCGTGGGCATCGGCGGAACGGCCAGCCGGCGCCATGCTCCTCGTCTTCGGCGTCAACAACCTCGGCCGCAACCATCCGGCCATCGAACGCGTCGCGGACGCGCTGGCCCGTACCGGCGTGGCGGTGGTGGTGCCCGATTCGCGCACGTTGCTCGAGGGTCGGCTCGAGGTGGGCGAGATCGACGGCGTGGTGCGCGCCTTCCAATTGCTGGCCGCGCGGCCGGAGGTGTACCGCGAGCGGATCGGCATCGTGGGCTTCAGCGTCGGTGGGTCGCTGGCGCTCCTGGCGGCACGGGATCCACGGATCGCCTCGCAGGTTCGCTGGGTCAACGCCTTCGGCGCTTTCGGGGATGCCGCGACCTACCTCAGCTCGGTGTCAGCCCATGCCTATGTCGACGCCGATAATGAGGTCGTGCCCTGGACCCCGACGCCGCTGGCGCGCGAGGTCTACCTGCGCTTCATGCTCGACCAGGTCACCGCCGATGCGGACCGTTCGGCCCTCGACGACGCCTTCGCCGATGCGATCCTCGCCGGCGACCGGCCTGCGGCTGATCCGCAGCTGCGCGCCTCGCTTGCGAGTGAGCCGGCGCGGACCGTGCATGACCTCTTTGCGGCGCCGGACCTCGATGCGGCGCGCCATTCGATCGACGAGCTGCCGGCCAGGTCGCTGACGTTCATCAACGCGATCTCTCCGGAGCGGCACCTCGACGGGCTCACTGCTCGCGTGCATCTCATGCATGAGACCGAGGATCGCCACGTTCCCTTCGTGGAGTCACGATCCTTGGCATCGGCCCTGGAGGGGGCCGGCCTGCTCGAGGCGCACACCGAGTTCCGGCTGTTCGACCACGTCCAGCCGGATGACCTCGACCTGCTTGCCGCAGCGCCGGAGCTCTTCAAGCTCCTGCTCCACCTCCGCTCGCTGATGGAGGAGACCCTCTGACGCTTCGGCGGGGTTGCGTGGCTATTGCGTCCCGGTGAAGAGCGCGAGCGAGCCGATGATCAGCACGACGCCGACGGCTACGACCAGCAATCGAGCGATCCATGCCCGGTTGCGGCGCGCGGGGAGCGGCTGGTAGGTGCGGCCCTTGCGACGTCGTGACGATCGGCTCACCGTGCGCTCCAGGTCCTGCGGAACAAAAAGGGAACGGTCAGCGCCTCTCGGCCGGAGACCGAGCGGAGTTGCTTGCGGGTCCGCTTCAGTAGCTTGCCGTGGAGCGTGCCGTCGCCGTACGGCTCCAGCAGGCGCGCGATGTCCCATTCGCGCACGCCCGTAATCGCTGACTCGGGCAGCCATCGGTCAAGGATGGCCTTCGCTTCATCGATTGCCACGAAGCGCCGTGCGCGCGTGGCGTTATCGAGCGTGATGAGCGCGTTGGCAAAGCTCACGTCCACGTCCTCGACCAGGGTCGTCAGGCGCTCCATGGTGCCCGGCATGCGTTCCGGCTTGAAGAGGGTCGTGAGGATCGTGCGGCGTTCATCGGTGGAAAGGGATTCGAGCAGCGGGCGCAGGCTCGGAACGCCGGCGGCAGGATCGGCGGGGCGCACGTCGTAGTCGTAGAGGCGAACCATCATCGGTCCGCTGATGCTAGACCGATACGCTCATCGGTGCTCAGGCCTCAAGCGCGTGGGGTCATACGCTTCGCAGGCGGGCATTAGTAGGGAATTCGGTTCGGAGGGCGTCGGATTGAGCGTGGAAATCTCCCGGCGCCGACGCGTTTGGCGGCTAACGCTCACCAGGACGGCATATGTTCCGACACGGCCGTTCGTGCGGCCAGACGCCGTCCTGGTGGGCAGTAGTGCGCGCGAAGAGGAGCGGGCGCGCGGGTACAATTCGAACCGGACGCCGCAAGCGCGGTTCATGCGTCCATCACTCGCTGGAGGTTGTTCGATCGATGTTGCTCGACGGCAAGAAGCTGCTCATCACCGGCGTTCTGACCGACGACAGCATCGCCTTTGCGGTCGCGAAGGTGGCCCAGGAGAACGGCGCGGAGATCCTGCTCACCAACGTCGGACGCGGCGTGCGCCTGACCGAGAAGGTGGCACGCAAGCTTCCCACTCCGCCCGACGTGATGCAGATGGACGTCAACAATTCCGACGATGTCGCCGCGGTGGCCTCCGAAGTGATGGACCGATGGGGTCGCCTGGACGGCGTCCTCCACTCGATCGGCTTCGCCCCGCAGGATGCGCTCGGCGGCAACTTCCTCACGGCACCGTGGGAGAGCGTGGCGGTGGCGTTCCAGACATCGGCTTACTCGCTCAAAGGACTCTCGGTGGGCCTGCTCGAGCCGCTGAAGATTGCCGGGGCCGATGGCGGCGCCTCAGTCGTCTCCCTCACCTTCGACGGTCGCTTCGCCTGGCCGATCTACGATTGGATGGGCGTCGCCAAGGCGGGTCTCGAATCCATCACGCGCTACCTTGCCCGCGACCTGGGCGAGATGGGGATCCGGGTGAACACCGTCTCGGCAGGACCGATCCGGACGCTGGCCGGCAAGAGCATTCCCGGGTTCGACACCATCTCGGGCGCTTGGTCGCAGCGCGCGCCGCTGACCTGGTCGCTGACCGATGCGACCCCGGTCGGCCGGATGTGCTGCTTCCTCATGAGCGACTGGGCGTCGATGACCACCGGCGAGCTGATCCACGTCGACGGCGGCTACCATGCGCTCGGTGCCGACTTCAAGCCCCGCGAGGAATAGCCGCGCACGCTTCGAGATCGAGGAGGAATCGCTTCGCGGTGAGTCCGCCGCCGTAACCACCGAGGCCACCACCGGCGGCGATGACCCGATGGCACGGCACGATGATCGCCACGCGGTTCGAGCCGTTGGCACGCCCGACGGCGCGCGGGGCCAGCGGCGAGTCGACGCGAACAGCCAACTCCCGGTACGAGATTGTCTCGGCGTAGGGGATGTCCCGCAGCTCTGACCAGACGCGCTCCTGGAAGGTGCTTCCCGGTGTTTCGAGCGGCAGATCGAAGTCGCGGCGCTCTCCGGCGAGGTACTCGCGCAACTGCGCTTCGAGGCGATCCAGCAATAGCGTATCTCCGACCACCGTCGGACCGATGCGCCGTCGCGTCGTGGCGAGCTGCGCGGGCATCATCGCGCGCCGGCTGAAGTCGGCGAGAACGACCGCGTGATCGGTCACGCCGAGAGTCATCGGTCCAATGGGCGTCTCGATCTCGCGCACATGGACCGTCGTGGCTGACTCCGGTTGGCAGCGCAGGCAGGCCCGATAGCCCGCCGCGCGGGCGGCGGCGGCATCAGCCAGGAAGGTGACATTCTTCGGAAGGGGCTTGCGAGCCCGGCATGACGGGCGGCAGAAGATGCCGGTCGTGCGGACGGCGGCGAAGAATCGGCCGTCGAAGGTCGGGTCAGCCGCGTAGAAGGCTCGTTCCATCGCATTCATGCCAGTGAAACGGTTCCGGTGCGCGCGGCGTGAGGTTCAGGCGTTGCCGGGGGTCTGGCGCAGGATGAGGTTGACCGTGAATGGCGCGCTGCCGAGGATCTGGTCGCCGGAGCGGACCTCGATCCGATGCCGCCCGATCTCCGCCAGCCGCATTCCCTTGAGGTCGGCCACGATGTTCGCTGTCGTGGCGTTCGGCGGGACCTCGATCCGGAGGCGCGGCGCCTGCTGAAGCGTCGCCTTGCCGGTGGGGCTGACAACCTGGAAGGTCAGCTCGTGGGCTCCCGGCGTGGCCTCGAGGATGGCGACGATGAAGCAACGGCCGTGCGTAGCCGGCATCTTCGCCACGTTGATCTGGCTGAAAACGCCCACCGCGCTGATCTTGCCGTCCTGCGCCGTCAGGGCGTAATCGCACAGGAGCAGGGTGTGGAGTTCGAGGTCGGCCATGCCAGGAAGTGTACCCGGCTCAGACCAACAGACAGATGCGCCGCGCCGCGAGCTCGGCGATGTCGACAAGTGGTGCGGGTGCGGTCATCTCGAGGCGATTGCGCCCCGACAGCACCAGCCCAAGGTGCGCCACCTCGCACACCGCCTGGCCCGTGGCCGCGCCGACGTGCTCCGACCAGCGCCAGCCCGGCGCGTACTCGGCGCGCCCGACGGTCATGCCGCCGATCTGAACGAGTTCGAAGCGCCCGAGCGGGAACTTGCGGAGCTCATCGGGTTCGTCGAAGCGGCGGGTGGTCGCGGCGGCCTCGGGCATCGGTCAGTCTCTTTCGTCATGGGTGTAGAGGTCGGGGTCGAGCAGCCAGGCGATTTCGCCACCGCCCGGTTCGGGGATGCCATAGAACTCGACACATGCCAGCCCGCCCTTGCGCATGCGGACCGATGCGGCTCCGGTGAGCTGAACGATGGCGCTCGAGAGGTCCGGCTCGTGGCCGACGAACATGACTCGCCGGGCGTCCGGGTGTGCGGCCATGGCTCGTGCCATCTCGCCCCAGCCAGCGCCAGGGCGGAGCCGGTCGTCCGTGATCGGCTCGCCGCCGACTCCCTCGCAGAACAGCTCAGCGGTCTGGAGGGCACGCGGCAGCGGCGAGCTGAGGACGACATCCGGCCGGAGGTTGAGCCGGCGCCAGAGCGAAGCCGCCGAGCGGAGCGCCGCCGCACCCTTCGACGTCAACTCGCGGGCGTCGTCGTTCTGCGCTTGCGGCGAGCCGGCCTTGCCGTGGCGGAGGAAGTAGAGGATCACACGACGGTCGTCGCGCTGCTGCCGTCGTCCGGCCTCGGGTCATCGTCGGCGCCACCGCGCGTTCCGCTGTGTCCGATCGCGCCGCCGCGCGCGTGGCCGGTGCGCTCGACCAGGACGCGGCCGGCGTTCGTCGTCGCGACCTTCGGGAGCGCCACCGACAGGACGCCGTTGCCGTAGCTCACGTTGGCACGAAGCGCGTCGACCGCGCAGGGCAGCTCGATGGTGCGTTCGTACGGACCGTACGACCACTCTCGCGTCAGGTAGGCGATCCGATCCTGCCCCTCGCCGTGCTGAGCCGCGCGAAGGGTCAGGTGACCGTCATCGGTCACATCGATGCTGATGTCCTCGGGCGCCACGCCGGGCATCGGCGCGACCACCATCAGCTCGCGGTCGTTGTCGAACAGGTTGACGGGAATGGCGGTCGGTTCGGTCATGGCAGGCCTTCTGGTGGGATCGTCACGATCGTACTGCGAGAATCGCACCAACGTCACCGCTGTGATGTCATGTCCGCGCACTTGCGGCAGCCATGACGGCCAGTTCGGGCAGGGACGGTCAGTCGGGGAACGCCTCCGGGCCTCGCTCACTGAGTTCGCGCGCGTGCTCTCCGCCGTCCTCGGGCGGCATCCACGAATAAGGGTAGCGATCGTCCTCGAGCTCGGAGGCCTGGCGGGTGAGATGGAGCGGATGGAAGGTGTCGATCATCACCGCCAGCTCCTCGGTCGCCTCTTTGCCGATCGACGCCTCGACCGACCCCGGATGCGGGCCGTGCGGGATCCCCGCCGGGTGGATCGTGAACGAGGAAATGTCCACGCCGCGGCGCGACATGAAGTTGCCGGCGACGTAGTAGATGACCTCGTCGGAGTTGATGTTCGAGTGGTTGTACGGCGCCGGGATGGCGAGCGGGTGGTAGTCGAACTTGCGCGGAACGAATGAGCAGATCACGTAGTTGCGCGGCTGGAAGGTGAGGTGCACCGGCGGCGGCTGGTGGACGCGTCCGGTGATCGGTTCGAAGTCGCCAATGTTGAACGCGAACGGCCACAGGTGCCCGTCCCAGCCGACCAGATCGAAGGGGTGGTGGCGGTAGTGATATGCGGTGATCCGGCCGCGGGTCTTCACTTCGATGACGAAGTCCCCCGACTCCAGGCTAGGGGCCATCTCCGCGGGGGCGCGGATGTCGCGCTCGCAGTACGGCGAGTGCTCGAGCAGCTGTCCGAAGTCATTCCTATAACGTTTCGGCGGCACGATGCTCGACGGCGACTCCACCCACAGCATCCGCTGCTCGTCGCTGCCCGGTCTCAGCCGGAAGGTCGTGCCGATCGGGATCACGAGGTAATCGCCCGGCCCGTAGTCGATCGGCCCGAAGTTCGTTTCGAGCGTTCCGGTTCCGGTGTGGACGAAGTACATCTCATCGGCTTCCCCATTGCGGTAGAACCGCTCCATCGGCTCAGACGGCAGGACGACTCCAAAGGTGACATCGGAGTTGTAGAACAGCGGGACGCGCCCGGTGACGCCATCCCCGCTGGCTGGAAGGTCCTTCGTGTTGACCAGCCGATGCCGATGCGGACCACTCGCTTCATCGGTGGACTGCTCGATCTGAACGTTCCGCACCTTTTCGATCTGGTGCGTCTGCGTTGGCGGCGTGTGGTGGTACAGCAGGCTGGCGCGGCCGCTGAAGCCCTCGACGCCGAAGAGTTCCTCCGCGTAGAGGCCACCGTCGTCCTTGCGGAACTGGGTGTGGCGCTTGTGCGGAATCTCGCCGCGTTGCACGTAGAACATCGGCCCCATTATCGCCCAGGGCTGGTGTCGCTTCGCGCGGGTTGCACCACGTGACACCAAAATCGAACGAGAGCCCGTTCCACTGTCCTCTGTTGCATTCGGTGGAACAGGTGACGATGGAGCTCTCGCTCCTTCGGTTTTAGTGTCACCGGGTGCAACCGCCCGCGAAGCAAAGGGGGCGATGCTGGCCACGATGGGCGCTAAGGGACTGAGCGCCCCTCAGTTGGAAGCAGCGTGAGCAGGCGGCGCGCCCGCCGCGGGGATCGGTCGGCCTGTACCATCTCGCCTGGGAAATCGATACGATCGCACGACTGGCAGAGATGTCAAAATCGCTCGGCGAGCTGGGTGCCCTGATGGGCGCATCGAATCATGGCATCAGCAAGCTGCTCTATGGGCGCGACCCGGACGGCAACGAGTTCGAGGTCAGTTTGTCCGTGCCGCCCGAAGCCTGGGGCGAGTTCGCCGACCAGGCGACCATCATGCCGCTCGATCTCGAGGAGGAGGTCGCCCGCTGGGGAGCGGGCTGATTCATGGCCGGATCGACGGGCGGATTCCGAGGCGAGACGCCGGTCCGGCCGAACTTCGCGATCCTGAGCAGCTTCCTCAGGACCGAGGCGGGCGGTGCCGTCGTTCTGCTCGCCGCGACCGTCGCCGCGCTCGTCTGGGCCAACTCTCCGTGGAGCGACGGCTACGAAGCGCTGTGGGCAACCGAGATCAGGCTGACCGCCGGCCCGTTCAGCCTGGGCGACGACCTCCGGCACTGGGTCAACGATGGCCTGATGACGCTGTTCTTCCTGCTCATCGGCCTGGAGATCCGTCGCGAGTTCGACATGGGCGAGTTCCGCGAACGGCGCCGGCTGGCCGTGCCGGTCATGGCCGCGTTCGGTGGCATGCTTCTGCCGGTCGCGATCTTTCTGACCCTCAACCGCGGCGGTGATGCGGCGCGGGGATGGGCCATGGTCATGGCGACCGACACCGCATTCGCGGTCGGGGTTCTTGCGCTGGTCGGACGTCGGAGCTCGTTTCGGCTGCGAACCTTCCTGCTGACTCTCGTGATCGTCGACGACGTGGCCGCCGTGAGCGTGATTGCCATCGTCTACAGCACCGATGTCAACCTCGTGGCGCTGGCCATCGGCATCGGCCTGCTCGTCGCCATGGCCGTGCTGCGTGGCATGGGCGTGCAGCGCACGTCGCTGTATGCGCTGCTTGGGATCGGAATCTGGCTGGCCGCCTGGGAGGCGGGTGTGCATCCCACCGTGGCCGGCGTCGCCATCGGCCTGTTGACGAGCGCGTACCCGCCCCGACGGGCGGTGCTCGAGGAGGCTTCGGGCGTCGTGCGCGACTTCCGACAGCGACCGAGCCCGAGCTGGCGAAGGTGGCCGCGCAACGGATCACGATGTCGCTCTCGCCCAACGAGCGGCTTCAGCACGGCTTCATCCGTGGACGAGCTTCGTGATCGTGCCGCTCTTCGCGCTGGCAAACGCCGGGTTGGTCCTCAGCGGCG
>Ga0208612_1000895_pt1 | contig 12496 bp, 11 predicted proteins | sample AntDryMetagUQ889_FD_188089 | JGI IMG/M metagenome (GOLD analysis project Ga0208612, IMG submission 188089) | Polar desert microbial communities from Antarctic Dry Valleys - UQ889 (SPAdes) | ecosystem: Environmental > Terrestrial > Soil > Desert | place: Antarctic Dry Valleys | collected 2008-12-31 | reverse complement strand
GAGCCGCTCACGACGGGGATCTACGGCGGCGACGGCGCCCGGCTTTCGTTACGGGCGACGTTCCCGAACCTGCGCGCCCTCGAGCTCGAGCATGGCAGCGTGATCCGCGGCCTCGGCGCGCAGTCCGCCGAGAGCGCGGGCTCGTTCCCACCCTTCGTCACGCTGGCGTCCGGAATGCAGACGCTTGCGATGCGGCTTGCCGAGCGTCTTGGTCGGACCCGCGCGTTGACCGGCCGGGTCGCCCTCGGCCTGCGGTCGAGCGATCGCGGCTACGAGGTCGAGCTCGACGGGGGCGAGCTTCTCGACGCGGACGGCGTTGTCGTCGCCGTACCAGCGTTTGCGGCGGCCGAGCTTTTCGCGGAGCTCGATCACGATCTGGCAGCGGTGCACGAGGAGATCCCGTACGCCTCCTCGGCGATCGTCACACTCGCGTACCGGACGAACGAAGTCGCACAGCCGCTGGACGGCTACGGCTACGTCGTGCCTCGCGCGGAGGGCTCGGACGTGCTCGCGTGCAGCTGGACGTCGAGCAAGTGGGAAGGGCGCGCTCCCGAGGGGTCGGTGCTCATGCGGGTCTTCGCCGGCCGCTTCGGCGGGCGGGACTTGACCGCCGATTCCGACGAAGAGCTCATCACGCTCGCTCGGAACGAGCTCCGGTTGCTCGAGATCGACGCGGAGCCTCTCCTGTCGCGGGTCCACCGCTGGCCGCGCGGGATGCCGCAGTACGTCCTCGGCCATCCCGAGCGGCTGGAACGGATCGACGCCGCTCTCGCCGACCATCCGGGGCTGGCACTCGCCGGAGCCGCCTATCGCGGCGTCGGCGTTCCCGACTGCATCCACTCGGGCGAGGAGGCCGCTCGCTCGCTCGCGGAGTCGCTCGCGCGCGTCCCCGGATGACGCGCGAGACGTCCCAACGGCTCTTCGCCGAGGCTCTCGAGCTGATGCCAGGTGGCGTCTCGTCGCCGGTGCGCGCGTTCCGTGCGGTCGGCGGCGACCCGCTCTTCATCGAGCGTGGCCAAGGCGCGTACCTCGTCGACGTCGACGGGAACCGCTACCTCGACTACGTCCTCTCCTGGGGGCCGCTGATCCTCGGGCATGCGCACCCGCGGGTCGTGGCCGCGCTGGAGGAAGCGGTGCGCCGCGGAACGAGCTACGGCGCTCCGAGCCCGCTCGAGCTCGAGCTTGCTCGTTTGATTCGCGATGCAATGCCGGGCCTGGAGCTCGTTCGCTTCGTCAGCTCCGGAACCGAGGCGACGATGAGCGCGCTGCGGCTCGCCCGCGCGTTCACCGAGCGCTCGAAGATCGTCAAGTTCACCGGCTGCTACCACGGCCACGCCGATCTCTTGCTCGTGCAAGCCGGCTCGGGGGTCGCCACCCTGGGTCTTCCGGACTCGCCCGGGGTGACACCGGGCGCCGTCGCGGACACGCTGACCGCGCCGTACAACGACCTCCAGGCTGTCGAACGACTGTTTACGGAGTACCGAGGCGAGATCGCCGCGGTCATCGTCGAGCCGGTCGCCGGGAACATGGGGCTCGTCGCGCCCGCCGACGGTTTCCTTCAGGGCCTGCGCGCGTTGACCGAAGCCGAGGGCGCGCTCCTCGTGTTCGACGAGGTGATGACCGGCTTCCGTGTCGGTCCCGGCGGCGCGCAGGCGCTGTACGGCATCACCCCGGACTTGACGACGCTCGGCAAGGTCATCGGCGGCGGGCTCCCGGTCGGCGCCTACGGCGGCCGCCGCGAGATCATGGAGCTGGTCGCGCCCGCGGGTCCCGTGTACCAGGCGGGGACGCTTTCGGGGAACCCGCTGGCGATGACCGCCGGGATCGAGACGCTGCGGGAGCTCGCGGCGCCCGGAGTATGGGAGAAGGTCGTCCGCGCAGGCGAGCGGCTGCGCGCGGGCCTCGGCGACGCGGCGAACGAGGCTGGGATCGCCGCCCAGCCGATTCACGTAGGGACGATGTTCGGGCTCTTCTTCTCCGAGTCATCGATCGCGAGCTGGGAAGACGCAAAGCTTGCGAACACCGAGCGTTTCGCGGCGTTCCACCGGGCGATGCTGGAGCGCGGGGTGTACCTGGCGCCCTCGCAGTTCGAGGCGTGGTTCCTCTCGACTGCCCACGGCGACGACGAGATCGACGCGACGATCGCCGCCGCCCGCGAGGTGTTCACCTCGGGCAACCGCTGGGGTCAGGCTTCAGCCTGACCCCGGTTCAGGGTCGGAAATCCCAAGTCGAGGTCAGGCTGACCTGACCCCAGCGCTGAGCGGCCCTCTACCCTTGCCGCAGTGAAGGTGCTCATCGTCACGCTCTACTTCCCGCCCGCGGGCGGCGGCGGCGTGCAGCGGCCGCTGAAGCTCGCGCAGTACCTTCCCGCTCTCGGGATCGAGACCCACGTCCTCGCGCCCGAAGACCCGAAGTGGGTGCACCGGGATCCCGATCTCCGCGTCCCGACGCAGGCCTGGATCCACCGCGTCCGTTACGTCGGGCCGAAGGCGAGGAAGCCGACCGAGGAGCTCGCTGTGGCGGACGGGCTCGGGCGCGTGCTCCTGCAGGCGCAGGTCACCGCCCGCCGACTGCTCCTGCCCGACGCGAGCGTGACCTGGAATCTCACCGCGATCCCCGCGGCCCTACGGATCGTGCGCCGAGAGGGGATCGACGCGGTCCTGACGACGTCACCGCCCGGCTCGATCCACCTCGTGGGCGCGGCGGTCGAGCGGGCGACGGGTATTCGCTGGCTCGCAGACCTTCGCGACCCGCTAGTCGCGAACCAGCACCGGCGCGCCGACACGGCCGCCACGCGCGCGCGTCAGGCCGCGAACGAGCAGCTCGCACGCCTGGTCGCTCGCCGAGCCGATGCGATCTCGTGCGTCTCGGAGGCGATCGCCGAGGAAGTGCGAGAGCTCGAGCCGCGCGGGATCGTCCGCACGATCTCGAACGGGTGCGACTTCGACGACTTCGCCGGGCTGGAGTACCATCCAGCGCCGCGCTTCCGCATCACGCATGCGGGGAGCTTCTTCGGGAAGCGCGACCCGCGCCCGTTCTTGCAGGCTCTGAAGGACTCGGGCGTCGACGCTGTCGCGCGCTTCGTCGGCGACTTCCGTAGTTCTGATCGAGACTGGGCTCGAGGACTTGCGTTGGGCGACCGGCTCGAGCTGATCCCCTATGCACCGCGCGCGGAGTCGCTCCGCCTGCAGCGTGACTCCGAGGCGCTCCTCCTGCTCGTGCCGGACGCGGGCGGAAGGGGCAAAGGAGTGTTGTCGGGGAAGGTGTTCGAGTACCTCGCGGCCGGCAGGCCGATTCTCGCCGTCGTGCCCCCGGACGGCGCGGCTGCCCAGCTGATTCGCGAGACGGGAGCAGGCGTCGTGGTCGCTCCGGACGACATCGGAGGGATCGGAGAGGCGCTGCAGGAGCTGCACGCACGCTTCCTCGACGGCGGTCTGCCTGCGACCGAGCTGTCCGACGACGGTCGGGAGCGCCTGTCCCGCCAGACGCGCGTCGAGGAGACGGCGGACCTGCTCCGGGAGATCGCATAGCTATCGTCCACTAGATCGTCGCCAGTCCAGTACGAGCGGGTGGCGCCCGGGATCGGGTCAGCGCATTCCTGGCGTCGTTCCGCGAATGGCCCGCCGGTGCGATCCGTGCCGGCGTCGTCGTCTGCGTGCTCGCCGCAGCTGTCGGAGGGCTGGCACGGCTCGACGAGACGCTCGGCCTGTTCGACTGGCGCGCCGACCGCAACGCCTCGCTCACATACCTCGACCGCGAGTACGGAGACCGTGGTTGGGCCCTCGACCGGCGGGTGATCGAGGACGCGCGGCTCTGGCTGCCCCGGGACGCCGAGTACGGGATCGTCCTCGGGCCCAGGTGGGACAACCTTGACGGGCAGGTTGCGGCCGACTTCCTGAAGTACTTCCTTCTGCCTCGGCGGGAGGTGGACTCCGGCTCGGCGCCCTGGGTCTTCTGCTACGGCTGCGAGGTCTCCGTGCTGGGCGACGGCTTCAAGGTCCTCTCGCGAGGGCGCGACGGCATCCTCTTCGGACGGCGGCCATGACGCTTCGCGCGATCACGGGGCTCGTCGTCCTGCACCTGTTCTTCCTCGGCGTCGGCGCAGGGGTTCTCTGGGGCCTGCGCGGCTGGAAGGCGTGGATCGAGTTACTGCGCCTTGCCGGCGTCGCGTATCTCCTCGGTGTCGCGTCGCTCATGATCCTGCTGACGGTCTCGCTCGTCGTCGGACTGCCCTTCGGGCCGCCGGTCGTCCTCGCCTGCGGGCTCGCGATCGTGGCCGTCGGGATCCTTCTCGGCCGGCGCAAGGGCAGACGGCTGCCACCACTCCGCACGCCCGTGTGGCGTCTTCCGACCACGTCGGTCGTCTCCGCCGTGCTCATCGCTGCGGTCGTCGTCTACTTCGAGGCGTTCTTCCGCTCCGAACGGCTCGCGGAGCTCTACGACTGGGACGCGTGGTTCACGTGGACGCTGAAGGCCAAGACGCTCTTCTACTTCCGAGGCATGGAGGAGTGGGTGTTCGGCACTGCTGCGCACTCGGGCGGAGTGCTCACGAGCTATCCGCCGGGATTTCCCGCGGTGCAGGCGGCGTCGTTCCATGCCATGGGATCAGCCGACGTGGTGACGCTGAACCTCAACTACTGGTTTCTCACGCTGGGCTTCGCCGCAGCGGTGGCCGGACTGCTCGCTCCGCGGGTGCGCAGCATGATCCTGATGCCCGTCCTCCTGCTCACGCTCGTGCTTCCGGGGTTGACCGGGATCCCGGTGCCCGGAGGAGCCGATCGCCCTCTTGCCTATCTCGTCGCGACGGCCGCGCTCCTCGTCGTCCTCTGGCTCGACGAACGGCAGGCCTGGCAGCTCGCTGCCGCGACCGTGCTTCTCGGCGGCGCCTTGCTGACGAAGCGCGAGGGGGTCTTGCTCGCCGCCTGCGTGCTCGTCGCGGCGCTCGCGTCGACGTGGAGGGATCGGCGCAGTGCCTGGCCGCGGCTCGGCGCGACGGGAATCGCTGCCTTTGCCCTCGCACTCCCGTGGCGGATCTGGGCCGGGGCACAGGACTTCCCCGACGAGGGGCTGGAGACGGGCGTCCTCGCGACCCTGGAGAACGCCGATCGGGCGTGGCCTTCGCTCGAGCTCGCTCTCCGTGCCATGTTCGGCTACGACCTCTGGCTGGTGCTTCCCGCGGTCGCCGTCGTGGCCGCGCTCCTCGGGTTCTTCAGCGACGCGCGCCGGCCGGCGGTCTTCACACTCGTCTTCCTCGGAGTCGCCGTCGCCGCCAACACGTGGATCACGTGGTCGCAGACGTTCTTCGGCCTCACGCTCGACTACTCCCTGAACCCGGCAACCCGCTTCATGGTGACCCCCGTGCTCACGGCTGCGGCCGTGACGCCGCTGCTCCTCGAGCGGGCGTGGACGGCTGCGAGCGGCGAGCGCGCATCCCCTCGTCGACCGAGACCTCTGAGAAGCGCCGTTCTTTCGTGGGCGATCATCGGCTTCGCGGTGCTTGCGTATCCGGGTTCGATGCTGGCGGGCGTCTCGAGTCTCCGGCTCCCGGGCGAGCTGCCGTCCTTCCCCACGAGGGACGAGTGCATCCGTGCTCCGGTCGACGGCGAGGCCGTCCGTGTCGTCTTGGGGTACGAGCGCTCTTACGTGGACGCAAATGCTCTCCGCGAGCGGGCTCGTGCAGCGGGCTTCGCGTCCACCGGCGTCGCGCGGGACGGCTGCGGGAGGTTACGGGTCTCCTTGGCCGACGCTCCATCGATCGGAGCCGGTGAAGCGCTCGCGAGGGAAGCCAGAGAGGCGGGCCTCGAGCCGACGCTCGAGCACGATCCGCGCGAGTGACGGGTACCCTCGCGCGGCGATGACGTCGCACGCCATCCCGCTCGGTGTGTCGAAGCGCGAGCGCGTTCTCGCCCAGCCCGTTCTCGACGGGCTCTTTCTCGCCACAGTGCTCACCGTCACGTTCCACAAGCTGCAGTGGGAGCTCGCCGGGTCGCTGACGCTCTCCGACGTTCTCACCTCCGTCTTCCTCGTGGTCTTCTGCTGGGACCGGCTCGAGCGCGGAGACACGCGACTGACTCGCACGGCTGTCGTGGCGCTCGGATTCCTGCTCGCGTTCGCGCTCGTCTATCTCGCGGGCTTCTATGCGCTCGATACGGCCCAGGCCCTCGCCCAGTGGGCGAAGGGCATGGTCAAGTTCGTCCTCCACTTCGGGTTCCTGGTCACCGGCGTCGCGCTCCTGGCCAGGCGCCCGTTGCGCTTCTACTGGCTCGCGCTCGCCGCGTTCTGCGGCGGGATCGCGCTGAATGCCCTCTACGGCGTGGCCCAGCTCGGCCTCGCCGAGGTCGTCGGAGCGAACCTCGATGCGGCGCTGATCGAGCCGATCACGTCGCGTCAGACCGGAATCAACGTGTTCGGGGCTGTCGGCGGCACGCAGGAGGTCTTTCGGCCGAACGCGCTGACCGGCGATCCGAACCATCTCGGGATCGAGCTCGTGATTCCACTGCTCGTCCTCACTCCGCTCTACCTCCGGCTCGAGCGCGGCCACCGGGTGCGCACGCGACTCGCAGTCTTGTTGGTCTTCCTGCTCGTCGTCGAGCTGGCGACGCTCTCTCGCAGCGGGCTGCTCGGCCTGGTGTGTGGCGCGCTGGTGCTGGCGATCCCGTACCGGCGACACCTCCGCCGGCCGGCGTTTCTCATCCCGCTCGGAGCGGTCGTAGCGCTGGTCGGAGCGGTGATCCTGGCGCGCCTCGACTTCTTCCTGACCGTGCTCCGCGCGCGTACGAACACGAGCTCCGCGGCGGCGTCCCCGCACTTCGATGTCTACAGGTTCGTTCCCGACGTGCTCTCGACCGACCCGGTGCTGGGGCTCGGGCTGAACAACTTCGCGGTCTACTACGAGTTCGTCACCGGCCGGCCCGACTTCGGGCCGCATTCGTTCTACGTCGCAACGCTCGTCGAGACGGGAGTCCTCGGGGCCGCGCTCTTCGCGGTCTTCGTCGTGTGGATCTTCCGGAGGCTTGGAGCGGCGCGCAGGCTGGGACGCAGTCTCGCGGCGGTGGACCATCCCCTCGCGGCGCGTGCGCGTCCGCTGGCCTGGGGGATGACCGCTGCCCTCGTCGCGACGCTGGTCGCCAACCTCTTCTACCTGACGATGACGTTCTACTACTTCTACGTGTTCGCGGCGCTTGCGATCGCGCTGCCCGTCGTATTCGGGCGGGCCGTGCGGGTGCCTTGAAGATTCTCGTTCTCACGACGTCGTATCCGCGCAGTGACGACGACGTGGCCGGGGTATTCGTGCGCGACGCCGTTTCGAACCTGCGGGACGCCGGCCTCGAGATCGTCGTCGTCTCGCCGGACTCGTTCACCCACTTCGGGCTCGCGTACGCGGACGGGATCGTCGGAAACCTCCGGCGCAGGCCGTGGCTCGCGCTCGCGCTGCCGCTCTTCCTCGTCTCTTACGCACGTGCTGCCAGGCGGGCGGCACGCGGAGCCGATCTCGTCCACGCGCACTGGCTGCCTTCCGCGCTGCCGGCCCTCGCGACGGGAAAGCCGTTCGTCGTGCAACTCTGGGGTACTGACGTCGAGCTGGCGCGACGTGCGCCGTGGGCGTGCCGCTGGCTGCTGCGCCGGGCCCGGCTCGTGCTCTGTCCATCCACGGCGCTGGCCGCGGCTGCAAGCTCGCTCGGCGCGCGAGACGTGCGCCTCGTTCCGAACGGCGTTCATATCCCGGATCACGTCGCCGCACCGGAGGAGCCGCCGCACGTCCTCTACGCCGGCCGGCTGTCGGAAGAGAAGGGGGTCAGCGAGCTGCTCGAGGCAACCGAGGGACTTCCACGTGTTCTCGTCGGCGACGGGCCGCTGCGAGACGGCGTTCCGGAAGCCCTCGGGTTCGTCCCGCGCCGAGAGCTAGCCGGGTTCTACGAACGTGCCGCCGTCGTTGCCTGCCCTTCGCACCGGGAGGGATACGGCGTCGTCGCGCGCGAGGCGATGGCCCACGGCCGACCTGTCGTGGCAGCTGCGGTCGGCGGTCTCACGGACGCGGTGGAGCACGACGTCACCGGACTGCTCGTGCCTCCGCGCGATCCAGCCGCGTTGCGGGCGGCCCTCCAGCGGCTGCTGGGCGACGCTCAGCTCCGGGCCCGCCTCGGAACGGCCGGCCGGGAGAAGGCACGCGCCGAGTTCTCATCGGAGGCCGCCGCGGCGTCGATGGTCGCGGCGTACCGCGAGGCCATCGCCCGCGCCCGCTGACCCGATCTCTATTCTCGTCGTGTGATCGAGCACGATCGCCGCGCGGCCATGCACGGCGATTTTTCGTCATTCCTCGAGTGGCCGCACGGGATCGCGCGGCTCGGTGTCGTGCTCTGCACCACCCTCGCGCTCGGCATCGGGCTCGTCTACTTCGTGAAGGCGATGGACCGGCTGGGGGACACGGCCCGCACCAACGCCGCCCAGAACTACGACGACCGCGAGTTCGCGGGTGGAAACGCCGTCGTCGTGGCCAATCGGCCCCTCTACGAGGCGCGAGCGCTGATCCCGGAGGACGAGACGTACCGGGTGATCGCCGGTCCCGGCGTGGACGGCGCGACAGAGCTGACCGCTCCCTTCATCGACCACTACGCCCGCTACTTCCTGATGCCCCGCCGTCCGTCTCCCGATGCCCGGTGGGTCATCTGCTACGGCTGCGACCAGTCGGAGCTCGGAGACGGGTTCGAGGTCTTCCTCGAGGATGAGGCCGGGATCTTCGTCGGACGGCTCGCAGGATGACCGTACGGTCGCTCCTCGGGCTTGCTGCCCTCAATCTCTTCGCCCTCGCTGTCGGCGCCGGATTGCTCTGGGGGCTGCGCGGATGGCGCTCGTGGTGGGAGCTCGCCCGCCTCGCCGGGCTCGCGTACATGCTCGGTATCGCAGGGCTCGGAGTCGCGCTCACGCTCGTGCTGGTGGCCGGAATTCCGTTCTCGCTCGCGACGATCCTGCTCACGGGCATGGCGCTCGCGGGCGCAGGAGCCGCCGTCGCACACCGCCTGGGCCGCCCGCGACCGGTACTCGGAACCGGACCGCGACGCGTGGGGCTCGCAGGCGCAGCGCTCGCGGTGCTGGTCGTCGTCTACCTGGAAGCCCTCTTTCGCGCCGCCCGGCTGTCCGGCCTCTACGCGTTCGACGCGTGGTCGTTCTGGGTGCCGAAAGCGAAGGCGATCTACTTCTTCGGCGGTCTCGACGAGCAGTTCTTCAGCGAGCTGCCGAACGCGACGTACCCACCGCTCGTTCCGACGCTCGAAGCGTCGGCCTTCCACTTCATGGGGTCGCCCGACGTCGTCACTCTCCATGTGCAGTTCTGGTTCTTCCTCGCCGGCTTCGTCGCGGCCGTCGCGGGGCTCCTGGCGACGCGCGTCCCACCCGTTCTGCTGTGGACGTTCGCCCTCCTCGCGCTCGTCAGCCCTCGTGTCGTCGGCCGAACGCTCGAGCCCCAGGCGGACTTCACGCTCGACTACCTGTTCGCGCTGGCGGCGCTGCTCGTCGTGCTCTGGCTCCTCGAGCGACGGCCGTGGCAGCTTGCCGGCGCGACGCTCTTCCTGGGCGCGGTCATGCTGACGAAGCGCGAAGGACAGCTGCTGGCCGCGTGCGTGGTCGCCGCCGCGCTCGTCGCGTCGTGGCGGGACTGGCGGACCGCCTGGCCACGCCTCGGGCTCGCCTCGGCGTGCGCGCTCGCCCTCGCACTGCCGTGGCGGGCCTGGTACGTGTCGCACGATCTGACGGGTGAGTTCCCCAGTAGCGGCGGCACCGGGCTCCTGGAGAACCTGGATCGTGCGTGGCCCTCCTTCCAGTCCGTGCTCACGTCGGCGTTCTCCACGGATCTCTGGACGGTGGTGCTGCCTCTGGTCATCGTCGCCGTCGTGCTCGCGTTCATCGGCGGCGCACGAGTTCTGCCCGTGTACGCGATGCTCGTCTACGCGTTCGCGCTCGCCGGTTTCACCTGGGGGATCTGGTCCTTCGTCGAGCTCGAGGTCCCGATCGAGCGGGACGAGGCCATCAACCCGGTCGTCCGCCTGAGCGCAAGCCTGATCGTCCTGTCCGCGGCACTCGTCCCGTTGCTCCTCGACGCGGCCTGGCGCGGCGCCGACCCGCCCCGCCGCCCGGAGGCCGGCTGACGTGCCGCGCGTCAGCGCCTGGCTCGTCGTGGCGGTGGCCGCCCTCGGTTACCCGCTCCTCGTGCTCGTGTTCTCAGGCCCGCCGGCGTTTCCGTCGAGAGCCGACTGCGTTCTGGCTCCGACGGGCGAAGGCGAGTACCGGGTCGTCTTCGGGTATCGCGATTCCGAGCTCGAGGCACTGGAGCTGCGCGACCGGGCGCTCGCGGTCGGGTTTCAGGGCACCGAGATCTCGCGAGACGGCTGCGGGAGGGTCCGAGTGGCCGTCGACGACATCCCCTCGCGCGAGGTGGGCGAGGAGGTCATCCGAGAGGCACGGACCGTCGATCTCGACCCGACCCTCGAGCAGGAGGGCTGAGTACGATCATGGCCGTGCCCGAGCTCCTCGTGAACGGAAGACGTATCGCCGACGACGAGCCCGCATACGTCATCGCCGAAATCGGCCACAACCACCAGGGAGAGGTCGAGAAGGCGAAGGCGCTGATCCACGCGGCGAAGGAGTGCGGGGTAGACGCGGTCAAGCTTCAGAAACGTGACAACCGACGGCTCTTCACCCGCGCGTTCTACGACTCGCCCTATGACAACGAGAACAGCTTCGGGGCGACCTACGGTCAGCATCGCGAGGCCGTCGAGCTCGACAAGAGCGACTGGTTCGAGCTCAGCCGGTTCGCGCGTGAGCATGAGATCGCGTTCGTTGCGGCCGCGTTCGACGAGCCGAGCGCCGACTTCCTGGCCGAACTGTGCGTCGACGCGTTCAAGTTCGCCTCCGGCGACTTGCTCAACGTGCCGTTCTTGCGCTACGTGGCCGCGTTCGGCAAGCCGATCTTCCTCTCGACCGGCGGTGGCACGATGGAGGACATCGATCGCGCGGTCGAGGCGATCGTTCCGCTGAACGCCGAGCTCTGCGTGCTGCACTGCACCGCCTCGTACCCAGCTGACATCGAGGATCTCAACCTCTCGGTGATCACGGCGCTCGAGGAGCGCTACCCCGAGCTCGTGATCGGCCTGTCCGACCATCACAACGGCATCGCGATGGCGCCCGTCGCGTACATGCTCGGCGCACGTGCCTTCGAGAAGCACTTCACCCTGAATCACGCATGGAAGGGAACCGACCACGCGTACTCGCTCATGCCAGACGGAATGCGCCGGTTCGTCCGAGATCTCCATCGTGTACCGACTGCCCTTGGCGACGGCGTCAAGCGACGCCTGCCGAGCGAGGAGCGTCCCCTACTGAAGATGGGGAAGAAGCTCGTCGCCGCGCGCGACCTTCCCGCGGGGCATCTCGTCGCGCCCGGTGATCTCGTCGCGAAGTCGCCGGCGGACGGCGGCCTCCCGCCGTACGAGCTCGACCGGCTGCTCGGCAAACGGCTGCTTCGACCGCTTGCGTTCGAGCAGGACGTCTCACTGGACGATGTCGAGCTCGCCGAGGAGCTTGCCGCGCGCGGCTCCCGCGAAGCGTGACCCGGGACCCGCTCTTCGACCTTTCCGGGCGCGTGGCCGTCGTCACCGGGGGATCGGGCCAGCTCGGCGCCGTCTACACGGCCGGGCTCGCCGAGCGCGGGATGCGCGTCGCGAGCCTCGACGTCGCGCCGGGCGAGACGCCCGACGGCGTTCGCGCCTATGACTGCGACATCACCGACCGCGGGGCGATCGAGCAGGTGCTGCGGAAGGTCGAGGCAGAGTGGGGAACACCACACCTGCTCGTCAACAACGCCGGGCTCGACTCCCCGCCGGATGCGCCCGCCGAGGAGGTGGGGCCGTTCGAGACGTACCCGGAAGCGTCGTTCGATGCGGTCCTGGATGTCAACGTCAAGGGCGCCTTCCTCTGCTGTCAGGTGGTCGGAGGCGCGATGGCGCGAGCAGGGCGCGGCTCGATCGTCAACGTCTCCTCGATCTACGGGCTCCTGTCGCCGGTCCAGGATCTCTACGCCTTCCGCCGCGAGCGCGGTGAGACGTTCGTCAAGCCGGTCGCGTACTCGGTCTCCAAGTCCGCCGTCCTCAACCTCACGCGCTACCTCGCCACGTACTGGGCGGGCGCGGGCGTGCGTGTGAACACATTGACGCTCGCCGGAGTGTCCAACGACCAGCCTCCCGAGTTCGTCGAGGCCTACGCTGAGCGCGTGCCGATGGGCCGGATGCTCGAGGCTAGCGAGGCACTCGGAGCCCTCGTTTTCCTGGCCTCCGATGCGTCCTCGTACGTCACCGGCTCGAACGTCGTCGTCGACGGAGGCTGGTCGGCCTGGTAGAGCTGACCGCCACCCAAAGACGGGGTCAGGCTGAAGCCTGACCCCAGCACGACGTGGCTTCAGCCTGACGCCAGCACAACGGGTTTGGGGTCAGGCTTCAGCCTGACCCCC
>Ga0208612_1000894_pt1 | contig 12496 bp, 18 predicted proteins | sample AntDryMetagUQ889_FD_188089 | JGI IMG/M metagenome (GOLD analysis project Ga0208612, IMG submission 188089) | Polar desert microbial communities from Antarctic Dry Valleys - UQ889 (SPAdes) | ecosystem: Environmental > Terrestrial > Soil > Desert | place: Antarctic Dry Valleys | collected 2008-12-31 | reverse complement strand
GTCGTTCACCGAGGCGACGATGGGAACACCCGCCTGTGTCTCCCCCGCCAGCGTCGAGTCGAGGATCACGACCGCCGGCCTCCTACCGTAGGCGAGCACGCCGCGCGAGGTCTTGCCATAGTGCGGATCGCCGGAGAATCCCTCGGCCAGAAGCAGGAGGCGCTCCACTCAGCGAGCGTACCCGGGCGCACCGAGCGTTAGGGCGTCTTACGGCGAGTTGCCGGTGGCCCCGCTGAAGTCGAGCTCGTCGATCAACCAGTCGCCCTCGATGCGCTGGAGCCTGGCCACCTGGCCTGGCCCCAGCTGCGCCGTGGCACGATCCTCCTCGGCCTCGACAGACCGAACGCGAACTCGGCTCTGCAGGCCGACCAGTCGGTCACCTCCTGAGGTCGCGATTCGCTCGGCGATGACGACGCACTCGTTCGAGTCGAGATCGGGATACACCCGCTCGGCGAAGCCTACGAGCCTGATCTTGAAGTCCGGCGAGACCCGCTCGCAGGCCTCGGCAAAGTCCCGGTCCGAGAGAGCAGTGAAATAGGCGCCGACCGTCTCCCGAACGCTGTCTTCGGAAGAGCTACCGCCGCCACCACCACAACCGGCGGCGAGGGTTGTGGCAGCGGCGAGCGCGACGCAGCGAGCAGCGAGGAGGGGCGGCACGATCGCCGCCCCTCCTCCTACCGCCCTTCGAGCTCGGGGCGCTCTCAATCGTCGCTCCGGCTGCGGTTGGAACCGGCACAGGAACCCTTCGACGAGGCTCGCACACCCTCGGTGTCCGGGTTGTTGTCGAATAGGTTCACGAGCGCAAGGCAGACGTCGTTGTCGTCGGCCGCCACGCCGGTGCTGAAGCTGCCGGTGACGCGCGTGAAGAAGACGGTTCCGGTCGAGGCCTCGTCGAACTCGATCCCGATGCCCGGATTCGGCCTGTTCTTGGTGGGGAAGTCGCCGGTCACCGGGTTGAGTCGCCGGCCGGTGGCGTAGACCTCGCTGTCGGAGATCGCCACTCTTGCCTTGTTGGAGATCTCGATCCCGTAGTTGACGTTGTGCTCCGCACGCACGCCCTCGAGGGCGACGCGTGAGACCCCGTTGATCTGGAAGCCGCTCGTCCAGTTGCGGCTCTGGATGTTGCGGATCACGACCTGCCTGTCAGCGGGAGCGTTGACGATGATTCCGGGGTGGCTCTGTCGCAGACCGGCGCCCGTGCTCGTGTCACCCTGGCGGACGGCGTCTAGGTTCGCCTCGACGCCCGCGGCGGCCTCGAGGGTGACGTTGCCCCTCAGAGTGACCTGCTCGGCGAAGAGTCCTGATGTGACGATGGTGATGGTGCCGTTGTTGTTGGCGCCGTTACCCGGACCGTTCGCGCCATTGATGGTGCCAAAGACACGGTCGCCGTCGGTGTCCTCCGCGGTCCCGATCCGCTGGTCGCCGTCGTAATCGCCGCACGTGCCCGGTGCAGGAACCGGAGAGAACATCGGATCTGCCGCGTGTTGCAGTTGCCTCGACGAGCACTGGATGATTGGCGAGCGCGGTTGGTGCCAGCATCAGAGCGCCGCCCGCGACCGCGAGTGCGATGAAGCGACGTCCCCACTGTCTTTCCGTTCATTCTCTCTCCCTCTACCGTTGGACGAACCTGGTTGACGTGAGCCAGTTCGTACCGGGAGCCGGAAAGGTTCACTCGAAGGACGGAACGGTGCCGATGGTTCAGTCTCGAGCGCCGAGGCCGGGGCCCGACGCCGGCATCTGGACGCCATCACGGAGCTCCACTCCGGGCCACGGGTCCTCGGCGAGCAGGAGATTGCCGTCGAGATCGACGTGGTCGCAGAGCGGTGCGACGCAGCAGCCTGCGGCGATACCGAGTCCCGATTCGACCATGCAGCCGAGCATGACGCCGAGACCCAGCGCTCGGGCGGCGTGAGTCATCCGGATCGCCTCGCGGATGCCGCCCGATTTCGAAAGCTTGATGTTGATGCCGTGAGCTCTCTCGGCGCACGCGGCGATGTCGTCCAGGCGGTGGCAGTCCTCGTCGACGTAGATCGGGATCGGCGAGCGGTCCCGCAACGTCCGCCCGTCCTCCTCGCCCGCCGGCAGCGGCTGCTCGCAGTACTGCACCCCGAGCTCCGCCAGCTGCGGCAGCGCCTCCAGCGCCTCGTCGAGCGACCACCATTCGTTCACGTCCACCTGGAGCGGCAGTCCGGTGACGCCGCGGACGGCGCGCACGCGCTCCACGTCGAGTCCGTCGCCACCGCCGAGCTTGAGCTTCAGCCGCCGGAAGCGCTCGCCGGCCGCCTCCGCGCGCCGTGCCATGTCGTCCGGGTCGCCGAGCCAGATCGTCCACGAGGTCGGCGGCCCTGTTGCCGGGAGACCGAGTAGCCGGTGGACGGGGACCCCCGCGATCTTGCCCGCGAGGTCGTGGAGCGCGCCGTCGATCGCCGCCCGGGCGGCGAACTGGCTCTTGGGCAGCCGTCCGAGCACGTCCTCGAGCGCGAAGGGATCGTCACCGAGGAGCACCGCGTTCTCCTGGACGTACGCGACCGCCGACTCGGCGCTCTCCTCGTACCGCTCGATCGGCGCGCCTTCCCCGTAGCCGACCGTCTTGTCGTGACGGAGCTCGACGACGACCACGTCCGCGGTGTCCTGCGACTCGCGCGCGATCCGGAAGGTCTGAGCGAGCTCGAGCGTGACGATTCGGGCCGAGATCTCCACCGCGGCTAGATGAGTGATGCCATGAGACCGTCCGTCTCGGGGCGTGAGCTGCTCGCTCTGGGGCGTGTGATCAGGTCGTCACCGATGCTAGAAGCATCGGTGACGGGCTGAGCGCACGAAGCGGACGCGGCGTCTGCGCGGCCGCCAAGGCCGTGCAGGCGCTGCGGAAGCGACCCAGACACGTCAGATCGCGCCCCGAGCGCGCGGGAACGTGGCATCACTCATCTACACTAGTGCGATCCCGCGCCTGTAGCTCAGGGGATAGAGCGCGCGCCTCCGGAGCGCGAGGTCGCAGGTTCGAATCCTGCCAGGCGCACTCGCGGCCATTGGCCGTGCGCTCCCGCCGGGCGGAGCCCGGCTCCGCCGCACTCGCGCCCCTGGCGGCGCTCCAGCCGGAGGCCCGTGCTCACGCACTGTTCCTCCGGCCTACGCACCACCAGGAACGCGCCAGAGACCGCGAGCGAGTCTTGCGCTGCCGACCGCCGCCGCGCTCTGGTCGGGGGCCCGTGCCCACGTGTTCCCCCTCCCGACACGACGGCAGCGGCACGTCGTCAGGGCAAGCTGCTAAACACTCGCGGTCACTGCGCCAGGTTGCTCGACGTGATGCGATCCGTCATCGCGATCGCTCCTCGCAGCTACACACGCCCGTCGGCCGCCTGGGGGGCTTTGGTCGGTCTAGCCGTTGCCGTAGCTCGCGTACGCTTTCACGACCCGCTCGTCGAAGCTTTCCAGCCGGACATCGCTCTGGCCACGCTTCTCCGCATCGATCGCCGTCGCGATCGCGTATGCGTCGGGAAGCTTCACGTTCGTCCGCGCCCGGACGGCGGCGGCACGCTGCGCCAGCGCCATGTCGACCTGGATCGTCTCGATCGTGAGGCGTACGAGCATCTCGTCGACTGCGTCGGCGCCCTCTTGTCCGCTCGCCCGGAGCGGTCCGATCAGGAGCTCTGTGTAGTTGACGGCCGAGATCAGGCGCCGTGTCCCCGGCGAGAGCGCCAGACGCACGCGCTCGAATGCCTGCTCGTGCTGGGCATCGTCCCTGTTTCGGTAGCCGATCAGGACGTCGGCGTCGAAGACGACTACGACCACTCGCGCCGGAGCTCGTCGAGATACCCCGGTGGGTACACCTTCGCATCGACGACGCCGGCAAACTCCCGCGCGAGGTCCTCAGCCCGAACGAGCTCGAGGCGGCCGGCGCCGGCCGCCCGAACAGTGACGTCGTCTCCTGCCTCCAGGCCGGCCTCGCGGAGAGCATCGACGGGAAGCGTGACCTGATTCTTCCGAGAGATGATCGACATGAGCGCCTTTACTCTAACACAGTTGGGTAAAGCGATGTTGGCCCAGTCCGATGCGACCAGCGGCGAATGGATGAAGACAGGCACCCGGGTAGAATGAGTCCTATGCCTATGCCGATGCCGACGGACGAGCCGCTCAGTACCGATGCCCAGCCTCCCCCGCATCCGGCGGACTCGGCCGAGCGCGCTCGCTGCCGACGCTCGCGCTGAGCGGAGGCCGCTCGAGGTCAGCGCGGCCGGCCTGACCTGGATCCACCTCGATCGACCCGACTCAGCAGTCATGGAAGCGCTGTCAGAGCGCTTCGGGTGGCACGCCCTCGACATCGAGGACGTGCTCTCCAAGCGCCAGCGCCCGAAGATCGACGAGTACCCCGAGTACATCTTCGGAGTCCTCCACTTCCCGGTCTACGACAAGGCGATCCAGCGCCTGAACGCCGCGGAGCTCGACTTCTTCCTCGGCCCGGACTACCTCGTCACGCTCCCGAACGTGGAGCTGCTGCCTGTGACGCGCCTGTTCCAGCGCTGCGAGGAGGACGAGGGTTTGCGCGACAGCCTCTTCGCAAAGGGGTCGGGCCGTGTCCTCTACGAGGTGCTCGACGACCTGTTCGACTACTGCTTTCCGATTCTCGACAAGATCGGGCACAAGCTGGACACGGTCGAGGATCAGATGTTCGAGGGCCGAGCCGAGGATGTGGTTCGCGACCTCTCGAACGTGAAGCAGGAGATCATCTCGTACCGCAAGATCATCAAGCCCGAGCGGACGACGCTGCGCCTGCTCGAGCGCCGGGCGGGGCGGTTCCTGCCTGAGGAGCTCGACCTCTACTTCGACGACATCGTCGACGGCGCGGAGCGGATCTGGGACCTCCTCGACAATTACAAGGAGGTCGTCGAGGCGCTCGAGTCGACGAACGAGTCCGTGATCTCACACCGCCAGAACGACGTCCTCCGCGTGCTGACGGTCTTCAGCGCGATCCTGCTGCCTCTGACGCTCGTCGCGAGCGTGTTTGGGATGAATGTCGCCTTCCCCGGTCACGGCACGGCGACGGCCTTCTGGATCATCGTCGCCGCGCTCGTGGCCGTCGGTGCCGGCCTGCTCGGGTTCTTCCGCTACAAGCAGTGGCTCTAGTCGTTTCCGCTGTGTAGAGCCGTTTCCGGGCTGTTTGTACCGGAATCTTGTACCCCGAGCAGCCTTCGCTCGAGCGCCGCGGACTCATCACGGAAGACGACCCCAGCCAGGTGCAGGTACTGCTTCGTTGTCTGCATCGAGCGGTGCCCGGCGGTCGCCATGACCGCGATCGGGCTCGCCCCCGTCGCTGCCATGTTCGTTAGCGCCGCATGGCGGGCGTCGTGGAACGGCCGGACGTGCTCCGTGATCCCCGCCGCTTTCAGCGCGGCCCGGAACTCGCCGGCGTACCACTCGTGCTCGAGCCTCGAGCCGCGCGTCGGATGGGCGAAGACGAAGTCCGTCCCGGCCCGGTACGGGCTGGCCTGGTAGTGCGCCTCGAGCTCCCGGGCGAGGATCGGGGCGAGCGCGATCAGCCTCTCGCCCTCCTCGCTCTTGCTCTCGACGACTCTGAGCGTCGCCTCGAGCATGTTCACGTCCTGCCACCGCAGCGCCTGCAACTCGAACCGGCGCAGCCCCGTCAGCATCAGCGTCAGGAACACACGCCGGGCTCGTTCGTCCGTGAATCCGGCGGCGACACGGACGACCTCGGCGGGCTGCAGGATCCTCCACCGTCGCCGTTGCACCTTCGGCCGCTCGACGCTCGCGACCGGATTCGTCTGCACTAGCTCCTCGGCGATCGCAGCTTTGAAGATGTTGTGCAGGACGTTCAAGTGCAGGTTGACGAACTTCGCCGACAAGGGACGGCCGAACCGCTCGTGCGGCTCGCTCATCACCTGCCGCACGTAGCCGGCGACGTCACGCGGCCGGATGCCCTCCAGCCGCGTCGTGCCGAACACGGGTTTTAGGTGATGCTCAACCGTGTTCGCGTAGACGAGGATCGTGCGCGGCTTCCACCCTCGCCGAGCCTTTCCCTCGTCTAGCCACGTGTCTGCCCAGGCGCCGAACGTCAGCGCCTTCGGGCGGGTGTATCCCTTCCGCTCGACCCGGACGAGCCGCTCGCGCAGCTCCGCTTCGGCCTGCTTGCGGGTGACGCCGTCCCGTTCGGCCCCGACCGTCTCCTGCACCTGCTTGCCGTCCGCATCCGCGTACTTGATTCGCCAGACGGTGCCGCGCTTGCCGGCGTACGGGACGATGCAGCCGCTAGACATCCTCTGACTTCTCTTCCGCGCGATCGAGGTCCTCCAGCGCTTCGAGTGCCGCATCCGTCGTGGCGGCCTCTTGAAGGGATTGGAGGGCGAAATGGTTCGCTTCCTGCTGGCACACCCGGACTAGCGAATCGAGGAAGTCGCTAGCGCGTTCAGGCTGCCAACTGGGCTGCTGGCGGTCGAATCCGTACCGCGAGATCATCTGAGCAGCGTTTTCGCCCGGCATGAAGACGTCGCCACTCGGCAAGAGAAAGCTACGCAGTTCCGCGAGGGCTGAGAGTCGGCTGTCCGTGTCAGGCAGTCTCGAGACGTAATCGGCCAGAATCCGAAGCGCCTCGGCGGATGCCACGTTTCGCCTGTCCTCTCGATATTCGGAGGCCTTATGCGCCCGCCAGCGGGCCTGTTCGCCGATGTACTCCTGCAGGGCTGCTCGGACCTCAGGGCTGTCTCGATTCTCGTCAGTCATCGCCGACCTCCTCCGCGCAGCCGGGGCAGAGGACTACCACGCTTGTCGAGTCGTCGTCCTCGGTGCCGTGGAAGGCCCTCCAGCCGCGGGCGCTGTCCACCGACTCGGCAGTGCAACTCGCACACTCGAGCCGTGATCCTCCGGGCTCCCATTCTTCAGAGAGCCAGCGGGCGTATTCACGCAGGCCGGCGTCCAAAGGCGGCTTTCTGCGTCGGCTAGACATCGTCGCGCTCTCCGGCCGGATCGTAGAGCGTCGCGTTGTAGATCGCCTCGCACGCCTGCTGGAGAGCCTCGTCGACGCGTGCGAGCTCGCGCATCATCGTCTGGAGACGACTCGATGCTTGCAGGGCGGCCTGTAGCGCCTCCTGGAGCTCGGTGACGCGCTGGTCGGCGATGTTCAGGGTGGCCACGGTGGGCCTCCTTTCAGCGCAAGCGGCCCCCGGGCGGGCACGGCGATTCAGGCGCCGACCCGTGGTCCCGGGGGCCGTGCGCAGCGTATTGCGTCCAGAGGATGAGGTTGCCTGAATCAACCACGCTCCCACCTTACGCCCGGCGCCGGACCGAAGCAAGCTCACGCCGACACCTTCGGACTGTGCTTCCTCCACTGGCCCGCCCGCTGCCCCTCCAGCCACGCGAGCACCGCCTCCCGCTCGTACCGCTTGTACCGGCCGAGCGCCAGATGCGGCAGGTTGCCGGCGCGCGTTTGCTCGCGCACCCAGCTCGTCGGGACGCTGAGAAGGGCTGCGACTTCAGCCGCGTTGAGGAGGCGATCGGTCACGCCGGGTACCTCTCGAGCTCGACGTGGAGGCGCTCCCGCTGGCGTGCCTCCTCGGCGACAACACGCGCGACCTGCTCCAGGTCAAGCCGAACCGAAACGGCATAACGGACTTCCTCGGCGAGCACGTCCGGTGGCAGCGCCTCCGCCTGCACCGTCTCGTCTCCGTCCTGCCAGACGCCGCGCCGATCTGTGCGCTTCGGCGGCGATCCCGGCAGGCCGTAGACGGCGATCTGGGCGGGTGTGACGGCGACCCGGACGAACTCCGGCACGACACCCGCCATGCCGGCGACGAACGCGCTCACGTCCTCCTGCGCGGCCTCGAACAAGGCGAGCCCGGACGGGTCGTAGTCGCCCACATGCAGGACGACCGTCTTCCGCTCACGGACGGCGATCCGCCGTGCTGCGGCGTGCTTCACCGTCAACGAGTCGAACCCGCCTGACGAGTAGACGGTGACGCCGAACTCGCCGACCGCCTTCTCGATCTGCGATGCCATCCCGCCGGCCTCCACCCAAACTTCGAGCTCGCGAGCCTGCCCGTCGAGCCGTCGCAGGCGGTAGCTGTTGGCCGTTTCAAGGACGGCCTGCCAGAAATCCGGCATGCCGGAGAACGCGTCCGGTGCGAGAGTCGTCAACCCGTCGTCACGGATCGCGTCGAAGCTGACCCGGCGACCTCGGCGAGCGTTGCTCATTGCCTCGCAGAGACGCCCGTACGCCTGCTCCGTCTTCTCGAAGCCGTGGGCGCCGACGAGCCGGTAGAACACCTGCCGCAACGTCAGCGGCAGATAGTCCCGGTACTCGACGAGTACCGCGTCCACCTGCTCGAGCAGCGCAACCGTTTTCCGGACCGGCTGGTAGTCCAACAGGAAGCCACGAGGGCGGGTCACACCGGCTCCCGCAGCCACCGGCGTACTTCGTCCATGCCTCGGACCTCGAGCAACCACTCCGCTTCATCCCAGCCGTATTCCCAGGCTTCGCGGGAGTCCTGGCCGTAGCAATAGGGGTTCTGGTCGTGTGGGCGGCCGAGGAACCGGTCGACCGCGCCCTCACAGACGACAGCCCACAGGAACGAGTCCACGCGAACTACGGTCGGGACGAACTCGGGACGAACCTGCGGGACGAACCTGAGGGGTGTCTGAAATCGAGTCTCTGGAGGCCCGAGTAGAGGGGGACGCACTTCGCGTCCCAACCGCGTCCCGCCCGGGACGCGAACTCTGGGAGGGCTGCTGAGACCCCTCCGAAAGGTGCGGATCGTCGTCCGCTTCACTGGCTTGCTTGTTGATCGAGCGTTCGATCTCGGTGGCCGCCCGCTCGCCGAACTTCGCCTTCGTCGGCCCATGCTCGAGGGCGAGGGCGAGTGTCTCCTCGCCGGAGAGTCCGGCGTCGAGGCAGGCGGCGACGAACGCGTAGCTCTGCTTCGAGCGGTCGGTCGGTGTCTCGTTGAGGCGGGCGCGCAGGTGCGCCGGCACTTTCTCCGGCATCCTCGGGACGAGCGCCCCGTTACCGCTCGCGTCCGCCAACACGTCCAGCTCGGGGAGCAGCTCGGCGAGCTCGGCCGGCGACCAGTCCTTCAGTGCCGGTTTGAACTCGACGAGCCGAACAGGAGTCGAGCGTCCTCCGCGGGCCCGGTCTTTGTGGTTCCAGGTTCCGGGGAGCCGTAGCACCTTGTTCTCGGCCCAGCCGGCGTCGGCGTGAAGCAACCGGGCCAAGCGGCGGTTCCATTGCTCCAGTTCGGCTGGCTCGAGCTCACCGGGGAGCCGCAGGTAGGGGTGCTGTCCGTGCCCGGAGTCGACGAGCAGGCCGCCCGGGCCGATCAGGATCCGCTCGAACCCGCGGTTCTCGTCCCGGTGCTCGTCGACGTCGGCGAAAATGATGTTGCTCGGTAGCGCGCTTCCCTTCTTGCGGCTCGCGCTTGAGCGGAGGTACGGTGCGACGTAGACGTCGCATTCAGCTGACTTGTCGATCGCCTCGATGAGGAAGCGCTCGCGGTCGTCGGGCCACCGGCCCCCGTCACGCTCGATCCACTTCTCGAACTGGTACCGGTCGGGGCCGTTGTAGTGCCCGCCGACACCGAACGCGAACGAGAAGTAGCCGTTCCGTTCGCCCCAGACGGTCTCGGTCCAGCGTCGGGCCTGCTCGAGCGCAGACTCGCTCACCGGTCCCGCTCCCGCTCGAGTCCGCGGGCTAGCGGCGGTTCAGGAGGGTCGTCGGCTAATCGCGGCGGGCCGCGACTAGAACGCGCTGCGGCTCTCCGCCGCGATCGCGCCCGTGACGCACGAACCGGCCTCCGCGAGGAGACGCTCGCCTGCAGCCGGTTACGTGTCAGGCGATCAACACCACGGGCGCGAGACTGGATCCGTGTCCGGATCGCCGCGGCGCGCCAGTCTCGGGCGAGAGTGTGCGTGTCGTCCACGAACACGCTTTCGCCATCGTCGTTCTCGCCGCAGTAAGCGGCCGTGAGATGCGGCACGAGCTCAAGGAGCCGCTCTAGGTTGTGCGCGGCCACGTCGTGTCGGTTCTATTGGGATTAGGGGGGTGTGAGCCCATCGCCTTTCGACCACCTTCGCATGCACGTCGGACGGACATGTCGTTCCCAACGACGAAGGGCCGCCTCAGCGGCCCCCCGACGCACAGTTCCTAACCCAACCGAGTCCGACACGACTCGTCACAAAGGCTAGTCGGCGCGGCGGACGACAGCCGACGCCTCGAGCTCCTCGGCGAGGAGGTCAAGCAGCGAGTCGACGGATGATCGCCGTATCTTCAGCCGTGACGCGACTTCCGCCTCCGAAAAGCCCAGCGAGATCGGCAAGGCGATCGCCCTGAGGATCGCCCGTCCCTCCCGGGAGAGTCTCTCCCAGCGAAGCTGCGTCAGCACTCCCATCGGCAGGGCCGTCGAGGTAGAGCGGCCTGTCGATGTTCTCCCTGGCCGCCCCGCCGAACCGGCTGTCGCCGAAGCGCTGCCTGTAGAAGTCAACGATGCGGAGCTTCCCGATCCGCCACGCGTAGGTACTGAAAGCGATTCCGTGCTCGGGCCGCCAGCGGAGCGAGAGCGCATAGACGGTTCCGATGAGGAACGTGAGGGCGTCTTCGCGGTCGTGTGGGTCAAGATGCGCCCGGGTTCGCCGCAGGTGGGTATCGAGGATCCGTCCGCACAGCCCCTCAACGTCTTGCACGTCGTGGAGTTTGCACTGGCCGTTTAGCAGCCGATGCGTCACGCTACCACGTTCTAGTCACTTTTTTTCGCGAAAAAGGGCTGAGGGGTGTCAGCGGTGGTTTCCCCCACGGTGGCCTCCGGGGTCTGAGCGTCGTCGGCGTCACGGGTTCGGCCGTCGCTGGGCCAGCGCCGCGTCTCTGATGATCTGGTTCACCGATTTTGGTGGCGGCGGGACCGGTCGGCCCGGGCCGGCGTCGATGCCGGGGAGCGGGTCAGCGGGGTCGGCGGTGTCGTCTGCGGGCGGCAGCGCGCCGATGCGGCGGCGGTTGGCGGCCTGCCGCATCAGTTCATTCATGCGCGTGTTGCTCTCAGACACTGGCTGGCTCCCGTGCGTGCGGTGACTGGGCGAGGACACGGAGGGATCCGAGGAGCGCGTCGACGGCGAGCGGGTCGCCGCCGAGGCCGCGGAGGCCGGGGGCGGTGAGGGGGCGCGCCCGGTAGGCGATCGGCTCTGGGCCGCTGACGAACTGGACGAGCGCGGCCAGCTCGCTCAGCTGTGTGACGCAGCGCGCGAGCGTGTCGAGGGCGGCGGCGTAGGCGACGCGTGCTTCCTCCCGTAGCTGCTCGGCGTCCTGCCGCCAGCCGTCGCCGTGTTCGGCAAGGAGTGTGGCAAGCTCGCCCTCGATGAGGCCTGTGGCGTCGTCGAGCGCCTCGAAGCGGCGACGGGTCGCAGCGATCTCGGCCTCCAGTTTCTCGACATGCTTCCGTGGCGGTTCGCCAGTGCTGTCGCTGGCGAGCGCGGTTGCATAGTCGGCCCGATGCTGCTCGTCCGCCCTGGCGTGCTCGGCCCGTAGCTGCTCGAGCTTCCGGCCTGTCTCGGCGGTATCGCGCTGGAGCCGTTCGTACCGTTCGCGGAGCTGCTCGAGCTCCGGCCAGCCGGTCCGCGGCAAGTTCTGCAAGACGTGGTGTCCTCGTGGGTCACGCATCGTGGGGGCTCCTCTCGTTGGTGTGCCGTGCTGCCGCCCGGCCAGCCGGGGGGCCGGGCGGCGCGTCGACACCACCGGGCGGATCCGCCCGCCCGGGGCTGGGTACGCGCTCGCGTAAATGCTCGCTGAGCGCGCAGCGCTCGATGCGGAACGGGCCTGTTTCGCCGAGGCGGAACGCGCGAAGGCGGCCGGAACGGATCTTGGCGTGGACCGTCTCGGTGCGCTGCCGCAGGATGCAGGCGGCCTCGCGGACGGTCAGCAGCTCGGGCGCGGCGTTCGCCGGGGTTTCGTGTGGTTGCATCGGTTCCGCCTATCGGCGCGTGAACCCTGGCGAGGACCTCGGTTCGAGAGCGTGAACGGTGATGATCCGCTCGCGACGGTGATCTCGGCGAACGTGAAGCGCCGGAAGATGCTGACGATGGGTCAGCGCGCGAATCGCCGGCAACCTGGGCGCCTTTCTGCTCGTTGACCGGTCAGCGGGCAAAGCGATCAGCGTTACGCTCTGGGAAAGCGAAGAAGCGATGCGGGCAAGCCGCCTCCGGCAGCAACCGACCTCAGGAATCAGGCGGCGAGGTAGACGAATACGAGGTCGCCGTCTGGGCAGTCAGCTGACACGTCTTCGTGCGTGCGTCGCCTGTCGGATCCCAGCGTTACGTGTCGCTCCGCTTCACTGGAAGACAGAAGGCCGCAGGCGCATCTCCACTCCCCGAAACCTACTCAAGAATCTCCACAAGCTCAGGGGACATTCCTGAACTGTGAGTGTGTGAGCGGTCCCGTCTGGGGCGTTTGTCAGGTTGGCTCCGGTGCTCTTTGCTTGTGACTCGATTCCCGAATGACCCTGTGTTGGGT
>Ga0208612_1000892_pt1 | contig 12506 bp, 15 predicted proteins | sample AntDryMetagUQ889_FD_188089 | JGI IMG/M metagenome (GOLD analysis project Ga0208612, IMG submission 188089) | Polar desert microbial communities from Antarctic Dry Valleys - UQ889 (SPAdes) | ecosystem: Environmental > Terrestrial > Soil > Desert | place: Antarctic Dry Valleys | collected 2008-12-31 | reverse complement strand
TCCTATGACGACCTGGATCTCGACCTCGTAGGCGTCAGTCTGGATCCGCGGGGGCGCGGGCTATCTCCCGACTGGCGGCGGGTCACCGACTACGCGCGGGAGATCGGTGTCTACGGCGACCAATTCCGGGCATCGGTGCCGGTGGGCCCATCAGCCCCCGCGCTGACCGCCGGGAGCCTGCAACTCAGCCAGGAGGCCCTTTCCGCTGCCGCGCAGGAGTTCGCAGACCGAGTGGGGATGACGCCACGTGGCCGGATCATGATCAGCCGGGATGCGGCCGTCGCAGCCGGGCCGATGGCCTGGCTGCTCGCGCCGCTGGCCGCAGGAAGCAGCGTGGTCCTGATCACCGACGCCGGATCCGACCAGCTCCCGGCCCGTGCCGTATCGGAGCTGGTCACGGCTACGCTCGGATTCGAGCTCTCCGGGATCCCCGTTCTCGGTGGCTAGGCACATTCATGCGAGGTGGTGACATGGACAAGGTCATGGCCAGTGCCGCAGAAGCGGTGGCCGACATCCCGTCGGGGTCGAGCCTGGCGGTGGGCGGGTTCGGTTTGTGCGGAGTGCCGATCTCGTTGATCAATGCCCTGTACGAGCAAGGTGCCACCGATCTCGAGACGTATTCCAACAACTGTGGAGTCGACGGCTGGGGGCTGGGCATCCTGCTCGCGGCGCGCCGGATTCGCCGCACGGTCAGCTCGTACGTGGGCGAGAACAAGGAGTTCGCCCGGCAGTTCCTCACCGGCGAGCTCGACGTCGAACTCACCCCTCAGGGCACCCTCGCCGAACGCCTGCGCGCCGGCGGCTGCGGGATTCCCGCCTTCTTCACCCCGAGCGGGGTCGGCACGCAGATCGCCGAGGGCGGCGTCCCGATGCGATACAACGCCGACGGCACGGTGGCCGTGCACAGCCAGCCGCGCGAAGTCCGGGAGTTCGACGGGCGGCTGTACACGATGGAGCGGGCGCTGACCGCCGACTACGGCCTGGTCCGGGCCTGGAAGGGTGACCGGCACGGCAACCTGGTCTACCGGGAGGCGGCCGGCAACTTCAACAACCTGTGCGCAATGTCCGGGCGGGTGACCATCGCCGAGGTCGAGGAGCTCGTGGAGGCCGGGGAGATCAAGCCGGAAACGGTGCACACCCCCGGCGTTTTCGTCCAACGCGTGGTCCAGGTAAGCGCCGAGGACAAGCGGATCGAGCGGCGAACCGTCCGACCCCGACCGGGCTCTGCCGGGCTGGTCGAGGCTGGGGCGGCCTGATGGCCCTCACGCGCACCGAATTAGCCGCCCGGGTCGCTGCCGACCTCGAGGACGGGCAATACGTCAACCTGGGGATCGGCATGCCGACGCTGGTCCCCAACTACATCCCCGAGGGCGTGCACGTCGTACTGCAGAGTGAGAACGGGATCCTCGGGGTCGGGCCGTACCCGTACGAGGGCGAGGAGGACCCAGACCTGATCAACGCGGGCAAGGAAACCGTCACTCTGCTCCCAGGTGCGGCCTTCTTCGACTCGGCGTTGAGCTTCGGGATGATCCGCGGTGGTCACATCGATGTCGCGATCCTCGGCGCCATGCAAGTCAGCCGGACCGGAGACCTGTCCAACTGGATGATTCCGGGCAAGATGGTCAAGGGCATGGGTGGCGCGATGGACCTCGTCCACGGCGCCCGGCGCGTGATCGTGATGATGGAACACGTTGCGCGCGACGGATCGCCGAAGATCCTCAACGAGTGCGATTTGCCCTATACGGGCCGGGGCTGCGTGAACCGGATCATCACAGACCTCGCCGTCCTGGACGTCACCGACGAGGGGCTGGTACTCCGGGAGACCGCGCCCGGGGTCAGTGCCGATGACGTCGTGAAGGCGACCGAGGCAACTCTGATCGTGGACGGCACGCCACCCACGATGGTCATTCCCGCCGCAGTCGACTGATCTCCGATGACCGTTCTGGACTGGGGGCATGAGCAAGGCAGGTGATTCAGGTGGGGTTCAGGTTTCCCCGGGCACAATGGGCGCAGATCAGCAATCGATCGTGAGGAGAGCCCGATGCGCAAACGAGCCAAGGTCGGCATCGTCGGTGCGGCACTCGCCGCTGCGGCAGCAACCGGAACCGGCATCGCCGTGGCCGGCGGCGGGGATGACGACGACACGACCGAAACGCCCATCTCAGGTTCGGCACTCGAAGACGCGAGTGCAGCCGCGCTGGAAGAGACCGGCGGAGGTCGCGTCACCGGCACCGAAGTCGGCGACGAAGAGAGCTACTACGAGGTCGAGGTCACCCTCGAGGACGGCAGCGAGGTCGACGTCCAACTCGACGAGAACTTCAACGTGGTCGGCACCGAGGGGGAGACCGGAGAAACCGACGACTGACTGTGATCGCCTGAGTCGAATCTGCGCTGGTCAGCTGCGCAATAGGTTGCGGGCCATCACCATTCGCTGGATCTGGTTCGTGCCCTCATAGATCTGGGTGATCTTGGCATCGCGCATCATTCGCTCCACCGGAAAGTCCTTGGTGTAGCCGGCGCCGCCGAACAACTGCACTGCATCGGTGGTCACCTTCATCGCCACGTCGGAGGCGAAGCACTTACTCGCGGCGGCCAGGATGCCCACATCGCCACCGTGCTCGGCCCGTGACGCGGCTACGTACACCAGATGCCTGGCCGCCTCGATCTGCATCGCCATGTCCGCGAGCATGAACTGGACGCCTTGGAATTCCGAGATGGTCCTGCCGAACTGCTTGCGCTCCTTGACGTAGGCGATCGACGCGTCCAGCGCACCCTGCGCGACCCCGACCGCCTGTGCGCCGATCGTCGGACGGGTTTGGTCGAGAGTCTTCAAAGCGGTCTTGAAGCCGGTGCCCGGGTCACCGATGATCCGGTCGGCCGGAATCGCGCAGTCGGTGAAGTGTATTTCGCAGGTGGGTGAACCCTTGATCCCCAGCTTGCGTTCCTTCGTGCCCACCTCGAACCCGGGATCGTCCGCGCTCACGACGAACGCCGAGATACCGTTGGTGCCCTCAGCCGGCTCGGTCACGGCCATCACCGTGTACCAGTGCGAGACCCCGGCGTTGGTGATCCATGACTTCGTGCCGTTCAACACCCAGTGATCCCCGTCCAAACGGGCGCGGGCTTTCATCGCGCCCGCGTCCGAACCCGCCTCGCGTTCGGACAGGGCATAGGAGAACATGTGCTCGCCGGAGGCGACGCCGGTCAAGACCTGCTTCTTCAGCTCCGCAGAGCCGGCGATCAGCACTGGCGTGGTGCCCAGCTTGTTGACCGCGGGGATCAGCGAGGAGGTCATGCAGACCCGGGCGACCTCCTCGATCACGATGCAGGTCGAGATCGGGTCGGCTCCAGCCCCGCCGAACTCCTCGGGGATGTGCACCGCATGGAAACCCGCGCGGGTCAGGGCTCCCCGCGCCTCGACCGGGAACCGGCTGTTCTCATCCACGTCTGCGGCATGCGGCGCGATCTCGGCCTCGGCCATGGCGCGCACCGCATGACGAACCATGTGGTGCTCGTCACTGAGCTGGTACGGGCCGGTATTCGCGGTACTTGTCACTCGTCGAGGCTAACTCAGTCCTCGTCCGAGTCATCGTCGGAGCCCTCGGCCGAGTCGTCGTCGGCGTGCTCGGCTGCGTGCTGCTGCTGAAGCGTGGCATCCTTGCGTCGCACGGACTCTGCCAGTCGCTGGGCCTCGGTCGCGAGACCCTCGCGTAGGTGCGGGTCGGCGACGGCGAGAATCCGTACGGCCAGCAGGCCGGCGTTGTGCGCGGCACCGATTCCCACCGTCGCAACGGGCACCCCAGCTGGCATCTGCACGATCGAGAGCAGCGAGTCCAGCCCGTCGAGTTGTGCCAGCGGGACGGGAACGCCGATCACCGGCAGGCGCGTCGCGGACGCGACCATCCCCGGCAGATGAGCTGCTCCCCCGGCCCCAGCGATGATCACTCTCAGGCCGCGATCTGCCGCCCGGGAGGCATAATCGAGCATGTCCTGGGGCGTCCGGTGTGCGGAGACGACGCGTACCTCGTACGAAACCCCGTAGGAGGCCAGGACCTCGGCGGCGGTCATCAGCACGCTCCAATCCGAGTCGCTGCCCATGATCACCCCGACGTCGGGAGCCTTGCTCTCGGGTTCTGCGGCGTCGGTCATGTATGTCCTCCTTGTTGAAGGTAGGCGGCTGCGGCGCTCGCCCTGGCCCGTACCTCGGCGAGATCGGTGCCCAGCGCTGTCACGTGCCCGACCTTGCGGCCCGGCCGTGGCGCCTTGCCGTACAGGTGCAGCTTCACATCCGGCCACCTGGCCATCGCATGGTGTACCCGCTCGTCGAGGGCCATCCCGCCGTCCGGCCCGCCCAGGATATTGGCCATCACTGCCCAGGGCACGGTCATGCTCGGCGATCCCAGCGGGTAGTCAAGCACCGCACGCAGGTGTTGCTCGAACTGGCTGGTGCGCGACCCTTCGATCGTCCAGTGGCCACTGTTGTGCGGGCGCATGGCCAACTCGTTGACGAGCAAGCCGTCCTCGGTCTCGAACATTTCCACCGCCAGCACACCCACCACGCCGAGTTCGTCGGCCAGCCGCACCGCGAGCAGCGCCCCCTGCCCGGCCAGTTCGGCGGACAGCCCGGGCGCCGGCGCGATGACCTGGACGCAGATCCCATCCTCTTGCACCGTTTCCACGACCGGCCACACCGCCACTTGTCCGAACGGCGAGCGGGCGACAAGGGCTGCAAGTTCCCGCCGGATCGACACCCGCTCCTCCACCAGGTAAGCGCGCCCCGGCTCGATGAGGGTCTCAGCTGAGGTGGCATCCGGGACGGTCCAGACCCCCCGTCCGTCGTACCCGCCTCGGGCAGCCTTCAACACCACCGGCCAGCCGTACTGGTCGCCGAAAGCGGCCACGTCCTCGGCCGAGGACACTGTGGCCCACGCCGGGCAGGGAACCCCGGCCTTGCTCAACGCTGCCCGCATGACCAGCTTGTCCTGCGCGTGAACCAGTGCGTCGGCTGCTGGATAGACGGCGTGGCCAGCGGCAGTCAGCGACCGGATGAGGTCGGTGGGCACGTGCTCGTGGTCGAACGTCACAACATCACAGCCGGCCGCGAAGGCGTGGACATCCTCGTACGAGGTGTGCTCGCCGATGACCACGTCAGCCGCCACGAGGGCGGCCCCGTCCTGCGCTGACTGGGCGAGAATCCGTAGCGATTGGCCGAGCGCGATCGCCGCCTGGTGGGTCATCCGTGCGAGTTGGCCAGCGCCGACCATGCCGACGACGGGCAGGCCGGTGCGGACATCCACCTGGTCAGGCTAGTCAGCGCGAGGACGCGCGTCGTGCCAGTCTGATGAGGTGACAAGGAGCAAACCGCGAAGCGACAGTCCGGCGCCGGAGCGGCCAGGAGCGCAGCAGTGGGTTTCAGGCGATGCCCGTCTGGACGATCTGCGGGCCGCGGCGACCGAGTGCCGGGGCTGCGAACTGTGGGAGCAAGCCACTCAGGTGGTGTTCTCCAGCGGCAAGCCGGGCGCCACGGTGATGCTGGTCGGCGAGCAGCCCGGCGACGTGGAGGACCAGGAGGGCGTGCCCTTCGTAGGACCGGCCGGGCGGCTCCTGCAACGTGCCCTCGACGATGCCGGACTGGCTCGCGAGGACACCTACCTCACGAACGCCGTCAAGCATTTCCGGTTCACCTCGCGCGGGAAGCGCCGGATCCACGAGAAGCCGGACTTGGTTCACCTGGTGGCCTGTTTGCCCTGGCTGGACGCCGAACTGCGGGAGGTCAATCCGCAGTTGATCGTCGCAATGGGCGCGACCGCCGCGCGCTCGTTGCTCGGTCCGGGGATCAAGGTCACCAAGCAGCGGGGGGAGATCCTCGACAGGGACACACCCTCCGGGAAGCGACAATTCATGGTCACGGTCCATCCTTCGTCTATCCTGCGGACTCGCGACGACCGCGAGAAGGCATACCAGGCACTCGTCGATGACCTGAAGACCGCCGCTGAGACCGTGCGGGCATGACATGCCGGCTTTCCACCCGTTGTGCGCGCCTTGCCGGTGTTGCAACGGGTGCCATGCGGGAGGAACGGGCGTAAAGCAGGCACGGCCATGACCTCAGACGTAAGTGCCCAGCCGCGTTCGGCTGGCTAGATTGACCTGATGCCTGCCCCTACGCGTGAGGCAGCCGTCGGTGTTCTGCTGCGTGACTGGCGTCTGCGCCGCAGGCGCAGCCAACTCGACCTCTCGATCAAGGCGGGAATCTCGGCCAGGCATCTCAGCTTCGTCGAGACCGGCCGTTCCCGTCCGAGCCCGGACATGGTCGAGCTGTTGGCCGATCACCTCGAGGTACCACTGCGGGAACGCAACACCCTGCTGCTTGCCGCCGGGTTTGCCCCGCAGCACGCCGAGCGCTCGCTCAAGGATGCGGCGATGCGTCCGGTCCGTGCGGCATTGGAGACGGTCCTTCGCGCTCATCTGCCCTATCCAGCCGCCGTGGTCGACCGGCACTGGAACCTGGTCCTGGCCAATGACCGTCTCGGCGTCCTCATCGAGGGCGTCGACCCTGACCTGCTCACGCCGCCGGTCAATGTCCTGCGGGCCAGCCTGCACCCGAGCGGGATGGCACCGCGCATCCTCAATCTCGCGCAGTGGCGCGCCCACCTCTTGCATCGACTGGCCAGGCAAGTGGCTCTGACGGGGGATCCGGTGCTGTCCCAACTGCTGCACGAGTGCCGCGAATACCCCGCTGGACCGAGCGAGCAACATGCCGATACCGACTCAGCCAACGGGGGCATCGCGGTGCCCCTGCGGATCCGATCCGGAGCCCACCACCTGGCATTCCTCAGCACGATCACGACATTCGGCACCGCCGTCGAGATTACGGCCTCGGAGCTGTCCATCGAGTCGTTCTTCCCGGCCGACCGCGTAACGTCGGAATTCCTCAGGGCACTACCTCAGAGGTAATCGACAGCCTTACCTCGAGGCGGACATCGTTGTGTTGATGTCATTCCCGAGCTGAGGAGAACCAGACGTGTCGATCGCCTCATCTGACCCGGAAACGTCCGCACTGCCAGTACGGAGGCTGCGGCAGTTCCTGGCACTCGATGCCGCAGTGACCGCAGTGAACGGGCTCGCTTACCTCTCTATAGCCGGCCCGCTGGAGACGCTCTTGGGCGTCCCGCAGGATCTACTCCAGCCAATTGGGGCCTTCCTGATCGCCTACGGCATCGCCGTCGGGGTCGTTGCCGGAAAGAAGCCCCCACACCGGATGCCTACTCGGATGATCATTGGGGCCAACCTCATCTGGGCGGCCATGAGTCTGGTGCTCCTCGCCTCAGGAGCCCTCTCGGTCACCCTGCTGGGCGGGCTATGGATCGGCGCGCAGGCTGTTGTCGTAGGCGGGTTCGCAGGGGCCCAGAACTGGGCATTTGGCAGAACGAACTGATCCGATGTGGCACGGTGTCCGACGTGTCATCGCCAGCGACGCTCTACTTCGAGGACCTGACCCCGGGACGAACGTTCGACCTGGGAACCCTGGTCGTCGACGAGGCGGAGATGATCGCCTTCGCTCAGCGCTTCGATCCGCAGTGGTACCACGTCGACCGCGCCCGCGCGCAGACGTCCCGTTGGGGCGGCCTGATCGCCAGCGGCTTCTTCACGGTAAGTGCACTCATGCGCATGTATGTCGACAACGTCCTGTCCCGCGCGGCCGCGGACACCTCCCCGGGAATGGAAAATCTGCGTTGGTTCGCCCCGGTGTACGCCGGCGACGAGTTGGCTGCGCTGCTGACTGTCACCGACGCACAGCCCTCCAGTCGGTCAGCAGAGTTGGGCACGGTATTTCTGCAATGGCAGATGCATCGCGGAACCGAGTTGGTGTTGCAGATGAACGGGCGCGGTTGGTTTGTCAGGCGCGAGCCCTAATCTCCTGCACCGCCCACTGATTGCCGTCGGGGTCGCTGAAGTAGACGAATTTCCCGCCGTCCATATCGCCGTACGACGTGATCTCGCTGACCTCCACTCCCCTCTCGAGTAGTTCGGCCCGAGCGGCATCGATGTCCGAGACAACGAGCTGAAGCCCCTTGACCGAACCTGGGAGGGCGCCCTCGAGTTCCGGGCCGAGGCAGATCGAGCAACCGGAGCCGAGCGGGGTCAGTTGGACAATACGGACCGCCGGGTCCGGCCAGACGTCGTTGTCGAGATGGAACCCGGCCTTGTCCATGTAGAACGCTTTGGCCCGATCCACGTCGGTCACGGGCAACACGATGACTTCGAGAGTCCAGTTCATGCTCTTCTCTTCCTTCCGGAGTCGGTCACTTCAGTTGGGCGGCGCGCAGTGCTAGGTAACGTTGTTCGGGGATGCTGGCGGTCATCCGGGCCGCACGCTGGTATGCCAGCCGAGCGGCGTCTGAGTCTCCGGCGAGTTCGAGCAGGTGTGCCCGCACGGCGTCTAGCCGATGGGTGTGCGCCATCCGCGCGTCTGTGTCCAGAGTGCCGAGCACGGCCAAACCGGCCCGCGGTCCGTGGACCATGGCGACTGCTACGGCGCGGTTCAGCGTGACCACCGGCCCCGGCGACACCCGCTCCAGCACCCCATACAGCGCCAGGATCTGCGGCCAGTCCGTCTGTTTCGCGGTGGGTGCTTCGACATGCACGGCGGCGATCGCGGCCTGCAATTGATAGGGCCCCACCGAGGCACTACCAAGGGAGCGCGTCACGAGGGCGATGCCTTCGTCGATCTGCGAGGTGTTCCAGAGCGCGCGATCCTGTTCGTCCAGCGGAACCAGCCACCCAGCAGCGTCCGTCCTGGCAACCCGGCGCGCGTCGGTCAGCAGCAGCAGCGCGAGCAGGCCCGCAACTTCGGCCTCTCCCGGCGCCAACTCGTGCAGCAGGCGAGTCAGGCGGATCGCCTCAGCGGTGAGGTTTCTCCGATGCGGCGCCGCTCCAGACGTTGCCAAATAGCCCTCGTTGAAGACGAGATAGAGCACGTGCAGGACAACCCGCAGCCGCTCGGGGCGCTCGGCCTCGACCGGCAGCTCGAAGCGAAGGCCGGCAGCCTTGATCTTCTGCTTGGCCCGGCTGATCCGCTGCGCCATCGTGGTCTCTGGAACCAGGAACGCGTGGGCGATCTCCGCGGTCGTGAGCCCGCCGACTGCCCGCAGCGTCAGCGCAAGCTGAGATGGAATCGAAAGTGCGGGGTGACAGCACAGGAAGAGCAACCTCAAAGTGTCGTCTTCGTCGACTGGTTCTGCGGGATCGGCCGGCTCGAGCGCGGCAGCAGTCTCTTCACGGCGCTGGCGGGCGCTCTCGCTGCGCCACATGTCGACCAACCGTCGTGACGCCACAGTGTGCAACCAGGACCGCGGGTCGTGCGGCACCCCCTGCTCGGCCCACTGGAGAGTTGCGGCCAGCAACGCCTCCTGCACCGCGTCCTCGCAGGTGTCGAACTGGCCGGACCGGCGGACCAAGGCACCGAGGACCTGCGGCGCGAGAACGCGGAGCAGTTCCTCGGTGCCGATGGTCGCGCTCACACCTCAGGCGGTGCGTCCATGACCGGACGCACTTCGATCGGCCCGTGCGTGAAGTCCACCACTCGCGTGGCGATCTCCAGCGCACGCGCCTCGCCCTCGACATCGACGATCCAGAAGCCGATGACCGACTCCTTCGATTCGGCGAACGGACCATCGGTGACCACGGTGCTGCCGTCCCGGTAGGTGACAGTCTTGGCCTGGGTCCCGTCGGCGAGCCCCTCTGCTGTTACGAGTTCGCCGGCGTCGTTGAGGTCCTGGCTCAGCTGGGTCATGAAGTCGATCATCTTCACGATCCACTCCTTCGGCTGGGTCTCCATCATCGTGGCCGCTTCCCCGAACATCATGATCATGTACTTCATCGTTACTCCCTTGATTCGGTGCCCGGAGCGGGCTCCTTCAGAACTGGGTCGGAGCTGGCGGCCGATACTCGACACCCTTCACGACAACATAGGCGAATTCATTCCACCTGCGGCCCAGCGCTCAGTCAGCCAGCCAGCCGGGAGTCGAGTTGCTGTTCAAGGCCTTCGGCGGGTCCCAGCGTCGAGCCGTGCGAGCTGGTCTGGATGTGTAGCTGCATCGGCACCCGGGTGCGCAGCTCCTCGACATGGCTGACGATGCCGACCACTCGACCGCTCTGGCGAAGTTCGTCGAGCACAGTCATGACCGCGTCCAACGAGTCCGGATCCAGGCCACCGAATCCTTCGTCGACGAACAGAGTGTCCAGGGTGATCCCGCCTGACTCGGCAGTTACGACGTCGGCGAGTCCCAGCGCCAGGGCCAGGGCCGCCATGAAGCTCTCGCCCCCTGACAGGGTCTTGGTCGGGCGCTGCATGCCGGTGTGGCTGTCGAGGATGTCTACGCTGAGGCCACTACGCCGATTGCCTCCGCGCAGATCGTCGGAGTGCACGAACCCGTACCGACCGCTCGACATCTGGCGGAGCCGCGCGGTTGCGGCAGCGGCAACCTGCTCGAGCCGCGCGGCCAAGACGTAGGAGCGCAGCCGCATCTTCTTGACGTTGGCACCTGCCCCCGCGGCCAACGTGGCAAGAGCGTTGGCCTGGGTGCTGGCGTCGCGCAACGGCGAACACTCCGCCAACGCCTGGTCGAGCAGAACCTGCAGCTCGCTGAGCTGGCTCCGGGTTGCTCGAGCCCGGCTGAGTGCACCCACTGCTCGGTCGCGTGCCTCGACGGCATCCGAGTGCTCCTTCTCGAGCGCCGTGCGGGCCTGGCGCAACCGGTGGGAAAGCTCCAAGACCTCGTGGGTCTTCGGGTCCACCGAGTCGACAGAGTTGCCACGACTGACGACTGTCACCTCGGACAGTGCAGCGTGCAACTCCTCGGTGGCTGAGGTCAGCGCCGCGCTGACGCCCGTTCGCGAGTCGTCGTAGTCCCGAATCCCGGCGGCAAGCTCGTCGCGGAGCTCGTCGCCTAGGAGCGCGTCCATCGCTGCGCCCGCGCTGGCGAAGTCCGAGCGCTGCAACCGGTTGGCGAGCCGCGTTGTGGTGGTGGCTGCCGCGGCGCGAGTCAGGCTGTAGGTGGCCCACGCCTGCTCGACAGCTTCGGCGGCCGCAGCGAGCGCGGCGAGGCGCTCCCGTCGTAGCGCCAAGGACTCGTCCTGTCCCCGTGCCTGGTCCAACCGGAACCGGCCGGACTCCACTCGACTGCTGAGCTCCTTTGCCGCCGCCCGATCGGCGCTCTGTTGTTCGGTCAGTACTGCGATCTGTTGCGCGAGTTGGCGTTGTCCGTCCAGGAGGGCCGTGCGCTCGGCGGCCAGGATTGGCAGCTGCTCGGCCGCTGCCCGGGCAGTCGCGTCGGCGCTCAGAGCTGCGGCATGCTCTTTGCGCACGACTGTCAGCGTCGAACGCGACGTGATTGACGAGCAGACCTCCAGTTCGGCACACAGGGCGATCACGTGGTCGGTCGCCTGCTGGCTGGCGTGCGCCAGGTCATCGTGGCTTTGGGCTGCGGCCTGCTCGTCGCTCGCGGTCACGATCGTCCGTGCCGGTCGGGCAGGTATCGGATGGTCGATCGAGCCGCAGACCGGGCAGTTCTGACCGTCGGCGAGATTGGCGGCGAGCTCGGCCGCGATGCCGGCGAGCCTCGCCTCGCGAAGGGCGAGCCAGTGGGCCTTGGCCGTCAATGCCGCGCGCTCGGTCTTCATCTGGTCGGCCTTGCCGGCGGAAATGAGACTTGTCAGCTCCTTGGCCCGCGTGGCCGCTTCGACCCGAGCCTGGGCAGTGCTCAGTTCCTTGGCCGCGTGCTTGACTCCGGCCGCCGCGAAGCGTGCCGCGTCCCTGCGCTGCTCGAGATCGACGAGGGCCGCAGCGATCTGCCCCCCGAGGTCGTGGAGTTCGTCGAGGGAGGCCTGCCGACGGTTGTGCCCCTCGTTCAGTTCAGCCAGCCTCAGCTCCTCGGCTACGACAGCGTCGAGTTCGGTCTCGAGATCGGCAAGGCGGGCGACCTCGTCACGCAGTCCCCTGCTCCAAAGACGCAGCTCGGGAGTTGCCTCGCCGGCACCCGTGACGCGCACCAGGTCGAGGTCGGGCTCGTGGCAGTTACGGCCGGCACCGGGCTTCAGCTGGACCGGGCGGAGCTCGCCGAGATCGAGAAGCGCTGCGGCACGACGTGCGAGCCTTACGAGGACCTCGCCGAGGCGATGGGCGGCGCCGTCGCGGCGACCCGAGCGGTCGTCGATGCCGGTTGGTACCCCTACGCGGCGCAGATCGGCCAGACCGGTAAGACAGTTGCGCCGAAGGTCTATCTCGCGGTCGGCATCTCAGGCGCGATTCAGCACAAGGTCGGCATGATGAATTCCGAGAACATCGTCGCGATCAACAAGGATCAGAACGCGCCGATCTTCGAGTTCTGCGACCTCGGGATCGTGGGTGACCTCAACAAGATCATGCCCAAGTTGACCGCGGCCCTCAAGGCCAAGCGCGGAGGCTGAGAGCACCGCATGGCCGTAGCCCCGGGCGAGTACCCGCC
>Ga0208612_1000891_pt1 | contig 12511 bp, 12 predicted proteins | sample AntDryMetagUQ889_FD_188089 | JGI IMG/M metagenome (GOLD analysis project Ga0208612, IMG submission 188089) | Polar desert microbial communities from Antarctic Dry Valleys - UQ889 (SPAdes) | ecosystem: Environmental > Terrestrial > Soil > Desert | place: Antarctic Dry Valleys | collected 2008-12-31 | reverse complement strand
GTTGATGACGCCAAGCCCCCGGTCGTTGCGAAGAGTCATCACCTCATCGCCGACGCTGAAGGACCTTCCCCGGAAGGTCAGTTCCTCGTCGCCCAGGACCCCTTCCGCCTTGAGGATGGTCCGCGCCTTGTCATTGAGATCTGTGACGTCCGCCTTGCGCGCGGCGATCATCACCGCCTGACCTTCTCGCGACGCCTGCCACCAATCAGCTACGAGTGCGGCGCGGGTCTCACCAGCATCCCGGCCGACGACGAGACGGTCGCGCTCGCCGTAAACCTCGACGGCTTCGGCAGATCGCCCTTCACGAAGAAGCTCCAGCGCATCGCGCTCCCAGGAGTTGCTCTGACGCCTCACCTCGGACAGCTCGATCGCCGGGAGCTGCTCTTTCAACGCCCGGAAGGCTCCCCCGGCCGCGATCTCCGGGAGCTGTTTGTCGTCACCCACGAGGACGACTTTGGCGCCTGCATCCTCCACATGGTTCAAGAGCGCGTCGAGCTGCCGGGTACCGACCATCCCGGCCTCATCAACGACGATGACCGAGCCCCGTTCCAGCCCTGGCGTGTTCCAGTCATCGAGATCCTTCATCAACGCGGCGATGGTTGAGCTCTCGATGCCGGACCCGGCTTCCAGCTCCTTCGCCGCGCGCGCCGACAGGGCACAGCCGATGACCTTCACTCCCGACGATTCCCACACGTCTCGGGCGGCGTCGAGGGCGAACGTCTTGCCGGTACCCGCCTTACCGACCACGACCTCCACGCCCCGCCCGCTGCAGACCAGATCCTCGACCATCCGGCGCTGCTCGCGAGACAGCGAGCGTCGATGAACCAAGGCATCCCTCAAAGCGGCCTTGTCGGCGACCGCTACCGAATCGTCTTGCCGATCGACCGCACGGCGGATGAGGCGCTCTTCGAGTCGAAGCAGTTCCTTGGTGGAGTAACGGGTGGCGTCGTTGACGGAAGGAACGACCTGGCCATTACCGAGCCGCAGCGACGTGGAGGTGAGCAGGAAGTCAGACTTCGCGGCGGACAGTCGCACGACGAGATCGGACTCGAGGAGCTCGTTCGCCTCCTTCTCAATCTGGGCGGCTGATACTCCGGGGCCACGGCGTTCGCACAGCGCCTGGATCACTTCTCTCACCGTGAAGCTGCTGGCGTCGCGGGTCAGACCATCGGGGCCGAACAGCTCGTCGGTAAGAACGGAGGCGAGAGGCCGATAGCTCGTCCGAGAACGTCCAAGGACTTGCTTCAGATCCTTGCGAGTCAGCCCAACGCTGTCGGCCCTTCGTTCCCACTCCGGCTGCAATCCCTCGGGACGCACGCCATGGTCCTTGGCCCGGCGGGTATCGAGCGTCGCCACCTGTGCGGCTCGGGCGCTCCGCTCGCCACGCTGCTCCATGCGGATCTCGATCTCGGCGCGCCTGCGCGAGAACTCATCGATTGCAACCCGCGGGACGCCCTCGATCTCGGCCGTACCGTTGCGAACCTGGGTCCATTCGACTCCCAGACGACGGGAGATCTCTTTGCGGAGCTGCGCTTGGTAGAGGTAGCCAGCGGTCTTGGCATGGCTGTAAAGGAGGCGGCCGTCGAGTGCGCTCCACTTGCCATCGTCACCATGGATCAGGTTGGCGACCAGAACATGGCTGTGTAGGAGGGGGTCGCCGGCCCGCGAGGTGCGATGACGGAAAGCTGCTGCGACGAAACCGGTCGAGTCGATCGGGATGACCCCGTCCGTTCCCCGGCGACCCACGGCCGTGTGGCGTTCGAGGTAGTCGAGGGCTGCCAGGACCGCGGAGTCGTGGGCGTTGATGATCTCGTTCGAGGCCTCCTTGGGCCCCAGGGCATGGACCAGCGAGACCGACTTTGGAGCCCGGAAGGTGAGGTCGAAGCCCGGCATCCGAGCCTTGTGTTGGCGATGACTCACGGCCTCGCCGGAGGCCGGATCGCGCCCTTCAAGGACCGGGGTGAGCTCTCGCTCGAGGACGTGACCTTCGAGCCCGAGATCGGCAGCCCCACCCCCCAACCAGTAGCCGGGGGCCTCGCCGGCGCCGAGGTAATAGTCCTCGACCCCGCGGGCAACCGAGTTCAGGTAGTAGTCCTGTTGCCCTCTGGCCAGCTTTCCGATGTTGAGCATCGCCGCGCCTTGCTTGACCGATAAATCCCTTTCGTGTAATTACTAGCATGTAAATGCAAGTCTGTGCAACGTCCATGGCCATAACGCCAAGGGTTTCGGGATTGGGGCGAAACTGAATAGATGAGCGATTGGGACCAACACCACGATGCCCTAACTGATGCTGCTATCCCTGTGGCTGAAACCCATGTCACCGGCAACTTAGGAGTCGCCCAGGCAACGCACGACTTTCTGCAACTTGGGTGGGGCCCAGTCCCCAATGGCACTGAGGACGCAGGGGTTGGAATTGATCTCTTCGTCTTCGGGAGAGATGAGCATCGGCGAGATCTGGGCCATTGGGTTACCGCCCAAGTCAAAGGAGGGGACTCCTACTTTGACGAGCCGGAACGGAAGGATGGCCAGGTTCATGGCTGGTTCTTCCGAGACACGGACGACAAACTACTCAACTACTGGCTCTCCCAACCCCTCGTCCACCTGATCGTTCTCTGCAATACGGCGAGTCGTGTCTCCTACTGGGTGCACGTAACTGAGGATCGGGTACGCCGCACCGGCAAGGGGTGGAAGATCCTCGTTCCTGCCGATCAGGTAATCGACGAAGCAAGCCGTGGTGAGCTTGAGCGAGTCGCCTCGACATCGGCCGCAGGCGCGTTGGGCCTCGAAGGGAGTGTCTGGTCGACGCCCCAACACATGAGCAATGAAACTCATGGCGCTGCGCAGTGATTGCCCCGCGCTTAGTGGCGCCACATCGCAATATGGGTTTTGGGCAGGGAATAAGCCCCAGGCAGGGCTTGGCTCTCGTCATTCAGGATCGAATTCGCGATTACGAGGCATTCGCCGAGGCTCACGAGGATGTCCCCGGGTTGGAGGACGCGCTCAAGAATGAAGACCGCGGCTGGCGTCTCGTCGGAGCTCTTCACGCTTGGTTCTCCAAAAGAGAGCTAGGGGACCTTCTGCAGCAAGTCTCTGACGCTGACGTCTCCTATGAGATCGCAATCACCACGATATTCGCCTCTGCCGCCATGGTCGAAATGGATGAGGCTTTTTCAAGCAGAACAACTGGTAACGAGTGCCCTAACGAGCAACAACCTCGGCGAAGTGGACCGCTGCTGGTTACAAGTGCATCTGGCACGGATTCAAGGAGAGCTAGGTCGGAGTTCCGACGCACTCAATTCTGCGTTGGGCGCCTATGGGAGTCTTCAGCATGCGCATGGTCTGCCGGTTGCGACGATTCGTGCAGCAGCCGTCACCGCTGTGGTGGCACTTAGCAGGCGCATGGGAAATTCCGGAATCTCCCTCCGACAAGGAGGATGAGCAAGAAGCAGCCGGCGCAAGTGGGGGTTCTTCGGGTACTCGTCTGCGGCTATCTGACGTCGTAAAAGGAGTCGATACCCACGCGTCATGGTGGCGATCCCAGATGCTGGCGGGAGCACTCTCCAAGTACATCGACGATGACTTCTTGGAGTGGACTAACGCAAAGATCAATCGGGTAGTCATGTACGACGAAATCGAGGCGGGACTGGTCAGCGCCAGCCGCACGGCGATGTTCGCTGGAGACTTTGGCAGTGCCTACGCGTCCGGACGGACCCCTACCGCGGGTGCGAGTGCGTCCGATGCGGTTTGGTAGACCACCGGGAAGGCGACTTCCAGGCGAGAGGCGGCCCGCGAGGTCGTAATTGAAGCTGGCGGTCCCACCCTTGTCGGCCCCCGGAGTCGTCTGCGGGGGAGCGATGTCCACCTTCTCTGAGATCTTGAGTCCGTCGATGCCGTAATCGATGTTGCTGTGCGTGCGTACCGGCTGGCCCAGGCCGCGAAAAGCGCTATGGGAAAAGGTCGGGTCGCCCTCCCTAGTTCGGTGATGGAGCCTCCAATCCGACTGCGCGCAGCAGGGTCTGGCGACGTGTTCCACGCTATCGCCGCGCCACTAACGGCCCGTCTAACAGCTGTTCTGGCCCCGGGGTCCTAGCTGAGCTCGAACACGACCCGGACAGCATTGAGACGCCAAGGCGAGAAAGAAGTACACGAGCATATCTCCATCACCAGCGCCCAAGGGATACCAGACGGATCGTGCTCGCTCGCTTCGCACGCAATCGTCGTCTCTTCGACGCCTGCTACCTCTGGGCCTTCTTGAGATCTTCGGGCCGGGTTTGTACATCTGCGCCGCCACGCTGCCGTCCGGATTAAGGATGAACCTGATGGCTCGTTCCTAAGCGCGATCGTCATCGATATCGAACAGGAGCTGCAAACCGCCGAGGCCAGAGTAAAAGTCCCGCGACTCAACGTCACCCTGGAAACGCACCTCATGAAGAAGCAGCCGGGAGCGATCCTGCTTCAGGTGACCGTGACCAATTCGCGCCACATCCAACTCCATCTGTGACCCAGGCTCGTCCCGATCTCGCCGCGCCGCCTCATCACCCCAAGCCGAGGAGGCAAATAGAGCAACGACGATGCCCAGCGTGACCACGACCTTCACTCTTGCGGAAGAACATCTCATGAGGCTTCGCTCCTACTTCGATGACCTCGCCTTCTTAAGTCCCAGTACATCGCCTTTCGCCAGGCTCCTAGCCTGCTTCGAGCAGTCCGGACAGAATGCGATGCAGCTACAGGTCGTGGAGAATGCTCGCCCGGTCCCCATTTCCCCGGTTCGGGGCGTTGTCGCCGCACGGATCTTTGCAAGTCCATGTAGTTGTGACCGCCCAGCGGTAATCATCTGTTCGCACCCCGAAGAGGTCACGTGGTATGGCGATCACGACCCGACGCCGCGACGTCTTCCTGATCGCGAGATCGCCCTGGAACTCGCCAAAGCCTCCGTTGTCATCATGTTGGCCGCATCCGAGGGGGTCGTAGGAGCGCCACCGGGCACGCCACTCGCCCCGATGCACATCAACTACTACCTCTGCCTCAGCACAGTTGTCGCCGGAGACACTGAACACCAGCCGCAACGTCCCTCTAGCGCTGAAGGCTCGCTTGGTCCAGCCCTCTCGAGTTGACACAACATGTCTCACCCGGATGCGGTCACGCGAGTGACCATGAGCAAGGTTCTTGACGTCCAGGCGTCCAGCGCTGTCATTCGGATCCATCTGAACAAGCGAATCGGCGCGCACCGAGGTGGCTCCGGTCCAAGACAGGAGCGCAATCGTCGCAAAGATGGTGCTCCACAACATCGCTTGGCGACGTGACATTCGACCGCGGCTCATCGACTGTAAAGATCTTTCAAACCGAGCACATCGCCGTTGCGGAGGCTTCTCCCCTGTTTGCTGCAGGTTGATCAAACGTCCCATTGTCAGCCCCGTAGCGCGGTCATAGTGAGTGTGTGATGAGACCCCGCTCACGTCCTCCGTCGGGAGCATCGTCCCCGCAAACGTGCGGGGAGCAAGGCGTGCCGTCTTGCAGGAAGAACGTGGTCGCCGACCACCGGTACTGATCAAGCTCCGTCTTCGAGAGCATGTCGAGAGGGACAAAGACCGTGATGCTGCGGCGGTTGTCGCGACGAGGTCGCTGCGGGATCGGTCGCCACTCTCCAAAACCGCCTGAGTCATCACCTCGGCCGCAACCGAGTGGGTCGTAGCTTCGGATTCGGGAACGCAGCCTGCCGTCCTTGAGATCGACTATGACGAGCGCTTCTGCGCACGAGTTCCCCTCTGTACTGAAGATCAGGGATAGCGCACCACTGCCCTTCGCCGACAGCATCCTCGATCTCCACCGCCGATAAGTAGCGACCCGGTGCGCGACGGTGGAAGCATCAAGATGCCCGTGGATCACCCGCCTGATGTCCATCCGCCCAGAGGTGTCGTTGGCATCAGCGACGACGAGGCGGTCGGCAGTCGCAGGCCCCCCGGCCAAGAGCAACCCAGTGAGGAGTGTGATAGCGCCGGCCCGAACCAGGGCTCTCATCGCGAGTACAGCTCCTTCAACCCGGCCCCCTGACCGCGTCCAGCCCAACTCGCTACGTGCGAGAGACGACGTACGAGGAACGGCACGCCATTCTGAGCGAACGCAAACGACGGGCTAGCTGTGGCAGCTTCAGACGCTACCGCTCAAGCATCCTCCGACGGAAGCATGTCAACAACGACCGAAAAGTTCTTACCGGTGGCCTGCGCACGAGCATCGTCGTTATTGTCTCGTGCCACCACTCCGATCTGAAACTCGTAGCTTTGCCCGCTAGCAGCCAGGTTCTTCGCGATCCACGTAATGGACGTTGTGGTTCGATTCCGCTGCGGAACCGAACTCAACCTACCGAGCGGCCCCGGAGACAGAGACCGAAACGAACCCTCAGGGTCGTCTGTCGGTCTATAGGAGGCTCCTATTTCGGCGAAATCGCCGCGACTCACACCGTAGTCAAGGGAGAGCGTCACAACAATGTCAACTGTCGATGCCGACACTGGCGTTGAGAGGTCGCGCTCGGAGGTCATGGCCTGGCTTGAGAACGGCGCAGCCGTTTGAGGACAGCGGTCGCTTCTGCTTATCGCTTGCTATGACTCAAGCGGACGCGCACTTCAGCCGACCCGGCGTACTTGGCGGACGCAACTTTGTTTGGGCCGCCAAACCCGAGGGACATCAAATCAGCAACAAGGCTGGCCAAAGCGCTCGTGCCCAGACAGACCAGTTGCGCGCACAGGACCGGTGCGAACCCGTCGGGATGAAGCCACAGGTGAGATCCACCTCAACGATTCGGCCATCTAGTCCGTGTCACAGTGGCACGGGCCAATCTCCCGGTGAGAGGGTAAATACGACGCGTAGCCCTCCGATTCGAGTCTTCGCATGCTCCATCCGACGTCGTCGCAGTCACAGAGTCAGGAGCGTTGCCTGAAAGCTCCTCGGCCATAAGTCGGCAGATTTCGTTTTGGTGATGAGTGCTCCAAGGTTCTCCCACACGCGCCGCCGGACGGCCTCGAGATCCGCGTTCCACGCGCGACCCAAGGCCTCCTCAATCGTTGGAACGTGACCCGGTCGATGTTGTCCTATCTCTTTCTTGTCTCCGAAGGGATGGTCGGTTTCAGTGAGCACCCTCTCGGGAGGTAGGTACTCAATCACCTTGGGGTTGACCGCCTCCGCCGCATTGACCGAGAAATAACAACCCGCCTCGATCGCGCGTTCGGTAGCTTTCCTGTCACCTCGCCACCAATGAAGGAGCGGCGCTGTCACCCGATGCTCATCCAAAGCGTCGAGGACATCGGATGTGGCGCCTACGCTATGGAGGGAAACGATTCTCGGTGTTTCACGAATCGCACCCAATGCAGAGTGAAGGGTCGCAAGCTGTTCAGACATATCCACTCGGCAACGACGATCGAGCCCAAGTTCACCTACGACTGCGGCCTTCTGAAGCAGTTCCGCGAATCGCTCCACGCTGAAACTACGATGCGCCGACGGCAACGCGGGATGACTCCCCACCGCCCAGACCGTCCGCGAATCGTGGCGTTCACGAACCGACTCGAATTCCTGGAGAGACCGCGTCATTGCGATCACACAAGCGTTGAGTTCCGTCAGTGAGTCTGGGTGAATATCCGGCTCAATGTGAGCATGAGCGTCAAGCGGAAGCAATCAAGCCTCCAGCGCTCCTAGCTCAGCCAGACCTCGGTCACTGAGGTCCAAAGCTTGCTCAACAGGGAAATCCGTTGGGAGATCCATCCCGATAATGTCACCGGGGTTGATCCCCTTGGCCACCGCGTAGTTGACCGCTTCGATATCGCGCCGACGTTGAGGTGCAAGGAATCGTTTCAGCTCGGCGCCCTTCAGCTCCGTGACGACATAAGACGACTCATCATTTAGTCCTGCCGATTTGAATGCAGCTCGACGCACCAGACATCCAAAGCACACACCGCACTGAGTATGCGGCGGCAGCCCAAACATCCCAGCCCAGCGTGTGTGAGCACAAGAGTGCGACAGCCCCAATAGCTTCTCGGCTTTCTTCTGGCCCACATCACCCGCAATCTCCTTGAACATTTCACCTTTGGTTGAACGGTCGAACGGGTTTCGGAAGTCTGCGTACGCGCCGGCATCACTAAGGGTTTCGCGGAGTCGCTCGAAGAAGGTTGGGTGTGTCGTACGAGTGGACAGGCTCCCTCGCCTCTCAGGAGCCAAGGGAGGGTTAAGTGATGCGTATCCGTTCTCGGGTATCCACAAGGGCGCTCCTGCTACAGAAGCTGCCGCCAAACCAAGAGTGACAAACAACAGGCTGCGACTCCGACGGCTCGCCTCGTCTGCGAAGTTCCCCGCATCACCCAGCTGCGTGCTCCTACGGCCGAGGCGTATCTGGATATGGGCGAGATCGATCCCGAAGAGTTTTTCAAGAGCGCCGACCAATTCTCGCTGCACACCAGCATGAGGAGCCCAATCCCAATGGGAGAGCAGGACGACCTTCTTCCCATCGCTTAGAGCGCGGGCTGCCCCGCATAGAGAATCCGCCCCTCCACTGAACAGGCAAACTAGATCTGCATCCAAATCAGGGCCCTGTAGAGCCTTGGGCTGGGCCCGGCGAGGTACAAATTCAAGCTTCCAGGCGTCGCCGGTCAAGAACTCGAGCATGGCTTGCGCTCTAGTCGTAGCCGCAGTCCAGATGTTGACCTCATGGCAAGGCAGCACGAGGGACAGATCGCGTCCCCATGTACTTGGTCTCGGTGATGTGCGGTCCGCCAGGAACGCGAGTACGGCGAGAGCGACGGCATCCTTGTTGGCCTTCGGCACGTTGCCAAATCGGAGCAGCTCCGGATCTAGGTTGGTGGCGAGCGATGACTCCCCAGCCGACGCTTCTCTCCAAAGGAAATCGTCAAGCCCAAGTCCAGCTGGGGGTTCGCTATGAAGCCACAGCCTCGCCACTCTCACCGCCTTGCCCAAATATCCGCTCTAGTCGTCCCAGCAGCTGTTCGATAGCACCTTGGAAATGTTCAGCTCGTAAGCCGTCTGGAGGAAAATCGACTGAAGCCACCGACGCCTCGAGCGTGCTGCGTACTTCTCGTTCCAGTGCGACGGTGCCCTCGCCCTGTCTGCTTCCATCACGAAGTCGAGCTCCGGTTTCCGTTAACCACACTTGCCATACGTATTCAGTCACCCAGCGACGCACCACATCAGCTGGGCTGGGGACTTCCTCCAACTCCAACGACCAAAGAACAACGTCGGCGTTCACCTGCTTCACTTCGGCTTGGTCAATTGCTGCACCCGAACCCGACGCCGCATCCACAATGCGCTTTGCGCGGTCATAGGGCCCGAGCGCGCGCAGATCGTCGAGGTCAAGACCGAGGTCACTCAACGCAGTGGGGTCGCCTGCTCTATAGCCGTAGGCCCCCGCGCTCGCTGACCCTCCCGATCGCGTCGCGGTTGCACTTGAGGCCCGCCCGCCGCCCTGCGATCCGGCGAGGCTCCTGCCGCCTGAGGTGGCTCCCCCTCCGCTGTCCCCCGTTCTAGGAGCAAGGAGTCGGGCAATCTGCTGAAGTATTTGGCTAACGCCCGGATCCACGATGGGCCGTGGGCTAGGCGTCGGTGTGTTTGGCACCTCTGGTGGACGGTCGGGGGGCTCGGGGGGGTGTGCCGGATCGTCACCGCCCTCGCCGCCTCCGCTCCCGCTTGCAGGTCGGCCATCAATCCATTGGTCGGTGCTGTCTCGAACGCCTCCCCATCCTGGGCTACCGCCATATGCGCCCGAAGTCCCCATCTCTACGCTCCAGCCAAAGCTTCGGACGCTGCTCTGCGCGTTGGCGTAGGCGCGTCTTCGTCTTCGGCCCACTCCCGGATGAGGGTCAGGAACTCGTCAGGCTTGTTATGGACGATCAACGCGAGCGGAACCGGCGCCAGAATCTCGCGGCTGTCCATGTGCCTTAGTTCCTCTGCGGCTGTGCTTGCGAGCGCGCTGTCCTCCGCCAATGCTGATAGAGCCAAGGCCAAGAGTTTCTGTCTGTCAGGCGTCCGTTGATGACGAAGCTGATTCGCTAGATGCCTAGCAAGGATGGCTTTCTCTGGCGCGCCGAGCTTCCCAGTCGCGCGTAGGGCCTTCTTTTGAATCAACTCGGCATCGCTCGCGAGCTGTTCCGCGATTTCTCGCAGCTCCGGAGGCAACGCGGCCTCCTCCACAGTCTCGCCGCGAAGAGAGGCCGCTAGCAACATGTAAGGAGCGAGGTCGATCTCTGCAAGCGCTGGCTCCAACTGGGCCCACTCCCGAAACTGTTGAGCGTGTTCACCTTCCCCACGCTCCAGCCCTGCGACCTTCTCGTTCAAGACACCGGCAGACAACCAACCAAGCATCTGGGCAAACATGTCCGGGTAGAGCAGTTCGACGAGCATCAGTTTGGCGACCGCGTCGGGCTCTAGCTCCACGCCACGAGTCCGGGCAAAGCTCGTCCGGAGCCAGTAAGCGTTTAGGAACCGCTTCAGTCGACGCGGATTCCCCTGCGTTTGACGGTGCAGCACGGGTGCGAGGCGTTCCGCGACAGCAATGTCACTACGACGAGATTCATCGACGACGCCGTCGAGCCGGCTAGCAAGGCTACGTCGCTCCCCAGTCCTGCTGTCCTTGATCATGCTGATGACATCGGTGATGTTCTCGACATCAGCCAACATCAGCAGGACGAGATACTCCTCAGCGCGATCACGGCTTAAGGCCGGCACCGTAAAGGGGATATGCACGATCTTCTCTAGGTATTCGCGAGCGCGAGTCGGTTGCCCAGTTGATGCCAGCCGCTGGCCGATCGCCCTAGCGACGTTGTCCTCGTCAGCTGCGATCACGAAGGCCATTTTCTTGACCGACAGAAAAAGCTTAATTGCCTCCAGCGTCTCAACGACCGTGTCGGGGAGGGATCTGTCCAGGTCGTCAACGAGCACGATGACCCGCTTGATGCTCGACAGCTCCTCACGCCCCATGAAATCGGCGAACTGATCGCGGAAGCCCTGAAGAGTTGGGTCGGATTCGTTGTCGTCCGAGAACAAGTCCGTGAGATCGCTGATCTTGGGCAAGGAGGCAGTCAGCGCTGACGTCGCCGCGAGCTTTATGGCCTTGGTCAGCTTCACCCGATCCCTCAGGGATTTGAGCTTGTCCAGAACCTCCTGCTTGGTTGATCTTTCTTTCTCGAGGACCGCTTGGAGCCGAGAGAGGACGGAATCGATCAAGGCAGCCTTCGGGTCAGCCGTGCGGTCGTATTCCCAAGGACTAACGAAGACGACGATTAGGTCCTCGCGACCTTCCAGGTGACGCAGGAGAAGCTCGAGGACGGTCGTTTTCCCGCCGCCCCACGGCGCGTTGACGCCAACCGTGATGGGATTCAACTGCTCCCTCGTAACCGTGCCCTCAACCGCCTCGACTATGTCCTCGAAACCGAGGAGGTCGAGCGTGCTCGGGTTGTCATCCCGGAGGGGAAGCTCGGCGAATCCCGAATTGGGGGGCAAGTCCTTAGTCATCTCTTCCATCTACCAGTCCGGTACCACGGAAACCTTCGTCAGGCCCCCGGTCGGGAGGGATGAGGACCCCAACGTCACGACGATGAGCAAAAGCCCTCGACGCTGGCGGGCCCGAGAATTCCGGGCTGGAGACCTTGACGAGGTCCAAAGCCGAGACGTCTGTGCCGCTCAAGCCTCACCTACCGGAGCCTGGTGGTCCGGCCAAGTCAACACTCGGACCAGTGAATTAGGCACCACACGTTGTCCAGAGGGTGCGCTTGCGCCTAGGGCACCAGAGGCAACGAGGCAGTGGTCGCCATCAACAGAGCGATTAGTTGTCCCAGCACGGCCCCCTCTTCTGACCCAAAATTCACTTTTGTCAGATTAACCTTATACGCACGCCGCTGCGGGGATGACAACTGTTCCGTTGTCCCAGTCTGACCCATCGACCGGCACGGGGTCCTCGAGGCCCTCCACGACGACGGACCCCCCTGAAAACCACGGAACCGGGTCCGCGCCCTAGACATCTGACTTCACCGCGGTTAACTTCGAGTCACTAGGACTGGATAGAAGAGGAGCCGAACCGATGATTAGGCAGCTGTCACATCTTCGCAAGAAGCCTTGCGGCATGTCCCGTTGGTTGGTGATGGCGATGAGCCTCGTGGTACTTGGAGCATTAAGTGCACCGACCGCGTTCGCGCATCGTCAGGACCACGGTGGAAAGTGGCCAAGCTCGAACTACACCTACTACATGAATCTCAACGGACATACTTGGTATGCCGACAACGTGATTCGCCCCGCCGCAGCCAACTGGGGCCAGAACACCAAATTTAACATCGGGGAGGCAGCTGCCACCTCTGCACAAGTGTCGGTCACGGTCGACACGTACCTAGGTGACTGGTTTGGCGACGCGCGGCCGGGCCCGGACAAGACGTGCTGCACCTATACCTACGGCTACGTCAAAATCAACCACAATCTCACGAAAGACCTGAGTGAGCGACACAAGAGGACAGTGACCGTGCAT
>Ga0208612_1000890_pt1 | contig 12515 bp, 11 predicted proteins | sample AntDryMetagUQ889_FD_188089 | JGI IMG/M metagenome (GOLD analysis project Ga0208612, IMG submission 188089) | Polar desert microbial communities from Antarctic Dry Valleys - UQ889 (SPAdes) | ecosystem: Environmental > Terrestrial > Soil > Desert | place: Antarctic Dry Valleys | collected 2008-12-31 | reverse complement strand
GGAAGGCGCACCAAAGACTCTGGTACAGGTACTCCCTACCGAGCGTCAGCCAGCTACCTGCTTCCATGCGGGAGAGTATAGATGCGATTCGCAGTGGTATTTACCTACCGCGAATCACGCAATCAGCCAGTACAAGCTGAAATGCTGACTTGCTCGCAAAGAGGAGGAGCCTGAGCCCCTCCTCTCGAGTTCCCTTGCATGCTTCTGTTACTCGAAGTAGTCGGCGGCCTTTGTGGTGTAGCTCTCCATGTCGTCGGGGACTTCGTCCTCGGGGAAGATAGCCTCGACCGGGCACTCGGGCTCGCAGGCGCCGCAATCGATGCACTCTTCGGGGTTGATCATGAAGTGGTCGCCGGCGTCGTAGATGCAGTCGACCGGGCAGACCTCGACGCAACTCTGGTCCTTGGTGCCGATACACGGCTCCGTGATCACATAGGTCAAAAGGGCCTCCTCTCTGAACGTCTCGTAGCGGCTTTATACCAGCCAGCCCCCACCCTCAACACCCGCCGTTGACCGGCGTCATCACAGCCGATGACCTCGATCATGCAGTCGTGTGATCCTGGTCAAAAACCGTGCTTGCTGCGAGCCGTTCTCAGGTACGGGAGCGGAGTTCGGCTGGCTGGAGTATGGTTATGGTCTTGCTGCCGAGGTCGAGGATGCCCTCTTTGGCGAGGCGCGAGAGGGCGCGTGAGAGGGCCTCTCGCGAGATGCCCGTAGCCTCGGCCATCTCCTGCCGGCTCAGAGAAGGCGCGAAGACTACGCCCCTCTTGGTGACGCGGCCCTCCTCTGTTGCGAGGTTCAGCAGCATCCGCGCCACCCTCTGTGGGGCGCTGCGGAAGACCAGGTCGCCGACGAGGTCCTCCAACTCGCGGGCCCTCGCTGCCAGCGCCCTGGAGAGCCTGACGGCGCCGTCGGGGAAGCGGCCCATGATCTCGAACAGGTCGTCGCGGAAGACGGCGTAGAGCACGCAGTCGGTAAGGGCCGTGGCCCCCTGGGTCTGCGTCCGGCCTTCGAGGGCCGCCCCGAGGCCGAGCACGGAGCCGTCGCCGACAACGCCGAGGATCTGATCCCGCGCCTTCGGCCCGCCCCAGGAACGGTAGAGCTTCACGCGCCCCTCACCGACGAAGTACACGGCCCCAGAGGGCTCGCCCTCCCTGTATAGGGCGGTGTCTGCGCCGACCTCGAGCACTTCGGCCGCTATCGCGAGATCCTGGAAGAATCCCTCTTCGAGCCCTTCGAAAAGTTCGAACTCCTTGAGACCGTCCAGCTTCGTCAGGTGCTCGACCGCCCGGCAACGCGCGCCGGGCAACCGCGTCCAGGAAGGTGGCGCGTTCTCACCGTACATCGTCACTTGTTCCTTCCGGCTCACGTGGTCTCACGTGCCCTTTATACGCTAAGTGCGGAAACTTTGCAGTGCGACACACCACTCTCACATTCTTCCACCACCACTGCGGGCGGCTCGCAGTGGTGTCGGCCTCCTGCGTATCCGCATTCAGCTCTTGGCTATAGTTGAATCGCTCTAAGCGCTGGGACCGCGGTCCAGTACCCTCACACCGTTCCTCCCAATCTGGAGGTCGACCCAGGTGAAGTTGTTGGAGTTGTCTTTCTCTTTGAACCAATCGGACGGATCCGCCACTCCCCTGAGCCTGTACCTCCCTGGGGAGAGACCCGTGATGTTGATGTACTGGCCTGGCAGGTTCCACTTGTATATGTCGCCCCAACCCCGCGAGAGGCCCATACTCACTCGAAGGTCCGAGGACGAGTCGCCGCAGGCCCCGCGGGCCGCTGTGTAGAAGGGGGCCCGCGTGGAGCCGTAGCGATAGTTGTCGAAGAAGCAGAAGCCGTGCTTGGCTATCGTTCCTACCTTCCTCCCGTTATCGAGCCGCGTAAGCTTGAATCTCTCCAGATTGCGTATGTGCCAGTGGAAGTGCCCGTCATCGCCGTGGCGGCCGCCTGCGAAGTACATGACGGCACCGGTGCGAACGCTGCGGTAGCCGCCAGCGCCGTTGTAGATCCGCTGTCTGACCCTCATGGTGTGCGTGCCGGTGCCGGGGCGCCGACCGCGCGCCTCGAACCTCCCTGCCCCGACGTTGACGAGTATGGAACTGAAGCGCAAAAGCCTCCGACCGTCGTTTGCCCTTTGGATTCGCAAGTCCTTGAACTTGGCCATCCCAAGATCGGGGAGCCGGTCCGAGGCCGCGTGAGCGGGTCGAGATGCGGCCTGCACCACCATCAGCAGCAGCGCCACAGTGATCCCAACGACCGAGGTCACGCCTAGTGTTCTTGCAGGTGTGAAACCACCTGGGGCACTCTTCCTGGTCATCATCGGTGTCCTCCCTTACCCGTGCAAGAACTTTCGTGCCAACTATAGCGAAATCTCCAGGACGCTACCTCATGCAATTGGCGTATTTTTTGGGCTCATCGACCACCCTACGGGACCGGGGGACCACCGTTTCGTCTATATTGGTGGCAGCGACGGGATCGGGAGGTAGAGATGCGTTTCGAGGATAGGGTTGCCATCGTAACGGGGGGCGGCTCGGGACTGGGTCGGGTACTGGCGCACCGTTTCGCTGAGGAGGGTGCTGCCGTCGTGGTCGCCGACATAGCGAGGGGCCGCGCGGCCGCGGTCGCGGAGGAGATTTTCGATGCGGGTGGCAACTCCCTGGCTCGAACGACGGACGTAACAGACGCGTCCGACGTAAGAGCAATGGTCGAGGCGACCCGCGAGGCGTTCGGACCGGTGGATGTACTGATCAACAACGCGGCGAAGGCTACCGACGAAGGCTTCCTCAGTCTCGGCACAGAGACCTGGGATGAGGACGTGGGCGTCACGCTGAAGGGCCCTTTTCTGTGCTCGCAGGCGGTGCTGGCCAGCATGGTAGAGAATGGGTATGGGGTTATTCTCAACATCAGCTCTGTGAACGCCCTGGGCTACTACGGTAACGAAGCTTACAGCGCGGCCAAGGCCGGTATCCTCAACCTGACGAGGAGCCTCGCCGTCCGCTACGGACCCTCCGGTATTCGCGTGAACGCCATCGCCCCTGGCACCTTGAGAACGCCAGCCTGGGAACAGCGAAGGGAGGCGGACCCTGATGTCTTCGAGCGCATCACCAGGTGGTATCCGCTGGGCCGCGTCGGCGAGCCCGAGGACATCGCCGGCGCAGCCCTGTTTTTGGCTTCGGATGAGGCGGCCTGGATCACTGGCGCCGTACTCCCCGTCGACGGAGGACTCACCGCCGGCAACATGCAGATGATGGAAGAGATGATCAAGGGGCAAAGCGATCAGTCGTAACACGGGACGCCTTGATCGAAAGCCCCCGGATATATAGTCTGTTGCCCTGATGGACACTTCGATGCTCGCTTTCGCCACCGACCTTCGCGACGAGGGTACAGGCGCGGTGCTGGATAACGTCAGAGATAGGGCAGGGGTAGACGGGCTGACGATGGCCGTCGCCTACCACGATGCCAGGGACATCTTTCCCCACAACCCCGTCCGTAAAGTCCGCTACCTGGAGGGCGGCGCCGTCTTCTTCCCGCCCGACGTAGCCCGCTACGAGGGTATGCGACTGCAGCCGCGCGTCAGCGAGCTCGCCCGTTCGGGAGACCCGCTCGGCGAGCTGTGCGAGGCCGCCGGCGAACGGGGGATGCGTGTAAACGCCTGGGCCGTGTTCCTGCATAACGACCGACTGGGTTTCGCGCACCCTGAATGCGCCACGCAGAACGCCTTCGGAGATCGCTACCTGACCGACCTTTGCCCATCGAACCCCGACGTAAGGATGTATGCCCGCACGCTCGCCTCGGATATCGTCCGCTACGGAGTCTCGACCATCCTCTCGGAGTCGCTACACTTCCACGGCCTCGGGCACGGCTACCACCACGAACGCTATTTCGATGAACTAGGGGCCGTCGACGCCTACCTGCTCGGACTGTGCTTCTGTGACCACTGCCTCGAGGCGGCCCGCCGCAAAGGAGTCGACGCCGATATGGTTCATCGGTTGGTACGCGACGAACTGGAGCGCCGCTTCGTGGATGGCGGAGGCAGTGAGGACCCCGAAGTGCTGACGCGCGAGGATATCGAACCCTTCGGAGGCGAGCACATGCTAGGGTATCTCGACGCGAGGACCGAGACCGTGACTTCGCTCGTAGACGAGGTGGCGACGGCGGCCTCTGGCGGGGGCGCCGGCTTCGCGGTCCTGGATCTCTGCGGGGCTGAGAAGGGCTTCGCGACCGGGCAGCCAGAAGGCGAGGCAGCGACCGCCCTCGGGTGGCAGATGGGGATCGACGCCGCCGCGCTTGCCGGTGTGTGCGACACCGTCGCGGCGACAGGATACGCCGCCGACCCCAGCAGGCTGGACCTGGATCTCGACGCTTACCAGGCCCTGGTTCCCGATACCTCGCAACTCGGCCTCGTCCTCCGTCCAATGCCGCCAGACTGCCGGTCGGCAGACAATCTGGCCCAGAAGGTCGCCCTCGCGCGCGATCGTGGGCTAGGGCGTCTCGACTTCTACCATTACGGCTTCTGCCGGTTGCAGGCTCTGGACTGGATCCAGCAGGCCCTCGCCCCTACCTGATACCAGACTCTATGGTGACCGCAGACCGAGCTATTCGACTACGGCTATGCAGTCCACCTCTACGAGCATGCCGAGCAGGGCCGCGGCGACGGTCGTCCGTGCCGGGGGGTCGTGGTCGAAGAACTCTTTATACACCTCGTTGAACTCTGCGAACCGGGTGAGGTCTGTCACGTAGGCGTTGACCTTCACGACGTTGTCGAGGCTCGATCCTGCTGCCTCGAGGATCGTCCTTACGTTCTCGAAAGTCTGGCGTACCTGGTCCGTGAAGCCATCAGGCATGGTGCCTGTCTCCGGGTTCACGGGACCCTGTCCCGAGATGAACACGAAGTCGCCGGCGACCACAGCGTGGGAATACGGTCCCGCAGGAGCCGGACCTCTCTCCGCCATAACGGTCTTTCTCATCGATTCTCCCTCCTTGCTGGATTGTCTGCTACCTGCCTGTATCGGTGCTTCGTCGTATCACTGTACCTTCTCGTGTCTCCAGAAGGGCGCCGGACTCTACGGCTTTCGCACCGTTGACCAGTACGTTCGATATCCCCACGGGGAAGTGTTTGGGATCTTCGTAGGTGGCCGTGTCCATGATCTTCTCGGGGTCGAACACGACCAGATCCGCTGCGTATCCCGGCGCGATGAGCCCCCGCTTGCCAAGCTTGAACCTCCTGGCAGGGAAGGAGGTCATCTTCCTGACAGCCTCCTCGAGGGAGAGCAGCTTCTTCTCCCTAACGTACCTGGCGAGGACGTGCGGGAAAGTGCCGTAGAGGCGAGGGTGGGGTTTTTCGGCCTGGTCGTGAAGACTGTCCGATGCGATGAGAGATCTTTCCCACCGAATCACCTGCTCAACGTCGGAGCCTGCCATGTGGAAGAACACAATGGAGACTTTGCCGTCCTGCTCGAGGAGCAGATCCATCATGCAATCCTCGGGGTCTATCCCCCTCGACTCACTTACCTCCAGAATGTTCTTGCCCGCCAGATTAGCGTCATCGTCTCTGCTCAGCGAGGAGATGTACACACTGTCCCACCCCGTGGGGGCTACCAGGTTGTCCCAATCATCTTGCTCCTCTCTCAACTCGGCTTTGATCCTCTCCCTGGAGGACGAATCTTCGAGCCTCTCCAGGGTCTGGGAGACGCCGCCTTCGAGGGCCCAGGGTGGGAGCAGCGTGGTCAGGGAGGTGGACCCCGCTGTGTAGGGGTAGACGTCACAGGTGACGTCGAGCCCTCTGGACCTCGCATCCTCGATGAGTTCCATGGCCCTCATTACGCTGCCCCAGTTGCCCCCTCCCGCCGCTTTGAGATGGCTGATCTGGAGTGGAACGCCTGACCGCTCGGCGATCCAGATGACCTCTTCTATGGAGGGGATCAGACTGTTCCCCTCGCCCCTGATGTGGGTTGCGAGAAGCCCATCGTAGCGCGAGAGCACGGAGCAAAGCTCCGCGAGATCCTCCCCTGGCGTGTAGCTGCCAGGTGCGTACATCAGACCAAGAGACAGGCCTATCGCCCCGGCCTGAAGGGACTCCTCGAGCAGGCGTTTCATACGCTCCAACTCTTCGCCGGAGGCCGGCCTGTTCTCGAAGCCCATCACGGCTATCCTAAGCGTCCCATGCCCCACGTAGGTGGCGACGTTCTCTGAAGGTCTCGCGTCCAGCAGGGCACTAAAGTATTGCTCGACGGACTCCCAGCGCCACTCTTGCCCCGAGTTGCCGAGGACGGGCTCGACGTAGGTACGGAGCAGATCCAGGTTAAGAGGCGCGAAAGGAGCCGGCGTCATCCCGCAGTTCCCGACCACCTCCGTTGTGACCCCTTGCTGCAGTTTGATCTCACTGCGAGGGTCATCCAACACCATGAGGTCAGAGTGGCAATGGCCGTCTATAAAGCCGGGCGAGACGACCTGGCCGCCGGCCTCGATCTTCTCGAGCCCTCTCTGCTTTACCCTTCCGACTTCGACTATCGTGCCGTCTTTGATCCCGACGTCGCCGAAGAACCAGGGGTTTCCTGTCCCGTCCACGAGACGCCCGTTCCGGAGCACGAGATCCAACACCATAGTCCCCTACCTGACCTTCCCGCGGGCCGCCACCCGCGTCTCCTCCACACCGCCATCCTCTCCAACAATGTACACCTCATCGTGCAGATTCACCGTGCTACAGATGTGGTTGGGGATTATCTGCAACGTGTCGCCCACCTCGAGGTCGCAATCCTCGACCACAGAGAGCATCCCATGCTCCTCCGTGAGCCTCTCCAGCACGGCGTCGGGATACTCGACAACGTGACCGTACCCCTCGAGGTTCAGGGGTTCCGCGCCTGGGCCTACATCAGTAGCGAATGTCTTGCTCCCGCCGTCGATGATGACAAGGTCCCGAGCAGGCCTGCTCACCACCGTGCACACCACGACGGCCGCGCATTCGTCGAGCGTGCAGACGCCGAGTCTGGCCTGCATCCCATCGTAGAACACGTAGGTGCCTGGCCTGATCTCCGTCACCCCATCCACCTTCGCCACGTACTCCGCAGTCGGAGTGGAGCCCACGCTGACATCGTCCACCCCTATGCCCCGCTCCCTCATCTGGTCCGCCAGGGAGACCATGAGTTGCCCCTCTTCGAGGCCGGCCTTCTCGAGCTTCAGCGTCCGCGAGCCGCCCAGAACGGCGCCGCGGTAAGTGTAGATCCCCGTGAGATCCAGGTTGCCCATGCCCTCGATCTCACCAGCCAGCCCGACGGCTTCGTCATAAAGAACCCCGGTGCGTCTCAGCCCCGTGTCGACCTCGAGCCTGACCTCCAGGGTACGACCCTCCGCCACAGCCGAGAGCCTCCTGGCCCCTTCGAGGCTGTCTACCCCGACGACGAGCCTCACCCTCTCGCCAAGCCGGATGGCCTGCCGGATCTTCGCTTCCGTCACCAGCGGGTAAGCGATAAAGATGTCCTCGATACCACCATCCGCCATGACCTCAGCCTCAGACACCTTGGCCACCGTGATCCCCGAAGCCCCAGCCTCCAACTGTTCCCTGGCTATACCAGGGATCTTGTGCGTCTTCACGTGTGGCCTCAGCGCAACACCGTTCCCCGAAGCAACATCTGCCATCTTGCGAATATTTCTCTCCATCTTCGGGCCGTCGATAAGAAGATACGGCGTACTGTAAGAGTTAGGAGTTAGGAGTTCGGAATTTGGAATTGTTTGCTCCTTCGGTACAGGTTCCAACTTCGAGATTCTCACTGCACTATTCTTTCACACTTCACTATTCACTACTCCTAATCCTCTCGGTTATCGTGGTGAGGATGGCGATGAGTTGATTGGCTTCGTCGAGTAGGTCGGCCGGGCGAGGTTCGTGGATGATGCGAGTAGGCATAGCCAGTAGTGTGTTGAAGGATTTCAAAGTTCATGGACTCAGGCTGCACGGAGTGACACAATTGCCGATCATACGGCCACGCTTTGGTGGAAGGAACAGCATGGACGACGACTTGCGACGATTACTCGACGACTTTAGCCCGGGGGTACAGCACCTTGCCACCTCCGTGCGTGCTCGCATCTTCGAGCTCGTGCCGGACGCGCAGGAGAAGGTGATGAGAGGGTACAACAGCCTCAGCTACGGCTTCGCCAGCGGCATGAAAGAGCAGTTCGCCTCCATCGTGCTGCACCGCGAGCGCGTCAACCTGCAGTTGCACCGGGCGACCGAACTGCCCGATCCTGCCGGGTTGCTGGAAGGGACGGGGGAGGCTATGCGCCACGTGAAGGTTCAGACAGAAGAAACGGCCCAAAGCAGGGAGGTCGGGGAGCTGATCGAATCTGCCGCGGCGCTGGCGCGTCCGTGAACCCTGCGTGATCCCCATGGTGTGAGGGTCGTCCGGCAACCCGACCCGGAGTGCTTCATGAATGATCCGGGAACAAGAAGGTTATTGCGGAGCATCCAAGCCGGGTTCTGGCTGCGAGCGTTGCTGCCAATGGGACATGGCGAGTCCTGTAGAACATCGGTTCCGTTAGCCGGGTGTTTTGCAGAAACCTTCTATTTATTGTAAGGTTTTTGCATGAACGACGCTGTCATGAAGCAGGGACCGCGGGAGCAGAAGGCCGCACTGCCGAGGTAGGGGGCCGTGCCGGGCTCCAGCCACGCCGCCCTCACAGCGAAGGCGACGTTCTTCCCCGGGTCTTCGTAGATGACGGGCCCGTGACGGGTGAACCTGAATTCGACTTCGGCCGGCTCACCGTCCCTGACCAGGATGCGCTGGTGCTCCACCTCCATCGGCTCCCAGTACTCACCGTATCGGTACTCGGACGGATCTTCCGGGTTGGTCTCATAGACGTAGAGGTCCTCCTGGTCTATGGGGAAGATGGTGAGGCCGAAGGCTATCTTGCCGTTGTGGCCGATGGAGACGCCGGGCAAGGCTGGTTCCCCGGCCCCGATCACGTCCATGCCGGGGGCCGAGAGGTGGATCGCGTAGCGAAGGGAGGGCACGGACTGGGCGCGGTGCGGGTCGTTGGCCAGGATTGGGCGGCCCGTCGTCGTGCGTTCTGGCGAGATCGCCCAGTTGTTCGAGCCCTCCAGGCCCCTTGCGCGCGGGGGCTGCCCACCCGTAAACTCGACGGGTTCCGTAGCCAGCTCGTATACCCGCAGAACGTCCGCGGGGATCAGGGAGAGATCCAGCCCCTCCGGGACGGCGATGTCGCGCGGCGGCTCGAGGGGTTTGCGGAGGGCTTCCACCTCAGGTCCGAAATCCCTCATCACGAGCGTGCGCTCGACCTCACTCGCAAGGTTCTGGTAGAGGCCGTGGCTCCTTACGCGCACGACGTCCTCAGGCGACCAGAAGGATGGCCGGTAGCCCATCAGGCGGAACTCTTCGGGTAGGAGATCCAGGTCCTCTAGCACGAGGTTCACGTACTCGTTTACGCCGGAGACGAACGCCGTCACCACCCACCTGGTGTCCGGGCCGTAGGCTATCCACTCACTGCGCATCTCTCCGCGATAGAGGAAGAGCCGGGCTGCCCTGTCCTTCTCGACGAAGGAAGGGCCGAAGACCTCGGAGAGCAGCCCAAGGCCCCTCCGCCTCCACAGGTCTATCTGCCACAGGCGGTCGCGGGCGGCGTTGAAGCCCTGGGCGAAGAAGGCGTCATAGAGTGAGGACGCATAGACGTGGGGCACTCCCCAGCGGTCGATGAGGATCTCGACCGGTGCCAGCGGGCCGCTCACGGCGTAAGAGCCGCTATCGGGAGCCACTACAGTAGCCTCCGCGGCAAGGTCCGTCGAGTTCTACCGGCCCCCAGCATCATGGCGCGATCGGCGGGCGGTGCTTCCCGAAACCCGTGGCCAGCTCGATGGCGTGGGCGAGTTGGAGTACGCCCAGATCTTCCCGGTATCGGCCCACGATCTGGACTCCTACGGGCAATCCCTCCGGCGTGAAACCGCAGGGCACCGAGATAGCGGGCAGCCCTGTAACCGTCACGTAGTAACAGCTCCTCATCCAGTCGATGTACGTCTCCATCTCGGCCCCGTTTATCTCCGTCATATAGCGCTGTTTCACGTCGAAGGGCGGTACCTGGCTCACGGGCGCCAAGAGGAACTCATGATCCTCCATAAAGGTCCGCACGCGGTGGTAGAGTTCGGTCCGCCCGCGCTCGGCGCGTCCCACCTCTGGACCGCTCAGGCGCGCTCCCTGCTCGATGTTCCAGACTACGGTGTCCTTCATACGGTCCCGATGCTCCTCGAGCAGTTCCCCGTAGCTGAGCTCGAAGTGCCAGGCGCGCAGCGTTTTGAAGACCTCGTCGGCGTTCGTGAAATCAGGCTCGTCGTCTTCGACCAGGCAGCCGATGTCCTCGAAGACCCGGCGTTGCCCGTCCAGGACCGCCGTCACCCTTGGGTCGACCGGCAATCCGCCGAGGTCGCGGCTCCAGGCCACCCGCGCACCCGAGAAGTCTCGTTCTAGAGATCGGAGAAAGTCCTCCCCCGTCTCAGGGATTGCGAGGGGCGAGCGGGGGTCAGGGCCGGAGATCGCACCGAGCATCAGGGCAGCGTCTCGCACCGAACGCGCCATCGGACCCTCCGTGGAGAGCTGGGACCAGGCCGCCTGGGAGGGCCAGGAGGGAACCTTGCCGAGGGACGGCCTGAAGCCCACGACGTTGCAGAAGGATGCGGGGTTGCGCAGGGAGCCGCCCATGTCGCTCCCGTCCGCGATGGGCACCATCCCGCAGGCGAGGGCCACCGCCGCGCCACCGCTGGAGCCGCCGCAGGTCCTGGTGGTGTCGTACGGGTTGAGGGTCTCGCCGAACACCTCGTTGTAGGTCTGGGAGCCAGCGCCGAACTCCGGGGTGTTAGTCTTGCCTATCGTTATGGCGCCGGCGCGGCGCAAGCGTTCGACGACGAGAGAATCCTCCTCGGGGACGAAGTCTTCGTAGATGAGGGAGCCGAACGTAGTGCGGATTCCCCTGGTCGGTACCAGGTCCTTGTGGACCACCGGCAGGCCGTGGAGCGGGCCGACATCCTCCCCGTACGCGAGCGCCTCCGCGAGGATCTCGTCGGCGGCGCGCGCGTCTCGCATGGCCCGTTCCGGGACGAGCGTGACGATGGCGTTTACGTGCGGGTTGGTCCGCTCGATCTGCTCCAGACAAACCGCCGTCACCTCTTGGGCCGACAGCTCCCGCACGCGGATGAGGCGGGCCAACTCCCTCGCCTCCAGAAAGCAGATCCCAGCTCCGCGCACTTCCCTCACCCCTCTCCGGACGCAAGTCCTTCTCCGGCCTCCTCGTTGATGTCAGCAACGAGGACTCGCGCTCCCCGGTCCAGCAGCGCTCTCACGGTCGCAACACCTAGCCCAGAGCACCCGCCCGTGACCATAAAGGCTCGCCCGTGTGGCTGCATACCTCTCCTCTCAGGAATGTCAGTCCAGTCGTTCTATGATCGTGCCGTTGGCCTGTCCTCCGCCCTCGCACATAACCTGTAGACCGTAGCGCCCGCCGGTGCGTTCCAGCTCGTTCAGGAGGACGGTCATCAGGCGTGCCCCGGTGGAGCCAACTGGATGGCCGATGGCAACGGAACCGCCGTTTACGTTGGTCTTTTCCAGGTCGGCCCCGGTCTCACGCTGCCACATGAGGGGTATGCAGGCGAAGGCCTCGTTGACCTCGAAGAGGTCTATGTCGTCGATAGCCAATCCGGCGCGTTCCAGGACCTTGTGGGTCGCCGGGACAGGCCCGGTCAGCATGTAGATGGGGTCTACCCCGGCGAGGGCGAAAGAGACGAAGCGTGCCCGCGGCCTCAGGCCCAGGCGCTCTGCGACGCCGCGCTCCATGATCAAGAGCGCGGCGGCGGCGTCGCTGATCTGGGAGGAGTTTCCGGCCGTGATGACGCCCTCAGGGTCGAAGACGGACTCGAGCGAGGCCATCTTCTCGGGGTCGATGTTCTTCCTGATCCCCTCGTCGCGGACCATCTCCACGACCGAGCCATCCTCCGTGCGGATAGGGACCGGCACGATCTGGCCCTCGAACCTGCCCTCCTCCGTCGCCCGGTCGGCGCGCCGGTGGCTCTCCACGCTGAACTCGTCCAACTCCTCACGACTCAGCTTCCACTTCTTGGCGATCATCTCCGCCGAGGTTCCCTGGTTGACGAGCCCTGAGTCGTACCTGCTCGTCGTGTACCCCCCGTACCACGGTCCCATCGGGCCGTCGACCTCGAACGCCTCGCCGAGCGGGACCCGTGTCATAGACTCCACGCCGCACGCAACCGCGACTTCGTAGGCCCCGCTCATGATCCCCTGGGCGGCGAAGTGGGCGGCCTGCTGGCTGGAGCCGCACTGGCGGTCGATGGTGGTCGCGGGGACCGACTCAGGGAAGCCAGCCCCGAGCACCGCGTTTCGGGCGATGTTCATGCTCTGCTCATCCACCTGGCGAACGCATCCGGCGATGACGTCGTCTACCATCTCGGGGTCTATACCTGACCTCTCTACCAGCGCCGAAAGCGTGTGCGCGAGGAG
>Ga0208612_1000889_pt1 | contig 12519 bp, 11 predicted proteins | sample AntDryMetagUQ889_FD_188089 | JGI IMG/M metagenome (GOLD analysis project Ga0208612, IMG submission 188089) | Polar desert microbial communities from Antarctic Dry Valleys - UQ889 (SPAdes) | ecosystem: Environmental > Terrestrial > Soil > Desert | place: Antarctic Dry Valleys | collected 2008-12-31 | reverse complement strand
GGCGTCGAGAGCCCCGTTGCGGTCGCGGGGGTGCTCTTCGCCGCGGTTCCCGTGCCGCTTGCCCTCGAAGCCCTGGCTCTGGCGGCCGTGGCCGTCGCGATTCCCTACGTACGGCGTCCGTGGCCCGTCGCCACCTTGGGTGCCGGAATGCTCACGGCGCTTCTCCTCCTCGCTCCCGCCGCTCCCGCGGTGCCGCTCGCGAGCGCGGCGTGGATCACCTGCGCGTGGCTTGCCTTCGGCAGAGGCGCCTTCCCGCGCTCGAAGTAGAGTTTCGGGTACCACCCGGACGTATGAGTGTGCTGCGCAGCATCGAGCAGAAGATCGAGGGCCTCTTCGAGGGCCTCTTTGGTCGCGCCTTCCGGACTCACGTGCAGCCGGTGGAGCTGGCGCGCAAGCTGGCGAAGGAGATGGACGAGCACCGCACGGTGTCCGTCTCCCGTGTTTACGTCCCGAACGAGTACTCGGTCTATCTCTCGCAGCCCGACCGGGAGCAGTTCGCAAGCTACGAGGGCTCGCTGATCGGAGAGCTGCAGGACTATCTCGTCGAGCATGCCCGCCGCGAGAGCTACGCGCTGTTGACGCCGCCGAAGGTCGTGGTGCACACCGACGCAGATCTCTCGGTCGGCGAGTTCGGGATCGCGACGCGAATCGTGCAGCCCGAGGGGCGGAGCGCCCCGGGGCTCGCGGAGCCGGCCGCTCAGGTGGAGCCAGGCGCGACGATGATCTACAGGCCGAAGGTGCAACCGCCGACCGAGGCTGTCTCGGCGGCGGAGCTCGGAGTGGAGGTGCAGCGCGAGGAAGCGAGCGTGACGATGAACGGACGTAAGCGGGTGCTGAGCGAGCGCCGCGTCGTTCTCGGCCGTTCGAAGGAATGCGACCTGCAGGTGCCGGATGCGAATGTCTCGCGCCGCCACGCCGAGCTGCGCCAGGAGGGCTTGTCGTGGTGGGTCCTCGATCTCGATTCGACGAACGGCCTCGAGGTGAACGGCAAGCGCGTGCAGCGGGCGAAGCTCGCGGACGGAGACACGATCACGCTCGGCGATACGGAGCTCGTCTTCGGTCGGACGAGCACATGACTGAGATCTCAGTCGATGCAGCGCTGCTGGCGCTCAAGATCGCCTTCCTGGTGCTCCTCTATCTCTTCATCTGGCGCATCGTGCGAGGTGCGAGTCGCGACTTCCGCGCGGGCGTTGGGCAGGAGAGCGTGCTGATCGCCCCCGCAGAGGCGGCCGCACTCGGCCTGTCGCCACGGACGCGCGCCCGGCTGATCGTGCTGAAGAGCCCCGCTCTCAGTGCAGGCGAGGAGATACCGGTCGACTCGGCGCCGGTCTCCTTCGGCCGCGGGGGCCAGAACGAGGTGCCGCTCTCGGGTGACGACTTCACGTCGGCTCGTCACGCCCGGTTCGAGGCTCGGCGCGACGGCGTCTGGGTCGAGGATCTCGGCTCGACGAACGGCACGTTCGTCAACGGCGCGCGCGTCACGACACCGCGGCGACTCGGCAAGGGGGACATCGTTCGCGTCGGCCAGACCGACCTGAGGGTGGAGCTATGAGGCCGTGTCTCTGAGCCTCGGACGATCCGCGGTCGTCACCGACACGGGCCGGCGGCGGCGGCGGAATGAGGACTCCTACGTCTGCGAGCCGCCTCTGTTCGCCGTCGCGGACGGGATGGGCGGCGCCCAGGCGGGAGAGGTCGCCTCCCGGCTCGCCGCCGCGGTGCTCGAGGAGGCGAACGGCGACGAGTTGCGCGAGGAGCGGATCGTCGAGCTGATCCAGGAGGCGAACCGGCGGGTGTTCCAGCGCTCGAGCGAGGATCCGGCCGCGTCGGGCATGGGCACGACGATGACCGTTGCCGTGACGGGGCGAGCAGGAACCGTCTCGATCGGCCATGTCGGTGACTCCCGCGCCTACCGTGTTCGCGCCGGCCGCCTGGAGCAGCTGACGAAGGACCACTCGCTCGTCGGCGAGTTGATGCGCAGCGGCAAGCTGTCGCCGGAGGAGGCGGAGACCCACCCGCAACGCTCGGTGATCACGCGAGCTGTCGGCACCGAGCCTGACGTCGATGTCGACACGTTCACCGTGGACACCGAGCCAGGCGACGTCTTCCTGCTCTGTTCGGACGGACTCACCGACATGGTCTCCGACGAGGGGATTCAGTCCGTGTTCTCCGAGTTGCTGTCGGCCCGATCTCTGGCGGCCCAATCTCCGGCGGCCCAGTCGCTTCCGGCCCCGGCGCTGTCGGTCGAGCGCGAAGGCGAGCTCGAGGGCGCCGCGCGCAGGCTGGTCGAGCTGGCCAACCGGAGCGGTGGGGAGGACAACATCACGGTCGTCGTCTTCGAGATCGTCGACGAGGCGGGCCCTGAGGTCGAGAACCCGGCCGAGGACACGGTCGAGGACGCGACGAGCTTCGCCCCGGACGAGCAGCTCGAGCCCAAGGATGCCCCCGAGGATGTCGAGGACACGCTGGACGAGCTCGACGCGGTACCGGTCGTGGAAACGGTGCCGGTCGTGGAAACGGCGCCGGTCGCGCACACGGCCGTTATCCCCGCCGCGGCGATCGAGGAGCACCTGCGCCAGGAGCAGTCCCAGCAGTCCCAGCAGTTCCAACCAGCCCAGCAGTCGCAGCAGGCCCAGCAGGTTCCCGACCGGCAGCGGCATGTGCTGCCGCTCGTGCTCCTCGTGCTGCTTCTCGCCGTGATCGCCGTGCTGGTCGTGTGGGGACTCCTCCGCTGAGCGCACGCAACCGCGAGCTCGTGAATCTGGTCGGGGTCGGTGTCCTCACGGCCGTCGGCTTTGCGAGCGTCTACATCGCCCGCCAGGCGCTCGTCTCGAGCGAGTCGCTGACCTACGCCGCCCTCTTTCTCGCCCTGTACCTCGTCGCGCACCTGGTCGCCCGTTACGCGGTTCCCGACGCGGACTCGTACCTCCTGCCGATGGTTGCGCTGCTCTCCGCGATCGGCCTGACGATGATCTATCGCCTCGATCCCGACGACGCGTTCAGGCAGAGCCTCTGGATCGTGATCGGGGTGCTGCTCTTCGGCCTCACGTTGCTGGTGCTCCGGCGCGACTACCGGATCCTGGAGAGCTACAAGTACCTCTTCGGAGTCGGCTCGCTCGTCCTGCTCGCGCTGCCGGCCCTTCCCGGGATCGGTCAGACGATCAACGGCGCCCGGCTGTGGGTGAAGGTCGGTCCCTTGCAGTTCCAGCCCGGCGAGCTCGCGAAGATCATGCTGATCGTTTTCCTCGCCGGCTATCTGCGCGACAAGCGGGAGGTGCTCGCGCAGGGCAGGCTGAAGGACTTCGGGCCGCTGCTCCTGATCTGGGGGGCTGCGATGGTCGTGCTCGTCCAGACGAACGACCTCGGGAGCGGACTGCTGCTCTTCGGGATCTTCCTCGCCATGCTCTACGTCGCGACAGGGCGCGCGTTGTATGCAGCGGGCGGATTGGTGCTCTTCGTCGTTGGCGCAGCGGCCATCTACAGAGTTTTCCCGCGCGTGGAGTCGAGGGTGTCGAACTGGCTCGATCCGTGGGCGGACGCCAACGGGGCCGGCTACCAGTCGGTCCAGTCGCTCTTCTCGATCGGCAACGGCGGCTTCGGGGGCACGGGGCTCGGGCGCGGAACCTTCACGACTACGGAGGGGAACCCGATCATCCCGTTCCTGAACACCGACTTCATCTACTCGGCGATCGCGCAGGAATTGGGGCTCGTCGGCTCCGCGGGCCTTCTGCTCGTCTTCATGCTCTTCATCGCGCGCGGGATGCGGGTCGCGCTTGTCGCCGGCGACGGGTTCTCGAAGCTGCTGGCCGCCGGCCTCACGTTCGGCTTCGCGCTGCAGACCTTCATCATCGTCGGCGGCGTCCTGCGCGTGATCCCGCTCACCGGGATCACGCTGCCGTTCGTCTCCTACGGCGGCTCCAGCGTCGTTGCGAACTTCGTGCTGCTCGCGGGCCTGATGCTCGTCTCCGACCGGGCGAACGCACGCCCATGAACAAGCCGATCGCGCGCCTCGCGTTCGTGGCCACGTCCTTGATGGTCGTGCTGGTCATCGCCACGACCTATTGGCAGGCCTGGGCGGCCGGCGGGCTTGCCGATCGCCAGGAGAATCAGATCGAGCGCGTGGCGCAGTTCACGATCGAGCGCGGACGGATCGTCACGCGTGAACCGGCCGCGGTTCTGGCCCGGAATCGGCCGAAGCGCGTAGCCGGCCGGACGCTCTTCTTCCGGAGGTACCCCCCGGGCGGGCTGGCGGCACACGTCGTCGGCTACTCCACGCAGGGACGCTCGCGGGCAGGCCTGGAGCGCTCCCGCAACGACTACCTGACCGCGTCGAATCAGAACCTCTCCACGCTCGTCGAGTCCTCGCTCGACAAGCTGACGGGTGCGACGATCGAGGGGAACGATCTCGTGTTGACGCTGGACATGCGGGCTCAGCGCGTCGCTCTGCAGGGTCTTGCCGGTCGCTGCGGCTCGGTGGTCGCGCTCGATCCGCAGACCGGGAAGGTGCTCGTCATGGCATCGTTCCCCACCTACGACCAGAACGTGATCGAACGGAACTTCGGCGCGATCGAGCGCGTCCGCGCGCCGTGCAAGCCGGTGGCGCCGCTGTACAACCGGGCGACCTACGGTCTCTATGCGCCCGGCTCCACCTACAAGGTCGTCACGGCCGCGGCGGCGATCGACTCGGGTCGGTACCGGGCCGGCTCCCGCTTCGTCGATCCTGGCTACTGCGAGGTCTATGGACGCCGGGTCTCGAACTACGACACGACCCGACCGTTCGGCAACGTCGACCTGCGCCAGGCCCTCGTCAACTCGATCAACTCCGTCTTCTGCAACATCGGCAAGGACCTCGGCTCGAAGCTGCTCGTCGAGTACTCGAAGCGCTTCGGCTTCTACGACACCCCTCCCCTCGAGACGCCCGACAACGAGCGCGCGCCGAGCGGCCTCTACCAGCGGACGAGGTTGTTCGATCCCAAGCTGGACTCCGACGTCGACGCCGGCCGCTTCGCATTCGGACAGGAGCGGCTCCTCGTGACGCCGCTGCAGATGGCGATGGTCGCTGGCGCGATCGCGAATCGCGGTGCGGTGATGGAGCCGCACGTGATCGACCGCATCGTCTCGCCGAAGGGCACGATTGTGACGCGGTCCCGGGCCAAGGTGTACCGCCAGGCGGTGAAACCCGAGACCGCAACGATCGTCGCCTCGATGATGAGGGAGGTCGTTCGGGCCGGCACCGGGACGGCGGCGCAGATTCCGGGGTTCGTGGTCGGGGGCAAGACCGGCACCGCCGAGACCGGGGTCGAGGGCACCAACAATGCCTGGTTCATAGCCTTCGCGGGCCGGAAGCAGCCGGAAGTGGCGATCGCGGTCGTGCTCGAGCAGCAGGACGGAACTGGCGGGCAGCTGGCGGCGCCGATCGCGCGGGCCGTGCTGCAGGCCCTCCTGGGTGGAACGGCGAACTCGTGAGGCGATGAAGATGGCCGTCTCGGACAATCTGATCGACAGGCTCTTCGACGGGCGCTACCTGATCTCGCGCAAGCTCGGAGCGGGCGGGATGGCGAACGTCTACCTCGCGGAGGATCAGGAGCTCGGCCGGCGGGTCGCGATCAAGATCCTCGACGAGCGGCACGCGAGCGACGAGCAGTTCGTGGAGCGGTTTCGCCGCGAGGCACAGAATGCCGGCGGGCTCTCCCACCCGAACATCGTCTCCATCTACGACCGCGGGGAGGCGGCCGGGTCGTACTACATCGCGATGGAGTACGTCGAGGGTCGGACGCTGAAGGAGCTGATCGTCGCCCGAGGCCCTTCGCCGATCGGCATCGCGATCGACTACACCCGCCAGACCCTCTCGGCCCTGCGCTTCGCGCACCGCAAGGGGATCGTCCACCGGGACATCAAGCCGCACAACATGATCGTCGACGGCGACGGCCGCGTGAAGGTGATGGACTTCGGTATCGCGCGCGCCGGCGCGAGCCAGATGACGGAGGCCGGCTCGATCATCGGCACCGCTCAGTACCTCTCCCCCGAGCAGGCACGCGGCGCCCCCGTCGACCAGACCTCCGATCTCTACTCGACGGGGATCGTCCTGTACGAGCTTTTGACCGGCACCGTCCCGTTCACCGGCGACTCGGCGGTGGAGATCGCGATGAAGCACCTCTCGCAGACTCCCGATCCGCCCTCGTCGCACCGACCTGAGATCCCGCGGGACCTCGACTACGTCGTGCTGCGCGCGCTCGGCAAGGATCCGTCCGACCGCTACCACTCCGCGGAGGAGATGGACTCGGATCTCGAGCGGATCGGTCGCGGCGTCGGCGTCTCCGCCGAGACGGCCGAGGCGGCGACGTCGGTGCTCTCCCGCACCGAGATTCCGGACGCGCTCACGACCGTTCGCTCGAGAGGGGCGGCGCCGACGGCCTACACACCGGGCCGGTACTACGAGTACGACGAGACGCGCAGGCGGCGCTCCGTCTGGCCCTGGCTGCTCGCGCTGCTCGTGCTCGCTCTCGCCCTCGTCGGTGGGTTCTTCGCCTACCAGCAGCTGCAGGATCAGCTGAGCGCGAACGAGGCGGTGACGGTTCCCGACGTGGAGGGGATCCAGGAGTCGCTCGCCGTGCAGCAGATCGTCGATGCCGGGCTCGAGCCGAACGTTGCGCGGAAGCCGAGTTCCGACGTCCAACGCGGCCTCGTCGTCGAGCAGGATCCGGCTCCGCCGCAGCGGGCCGACCGAGGCACCTTCGTGACGATCATCGTCTCGAGAGGAAAACCGAAGGTGCGCGTGCCGAACCTCGTCGGCATCGGGCGCGACGAGGCGGTGGCACGGCTCTCGGACGTCAACCTCCTCGCGAACGTCGTCCAGGTCAATTCGGCGAAGGAGCCGGACACTGTGCTTGCGACGGCTCCGAAGGGCGGAGAGACCGTGGTCGAGGGGACGACCGTGCGAGTCAACGTCTCTGATGGCCCACAGCTCGTTCCCGTGCCAAACGTCGTCGGCCTTGCCTACGCGTCCGCCGAGTCGCAGCTCCAGGGGGTCGGCTTCGCGGTAGCGCGGGAGAATGTGGAGTCGAACGAGGCGGAGGACCTGGTCGTGGGGCAGACCCCGAGCGGCGAATCTCAGGCGGCGAAGGGGGCGACGGTGACGCTGCAGGTGTCGGAAGGGCCCCAGACCTCAACGGTTCCAGACGTCGAGAGCCTGAGCGAGCTGCAGGCGCGCGAGCAGATCCGAGCCTCCGGGTTCAGGCCGCGTGTCGTGCGTGAGGACACCGAGGATCCTCTGCTCGACGGGGTCGTCATCTCTCAGGAGCCGCCCGGGGGCTCGGAGCTCGAGCCCCGGACAGTCGTGACGCTCATCGTCGGCCGGTTCATCGAGCCGGAAGAGGAGGAGGTGCCGCCGCCTCCGCCGACAACGACACCCGCGACGCCGCCGACGACGGGGACGACGGGGACGACCACCGCGGGCGAGACCACGACGACTCCGCAGTGACCCGCCGGCTCCGCGTCGCCCTGATCGCGGGTGGCCGCTCGAGCGAGCACGAGATCTCGCTGACCTCGGCTCGATCGGTGCTGGAGGCGCTCGACCCCGAGCGCTACGACGTCACGACGGTGGCGATCGACCGCAGCGGCCGCTGGGCGCTTGGGTCAGAAGCGCTCGAGGCCGGCCCGACAAAGGCAGTGCAGGCACAGGCTGCGTCGGCACCGATCGCGAGCCTGCCCGTACTCGCCGACTCCGCGCCGGCGAAGGCGCTGGGCTCCGTCGATGTCGCGATCCCGATCCTGCACGGCCCCTTCGGCGAAGACGGAACGGTGCAGGGCCTGCTCGAGCTCGCTGGCGTCCCCTACGTCGGCGCGGGCGTGGCCGCCTCGGCGCTTTGCATGGACAAGGATCTCTTCAAGGCGGTGCTGCGGGATCGTGGCATCCCGGTCGCACAGAACGTCACGCTCCGGCTGGGCGACGGCATCCGCAATCCGTTCGGCTTCCCAGTCTTCGTGAAGCCTGCGCGCCTTGGCTCCTCCGTCGGCATCTCGAAGGCGCACGACGAGGCCGAGCTCGAGGCGGCCGTCACCCTGGCGCGACGCCACGACGAGAAGGTGCTCGTGGAGGAGTTGCTGACCGGGACGGAGCTCGAGTGCGGCGTCCTCGGGAACCTTCGGCCCGCCCCGATCGCCTCCGTCGTCGGCGAGATCGTGCCGCACGCCGAGTGGTACGACTATGCGGCCAAGTACGACGAGGGGGGCTCCGAGATCGTCGTACCCGCGCGTATTCCGGACGAGATCGCGGCGCGCGTGCAGGAGCTCGCCGTCGACTCTTTCGTCGCCACCGACTGCGAGGGGATGGCGCGTGTCGACTTCTTCGTCCGCGAGGACGGGAAGGTGACCGTGAACGAGCTGAACACGATCCCCGGCTTTACGCCGACGAGCGTGTACGCACGCCTCTTCGCCGCCTCCGGGATCCCGTACGGGGAGCTCCTCGACCGCTTGATCCGGCTCGCACTCGAGCGTCACGAGCGCCGGGCGGGCCTCGAGTACTAGAGCATCTAACACGATGAAACCATTGCAGCCCGTCACATGAGGCTCACCGTGCTAGAAGCTCTTAGCTCGCTCGTACCTCGTTGACGCGCGCGCTCCCTATCAGTTCGGTGATCCACACGACGTAGTAGCGCGAATCGGCTGCCTGCAGGCTCCACGTCGTCGTCTGCCCGCCGACGGTCTTGTTCGCGCTGATCGTCTCGAATGGCCCTTCAGCCGAGTCACCGGCCTGGATCTCCGCGGAGAATCCGGGTGTCTCCGAGCTCATCGCGATCTGTTCCAGCTGGCGTTGCTCCCCCGCGTCCAGTACCAGTCCGACGCCGGACTTGAAGGCGCTCAGAGGGGACCGGTAGTTGGAGGTGCGCCAGTACGTCTCGGGATCGCGATCGGTGGCGAGGTCGGCCTCGTCGTCGTGCTCGCCGTCGCCTCCGTCAGGATCGTACGCGCCGACGCCTTGCAGCCGCACCGGCGTCGCCGGCGCCCCCTCGCCGTCGCCGTCTTCTCCTCGAGTAAGGAAGAACGCAGCGGCCGCTGCGCCGATGGCGAGCAAGGGGAGCAGGGCGAAGAGCGGCCGACGCGTACGCCGCGGGCTGGCCTGCCGCGAGCGCGGCGTCTTGGCGATGCCGACCGGACTCTTCGCGATCATCGTGGCCTCCCCGTCCGGCCGCGCGTCGATCTCGGCGAGACAAGCCTCGAGCTCGCCCACGACCTCGTGCATCGAGGCAGGACGCCCGGCCGGCTCCTTCGCCAGCATCCGCTCGACGAGCGTCGCGAGTCGCAATGGGCAATCGGGCCTCCGCTCGAGCAGGCTCGGAATGGGATCGTTGACGTGCTTCATGGCCACCGTGAGGAAGTTGTCGCCGGGGAACGGCACGTCGCCTGCAAGGAGCTCGTAGAGGACGACTCCGAAGGAGTAGACGTCGGTTTGCGCGTCGACGCGCTCGCCGCGCGCCTGCTCCGGGGCGATGTAGTGGCTCGTCCCGAGCACCGTGCCGGTCTCCGTGCGACCGACGGCGTCGAGGGAGCGCGCGATCCCGAAGTCGGTCACCCTGGCGCGTCCGTCGCTCCCTAGCAGCACGTTCTGGGGCTTGACGTCACGGTGGACGAGCCCCTGGTCGTGCGCGAATGCGATCGCGCGTCCCATCTCGAGCCCCAGCACGATGACGCGGCGCACGGGCAGCGGGCCGCTGCGCTCGACGATCTCCTTGAGAGTTTCACCGTCGACGTATTCGAAGACGATGAACTGCCTGCCGTTCTCCTCGCCCCGGTCGATCACCGTCACTATTCCCGGGTGCGAGAGCTGAGCAGCCGCGCGCGCCTCGCGCCGGAACCGCTCGACGTACTCGGCGTCCTCGCCGTAGTGCGCGTGGAGGATCTTCAGCGCGACGTTGCGCTCGAGCAGCGTGTCGTAAGCGCAGTAGACGCTCGCCATGCCCCCGGTGCCGACGACTTCCTTGAGCTCATAACGTTCGGCGATGCGATCGCTCACGAACGTCAACGTACCGATCCCGGAACGGTTGACAGGCTAGACGTGTGCAAGATCAGGGGCCGCTGACGGCCCCTTCAAGGGTCCTGGGGCGTTGAGCGCTCGTGCGGATGCTCAGGTCGCGCCGACAGCCAGCGACTCCTCCCACACCTCGAGGGCCTCCTCGAGCTCGGCATCAGAGATCACGAGCGGGCACAGGACACGGATGCAGTTCGAGTGGATGCCGGCCTTGAGCAGCAGCAGGCCGCGTTCCGTCGCGGCCTCGACCACGCGCTGCGCCAGCTCGGGTGCCGGCTGTTTTGTCGCCCGGTCACGGACGAGGTCGATTGCGAGCATCGCGCCGAGCCCCCGGACGTCGCCGATCGCAGCGAACCGCTCCTGCCAGGCAAGCATCCGAGCCCGGATTGTCTCGCCGATCGCGCTCGCGCGGTCGCACAGGTCCTCATCCTCGATCACGTCGAGAACGGCGAGCGCCGCGGCCAGCGCGACGGGGTTGCCGACGTAGGTGCCACCGACGGCTCCGTCGTGTGCGGCGTCCATGATCTCCGCTTTGCCTAGCACCCCCGAGAGTGGGAGCCCGCCGGCGATCGACTTCGCGAGCGTAATCAGGTCGGGCTCGACGCCGTAGTGCTCGATCGCGAAGAGCTTGCCGGTGCGGGCGAAGCCGGTCTGTACCTCGTCGACGATGAGGACGATCCCGTGCTCGTCGCAGAGCGCCCGCAGCGCGCGCATGTACGGCTGTGGGGCGGGGATGAAGCCGCCCTCGCCCTGGACGGGCTCGATCACGATTGCGGCCACTTGCTCGGCCGCGACCTGCGTCGCGAAGAGCCGCTCGAGCTCCTCGAACGCCGTCGCCCAGCCCGCACCGCGGTAGTCCTGGGGGAACGGCGCCCGGTAGATCTCCGGCGCAAGCGGTCCCATGCCGGCCTTGTACGGATGCGGCTTCGATGTCAGCGTCATCGAGAGCAGGGTCCGGCCGTGGAAGGCCCCCTCGAACGCGATCACCGCCGGCCGGCGGGTGTAGAGGCGCGCGAACTTGACTGCGTTCTCGACCGCCTCGGTGCCCGCATTGAAGAACGCGGCCTTCCCGGGCCCGCTGAACGGCGCCCGCTCTAGCAGTCGTTCCGCAAGCGTGACGTAGAGCTCGTAGGGCACGACGGTGAAGTCCGTGTGCATGAAGCGGGCAACCTGCTCCTGCACCGCCTCGACGACGCGCGGGTGGGCGTGGCCGACGTTGAGGCAGCCCACGCCGCCGGTGAAGTCGATCAGGACATTGCCGTCGACATCGGTGATCGTGGCGCCGCGCGCCTCGGCCGCGACGACCGGCAGCGCAATCGTCTTTGCGTTCGCCACGGAGCGCAGCTTCCGCTCGAGAATCTCCTGCGAGCGCGGTCCCGGAATCGCTGTCCGCAGCTCAATCGTCCTCGTCATGGCCATAGAGTCACGATAGCTCAGTTGTGCGACGTTTGCATATATGAATACAGATTATTCATTCGGCGAGCTTGATCACGATCCGCTTCGACAGTTCCGGCGCTGGTTCGGTGACGCGGAGGGAGCCGGCGTCGTCATGCCCGAGGCGATGGCCCTCGGGACGGCTGATGCTGAGGGCCGCCCGTCCGCGCGGATGGTGCTCCTGAAGTCCGCGGACGAGCGCGGCTTCGGCTTCCACACGAACCTCGGCAGCAGGAAGGCCACGGAGCTCGCGGCGAACCCGCAGGCGGCACTCCTCTTCCACTGGCAATCCCTCGGCCGTCAGGTGCGGATCGAGGGGGCGGTCGAGCGGATCTCAACCGAGGAGTCGGAGGCGTACTACCGGACGCGGCCGCTTGGGAGCCGCATCGCCGCCTGGGCCTCCCCGCAGAGCCGGCCGCTCGCCGACCGGGCCGAGCTCGAGCGGCTCTTCGACGATGCTCACGCTCGCTTCGCCGACGGAGACGTGCCGCTCCCGCCTCACTGGGGCGGCTTCCGCGCTGTGCCGGATGCCTACGAGTTCTGGCAGCACGGCGAGCACCGCCTGCACGACCGCGTCCGCTATACGCGTCGCGGCGCGGGCTGGCACCGCGAGCGGCTGGCGCCGTAGCCATGACGTGCCGCTTCGATGAGGTGGCCTTCGCCGGTGTGGAGCACCTGGATCCCGACTACCTCGCTACGTACGACCGGAAGGCCGGCTTCGACCCCTGTGACGATGTGGCACTGCTGCGTGAGGTCGGGCTCGACGAACGTGGCACGCTCGTCGAGCCCTACGGCGCGGGTGCAAGCGCGCCCGGCGTGTAGACGCCAAGCGGGTTCCAGAGCAGATAGCCGCGCGCGCCCATTCGCCGCGCCGCGCTGATCTGCGCCCGCACGTCGGCGTACGCGTACGTGCGGCCGTACGAGAAGTCCTGCAGCCACGGGATCAGCTGCGCCTTGCTCCGCCGCAGGTCGCGCCGGAAGTCGCCGAGGGCGTACTGGACTGTCTGGCCGGGAGAGGCATTCGGATCGTCGAGGTTGTACTCGCCGGAGCCGTAGTGCGA
>Ga0208612_1000888_pt1 | contig 12519 bp, 13 predicted proteins | sample AntDryMetagUQ889_FD_188089 | JGI IMG/M metagenome (GOLD analysis project Ga0208612, IMG submission 188089) | Polar desert microbial communities from Antarctic Dry Valleys - UQ889 (SPAdes) | ecosystem: Environmental > Terrestrial > Soil > Desert | place: Antarctic Dry Valleys | collected 2008-12-31 | reverse complement strand
GTTGCTTCGAGGTGCAGCGGTGGCGGCCGGCGCGGACGCGAGCGAGAGCTGGTGGCCATCCGCCCGCCGTGTGCCCGAGGAGATCCGCGAGCTCCTCGAGCGCTGACGCCTTCTGCCCGCTCCCACTTTCGGTGGAGGCACTTCCCTCTTTTGCCCCTTGACGTGCAACCCCACTGCGGGTGTACAACGGGGGTGCACGTTCTCAAAGGCGCCACGGAGCGTGCAACGCGATCGGCGACCAAGCGAATCGGCCCCTAGGAGGTCACGCATGGTCAGGATCCATCTCCGCGAGGGAGTCCTTCAAGTCGATCGATGACGCCCCCGGCGGAAGGGGGCACTGTTGGACGCGGCGCGTCCGGCGGATGAATTGACGGACGGCACCAGGTGTGACCGCCGAATGGGACCGGATCTCTGGTCTGTAGCCGGACGCGAGTGTCGTAGGCGATTGAACGAGGAGCCCCGCTCTGGCGGGGCTCTCGTCATGTCGCTCGCGTGGACCGACCGATCAGGCGAGGACGGGCTTTGCCCGGCCGTAGCCGCAGGGCCCCTGAGCCCGAGCAGACGAAGTCAGTCTCGGCCGACAGGGGTTAGTTAATCATCAGGCGAGGACGGGCTTTGCCCGGCCGAAGCCGCAGGGCCCCTGGAGGCCGAGCAGACGAAGTCAGTCTCGGCCGACAGGGATCAGAGGATCTCCACCTCGCGCATCCACTCGCCGTCCAGACGGAACGCACGGAGTTCAGGCGCTCCGGTGCGCCAGGTCGCGAGCACGTACGCGGGGTGGGGCCAACGGTGGGCGTCCTCGCGATCCGTCGGCGAGGGGACTGGCTGGCTCCGAGGGTGGCTGTGGTAGATCGCGACGAGCTCGCGTTCCTCGTCGGTCATGCCGGCGACCACGGCCCGCAGGTCGTCCGGATGTACCTGGTACCGTGCGGTCGGCTCCGGATGCGCATTACGGCAGCGGACCGCGCGTGCGCCAACACCATCGAGCCCGACGACGAGACCGCACGCTTCGCGCGGCGCCTCCTCGAGCGCGTGCCGCAGGATCTCTTCCCGGAGCTGCCGGCCGAGCGCGATGGCATCCGCGGCGCCGCTCATCATCAGGCGAGGACGGGCTTTGCCCGGCCGAAGCCGCAGGGCCCCTGCGAGCCCGAGCAGACGAAGTCGGCGAGGGGCGCAGGGATCAACGAATGACGAGGCGCAGCTGCTGCGTCCCACCGCTCACGGCGGCGGCGAACAGCAGCGACGCGGGCGCGAGCAGGAGCCCGGGTCCGGCGAACAGGGGAGGCATCGCCGCCAGCGTCCCCGCGGTGTTCGCCTGCACGAGCGCGAGCACGGCGGCGCCGAGGATCGCGCCGCCGGACAGCGCCACTGAGACAGGCCGCACGCGAAGCGGCAGGGCACGGCCGTCGATGAGCTGGTCGATGCGCGCCTCCGTCGCGGAGAGGGCGCCGACAGGCGTGAGCAGCCCGAGCTCGAGCTGGTCGGCGTCCGGGAGCACCTTGTACAGGGCCCGCGCGAGCGGACCGACATCGCCGAGCGCGTGGACCGCATCCTGGTCCGCCTCCAGCTCCTTCTCGAGCGTGTAGTACTCGACGAGCTCTTCGACGACCGGGACAACGTACAGGCCCGCCGCGAAGTACCGCGCGATCACCAGGCGAAGTGGGTCGCGCCGGAGCAGGTGCGAGCGCTCGTGCAGGAGCACGGCGTCCAGCTCGTCACCCTCGAGGCGCGCGAGGAGCCCCGTCGACAGGCAGACGCGTGGCCGGATGAACCAGTAGCAGAAGGAGAACGCGCGCCGGTCGGCGACGACGTCGATGCGCCCGGCCATCCCGAGCGCGGCAGCCGCGCGCATGGCGGCGAGCGGTGTCGGGACGCGTCTGCGCAGCAGCGACCGGATGAGACTCGCCGTCGCCAACAGCTGCCGCATGAGCGAGCCCAGGCCGAGCCCGATCCCGCAGATCGCGAGGCCGAGCACGAGCACGGCGACCAGGTCCGCGGTGTCGGAGGGACCGTGGATCGCCAGCTGCTGCGCGCGCACCACGAGCGTGGCGAAGAGCGCGAGGAGCACCACGCTGGACACGGTCGCGAGCCCGACGAGGGCCGCGAAGGCGCGATCAGCGCGGGTCACGTGGACCATTCGACGCGAGCTTCCGCAGGGCGGAGCGGTGCGAGGCGTCGACCGTGTCGAGCTCCGCCGCGAACTGCACGAGCGCGACATCGCCGAACTCGTCGACGAGGCCTCGAACGAGCTCACGGGACAGGCGCGCGCGGTGCTCGTCGCGCGAGAAGGCGGGACGGTAGACGTACCCCTTGCCATCGCGCTCGCGGACGAGCAGCCCCTTCTCGTGCAGCCGGCTCATGATCGTCATGACGGTCGTGTAGGCGAGCTCCCGGCGCTTGCCGATGTCGTCGACGATCTCGCGGACGGTCGCGTTGCGGCGCGCCCACATCCGGTCCATGACCGCGGACTCGAGGGGACCAAGGAACCGGTCCGTGCCGGCGCTTGCCCGCCGGAGGCGGCGTACATCGGCCATCGCGTCGATCATCCCACAGCCCGCCTGCGCTGAGAGCCAAGGAAGCGCGGCTGCCGGCGCTCCATCAGGCGCCGCTCGCGCCCGTGCGCGAGCGCGACGTGCAGCTGCACCACGAGGTGGCCATCGCGGGGCAGATACCTGGGACCGTGCGGCGTGTCGCGCCGCTCGACCACCCCGGCGAGCGTCAATGCCGCGAGCTCCCGCTCGGCCGCGGTCTGCGGAATGCCCGCCCACACCGCTGCACGCTGCGGCGAGTCCTCACCGACCGAGAGCGCGTGGAGGAGCGCAAGGCGCTCCGGATCGGCGAGCGCGGCGAGGGCCTCCGCCGCACGCTCATAGTCGTCCGGGTCGCTCCGCCGCAGGAGGGCCGGATCGCTGTGGAAGAGGTTGAGCTCCGGGTCGATGGCCACGGTCATTCCCCTGGGCGAGATACTACACCATTGTCGTAGACAGTGGCTAGTCAGCTGCCGTCGATACAGGCTCCGCTTCATCCTCCGGCGCGCCAGGCCCCGCGATCGCGTTGAGCCCGACCGCCGCGAACACGAGCAATGCGCCGGCGAGCATGCGCGCCGTGACCTGCTCGCCGAGCGCGAGCGCACCAATGACGACCGCCTGGACCGGTATCAGCACCTGCGCGAGCGTGACGGTCGTCGGGCGCAGCTTCCGGTACAGCCAGAGGTTCAGCACGAGGCCGACGCAGGAGCCCAGCAGCACGAGGTACGCGAAGGCGACGACGGCGGGCGCCGTCCACCGCGCGGGCTCGCCGGCCTGCGAGAGCGCGAACGGGATGAGGAAGACGCCGCCGGCCCATACCTCGACCGCGATGACCGGGATCGGCGACTCACGCAGCAGGTAGCGCGACGCCAGGATCGCGGCGATCCCCCAGGTGATCGGCAGCAGCGCGAGCAGGACGGTCGCGATGAGCACATCCCGACCCTCGCCCTGGATCGGCGAGCCGACGAGCACACCCGTGCCCACCAGGCCCAGGGCGAGCGCGACGATCTTCGGCCATGACAGTCGATCGCCGCGGACGAGGAAGTGCGCGAGGAACGCCGTCCAGACCGGCGCGGTCGCGCCGAACACGGCGACCAGCCCGCTCGGCACGAATTGCTCGGCCCAGAAGATGAGCGCCCACGAGAGCCCGATGTTGAAGAGCCCCGCGACGACTGCGGCGACGAGCGTGCGGCGATCGCGCGGGAACGGCAGCCGAAGCGCGATGGCGACCAGCGTCAGGATGACCGCGGCTGAAACGGCCCGCTCGAGCGCGAACACGAAAGACGGGATGGTCTCGACGCCGATGCGGATGGCGGCCCAGGTCGTCCCCCAGATGAGGATCATCGCGACGTACGCGGCTGCGACCAGCGGGCTCACTCCAGCGACACTCGCACGGTCAGCCGCGGAGGGCTCCGACGTAGTCGACGGCCAGCGCGACGGCACTCACTCGGACAGATCGCGAAGAACGCGAGCTCGGGCTATCCGCTCAGCCGATCACGAGAAGCGGTCCCGCTGCGCGGTTCGTACGGCACCGGTCTCTCCTCCAGCTCGACCGACGTACAAGGGATCCCGCTGCGCGGGATGCCTGTCGACGCTGGGCTCGCCTTCGGCTCACCCGACAACGTAGATCGTGAGGAAGAGGCCGATCCAGACGACGTCAACGAAGTGCCAGTAGATGCTCGCGGCCTCGACCGCGAGGTGGCGGTTCGCGTTGAACTGTCCCCTGAGCGCGCGCAGGAGGCACAGGCCGATGAAGAACACGCCGCCGAACACGTGCGCGCCGTGGAAGCCGGTGAGCGTGAAGAACGTGGCCGCGAAGATCCCGTCCGCCGGCAGGAACCCAAGCCGCGTGTACTCGTAGGCCTGGCCGCCGAGGAAGACGGCGCCCATGAGGAACGTCACCGCGAGCCACATCTTGAGCATCCGGCGGTCGTTCTTGCGGACGGCCAACACCGCGAGCTGCATGGTGAAGCTCGAGGAGACGAGGATGATCGTGTTGATCAGCGGAAGCCCTTCCCAGCCCGGCTTGTGGCCGAACACCGGCTGCCACTCCGGGAGCTTCGTCCGCAGGTAGAAGTACGTGGTGAAGAGCGCGGCGAAGAACATCGCCTCGCTCGAGATGAACAGGATGATCGCCCACATGCCGCCGGAGAAGCGGGCCGGCTGTGTGTCGGCCTTCTCGCTCGTCTGCAGGCGCGCGACCGGATCGTCGGTCCGCCCGCGGACCACCAGGCGCTGGCGCGGCTTGATCGTCGCCACGCTAGTGGCCGTGCCCGCCGTCCGTCTGATCGGACGCCTGACCGAACGTGCGCGCGTCGTCGATGAGCCACGTCACGAGCCCGAGCAGGAAGACGGCGCCCCCGACGGCGATGAGGATCGGGGTCGAGAGGAGACCGAAGCACGCGATCGTGACGCCAAGGGCGATGATCGCGGGGGACAGGCTGGGAGCGGGGAGATGGATGTCCTGCTCGTCGTCGTCGTGCGCATCGGTGGTGGTGTGGGCGGTCACGCGACGAAATGTACCCCGATTTGGCGACCCCGCGAGGCTGCCCTAGTCTTGGCCGCGATGACCTCCCTCGCCCGCCGGATGGCCATCGCCGCGCCCGTGGCGCTCATTGCGCTCCTCTCCCGAACGGTGGTCGCACACGCCGAAGAGCCGTGGGTGAACGCGCCGGCGGGCGCCCTGACGCGCGAGATCCAGCCGGTCTACTGGATCCTCTTCGCCGCAGCGGTGGCCGTGCTCGTGATCGTTGACGGCGGGATCATCTACTCGGCGCTGCGGTTCCGCGATCGGCCCGGGCACGTCGCGAAGCAGTTCCACGGGCACAACATGCTCGAGCTCACCTGGACCGTCATCCCGACGATGATGGTGCTGTTCTTCACGGTCATCTCCTTCCAGCGCCTCCAGTTCATCAACGACACCCGCACCGGCGCGCAGATGACGATCCAGGCCGAGGGGCGCCAGTGGTCGTGGGTCTACCAGTACCCGAACGAGGACCGCTTCAAGCTGAAGGACGGCACGTACCTGGTCGGCGCCGAGGAGATCCACGTGCCGGTGGGAGCGAAGGTGCGGATCGAGCTATCCGCGGCTGACGTCATCCACGACTTCTTCGTGCCGCAGATCGGCGGGAAGAAGGACGCCGTGCCTGGCCGGAAGACCGAGCTCTGGGTGCAGGCGGATCGTGCCGGCGTGTACAAGGGACAGTGCGCCGAGTTCTGCGGGGACGGCCACGCTGACATGCTCATCGTCCTGCACGCGCACGAGGAGTCCGACTACGCGAAGTGGGCGGCGGATGCCGTGGCCTTCGCGGACCTGCTGAACGATCCGGAGACGAAGCGCGGCCGCGATGTCTTCATGGCGAACGCCTGCGTCGGCTGCCACCTCATTCGCGGCACGCAGGCCGGCGGCCGCGTAGGCCCGGAGCTCACGCGGATCGCCTCGAAGGCCGACATCGCGGGTGTCCTGCGCCCCGTGGACGTCGAAAATCTCAAGCGGTGGATCTCCAATCCCCCGGCCGTGAAGCCCGGGACCGCGATGCCGGTCGTGCCGCTCTCGCCCGAGGATCTCGACGCCGTCGCGAAGTTCCTCGCCGTCCTGAAGTAGCGGCACGGGCTCAGTCCACGCGCAGCGAGGTCCGCATCCCGAGACCGTAGTGGCCCGCCACATTGCAGATGAGGACGTACCGGCCGGGCTCCAGCGCCACGGTCAGCGCCGCCGTGCCGCCGGCGCGAAGCTCTTTCGTTCTCCCGACGAACCCCGGCTCCCCCGCCTTCGCCTTGCCCGCGTCGTAGGGCAGCTTGTCCGGCTCGAGGTCCGTGCGCAGGACCACGAGGTCGTGCGGCTGCGAGCCGCGGTTCCGGACGCCGAGCTTGGTCTCGCCGGCGCGCGCGGTCGGGACGTTGGTCACGACCTTGTAGTCGGTCATCTCGACGACCAGCTGCACATCGCCCGGCTGGAAGGCCGCGGCCTCGCCGCACGCCGCGATCACGAGGAGGCCAGCGAGCAGCAGCCTCACGTGGCGAGCGGGCCCGCGACTCGCTCACCGTCGATCCACACGGACTCGATGGTGCGCAGAGCGCCCACCTCGGCCAGCGGATCCTCGCGCAGCACCACGAGGTCGGCGCGCCGGCCCTGCGCGATCTCGCCCAGGTCGTTTCGTCCGAGCAGCTCCGCGGAGACGAGCGTCGCCATCCGGATCGCGTCGATCGGGCTCACCCCCGCCGATGCGAGCAGCCCGAGCTCGCGATGCTCGCCGTACCCGACGATGCGCTGCGACACGCCGGCATCGGTCCCGAATCCGATACGGACGCCCGCGCGGTACGCCGCCGACACGTTCGCGAGCGCGTCGGCGAGGTCCTGCCGCAGGCGCGGAAACTCCCGCTTCGCCCGGATGCTCGCGAGGTACTCCTCCGATCTGAGGAACGCGACGGCGCCGTCCGGCAGGTGGGCCACGACGGCCGGATCCTCGAGGAACGACGGCCGGTCGAGATAGACGACGTTCGCCTCGGGGACCGTGAGGGTCGGGATCACCGCGACGTCGTGCTCGTTCATGAGCGTCCAGAGCTCATCGTCGGCGACGCGATCGCGCGGCATGTGGGCCAGCGTGCGCACGCCCATGCGCACGAGGTCCTTCGCATCGTCAACGCGGTACACGTGCGCGTAGGTGCGCAACCCGAGCCGCGCCGACGTCTCGATGACGACGCGCGCGGTCTCTGGGGCCATCTTCGGCAGCTGCCCGTACCAGTCGTCGTACCAGAGCTTCACGCCGGACGCGCCCCGTTCCCGCAGCTCGTCCAGCACGCGCAGGATGAAGTCCGGGTCGCTCTCGCGGATCGGCCCGGGCGGGTCGATGTGGAGGGGCGGCACGCCGCCCCGCACGCCGAAGCCATGCCCCGCCGTCAGGTAACGTGCCTCGCCCGGCCGGCGGTTTTGCACCACCTCGAACGCGTACGGGCGGTCGGTGCCGAGACCCTGCACCGTCGTCACGCCGAACCGCGGCCAGATTGCGAGGTCCCGGCGCGTTCGGGCCTCGTCGACGCCGTTCGGGTCGTTGCGGAACGACTGCATGAGACCCGGGTGCACGTGCAGGCTGAGCAGTCCCGGCATCAGATGACGGCCGGCCAGGTCGACGGCGGTCGCGGTCGCGCTCCGGACGTGCGGGCCGATCGAGACGATCTCGCCGTCGCGCACGAGCACATCGGCCTGCCGCGCCGTACCGTGGCGCACGTCGACGACCCGCCCGTTCGCGAAGAGCGTCTCGCTCATGTTCCTGCCTCCCTCCGCCGCTGCTCGTCCTCCTCGGACCCCAGCCAATTGAAGAACGCGAACGATGCCCCGAGGAGGAAGATCATGTCGCCGGGTACCCACATGATCGCGCCGCCGGTGCGCTGATCGGTGAGCGGATCGATCCCGTAGGCGAGGGACGAGGTCTCGTAGTGGCGATAGAAGACCCGGGAGGAGAAGGCGAGCACGCCGCCGAGGATCGTGTTCTGCGCGGCGCCCGCGAGCAGGAGGTACACGATGCGCGCGGGGTGCGGCAGCGGGGAACGGAACGGCAGCGGGTCGATGACGACGCCCCAGAAGAGGAGCGCCGTCGCGAGGTACCAGCCGTGCTCGACGCTGTGGAGGAGCGGATCCTCGACGGCCGCGTCGTAGACACGCGGGATGTGCCAGTAGTAGAGCCCACCGACGTACAGGATGCCCGCGACGAGCGGGGAGCGCACCGTGTGCACGAGCGCACGCAGCGGGCGCCACCGCGCCACCGGTCCGACCACCCTCCGGCGGATTCCGGCAGGGATCCCGCGCAGGAGCGGGTTGACGGGCGCACCGAGCAGCAGGAGCGGCGCCGCCACGATCGTGAGGAGCATGTGCTGGAGCATGTGGGCGCTGAAGAGCTCGTACGCGTACTGCTCCAGCTGTGTCGCGAGCGACGCCAGGACCACGAGGAGCCCGAGGTAGAACGCGGCCGTGCGCCGGCCCGGCCAGCGTCGGCTCGCGCGGACCCCCCGCGCGTACAGGAGCGCGAGAAGGATCGCGAGCGCGATGGTCCCGGCGGCGGCTATGTGGGGATCGCGCTGTCGACGACGATCGCCGTGAACAGCAGCGCGAGGTACAGCAGCGAGTAGAGGTAGAGGCCGCGCGCCAGCGCGCGGCGGCGCGGCTCAGCGCCCCGCACCAGACGCACAGCGAACGCAACGAAGATCACGCCCAGCGCGAGCGCCGAGGCGAGGTAGATCGGGCCTGCCGCGCCGATGATGAACACAAGCATCGAGAGCGGGATGAGGCTCAGCGAGTACCAGAGGATGCCCCAGGTCGTCGCCTCGTCACCGCGCACGACGGGCAGCATCGGGACGCCGGCGCGCTCGTAATCGTCCTTGATGAGGATCGCCAGCGCCCAGAAGTGCGCTGGGGTCCAGAAGAAGACGATGGCGAAGAGCAGCCAGGCCGCGAGGTCGAGCGATCCGGCGACAGCCGCCCAACCTACGAGCGGCGGGATGGCGCCCGCGGCGCCGCCGATGACGATGTTGTGCGTCGTCGTTCGCTTGAGCCAGAGCGTGTAGACGACGATGTAGAAGACCGTTCCGGAGAGCGCGAGCGCGGCCGCGAGCAGGTTCGCCCACATGGCGAGCACGCCGAAGGCCGCCAGGTTGAACACGACGCCGACGGCGATCGCGAGCGCGTTGGGGATCCGGCGCGCCGCAAGTGGCCGGCGGCGGGTGCGCCGCATGCGCTCGTCGATGTCGCGGTCGAAGTAGTGGTTCAGGCTCGAGGCCCCCCCGCTCGCGAGCGCCCCGCCGATGACGGTCGCGGCGAGCGGCAGCACCGGTGGGACGCCCTGCGCGGCGAGGAACGCGCCCCCGACCGCCGTGAGCAGCAACAGCGACATGATCGCCGGCTTCGTAAGCGACACGACGTCGCGCAGGGTCTCGCGCGCGCCGACCGGCGGCCGCCAGGCGATGATCGCCAGCGCAACGGTCGCGCACCACAGCGCAGAGGCCACGCCGGGATGCGCCGCGAGCGGAATGACGTTGAAGCCGGTGAGCGGGTTCGCGGCGCCGACGATCACCTGCAGCACGAACAGACCCAGCGTCCACGCGGCCGCCGCCCCCGCCCCCGGGATCTCCCTGCGCCGACGCCACGCCGCGATCGCCGCGTAGACGATGAGGATCCCGACGGCCACCGCCAGGTAGCGATGCAGCATGTGGATCGCGGGCGCGCCCGTCGCCGGGAAGAGGAGACCGCCGTCGCACGCGGGCCAGCCCGTGCAGGCGGCGGTCGCGCCGCTCGCACGCACGTAGGCGCCGGACAGCTGCAGGAGATACGTCGCGCCCGCCGCGCCCGCGACGAGCCACGTCCACGCGCCCGCGCGGTCCGTCCGGGCCGGCCGCGCGAGGCGCGTCTCCACCAGCAGCGCGGTGAGCACGCCCAGGAAGAGCTGCGCATTCGCGAAGTGCAGGGTCACCCACTCGTGCGGCAGCTCCAGCCAGACCGTGATCGCGCCGAGGAGCGCCTGCAGGAGGAAGAGCGGGACCGCCGCGAGCGCGAGCTTTAAGGCTCGACCGCGGTGATGGCGGAGGGCGAGGCTCGCCGTCCAGAGCACGGCGATGCCGGAGGCGAGCGCGAGTACGCGGTGGATCCACTCGATGACGGACCCCGCGGTCGCCAGGGGGAGGAGCTGCCCCTGGCAGAGCGGCCAGTCGTCGGCGCAGCCCATGCCCGACCCGGTCGCGCGCACGACCCCGCCCCAGGCGACGGCGACGAAGGCGATGGCGAAGGACGCGAGCGCCGCGCGGCGGAAGGCTGGCGAGTAGGTGATCAACGCTCTAGTGCGCCGCGCCGGGCACGTCCTCCTTGAGCGGGCGGGCGCTGTGCACGACCGGGATGCGGCGGAAGTTCCACGGTGACGGCGGCGAGGTGGTCACCCATTCCAGGGTGTCGCCCTCCCACGGATCATCGCCGGCCGGCCGGCCACCGCGGAGGCTCGAGAACACGTTGAACAGGAAAATGAGCACGCCGAGACCCAGCATGAACGAGCCGAGCGACGAGATGAGGTTGAGGCCGGCCCACTCGGGCGACTGCGGGTAGTGGTAGGTGCGCCGCAGCATCCCCTGGATGCCGAGCTGGTGCTGGACGAAGAACGTCATGTTGAAGCCGACGAACATGAGCAGGAAGTGGATCTGGCCCAGGCGCTCGGAGAGCATCCGGCCGCTCATCTTGGGGATCCAGTAGTACATGCCGGCGAAGACCGTGAACATCGCGCCGCCCATGAGGACGTAGTGGAGGTGCGCGACGACGTAGTACGTGTCGGAGAGCTGCACGTCGACGGGCACGGAGCCAAGGAACACGCCTGAGATCCCGCCGATGAGGAAGTTCATCAGGAAGCCGAGCGCGAACAGCATGGCCGTCTTGAAGCGCAGCGCGCCGCCCCAGAGCGTGCCGAGCCAGCTGAACATCTTCACACCCGTCGGGACCGCGATGAGCATGGTCGAGGCCATGAAGAAGACCTGCAGCGCCTCATCGATGCCAGCGATGAACATGTGGTGCACGAAGACCGAGAACGACAGGAAGCCGATCGCGACCGATGAGTAGGCGATCATCTTGTAGCCGAAGATCGGCTTGCGCGAGAACACCGGCAGGATCTCCGAGATGATCCCGAATCCCGGCAGGATCATGATGTAGACCTCCGGGTGCCCGAAGAACCAGAACAGGTACTGCCACAGGAGCGGGTCGCTCCCCTCAGCGACGCTGAAGAAGTTCGTCCCCGTGAGCCGGTCGAAGAGGAGCAGCACGCCGGCGACCGTGAGGAACGGCATCGCGAGCACGAGCAGGAACGACGTGACGAGAACGGTCCAGGTGAAGAGCGTGAGCCGGTTGAAGGTCATTCCAGGCGCGCGCAGCGCGAAGATCGTGACGATCATGTTGAGCGCGCCGAAGATGGACGAGAAGCCAAGGACGGTGAGCGACAGGATCCAGAGGTCCTGACCGGGACCGGGTGAGTACTGGCGCGTCGAGAGCGGCACGTAGGACGTCCAGCCCGCGTTCGCGGTGCTGCCGACGAAGAAGGACGCGTAGAGCAGCACGCCACCGGACAACAGCAGCCAGTACGAGAGCGCGTTGAGGCGCGGGAACGCCATGTCCCGCGCGCCGAGCTGCAGCGGGACGATGTAGTTCGCGAACCCGGTGAAGATCGGGACGACGACGAGGAACACCATCGTCGTGCCGTGCATGGTGAACGCGGAGCTGTACTGACCGGGTGACAGAAGCTTCATGTCGGGCGCCATCAGCTGGGCGCGGACCGTGAGCGCGAGCAGTCCCCCGAGGCAGAAGAAGAAGAATGTCGTGTAGAGGTACAGGATGCCGATCTTCTTGTGATCGACCGTGGTCACCCACTCGAGGATGCCGCTGTAACGGCGCTGGGCGACGGGGAAAGGGGTGTCGATAGCTGCCATGGACATCTCCATTCCATCCTGCGATCGAGGGGGTGTCAAACGCCGCTACGGCCCCCGTCGCCTCCGACGGCCAGCACCGTGGGCAGGGACCTCTCGCCGCTGGGCCCTACCTCGTGCGGACGAGCAGCAGCTTGTCGTGGGCAGAGAGCGCACCCCAGACCTCGCCCGGCCGGCCGAGCTGCTGCCGTATGTTGCCGCCAGGCGCATGCGGGTAGGAATCGAATTTCTCCGTCGCCGGATGGAAGCGGACGATCGCGTGCGCCGAGAAGTCGGTGAGCCAGACCGTGTCCTGCTCGTCCACGTAGACCGAGTATGCGAGCGGTGAAGCGCCGGGCAGCTTCCATTCCTTCCACGTCTTCATGGCCGGGTCGTACCGCGCCACCTGGCCGGTGTTGTAGTGGCTCACCCAGACCATCCCCTTCGAGTCGGACCACACGCGGCGCGCGCCCTGGCCCGGCGTCGGTGGCTCGATGACCATCGCGCCGCCGGTCATCTGCACCACCGCGATATGGTTCCCCGCAAGTGAGGCGTAGAAGACGTC
>Ga0208612_1000883_pt1 | contig 12540 bp, 11 predicted proteins | sample AntDryMetagUQ889_FD_188089 | JGI IMG/M metagenome (GOLD analysis project Ga0208612, IMG submission 188089) | Polar desert microbial communities from Antarctic Dry Valleys - UQ889 (SPAdes) | ecosystem: Environmental > Terrestrial > Soil > Desert | place: Antarctic Dry Valleys | collected 2008-12-31 | reverse complement strand
GGCTGCTTGGAGGCTCGATCTCCTGCGTCATAGGACTACTTCTCGGAACGGGCGGAATCTTCGCCACGCTCCTCGGCGGTGGCGCGAACATCTCCTTCGGTGCGCTCGGCGTCGGCTTCGGGGTCCTCGGATACTTCCTCGGCCCGAGAAGGCTCGCGACGGCGACAGTCTTCCTTTGCGCCGCCGCCATCCTCTTAGCACTAGCCGCCATGTAAGCTAGTCAGCACGCTCAGGCCTTAAGGCCTTCGCTCGTCAGCCAGCCAGGACCCGCGCAGGCTGACACGCTGACAAGCGCCCGACAGGGCGCGAGCTGAAATGCTGACGAGCTGAAATGCTGACAATCAGATGTAGAGAGCCTGGCACTCGACCGCTATACTGGCTGAAGGATGGAGAGAGTTCGGCTCACACCTCCGGGGGAGAAGAGGGCGCGGGGAGGCCGCGCCCGTCTCTACGTTCGCTGGATGCCACACCTCGGGGCCGAGGCCGTCGCACTCTACGAGTTGCTCCGCATCCTCCCCGACCTCGGGAACGAATCGCCCGAGATCGAAGAACTGGCAGAGCTCTTGCGGTCCACGCCTGAGGGCGTCGAGGCCTCTCTTGAGGCCCTGGACGAAGCCGGCTTCGTCACCCGTAGGGACGGTTGGCTCGAGGTCGCCGAGCACCCGCCTTCGGCAACTGCGAGGGAGCGAGCCCGCGAAGATGAGCTTCCCGCCCGCGACGTCGAGGTGATAAGGGCCGAACCCGAGGGGGTTTCGGCCGACGATTACTTCCGTTTTATGGGGTCATTGCCGGCGCCGCACATCCTGGAGTTCTTGAACGGTTACTGCGGGCGTGACGGGCTTACGCCTGACGCGGTAAGGGAGGCTTTGAAGATAGCCAGCGAGCGTGACGCGCGCAGGGTTGGATACGTGCGGAGCATCCTTGAGCGGTGGGTCGAGCGGGGCGTGAAGACCGTCGAGGACGTGGAGCGTTTCGAGCAGGACCGCAAGCTCAGGCTCGTCGAGCAGAGCGGGGCCGTGAGGGGCGGCGCCTTGAGAGTACGCGAAGCCAGAGAGGGGGTGAGTGGTGGACCGGATCGACAATCTGCTGCCAGACGCCGGGAGGGCTATGAGTGGCTCTTCGGGGAAACGGAATAAGCGCGAAGCCGAGGTACTGAGGCTGGACGACCGGGTCTGCTCCCACTGCGGACGCGAACTGCAGGCAGAGTGGGACGAGTTCCCGCCAGCCCTCCAGAAGAAGTACGGCAAGCCCGGCGAGTGGTACTACCATCCGTGCACCCCGGAGTGCGAGAAGAAGAACGAGCAGCGCGAATGGGAACTGATGCGCCGCAACGCCAGGGTCGCGGCCCTCAGGGACCGCAGCGGCCTCAGCAAGCGCATGAAGGGCTACGCGCTCGACAACTTCGATCCAGGATTTAGCAAGAACACCCAGAAGGCCTTCGCCAAGGTCATGGACTACATCATGGGCTGGAAAGCCAATCAGGAAGATGGGCGGGGTCTTTATTTCTGTGGCCCCGTAGGCGTAGGAAAGACTCATCTCGCTGTAGCCGTCATGAACGAGATCATCACCAAGAAGCGGGTACCCTCGCTCTTCGTCACGGTGCCCGAGCTTCTGGACAACATGCGCGGGGCTTATAACGACCCTGGCAGGGATATCGACGTGTGGATGGACTCAGTAAAGAACGCGGACCTGCTGCTGCTCGACGACCTCGGCGCCGAGAGGGCGAACGAGTGGGTGCGCGAGCGTATCTTCGTCATCGTCAACCACCGCTACAGGGAGGAGTTGCCGACCATCTTCACCTCCAACACGGGGCCCAAGGACCTGGCGGCCCAACTCGGTGAGAGAACGGCCAGCAGGATTATTGCGATGTGCGATTGGATCTCCCTCGAAGGCGAAGACTACCGCGAGGCCGAAGTAAGGCGCGGCCTGTGAGAGAAGAGTTCTTTATCGAGCGGCACGGCAAACGCTACGTCTTATTTGCGGGCCTCCTCGACGAGGCCCATGGTCTGGGGCTGAGGGGGATAGACACGGACCTGATCCAGGTCCCCGACGAGTCCAACGGGAACGTCGCCATAGTGAAGGCTATGGCCGAGATGGATGACGGCAGGCGCTTCTCCGGGATCGGGGACGCCAGCCCCGAGAACGTCGGACGCACCATCGCTCCGCACCTGATCCGGATGGCCGAGACCAGGGCCAAAGCCCGCGCCCTGCGCGACGCTGTGAACGTCGGCGCGACCGCTATGGAGGAGCTCTCCGATGGCGACGACGCCCCTCCGCCCCCCCGGACCGCCGAGGGCTCGTCCTCCCGCGCCAGGCCGACTCCCATCCGCGGGGGGAGACAGAACTCTTCTCGAGACAGTGCCGCCGCAGAGCAGGACACCCCCAACGGACAGCCGGAGAAGCCGGCACCCGCGAAGAAAGGCGGCTCGGGGAAGGCGCGCAAGAGCCAGGTCGACCTCCTGAAGACGCTGGCCGTCGAGTGGCGGGGGGAGAACGGCGTCGAGCGCCTGGAGAACCGCGTCGGCAAGCCGCTTACGGACATGACCCGCGCCGAGGCCGACGAGTGGATCGACCGCCTGACCCCGGAAGGACGCGAATAATTGCAAAGAGGCAGCGCCTCTTTGCAAGCATTTCAGCTTGTTGCATTTGCCTATAGCCTCTGGCTCTTAGCCGAATGTGCGATCTGCAGGGCTCTCGACCCTCTTCGGTTCGCTTTGGGCGCAGCCCGATGTGCGAACCCGGAGACCACCAGCCTGTCGGTCTATGACGTGGATCGGTGAAGCCCGCGCTAAAGGAAATGCGGCGCGTGGTCGATCTTCGAGCCGTACCCGGAGAGCGGACGACATCGGATGGAGATCTTGATAAACACGAGCCGTGCTCCACCCGACCCAGCCGGAGGCGGAAGACGTGAAGCACGCGTGGAAGGCTGATGGATGGATCTACTGTCTGATGCAGAAAGGCTGCGAATAGAGAGGCCCAGTATAGTGTTCCAGAAAGGTCTCACCGCGTCTTTGTTGCTGGTACTGATCCTTCTCACCCCCGCTTGCGCGGAGCTCGAGTTACTCACAGGCGGCGCCCGAGGCGGTCCTGACCCGCCGCCTTCCGGTTCTCTATCCGTGAGCTTTATAGACGTCGGCCAGGGGGACAGCGTGCTCGTACAGGCCGGGGGCGAGAGCTACCTGATCGACGCCGGAAGGCCCGAGGAGGGGCCGAACGTAGTAGATTTCCTGCGCGGCAGGGGCGTCGACTCACTCGACGGCATCGTCGTTAGCAACCCTGACGCCGACCACATCGGCGGCTTTCTCGACGTATTCGACGCCTTCCCGGTCGAGACCGTCTACGTCTCCGGAGACCCGAACAGCACCCTGACGTACAACACCTTCTTGCGTGGTGTAAGCGATGAGGGGGCACAGACGGAGGTCTTGCGGACAGGGGCGCTGATGGACTGGGGAGGGGTAAGGGCCGACATCATCGCTCCGCCGACGGAAGCCGAGGGTGGTCTGTTCTCCGAGATCAACGACAACTCCGTGGCCATCCTACTCACCTACGGCACGGCGCGCATACTGCTCGCAGGCGACGCCGAGGCGGACGAAGAGGAGTACATGGCGAACGGGGCGTATACAGGTCCCCTGACGATCCTGAAGGTAACCCACCATGGCTCCAACACCTCATCGACCCCACTCTTCCTCAGCCGCTTTCCACCGAAGGTAGCCGTCATCCAGTGCGGTGCTGACAACCCCTACGGACATCCAACGCCCGAGACCCTCGAGAGGCTGCAGAGGGCAGGCGCGAAGGTCTTCCGCAACGACGAGGACGGGGATGTGATCGCCACCATAAAAGACCAGGAGCTGAACGTGGCTGTCACGAAACGTTGAAGTGCGCAACACCACACGCGTCCGGCTAAAGCTATGGCGCTTGAGAACCGAGAATGTTCCTGTATTGTTAGCCTTGCAGGGTACACAGAAGGAGGAAAGAGACATGGTCAGTTTCAATCGTGTCATACTGGCGGGAAATCTTACGAGGGATCCCGAGCTAAGGTTCACGCAGAGCGGCACGCCGGTGTGCGGGTTCGGACTGGCGGTGAATCGGGTGTTCTCCAAGAACGACGAAGTAGACTTCTTCAACGTCTCCGCCTGGCGCGAGCTCGGCGAGCGTGTTGCAAACTACAAGAAGAAGGGCGACCCCATCCTCGTCGAAGGACGCCTGCAATACCGTACCTGGGAGGCCCAGGACGGCTCCAAGCGGAGCGCCGTCGACGTCGTCGCCGACAACGTGCAGTTCCTCGGCGGCAGAGGCGACTCGGACGACGGCGCCGCTTCCGGCGGTGGACAAGCCCGCAGTGGAGGTGGGCAGGGCGGCCGGCGCGAAGAAGTGGATATCAATGAAGAAGACTTCGAGGACATACCATTTCGCTACTTTAGTATCAAGTCATTGATAGTCCGCAGTATCTTGTGAGGTGAGCTAGCGCCCAACGCGGGATTGCTAGATCTCCGAGACTCCCTGGCTGATCTCGACGAGAACCGACCTCTCTTCGACCTCTCTTGTAGGCAGGTCAGCGCCGAAGATCGCCTGTTCGTCCCCAGCTCTGTTTGCAGAGCATTCCTGAAACCTGACGCCTGAAGCCGCGGTGTGCGGAAGGATCGACCTTCCGCACACCGCTCTCAGAGGTATCGGGGTGTAGACTGAAAGAACGGGATGGACTACGGTCCCTGCATAGGGCTCTGTAAGGAGGCTACAGGTGAACGAGCGTTTGGCTAGGATGCGGGAGCTGGGGCAGGCGCCCTGGGTCGATGAGCTCTCGCGCGAGGACATAGAGAATGGCGGTCTCCGGCGGATGATAGATGACGGGATCGTCGGCGTTACCTCAAACCCGGCTATCTTCCAGAAAGCCATCGCTGGCTCCGACCTCTACGACGAGCAGCTTGCGGAGCTGGCCGAAAGAGAAGACGACCCGAAGCGGATCTTCTGGGAAGTCGCCAGGAAAGATATCAAGGACGCCTGCGACATCTTCATGCCCGTCCACGAGGAGACGGGGGGAAGGGACGGCTTTATCTCCCTCGAGGTCCAGCCCGACATAGCCTACGACACCGAGGCCACCGTCGAGGAGGCCACCAGGTTGCACGAGATGGTCGACAGGCCCAACCTCTTCGTCAAGATACCGGCCACGTTGCCTGGACTCGTTGCGATAGAGGAGATGATCTCGCGCGGCAAGTCTATAAACGTCACCCTGATCTTCTCCCTGGAGCGCTACCGTGAAGTGGCCCGCGCCTACACGAGAGGCCTCCAGAGGCTCGTCGAGAACGGGGGCGACCCCTCTGGCGTGCATTCAGTAGCCAGCTTCTTCGTCTCCAGAATAGATTCCGAAGCCGACACGCAACTAGAAAAACTAGGGGCCAACGACCTCGAAGGCAAGCTCGCCATAGCCAACGCCAAGCTAGCCTACCAGATCTACAACGAGGTCTTCGGGGGCGCCAGGTGGAACAAGCTCGCCGAGAAGGGCGCCAACAGCCAGCGCCTGCTCTGGGCCTCGACCTCGACCAAGAACCCCGACAACCCCGACACCATCTACGTCGACAATCTCGTAGGGCCAGACACCGTCAACACCATGCCAAAGAAGACCATACAGGCCGTCATGGACCACGCCGAGATAAGCTCCACCCTCGAAGATGGCATCGAAGAGGCCAAAACACTCCTAAAGCGCCTGAGAAAGGCCGGACTCGACTACGAAGACGTAACAGACATCCTGGAGAAGGAAGGCATCCAGAAATTCGCCGCCCCCTTCAATGAGATGCTGGAAGAGATCGAAAACAAGAGCAAACAGCTAGTAAGGTAGGTATCAGGCAACAGGAAAACCTGTAACCTGAAGCCTGATACCTGTTGCCTACAAAAGGGAGGAGCGACGTGGATATAGGAATCTACGGCATGGGCCGGATGGGCTTCAACATGGTGCGCCGGCTCGTCGACAAGGGGGACCACCGCGTCATCGCGGGCAACCGCTCGTCCGGCAAGGTAGACGAGGCTGTCGGGCACGGGGCCGAGGGCTCCTACAGCGTCGAGGAGTTCGTAAGGATGCAGGAGTCTCCCAGGGTGCTCTGGACCATGTTACCGGCGGGGGACATTACGGACGACATGGTCAGGCAGTTCACCGAGCTCGCCGACGAGGGCGACATCATCGTGGACGGGGCCAACTCCTATTTCAGGGACTCTGTTGCGAGGGCCAGGGAGGTCAGGAACGAGGGCTTGAGGTGGCTCGATGCCGGGGTGTCTGGAGGCGTCTGGGGCTACGATGTCGGCTACTGCACCATGATCGGGGGCGACCCCGACGCCTTCGAGCACGTGGAGCCGGCCTTCGAGACCCTCGCGCCCCGTGACGGATACGCCTTCCTCGGGGACGCTGGCGCCGGGCACTTCGCCAAGATGGTCCACAACGGCGTCGAGTACGGGATGCTCCAGGCCTACGCCGAGGGGTTCGAGATCCTCCAGAAGTCCCGCTACGACTACGACCTCAGAGCCCTCTCGAGCCTGTGGAATCAGGGGAGCGTCGTGCGTAGCTGGCTCCTCGAGCTCGCAGAGAGCGCCTTCGAGAGGGACGCCAACCTGGACAGTATCAGCGGCTACGTCGAGGACTCTGGCGAGGGACGCTGGACCGTCCTCGAAGCCATACAAGAGGACGTACCGGTAAACGCCATTGCAGGCTCACTCTTCGCCCGCTTCTCCTCCCGCCAGGAGGACTCCTTCGCCATGAAGGTCATAGCAGCCCTACGCGGCGAGTTCGGCGGGCACGCGATCAAGGAAGCCGCTACAGAGCAAGAAAAGTAGGCCGTCGATGGCAGATACGCAGGTTCTACAGAATATTCTCCGCGATGAACAGAGACTCCCTCGGGTGCCCGAGCCTGGGGTCATGGTGATCTTCGGGGCGTCCGGAGATTTGACCGCGCGCAAGCTCGTGCCCGCCCTGTATGACCTCGCTGCCCAGAGGCGGCTGCCGCTCGAGTTCGCGGTCGTCGGCATCTCGCGGACACAGATGAGCCACGAAGAGTACAGGGGGAAGCTCCGTAAAGCGCTCGAGGAGCACCGTTCCGGGGAGGTCTCAGGCGACGTCTGGGAGTCTTTCGCCGGCGGCATCTTCTACCTCCCTGGCGACTCGAAGAAAGCCGAGACCTACGAAGGGCTGCAGGAGCTCTTGAAGAGGCTGGATCGCGAGCGGGGGACGCAGGGGAACAGGGCGTTCTACCTCGCGTCATCGCCCTCGCTCTTCCCCGCTATCGTGGAGAACCTCGGCGAGGCTGGTTTGAACGAGGGCGATGACGGCGGCTGGTCGAGGTTGGTCGTAGAGAAGCCTTTCGGGCGGGACCTTGGGAGCGCCAGGGAGCTCAACGCAGAGCTCCAGCGGTACTTCGATGAGACACAGATCTACCGCATCGACCACTACCTCGGCAAGGAGACGGTACAGAATATCCTTGCCCTGAGGTTCGCCAACGGGATCTTCGAGCCTGTCTGGAACCAGCACTATGTCGACCACGTCCAGATCACCGTCGCCGAAGATTTAGGGGTGGGCACCCGCGGGGCGTTCTACGAGGAGGCCGGCGCCTTGCGCGACATCGTCCAGAACCACGTTATGCAGGTCCTCTGCCTTACGGCCATGGAGCCTCCCGTTGCCTTCGATGCCGAGTCGGTGCGTGAGGAGAAAGTAAAAGTCCTCAAAGCCGTCCGTCCCATCCCCGAAGACGAGGTCGAGGACTACGCCGTGCGCGGGCAGTACGAGAGGGGCTGGGTGTGGGGTGAAGAAGTCCCCGGCTACCACGAAGAGGAGAATGTCGACACCGAGTCCGTTACCGAGACCTACGTCGCGCTCAAGGTGTTCGTGGACAACTGGCGGTGGGCGAGGGTCCCTTTCTACATCAGGGCTGGCAAGAGACTCCCGAAGAAGGCGACGGAGGTCGCGATCCAATTCCACGCCTCGCCCCATACTCCCTTCGCCCGTGACGATACCGAGGGCCTCGCGCCGAACGTCCTCGTCGTCCGCGTCCAGCCACAAGAAGGACTCTCCCTGAAAATCGGGGCCAAAGTCCCTGGCACGGGCTTCGAGGTCAGCTCGGTGAACATGGACCTGCTCTACGGGACGGCCTTCCTCGAGGAAGCCCCCGACGCCTACCAGCGTCTCCTCCTCGACCTGATGCTGGGCGACCCTACGCTGTTCATCCGGGCCGATGAGGCCGAGGGTTCCTGGAAGATATTAGACACCGTGATGAGGCACTGGGCACAGAAGCGGGAGGTGTCGTTCTATCAGGCAGGGACCTGGGGACCGGAAGAGGCAGAAGATCTCCTGGAGCGGGACGGAAGGGAATGGCGGAGGCCGTGATCGGGGAGTCGCGCCACGCCCCCGGCGGCGGAAGGATGAGCGTCGGGCAGATAGAGCGCGAGCTCGGCAGACTGCGCACGAACGACGACGGGACGCTAGCCCTTCGCTCCAGCGTGCTCAACCTGATCGTTGTGACCGACGAAGAGTCGGCGCCGGAGATCGCCGACTCTGTCTCGAAGCTGGCGGGCCGCCACCCCGCGCGGGCCCTGGTGTTTATCTCCGACCCCGAGGGCGAATCGAATGTGGACATAGGGCTCTCGGCCTTCTGTCACGCCAGGGGTGGCGGCGGCTCGCAGGTCTGCGCCGAACAGGTGACGATACACGCCGAAGGTCCTCCCGCGATGCACCTGGAGAGCCTCGCAGGACCGCTCCTCATACCTGACCTTCCAGTCTACCTGTGGTACCCGGGCGAGTTCTCGCCCAGCTCGCCTGGGTTCGCCGCGATGGCCGACCTCGCGGACAGGATCATCGTGGACTCGGCGGCCTCGGAGAGCCACGAGGCATGCCTGCGCGAGATAGCAGCCCTTGTCGAAGACCCCGAGATGCCGGCTATCGGGGACCTGCAGTGGGTAGGGCTCTCGCCCTGGCGCTCCTTGCTCGCCGACACTTTCGGCGCCCCCGAGCGCGCGGGGGACCTCGAAAAGATCGGGAGATCAGAGGTTCTGTACGCGCCCGGCGGGGAGAACAGGGCGCTGCTCCTCGTCGGCTGGCTCGCCTCCACCCTGGGATGGAAGCCCGTGAGCGCGAGCCGTGACGGTGAAGGCCAGAAGAAAATAGAGTTCTCGGGTACTTCAGGTGACATCTCCGTCGTGCTCTCCCCCGATTCACCAGACGCCAGGCTGAGGCGCATCCGGCTGTACTCGGAGGAGTACAGCTTCCAGGTCTCGCGCCACCGCGAGCTCTCCGACGTAAGGACCACCGTGATGCGGGGAGACGAACTGCTCGCCGAGCGCACCGTCCACCTCGGTGCCTTCGACCTCGGAGTCCTGGTCGGGGAAGAGCTGCACTATCGTGGGCGCGACGAAACCTACGAAGGATCTCTGCGCGCGGCCGTGGAGATACTCGACCTTTGAGCGTGCGCGTCTACGGGAGTCCGGAAGAGCTTGCCGAGGCCGCCGCGCGCGAGTTCGCGGCGAAGGCCAGGGAGGCCATCGAAGAACGCGGGCGGTTCGCCGTCGTGCTCGCGGGCGGCTCGACCCCGGAGACTATGTACGGGATCCTGGCCAGCGACTACCTGGGCCGGATAGACTGGAGCAGAGTCTACGTCTTCTTTGGGGATGAGCGGAGCGTGCCCCCGGATCACGAGGACTCCAACCACAAGATGGCCAGCGAGATGCTCCTCGACCACGTTCCCATCGGGAACGTCCACAGGATGCTGGGCGAGCTGTCGCCGGATGAGGCGGCGGAGGCCTACGAAGGGGAGTTGCGGGCGTTCTTCCGGACGGAAGAAGTTCCACGGTTCGACTTGATCCTGCTCGGCATAGGCGCCGACGGCCACACGGCGAGCCTGTTCCCCGAGACCTCCGCGCTGGAGGTCCACGACCGCTGGGTCGTTGCGAACCCGGTGCTCGGGCTGGATACCACCCGCATCACGCTCACCGTCCCCGTCATAAACGCTGCCCTGGCCGTGTATTTCCTCGTCGCGGGCGAAGACAAGGCTGGGGTGCTCAGAGAGATCCTGGAAAGCGACGCGGACCCACGCGCGTATCCTGCCAGGCTCATCCAACCCCCTGGCGGACCCGTGTGGATGCTCGACGAGTCCGCAGCATCCGCGCTCTCGTAGCGTTTCGTAGGGGCGGGTCGCGGAATGATCGACCCTCCGTACCCGCTGTTAGACTCGGCCTCACCCGTGGTGTTCGTTTGTGGGAGGCGACGGTCTCCATAGGCCGGTAATCGGGTCGATGCGGCCTATGCCCAGCGTGCTGCCTTCGCACCGCTCGGCGTACTCGGCCAGTTCCAGCTGCGCTTCGCCAGAGAGGGCATCATAGTCCACAGGTGGAGCCCGCCGCGTTACGAGATGATCGTAGAGGATCTCGCGGAGTTGTCCTTCGGTGAGATCCGGGGAAGGGTTGAGCGTTGCGTAGAGGTGCTCCAGGCCTGTGGTGAGCAGAGGTACGTCGAAGATCTCTGGCTGAGCGAACCCTACGTACAGGCTCAGGTCGGGTACCGGCAGCCCGTAATACGCCTCGATCAGCTCGGCCCGGTTAGGTGGACGCCCCTCTCGCCCGGCGAACTCTACGCTTAGCCGTGCTATGGTCGGGTAAGGGTCGTCGGCGAAGAGCCCTATCAGCAGCAGCGGCCCCTCTCCTGAGGCGCTTGCGTCGGTCAATGTCAAGCACGCTTCCAGTGCCGAACCAAAGTGCGGGGCTGCCAGCGCTTCTTCGTAGTCGCCGTAGAAGCGTATCCTAACCCCGGAATCGATGAGTGCTCGGTAGACTTCGTCTTCGGGTAGTCGCGCCAGACCACCAAGGGCGTAGCGCGTGTAAGCTTCGCCGCGTTTGAGGGTCTCGGCCCCGAAACTGGGGGCGAGTATGACGCCTACACCGTGGGCGAAGATCAGCCGATGAAGCTCCGCCTGGCGACGGATGAGGACCGCCAGGTAGTCTTTAGCACCAGGGTTTCGGCGTCGGTAAGCGACGTACCAGCGGCGCGTGCCGTTGTAAGGCCACCCCATAACGACCGAGTCAGGCTGGGCGGAGACCCACCGCGACACCCTCTCCGCGGGCCAGCCGAGCCACTCCGCCAGGCCAGGGGGATCAGGACACAATCTCATCGGCGCTCGATAGATGATGCACAGCCACAAGATTATCGCGGAAGAGAAAGGCTGCCTCAAGGCTTCACAGCGTCTATAATGTCTCGCCATCGGGTGATGAGATCGCACGAGTCCGACACGCCTGTGTCCTAAGAGGAGGAGTGATGGCCCGCCGGGCTGAAGCCGGCACGAACCCCATTCGGAGAGGCCGGTCGTGGAGGTAAGGGGTGGCGCGCACCTTTCAGCTTTTCTGGATTACAGCGTAGAGGATCTCCTCAGGATGGAGACGTCGCGTCCGATCCAACCAACAGATTACGACACCTGTTGGGTGGCGCGGCTGACCAACCCTGACGGAACTTTGGCGTATCCCGATCTGCACGCACAACTGCTGGAGCGCCAGCATGCTGACGGAAGCTGGGGTGGCACGATACCCTACGCGCATGATCGCCTCCTGACCACCCTGGCGATCGTTCTGCTGCTGGCCCGTTTCGGGCGTAGGCAGCGAGACCACGCGCAGCGACTTGCCGGAGAACGCTACATCTGGCAGCACGCGCGCCAACTGCGGCACGAGGCGCACCGAACGGTGGGGTTCGAGATGATTCTGCCGACCCTGCTCTCCGAAGCCGAGGAGGTTGGCGTCAACCTGCCCTACACCCAGCTGCGGTATTACCAACGAGAGCGGACGAGAAAACTGAGCTTACTGCCGGCAAAGCGTCTCTTCGAGGTTCGGACGAGCGCGCTGTTCTCTCTGGAAGCCTTCGCTGGCGAAATAGACGTGGAGGGCGCGACCAAGTTGCTCTTGAACGATGGCTCCATGGCCACTTCGCCATCGGCTACGGCGTTCTTGTTGAGCCAGGTCCCCGATTGGCGCGCGCGTTTCCCAGAGAGCGTACGGTACCTGGAGGAGCTGCTGCTACGCTACGATGAGGGACTCCCGCCCATCGCTCCTTGCGACATTTTCGTGAGGGCCTGGTCGATGTACTATCTATACCATGGCAATCTGCTGGCAGGCCACGACGAGTTGGTGAAATACAACTGCGAGTACTTGCTCGGCCACTGGGGATCAGGGGGGCTCGGCTGGTCTTCTACCGGGCTTCCCGAGTCCGACGACACCGCGATGACGCTTTTGGCTCTTTGTCGCGCCGGTTACGATATCGACGGCTCGAGCTTGCTCGCTTACGAACGCGACCGGCACTTCGCGGTGTTGGAACACGAAAGCGACCCGTCCGTCAGCGTCAATCTGCACGTACTGGAAGCGTTGGAGACGATTCCGTCCCGCGAGCGCGAGCGCGTGCGGGACAAGATCCTTGGGTACGTGCTCCGCGCGCGCCACAACGGCACTTACTGGACCGACAAATGGCACGTCTCCCCCTACTATCCCACGAGCAGGGCGCTCATGATCCTGCCCTCCTACGTGCCAGACGAT
>Ga0208612_1000882_pt1 | contig 12552 bp, 9 predicted proteins | sample AntDryMetagUQ889_FD_188089 | JGI IMG/M metagenome (GOLD analysis project Ga0208612, IMG submission 188089) | Polar desert microbial communities from Antarctic Dry Valleys - UQ889 (SPAdes) | ecosystem: Environmental > Terrestrial > Soil > Desert | place: Antarctic Dry Valleys | collected 2008-12-31 | reverse complement strand
CCGAGCAGCTCCTCCTCGTAGCGCCAGGTGAAGCGCTCGCCGAAGTAGCCGCGGATCTCGTCGGGGAACCAGTGCAGGTTGGCCACGAGCTCGTCGAAGCCCTGGGCGTCGAGGAGATCCACGATGTGCGCCATCACCGGGCGGTCGAGGACCGGGACCATCGGCTTCGGCACCTCGAAGGTGATCGGCTGGAGCCGGGTGCCGAGCCCGGCGGCGAGGACCATGGCCTTCATGGAGACGGGACGCTAGCGGAGGAGGGCGGAGCCCGCTGCCCGGACCGAGGCGGGGGGCAGTCGGGGTGCTGCTCCCGACCCGGTCAGGTTCCCTGCCGCCAGGAGCGCAGGTACGCGCGCTGGAGCTCGGAGAGGGAGTCGATCGCCACGCCGAGCGCCTCGAGCTTGAGCCGGGCGATCTCGGCGTCGATGGCCTCCGGCACGCCGTAGACCCGATCCTCGAGCCGCTCGCCGTGGCGCACCAGGTACTCGACGCACAGCGCCTGGTTGGCGAACGAGATGTCCATCACCGCGGCGGGGTGGCCGTCGGCCGCGGCCAGGTTCACCACCCGTCCCTGGGCGAGGAGGTGGATGCGGCGCCCATCGTGGGTGCGGTGCTCCCGCACCGATGGCCTGACCTCGCGCGAGGACTCGGTCGCCGCCTCGAGGTCGGCCTTGCTGATCTCCACGTCGAAGTGCCCGGCGTTGGCGACGATGGCCCCGTCCCTCATGGCCGCGAAGTGCTCCGCGCCGATCGCGTCGCGCCCGCCGGTGACCGTGACGAGCACGTCGCCGCGCGCCGCTGCCTCGACCCCCGGCATGACCTCGTAGCCGTCCATGACCGCCTCGAGCGCGCGAAGCGGGTCGACCTCGCAGACGATCACGTGCGCACCCGCGCCCTTTGCCCGCAGGGCTACGCCCCGACCGCACCACCCGTAGCCGAAGACCACCACGCGGCTGCCGGCCAGCAGCACGCCGGTGGCACGGACGATGCCGTCGAGCGTCGACTGCCCGGTGCCGTAGCGGTTGTCCATCAGATGCTTCGTGCTGGCCTCGTTGACCGCGACCACGGGGAACGCGAGCCGGCCCTCTTTCTGGAGGGCGCGGAGGCGGATGACCCCCGTCGTGGTCTCCTCGGTGCCCCCGACGATCCCCTCCACGAGATCGGCGCGCCGGCCGTGGATGACCGAGACCACGTCGGCGCCGTCGTCCATCGTTATCTGAGGACGCCGGTCGCACACGGCGTCGATGTGCCCGTAGTAGGTCTCCGCATCCTCGCCGCGCACGGCGAACACCTCGGCGCCGTAGCTCTCGACCAGGGCCGCGGCCGTCTCGTCCTGCGTCGAGAGAGGATTCGACGCGCACAGGCTGACCTCCGCGCCTCCGGCCATCAGCGTGCGGACGAGGTTCGCGGTCTCGGCCGTCACGTGCAGGCACGCCGCCACGCACACCCCCTCGAGTGGGCGCTCCCGAGCGAAGCGCGCGCGGACCTGGGCGAGGACCGGCATGAGCGCGTCGGCCCACTCGATCCGGGCCTGCCCCGCGCCGGCCAGCGCGAGGTCGGCCACGTCGTGGGGCTTCGCCGGAGCGAGCGCCGCCCCGGTCGAGCCGGCGTCCGAGGCGGCGCCGGAGGCCGCGAGGCCGGGAGCGGCCGGCGGCTCGATCAACCGGCCCGCGTCCCCGCGTCCCTGGGCGCCCTAGTAGCGGTACTGGTCCGACTTGTAGGGACCGTCGACCTCCACGCCGATGTAGGCGGCCTGCTCGTCGGTGAGCTCGGTGAGGTGCACGTCGAGCGCCGGGAGATGGAGCCGGGCCACCTTCTCGTCCAGGTGCTTGGGCAGCACGTAGACCTTCCTCTCGTACTCGTCGTTCTTGCCGAACAGCTCGATCTGAGCGATCACCTGGTTCGTGAACGAGTTGCTCATCACGAAGCTCGGGTGGCCGGTGGCGTTGCCGAGGTTGAGCAGCCGGCCCTCGGAGAGCACGAGCACGGAGTGGCCGTCCGCGAACTGCCACTCGTCGACCTGCGGCTTGATGTTGACCTTCTCGACGCCCTCGACCTTCTCGAGCCCGGCGATGTCGATCTCGTTGTCGAAGTGGCCGATGTTGCCGACTATGGCCTGGTGCTTCATCCGCTCCATGTCGGCGGCGCGGATGATGTCCTTGTTGCCGGTGGCCGTGATGAACACGTCGGCGGTCTCGACCACGTCCTCGAGAGTCCGGATCTCGTAGCCCTCCATCGCGGCCTGAAGCGCGCAGATGGGGTCGATCTCGGTGACCACCACCCGGGCGCCCTGCCCGCGCAGCGACTCGGCGCAGCCCTTGCCCACGTCGCCGAACCCGCAGACGACGGTGACCTTGCCGGCGAGCATCACGTCGGTCGCGCGGTTGATCCCGTCCACCAGCGAGTGGCGGCAGCCGTAGAGGTTGTCGAACTTCGACTTGGTGACCGAGTCGTTGACGTTGATCGCCGGGAAGCGCAGCGTGCCGGCCTCGGCCGCCTGGTAGAGGCGAAGGACACCGGTGGTGGTCTCCTCGGTCACGCCCATGACGCCCTCGGCGATCCGCGTCCAGCGACGGGAGTCCTCCTCGAGGGAGCGCTGGAGCAGGCCGAGGAAGACCTGGAACTCCTCGCTCTCGGCCTGGTCGGGATCGGGAACGGCGCCCGCGGCCTCGAACTCGGCGCCGCGCTGGACCAGCATCGTGGCGTCGCCACCGTCGTCGAGGATCATGTTCGGTCCCTCGTCCGGCCAGGTGAGCGCCTGCTCGCAGCACCACCAGTACTCCTCGAGGGTCTCGCCCTTCCAGGCGAACACGGGAGTGCCCTTCGGATCGTCGGGCGTGCCGTCGGGGCCTACGACCACCGCGGCGGCGGCGGGGTCCTGGGTCGAGAAGATGTTGCAGCTCGCCCAGCGCACCTCGGCGCCGAGCTCGACCAGCGTCTCGATGAGCACCGCGGTCTGGGTCGTCATGTGTAGCGAGCCGGTGATGCGGGCGCCGGTCAGCGGCTTGGAGTCCGCGAACTCGCGGCGGGTGGACATGAGGCCGGGCATCTCGTGCTGAGCGAGACGAATGTCGTGGCGGCCCGAGGCGGCGAGGGAAAGATCGGCGACTCGGTGGTCGGTGGCGACGTTCTGAGCGGCGGTGGTGGTCATGGGGACTCCGTGGTTCGGGGAGAGCGGCTGAGGTTCAGGTTCATGGAACGGCTACGCAGGTGCTCCCAGCAGGCGCTCATGCTTCTCCTGCTCGAAGCGCAGCCAGTCGTTCTCCGAGGAGAGGCCCTCGGGCCGCTCCGGAGCCGAGTCAAACCAGCACTCGAGCGCCGTGCGAAGGTCGGCGTCGCTACGCAGGCGCCGGGCGAAGGCGACGTCGGACAGGTGACAGTCGAAGTCGGTGAGCAGCTCGCGGAGCGTGCGCAGCCGCTGGAGCTCTCCGGCGCCGAACAGCCGGTAGCCGGAGGGGTTGCGCGGCGGTCGGACCAGTCCCACCCGCTCCAGGTAGCGGAGCATCCGCGGGGACCAGCCGGTGGTCTCCGCAGCCTCGTGGATGGTGAGAGCGGCCATTCGACGATCCCAACCTTACCAACATCTTGTCAAGGTTCGGCGAGACGCTCCTTGAAGCTCTCGAGAGCGAGGACCGACGTGGGGTCCACGCCGGCCAGCACGGCCAGGTAGACGGACACGAGATCGCCGAGCAACACCAGCGAGAGGAGCCGCTCGAGCGCCGTGTCGCCTCGGGCCTCGACCCGGGTGACCCCGGCGGCCCGCGTGGCTTCCACCACCTCCGCGGTCAGCTCGAGGCGTCGCCGCAGCTCGGGACGCTGCCCCTCGTCTCCGAGGAATACCGCGTGCAGCGGTGCGAGGCCACGGGCGCGCTCGTAGCCGATCAGTTCGTTGTGGTCGGCCTCGGGCAGCACCGAGGCAAACGACGGCAGCTTGGCGTTCTCGTTGAGCTGCGACTTCCAGCGCCGGGCCGCCGCGACGGTCGCGCCCGCTCCGTAGACCACCGGGAGCGCGCCCTCGAGGCCTCGGGCGATGGCCTTCGCCTCGGAGCCCTCGGGGGCGTCGGGGCCCCACTCCTCGATGAGCGTCTCGAGCAGCCGCCCGGCGGCCCGCACCTCCTCGGCCGGCGGGTCTCCCGCTCCGCACGCGGCCACGCACTCCAGGGCACCGACCGTCGTGTAGGCCACCGCCGCGCGCGGCTGGAGGCCCGACGGCACGCCGATCACGGGCACCCCCTCCGCGCGGGCGGAGTCCGCAAGCGCTCCTCCGGTGGTGAGCGCCACCCGCGACGCCCCGACGGCGCCGGCCGCGGCGAAGCACGCGAGCGTCTCCTCGGTGTAGCCCGAGTAGCTCGAGCAGAGGACGAGCGCACCGGCGCCGATCCAGGGGTCGAGCTCGTAGTCGCGCGAGACCCTGAGCGGCCGGCGCGCGCGCCGGCCGGTCGCGGCCACGGCCAGCTCCCCGCCGACCGCCGACCCACCCATCCCGCACAGGACGAGACCTTCGGGGGCGTCGCGACGAGGCAGCCCGGCGGCCTCCACGCGCCAGAGTGCGTCCTCGAGCTGCGCGGGGAGGTCGAGGACATCGCCCATGATGTCTGAGTGGTCGACGGCGGCCACGGCGGCCGCCGAGAGCTCGCGGTGCGCACTCATGACGCCACCCGCTCGCCCGGAGGCACGCGTGCTCCGGCGCCGACGTACGCCCCTCCGGCCACGCGGGCCCCCGCCCCGACCACCGCTCCACCCTCGATCCGCGCCCCCTCCTCCACCACCGCGCGCTCGGCCACGATGCTGTCGAGCACCGAGGCACGCGCTCCGATGCACACTCCGTCGAAGAGCACCGCACCGCTCAGACGGGCCTCGGGGGCCAGCTCGCACCGGGCTCCCACCACCGAGAGCCCTCCCACCTCCGCGCCCTCGACCCGCGCGTCCGCGTGGATCAGCGAGCCGCTCGCCGTGCGCTCGGGGAGCGAGCTGGCCACCGTCCCGGTCAGCAGGTCACGGGTGGCCTCGAGGTAGCGCTCGGGCGTCCCGATGTCGTTGAAGTAGCCCTCGGCCAGATAGGCGTACAGCTCACCGCGATCGGCCAGCGCGGGGAATACCTCGCGCTCGAAGGACACCGCGCGGCCGGCGGCCATCCCCTCGACCGCCCTGCGCTCGAGCACGTAGGCGCCGGCGTTGATCCGGTTGGTGGGCGCCGGCCCGTGCTGCTTCTCGAGGAAGGCCTCGACGCGACCGTCGGCCGCCGTGGGCACCACGCCGTAGCTCGACGGGTCGTCCACGGCCACCAGCGCGATGGTCGCGACCGCCCCCGTCTCCCCGTGACGGGCGATCAGCGCGGAGAGGTCCAGATCGGTCAGCACGTCGCCGTTCAGCACCAGCAGGCGCTCCTCGAGCATCCCGAGGTCGGCAGCCAGGCGGACCGGGCCGGCGGTGCCGAGCGGCTCCTCCTCGGTCACGTAGCGCAGGGCGATGTCTCCGTGCTCGCCGCCGAGCACACGCTTCACGTCCGCGGCCAAGAACCCGCAGGAGAGGATGGCCTCCCGGATGCCGTGAGCTGCCAGCCAGTCGAGCATGAACGAGAGGAACGGCCGTCCGGCGAGGGGCATCACCGGCTTCGGGACGGTGAGGGTGAGGGGCCGAAGCCTGGTCCCCGCCCCGCCGGCGAGGACTAGCGCCTGCACGCGGCCCGGGGAGCCCGGGGGCCTCGAGGCTCTCTCGCGACGGTCACCGGGGCGCGCCCGGCCGGGTCCATCGGCGTCAGTACCGCGGGGCGGCGACGGGATGCGCCTCTCGGGGCGGCCCCGCCACCGACCGACCTACGCCCTCGTACAGGAAGCCCGCCGCGCGCAGAGCCTCTCCGTCGAGGAAGTTGCGCCCGTCGACCACCACCGCGCCCGCCATGCGGTCCTTGACCGCGCCCGACCAGTCGAGCTGGCCGAACTCCGGCCACTCGGTCACGAGCACCGCCGCGTCGGCTCCGTCGAGGGCATCGATCGCGCTGTCGCAGAGCCGCGCCCCACCGAGCATGTCGGCGGCGTTGGCCGCTGCCACCGGGTCGTAGACGCGGACCTGGGCGCCCTCGCCCTGCAGCCGCGCAGCCAGGACCAGCGCGGTGGCCTCCCGCACGTCGTCGGTGTTCGGCTTGAATGCGACGCCGAGCAGCGCGATCTCCCGCCCCACGAGCGAGCCGAGGTGCTTCTGGAGCTTGCCGATCGTGCGTCGCTTCTGGAGCTCGTTCACCTCGATGACCGCGGTGAGGAGCTGAAAGTGGTAGCCCGAGTTGCCGGCCAGCTGCTTGAGCGCGGAGACGTCCTTGGGGAAACAGTTGTGGGTGACCAGTCCTCCCGTGGTGACGAATGTCTGGGGTCCCGGAACCTCCATCGAGAAGACCGGCCCGGTGAACGACCGGCGCGTGACCGACGTGACGCGGACCCATGCGCTTCCGTCCTCGCACCGCCGGTAGCCCGTCGGCGCGATCCGCTTGGCTTGATGGCTGAGGGAATCGCGTACGGCGCCGCGCTCGGCCTGGGGAACGAGGAACAGGGCTCGTTCGACCTGCTCGGCTCCGGCGAGCACTATCCAGTGGTTGTCCTGCGTCGACTTCGCGGTCCGCCCGACCTTCCACCTCGCAGCGAGCCCGAGGTCACCCAGGAGGCGTAGGACCCCGTCGGCCAGCACGCGGCTCGCGGATCCCCACTCGAGCACGACGCTCGGTCCGCCGGAGACGTACGACCACGAGCCGTCTCCGTGCCAGAGCCCGCTCAGCAGCGCTCGCTTCGCGACGTCGGGCTGGCTCCAGATGAGATCCGGGACGCGCTGCCGGTAGCAGTTGCGCCCTAGTCCTAGGATCTCGATCCACCAGCCGGCGAGGATGCGCGAGGAGACGACGACCGCGGTCGTGGTGGGGAACGTCCGGACGTCCGCCTTTGTCCCGTGCCGCCTCCAGAAGCCCGCGACCTCGTCCACCAGGTCGGACTCCTTGGTGGGATGGAACGACCACTGAAGGCGATGACGACTCCCCCTCTCTCCGTCCACCGTGCAGTGGCCCTCCGCGAGGTACAGGCCGACTACCCGCCAGAAACTCTCATCGGCGATGATCGAGGTGGGTATCTCGCTGCCGTTGCGGGCGGTCGCCACGGTGGCGTCATCGACCGGAACGTCGAGCGTCCGCGCTTCGTCGAGCCGCATCGCCCCACTGCGGACGATGTCGTGGATCCGGGTGAGCGATCCCCTCGGGTGTTCGAGCGCTGTCGCCCGGACCGAGGCGTTGGCGGATGCCAGCCGGTCGATGTGTGCGCGCGGCGGGCGAAGAATGACGTCACGATCCACGAGTCCTGTCGCCGCCGCGCCTGCCAGGGTCTCGAGCGCGAGAGGTCGGCTCTGGGGGGCTTCGGACCCCGTCGAGCCTTGGGCGAGCGGCAGCCAGTCCTCAGAGGTCAGGTCCTCGGCGAGCTTGCGGCCGAGTGACCCTCCCGCCGCGTCGGTCGCGAGGAACGGGTGGTCCGGGGTGCACCGGACGCGACGCCCCATCTTGGTCCGGACCTCGAGCACGTCGCCGTCGTAGGGTCGCCGGGTAAGGACCTCGACGCGACGAAACCGCGGCGCCCTGTCGTCCTGCTCCCACGAAAGGACCTCGAGTCCATCGGGCGCGATCTGAGTCTCCTCCTCGGCGGCGAGGCCCTGCTGGGTCGCAGCGCGTTCGAACAGCTCCGCGAGCGAGGTCAGGTCGACGCGCCCGTCAACCCGCGTGAGCACGGTCTCCTCCGCCAGGAGGCACGAGCCCCCGTAGCCGATGCCCGCCTGTAGGAACTTCGGGCCGATACGGGAGTCGAGCCCCATGCCGCGGGCCACCTCGAGAACGTCGGCACCGAGCTCCTCGGACACGTTGGCGATCTCGTTGATGAACGAGATCTTGGTGGCGAGGAAGGCGTTCGAGGCCAGCTTGATCATCTCCGCGCTGGCCACGTCGGTGCGCACCACCGGCGCCCGCAGCGGGGCGTACAGCGCCTCGACACGGTCGCCGAAGGCCTCGGAGGCGGCGTCGGCGCCCACCACCACTCGCTCCGGGCCCATGAAGTCCTCGACCGCTGTGCCCTCCTTCAGGAACTCGGGGTTGGACACGTAGCCGAGGTCGGTGGGCGCCCGCCGCCCGATCGAGCGCCCGGTGCCCACGGGCACGGTGCTCTTCATCACGAGCGCGTGGTCGGGCGAGTCCCCGAGCTCCTCGAGCACCCGCTCCACGCGCGAGAGGTCGGCGTCGCCTGAGTAGGTGGGCGGAGTGTCCACGCAGCAGAACAGAAGCGACGCGTTCGGCAGGACGTCGGCCATCTCGGTGGTGAAGTGCAGCCGCTCCGCGTTGCGGGCCACCAGCTCGGCCAGCCCCGGCTCGTGGATTGGCACCTCGCCGCGCGAGAGGCTCTCCACCTTCGCCGCCAGGATGTCGCGGCAGTACACCTCGTGGCCGAGCTCGGCGAAGCAGGCGGCGGTGACGAGGCCGACCCACCCCGCGCCGATCACGCCGACGGGCTCGCTCGGGGAGTGGCCGTCGTCGGTGGCGCGTGCGCTCATGGCCCGGGAGGTTATTAGGCGTTTTCGAGGGCTCCGCGCGGGCGCGCGGAGGCGGTCGCGAGGCCCACGGATCGGCCTACCGCGTGCGCGTGGAGCGGGCGATGGCCAGCATCTCGCGCTCGGAGATGGTCTGGAGCAGGGTGTTCGAGATCCAGTACACGCCCCGGTCGGTGCGCCAGGCCACGAGCCGCAGCCTGTCGCCGTCGTAGTGCAGGTCGAAGCGACGGCCGTCGATCGTCCGCGACTCCGACGGCGAGCGCAGGATGGGCGCGTCCTGCCACGCGGTGCCCTGGAGGCCGTAGTACTCGCCGACCTCGCCCGAGCGCACGACCATGCGGTAGGAGTTGTAGGCGCGGCCATCCGGTCCATCGATCCCGTACACGCGCGGGGCGTCGGCGAAGTAGCCCCCGGGCTTGTGAGCGGTCGGGAAGTAGACCGGGATCTTCGCCCCGGCCGCCTTGGCCTGCGCGGCCTGCTCCCGGCCGTCGGCGGTGGCGTCGTCGAGCTGGACGCTCCGGATCCCCCTGCTGCTCGGCTTGCGTCGCCGGCGGGGGGCCTCCTCCCCGCTGCGCGGGCCCTCGGTCTCCTGGACACCCAGGAACTGCTGGGTGAGCTTGCGCACCTTCGCGCTGCTCGCGGTCACGTAGCTCGCGCCGATGTTGCCCTCGAAGTGGATCTCGGAGACCGGCTTGCCGGCGGAGGCGACGACCAGGCGCAGCAGACGTAGCACCGACTCGCGCGTACGGATGTCCGACGTGGTGTAGCGGCCGAACAGCCGCACGAGGCGATCGCGCTCGCCCACGAGCCGCCCCACTCCCACCTGCTGCTTGGCCTGGCGCAGGAAGTCCTGCTGGCGGGCGGAGCGCACCAGGTCGTTGTCGTCGTGGCGGTAGCGGGAGTAGTCGAGGGCATCCTGGCCGCACAGCTTCTGGTAGCCCTGCGGCACGTCGATGGTCGCGTACCTCATGGGGCCCGTGTTGTCGTTGAAGTAGCGGCGGTCGATGTCGACGTACACGCACCCGATGGCGTTCACCGCTTGCTTGAACCCGCTGAAGTCGACGTTGATCACGTGGTTGATCCGCAATCCCGTGAGCTGCTTGACGGTCTCGAGGCTGAGCTTCGGGCCTCCGAGGGCGTAGGCCTCGTTCAGCTTCTCGGTGCCGTGCCCGGGAACGTCCACCTTCAGGTCGCGCGGCAGCGACATCAGCGCGATCGCCTGCCGTGCCGGATCGAGCCGGGCGAGGATGATCGTGTCCGAGCGCTGACCGGCGGACAGACCGGAGCGCACGTCCTCGGAGCTCGCCGCGCGCTTGTCGGAGCCGATCAGCATGAGGGTCTGGGGCGTGCCGGTGTCGGCCTCGGCCAGGCTGGCGCCCAGGTCGAGCGCGGGGGCGGTCCCGAGCGCGGCCACCACCTTGTCGACCTCGCTGATCGCAGCGTACGCCGTGGTCGAAGCCGACGCGGCCACGATCAGCAGCGAACCCAGGAGCAGCCGCTTCCAGGGCGCCATGCCTGTGGACGTGTCAGGCAACGCGAACGGGGCGCAGCTCGAGGCGGCGGGGAACGCGACGGACGAACTCGACGAGCGCGCTCTTGTAGCCCTCGAGGGAGGAGATCGACACCCACTCGTCGGGCCCGTGGTGACCTCCCCCCGAGGGGCCGAACTCGACGGCGGGAACGCCGGCGGCGAGGAAGGAGACAGCGTCGGAGGCGCCGTCGCGGCCCACGGAGATGCTCTCGGCGGGCGGGCCGCCCGGGCCGGAGGCGCGGTCGGCCACGACCTCGGCCAGAGTGCGCACGTAGGGATCGGCCCGGTCCACCATCGCCGGGACGCGCTGGAAGAGCACCGAGACCTCGCTGTCGGGAAGCTCGCGCACGGCGGCGAGGATGGCATCGGGGTCCTGTCCGGGTAGGTAGCGCACGTCGACGTCGACCAGGCAGAGGTCCGGCACCTTGTTGAGCGCGTCGCCCCCGTGGATGCGGCCGAGGTTGATCGAGGGACGGTCGAACAGCTCCGAGGACTCGCGCGCGAAGGGCAGTGACTCGATTCGGCGGAAGGCGTCGAAGGCCTTCAGCACGGCGTTGTCACCGAGCCACGGGGTCGAGCCGTGGGCGGCCTTCCCGCGTATCGCCAGCCGCATGGCCAGCACCCCCTTGGCCTGCACGCCGATGCGCAGGTCGGTGGGCTCGCCGGTGATCGCGAAGTCGCCGGTGTGGCCGTCGGCGATCAGGTGGTCGGAGGCCTTCGGGCCCTCCTCCTCGGACTCCTCGTCGGCCACGCAGAGCAGGCGGACGCGAACGTCGCGCTGGTCGGCCAGGTCGCGGACCGCGCACATCATGGCCGCGAGGCCGCCCTTCATGTCGTAGGCGCCGCGGCCGTAGAGGCGGTCGCCCTCCACGCGCGGGAGGAACTGCTCAGGAGGGGCGGGCACGACGTCGAGGTGGCCGTGCAGGACCACCGTCGGGCCCTCCCCGGCGCCCACCGTCGCGGCCAGGAAGGGGCGGCCGTTGTGGCGGCCGTCGGAGACCTCGACGTCACGCGCCTCGAGCCAGCCCTTGACGAACCCGGTGGCGCTCTGGATGCCCTCGAGTGAGGTGGTCTCGTAGGTGATCAGACGCTCGGCCAGGGTCCGCTCCAGCATCGGCTGAGGATAGCCGTGGGGCCGGGCGGGTCCGGTCTGTGGAGGGCTCTCCGAGATCGGCGCATGCGGTTGCGCGGTGCGCCGCGCGGTCCAGCGCAGACTGGCCCTACGAGGCGCTGCGCAGCGCCTCGAGCACCTCTTCGGTCGGGGCGTTGTCCGCTGCGTCCTCGTTGTAGTGGGCGTACGCTGCGCGTCCGTCGCGACCGATCACGAAGGTGGCCGGCCGGATCGATACGTCGCCCCCCTGGGGGCTCCCGACGAAGTGGCCCTTGAACGCCGCCTTGACGGTCGGCACCAGGGTCTGGACGCCGAGGTACTCCTTGACGCCGCCCTTCCCGAGGCCGACGGCGCGGTAGCCCTCGATCTCGGGATCGCCGAGGCAGTCGAAGGGCACGTCGCGCTCCCGGCAGAAGTCCCGTGTGTCGGTGCCGTGGTACTGGAAGACGGCCAGCACGTCGCCGCCCGCGGACCGGATGTCCTCGTGGGCCTCACCCAACTGGGCGAGGTGCTCGCGGCAGTGGGGTCAGCCGAAGTGGCGCTCGAAGGCCACCACGAGCGGGCCCTGCTCCCAGCGCTCCTGCAGGGAGACCCGACCGTCGGCGGTCTCGAGCGTGATGTCGGGGAACTCGTCCCCGATGGAGAGCTGCTCGGCCATGCGCGGATCGGCATACTAGCCCGGGTGAGCGCCACCGCTCCGAGGCCGCCCGCTCGGCGGGACGCCGCGCCGTTCGCCACCCACGAGGTGGCCAACCAGGTACCGCCGCTCGAGGATCTCGACCTGTTCGGGACCAACCGGCCGCTGGTCGAGGCCCTCGACCGCGAGGGCTCCGGATGGGCCCGCGAGCGAGCGCACGCGGTCGGCCGCGAGTTCGGGAGAGCCGAGGTGCTCGCGCTCGGCACGCTCGCCAACGAGCATCCGCCGCGTCTGCACACCCACGACCGCTTCGGGCGTCGTGTCGACGAGGTCGAGTTCCACCCGGCGTGGCACGAGCTGCTCGCGCGGGCCACCCGTCACGAGATCCACGCGCTGCCGTGGCGGGAGCCGCGCGCGGGGGCACACGCCGCGCGCGCCGCGCTGTTCATGACCTCCGCGCAGGCCGAGGCGGGCACGGGGTGCCCACTGTCGATGACCTACTCGGCGGTGCCGGCGCTGAGGACCCAGCCTGAGCTGGCGGCCGAATGGGAGCCGCTGCTTGTCGCGCCGGCGTACGACGGGCGGCTTGCGGTGCGCGACGAGAAGTCGAGTGCTCTCTGCGGCATGGCGATGACCGAGAAGCAGGGCGGCTCGGACGTCCGCGCGAACACCACGGTCGCCCGCCCGCTCGAGGGCGCCGGTGGCCCCGGC
>Ga0208612_1000881_pt1 | contig 12558 bp, 10 predicted proteins | sample AntDryMetagUQ889_FD_188089 | JGI IMG/M metagenome (GOLD analysis project Ga0208612, IMG submission 188089) | Polar desert microbial communities from Antarctic Dry Valleys - UQ889 (SPAdes) | ecosystem: Environmental > Terrestrial > Soil > Desert | place: Antarctic Dry Valleys | collected 2008-12-31 | reverse complement strand
CTGGGGGTGAGGGTCGAGCGAGCGCTCGAGTTGGCGCGGCGCTCGCGCGCGCAGGCGGTGGCGTCGCTGTCACTGCCGGTGCCGTCGGCTTTGGATGCGAGTGCGGCGGTGCTGGGCGCGCGCCGGCCTGCAGATCTCTTCTTCTGCTTCGAGCAGCCCGGGCGCGACGACACCGCTCTGGCCGGGCTGGGCGCCGCCGCCGTGGTTGAGGCCGAGGGGCCCGGGCGTTTCACCGAGGCGGCCGAGGGGGTGCGTGCGCTGGGCCGCCGCGTAGTGGCAGGCGAGGGTGGTGAGGATCCGAGCGCTCCGCCGGGATCGGGGCCGGCGCTGGTGGGCGGCTTCGCCTTCGCGCCCGACGGCGGCTCGACGCCCGAGTGGTCGTCCTTCCCGCCCGCCCGGCTGGTCCTGCCCGAGGTCTCGCTGGCCCGCCTCGGCGCCGAAGCGAGGTTGACCGTGAACGCGGCGGTGTGGCCCGACGACCGGCCCGACGAGGTGGTCGAGCGTGCCGAGGCGCGTCTCGCCGAGATGCGTCCCTCCGGAATGCCGCTGCTCGACCCCGACCCGGTGGCGCGCCCTCAGGTGGCAGGCGCCGCGCCGCCGGCGCACTTCGAGGGGGCGGTCGCGCGCGCGGTCGAGCGGATCCGCGCGGGCGAGCTCGCGAAGATCGTATTGGCCCGCGAGGTCCGCGTGCACACCCGGACGGCCATCGACGCGGGGCCGATCGTGGACGCTCTGCGCACCGTGTTCCCCGACTGCTTCTGCTTCTGCGTGGGCACGCCCGAGGGTGCCTTCGTGGGCGCGAGCCCCGAGCTGCTGGTGCGCCGCGAGGGCTCGCGGGTGGGGACGATGGCTCTGGCCGGCACAACCCGTCGCAGCGCCGACCCGGCGGTCGACGACCACCTCGGCGAGCAGCTGCGCGCAAGCGCCAAGGACGCCGAGGAGCACGCGATCGTGGCGCGGCGAATCGAGCGCCGGCTGGAGCCGGTGAGCCTGTGGGTCACCGCGGCGGATGAACCGGTGCTTGTGAAGGTCCAGAACGTCCAGCACCTCGCGACGCCGATCCGCGCGCAGCTCGCCCGCCCGCGTTCGGCGATCGAGCTGGCCGGGCTGCTCCATCCCACGCCGGCGGTGGGCGGCGAGCCGCGCGAGGTGGCAGAGCCGCTGATCCCCGCCCTGGAGGGGATGGACCGTGGCTGGTACGCCGGCCCCGTGGGCTGGACCGACCTCTCCGAGGACGGCGAGTTCTGCGTGGCCCTGCGCTGTGCGCTGCTGCGCGACAGCGTGGCGCACCTCTACGCGGGCGGCGGGATCGTGCGCGACTCCGACCCGGCCGCGGAGCTCGCGGAGACCGAGGTCAAGCTGCAGGCGCTGCTGCCGCTGTTCGGGTAGCGAATGAGCCGTGCCGTCACTCGCCGGGATCGCCCAGCGAGGCCTTGACCCGCTCGACCAGCAGCCGGTGCTCGCGCACGCTGTCGGCGCGGTTGGTACGGATCTCCACCAGGGCGGGGGAGGCCACGGCACCACGGACCTCATCCGGCGTCGAGGCGAGGCGGTGCGGCAGGCCGGCCAGCGCCGCTACGTGTGCGAGGTCCACGCCCGAGGGCGTGGCGATGTGCTGCTCGTAGAGCGCCGGGTCGGCGTGCTCTGCGACGGGCAGAAAGTCGAAGATCCCGCCGCCGCCGTTGTTGGCGCACACCACGGTCAGCTCGGCGCCGGCCCGGCGGGCGGCCAGGAGCCCGCCGAGGTCGTGCAGCAGCGCCAGTTCTCCGGTGAGGAGGAAGGCGGGGCACCCGGTGGCCAGCGCGGCGCCCGCCGCCGAGGACACCGTGCCGTCGATCCCGTTGGCGCCGCGGTTGGCCAGGAAGCGCAGCGGCTTGGCGCTCGAGGGAAAGAAGGCCTCCACGTCGCGCACGGGCATGGAGGAGGCCAGCCACACGATGGCGTGCTCGGGGAGGGCGGGCTCCAGCGCCGCCCAGGCCCGTGGCTCGAAGGGGTCGGGCGCGGCGGCCAGCGCCTCGCCGGCTGCCCGGTCGGCGCGGCGCCAGGCCTCCAGCCAGCGCTCGTCGTGCTGGGGCAGGCGCGCCTCGAGCGCGGCTGCCAGCGCGCCCAGCGTGGCCGCCGCCGAACCGTCGAGCACCAGCTCGGCGCGGCGCGTGGGCTCGTGCCAGGCGCCGTGGGGGTCGAGCAGCACCTGTGGCACGCCGGCCAGCCACTGGCGCAGCGGCTTGGAGGTGGGCGTGTCGCCCACGCGCAGCACGAGGTCGGCCCGGGGCTGGGCCAGCCGCAGCCCCACGTCGTAGTGCGCGACCACGTGCGAGCGGTCGTGCTCGCCGCAGCGAACCCCGGACGTGGGTTCGGCCAGGAGGGCCCAGCCGGCCAGCGCGGCCACCCGGGCGGCGGACTCGGCGACATCCTCGCCGATAGGCCCGCACACCACGGCTCCCCGCGGGCTGTCGGCGATTCGTCCGGCCAGCGCCTGGACCTGTGTGGCGTCGGGCGCCGCGGAGTGCGCGTGGCGCTCGGTCCACGGCCGGCCGTCTTCGCGCCCGCGCCAGTCTCCGGGGTCGAGGCTCGTATCAGCCTCGGGGGCAAGCGGCTCGCGCAGCCCGAAGTTCAGGTGCACCGGTCCCGGGCGGCCCTCGGCGGCGGTCTGAAAGGCACGGCAAGCCAAGGCACGGTGGTGCACGGCCGTCTCGTGCCCGGGCTCGTGGGTGCCCACCTCCACGAACCACTTCGCCGCGCTCCCGAAGATCTTCACCTGGTCGATCGACTGGCCGGCGCCCACCTCGCGCAGCTCGGGCGGGCGATCGGCGGTGAGGACGATCAGCGGGATGCGCGCTTCGCGGGCCTCGGTCACGGCGGGCAGGAGGTTCGCCGCCGCCGTGCCCGACGTGCAGGTGATCGCCACCGGCCGGCCCGAGGCCTTCGCCATGCCCAGCGCGAGGAAGCCGGCCGAGCGCTCGTCGATCACTGAAACGGCCTCGGTCAGGTCGGCCAGGGTGAGTGCCAGCGGGGCGTTGCGCGAGCCCGGCGAGGTCACCGAGTGGCGCATCCCGCAGCGCACCAGCTCGTCGACGAAGGCACGAAGCGGCGCGTAGGTGCGGTTGATCGGCATCCAGGGGGGCTTCGCCCCCCTACAGCCGGCTTCGCCGGCACACCCCCCAGTTAGTCGCTCAGACACACTCTGCCCATGTTCACGGTCGTGTTCGTCCCCGGCTTCATGCAGCGCGGCGACGCCTGGACGCCCGTGGCCGACCTGCTCTCACAACGCTATTCGAGCGTGCTGGTCGACCACCGCGAGCACGATCGCGAAGGTCGCCTGCGCGAGATCGCCGAGGCCGCAGGGGAGGGCGGCGCCGTGCTGTGCGGCTACTCACTCGGCGGGCGCCTCTCCCTGGAGGCCGTGCTTCGCGAGCCGGCGCGCTACCGCGGCCTGGTGACCCTGGGCTCCTCCGCGGGCCTTCAGCCCGAGGCCGACCGAGATGCCCGGACGAACGCCGATGAGCAGCTGGCTTCGTGGATGGAGCGCTCACCGATCGAGGAGGTGGTCTATGTCTGGGAGCGCCAGCCGCTGTTCGCCGACCAGTCCGAGCAGCTGATCGCCGACCAGCGGCCGGGACGGTCGAGCTTCAGTGGAGCGGAGTTGGCGCGCCTCCTGCGAAGTGCCGGCCAGGGCGTGACCGAGCCCGTCTGGCACCACCTGCCCGCGCTGGAGGTGCCCCTGCTGGCGATGGCCGGCTCGCGGGACGAGCGTTACCTGGCCGCCGCACGACGGATGGCCGACCTGGTGCCCAACGGCAGGGCGGAGGCGATCGAAGGAGCCGGCCACGCCGCTCAGCTCCAACGCCCCGACGCGGTGGTGGCGCGCATCGAGCGGTTCCTGGGAGAGCTCGAGCAGCGGCTGGACTAGGAGACCGCCCTAGGCGACCTGCTCCACCACCACGGCCTCCATCGCCCCCGGCTCGGGCTCCACGCCCAGACCCGGGCCGGGCGGTACGGCCATGAGTCCCATGCGCGGGGGCGGCAGGGCACGGGCCAGCCGGGCGTCGAAGAGCTCCAGCGTGGCCAGCCCACAGGCCAGCGAGAGGCGCTCGGAGGCGGCCAGCTGCAGCGCGGCCGCGATGCCCCATGGCCCGTCCAGGGTGCTCGACAGGTAGGGCTCGAGCCCGCTGTAGCGAGCGGCCCGCACGGCCTCGCGCGCGGCCTCGAAGCCTCCGGCCGAGGCGAGCTTGACGTTCACCGCGTCGCAGGCGCGCAGCTCGGCAGCCACTCGGACGTCGTCCGGGCCGGTGATGGACTCGTCGGCGGCGAGTGGGACGTCGACCTCGGCGCGCAGCAGCGCCAGCTCCTCGAGCGTGCGGCACGGCTGCTCGACCAGCTGGAGGTCGAAGGGTGCCAGGACGGCGATCGCGTTCCGGGCCTCGTCCAGGCTCCACGCGCCGTTGGCGTCCACCCGCAGCGCCGGCCAGGGCCCGATCGCCTCGCGCACCGCCGCCACCCGCTCGAGGTCGTCGGGCAGCCCGACCTTCAGCTTGAGGCACGAGTAGCCCTCACGCACCGCCTCGCGCGCCCGCGTGGCCACCTCGTCGGGGGGCCCGGCCCCGAGCGTGCGGTTCACGGCGATGGCGATGGCGCCCGGCTCCCCCAGGGTCCGTCCCTCGCGGCGCGCCTCGAGGTCCAGCCGCGCGAGCTCCTCGGCCGCCCGAGCCTGCGGGAGGGCGGCGCCGCCATCGGCGCGCAGCTCGTCGATCACCGCGTTCAGCCTCACGCCGTCGTAGCTCTCCAGGGGGGCGGCCTCCCCGTAGCCGGTGGCTCCGTCGGGCTCCTCGACACGGAGCACGGCCAGCTCCCGTGCCGAGACCACACCGCCCGCGGTCACGAACGGCTCGCGCAGGGGCAAGGACAGCCTCAGGATCGAGCGCTTCACGACAGCACGACTCCGAGCGTCAGCAGGAACGAGAAGACGGCCAGCAGGCGCCCGGTCTGGGCGAGGGCGTCGTTGAGCGCGGGGCCGTCGCGCCGGGTGGCGACGGTGCGCACCAGCGGCGGGGCGAGCGGGATCGATGCCAGGGCCAGGAGCACCCAGGGCCAACCCCTCGCGATCGCGAGGCCGACGGGCAGCGCCAGCGCGATCACCACCATCACCGCGAACAGCCTCGCTGCGCGCTCGCGGCCCAGCTTTACGGCCAGTGTGCGCTTGCCGGCGCGACGGTCGGTGACCACGTCGCGCACGTTGTTGACCACGAGGATCGCCGACGCCAGCAGGCCCACCGGCACCGACAGGACGAAGGCCTCCCAGCGCAGCTCCTCGGTCTGCACGAAGTACGAGCCGGTCACGGCCACGATGCCGAAGAACAGGAAGACGAACAGCTCGCCCAGACCCTCGTAGCCGTAGGGGCGTGGTCCGCCGGTGTACAGCACCCCGGCGACGATCGAGATGGTTCCGATCACCAGGATCTCCCATCCGGCCACCGCCGTGAGGTAGAGCCCGCAGACCACAGCCACCCCAAAGGCGACGTAGGTTCCGATGAGCACCCGCCGGGGAGGCATCAGCCCGCCGGCGGTCACCCGCACCGGCCCCAGGCGATCCTCGGTGTCGGCCCCGCGCCGGGCGTCTGAGAGGTCGTTGGACAGGTTGGTCCCGATCTGGATGAAGATGCTGCCCACCAGCGCGGCGGCGAAGGCGAGCGGGCGAAAGACGTCCTCCGAGACCGCCAGAGCCGTGCCCACCAGCACCGGCGCGACAGCGGCGGGCAGGGTCCGCGGCCGCGCGGCCACGAGCCACAACCGCGGCGTCACGGGCGCTTGGGGAAGCGGCCGAAGTCGGGCCGGCGGCGCTCCTTGTAGGCGTCCCGTCCCTCCTGGGCCTCCTCGCTGGCGTAGAAGAGGAGGTTGGTGTCGTGCGCCAGCTGCTGCAGGCCGGCCATGCCGTCCTCGGCCGCGTGGAAGGAGGCCTTCAGCAGCCGCAGCGAGAAGGGGGAGAGGGCGAGCATCTCGCGCGCCCAGCGCACCGTTTCCTCCTCGAGCTCCTCCAGCGGGACGACGGTGTTCACCAGTCCCATCCTCAGCGCTTCCTCCGCGCCGTACTGGCGGCACAGAAACCAGATCTCCTTCGCCTTCTTCTGACCCACCTGCTGGGCGAGCAGCGCGGCGCCGAAGCCGCCGTCGAAGCTCCCGACGCGCGGGCCGGTCTGGCCGAAGCGCCCGTTGTCGGCGGCGATGGTCAGGTCGCAGACCACGTGCAGCACCTGTCCGCCTCCCATGGCGTAGCCGGCCACCATGGCCACGATCGGCTTGGGCAGGCGGCGCATCTGCACGTGGAGGTCGGTCACGTGGAAGCGGCCCACCCCCTGGCCGGCGGTCATGTACCCGGTGTCGCCGCGCACGCGCTGGTCGCCTCCCGAGCAGAAGGCCAGCGGTCCCTCGCCGGTGAGCACGATCACCCCCACGGTCGAGTCCTCGCGCGCGCGGTCGAGCGCGTCGGAGACTTCGATCAGCGTCTCCGGGCGGAAGGCGTTGCGCACCTCGGGGCGGTCGATGGTGATCTTGGCGATCCCCTCCGCCAACTCGAAGCGGATGTCCTCGTACTCGCCCGCGCGCTGCCATTCCGCCGCCGGGCGGATCTCGCGGCGGGCCTGCTCCTCGGCCCAGGCGGCGGTGTCGCTGGCGGCCATGAGCGACCTACGATACGTCCCTCTGGACGACTGGATCGCCTCCGCAGCCGCGCGCCGGCCCGACCATCCGGCCCTGATCGCCGGCGGTCGCACCCTGACCTACGCAGAGCTCGACCGGGAGGTCACCGACCGGGCGCGAAGCCTGAGCGGCTCGGCGTTGCTGCCAGAGCCGGGTGCCGAGCTCGTGATCGCACTGCACGCCTGCCTGCGTGCGGGGGTGACCGCGGTGGCGCTCGATCCGCGGATGCCTGCCCCGCCCACCGAGCTGCCCGAGGGCGCCGACACGGTGCTCTTGACCTCCGGCACCACGGCCGAGCCGCGGCCCGTCGCTCTGAGCGCGAGACACCACGAGGCCAGCGCCCGCGCGCTCGGCGAGCGACTCGGTCTCGGTCCCGGCGACCGCTGGCTGTGCGCGCTGCCCACATGGCACGTGGGCGGGATGGCCATCGTCGTCCGCGCCGCCGTGTTCGCGGCCACCGTGGTGGTCCACGAGCGCTTCGAGGCCGCGCGTGTCCGAGGCGAGCTGGCCTCGGGGGGGATCACCCACGTCTCCTTGGTCTCCACCATGCTCCGTCGCCTCGAGCCACTTCAGGCGCCGGCGCTCGAGGCGCTGCTGCTGGGCGGCGGGCCGATCCCGGCGCAGCAGCTCGAGGGCGATCTGCCGGTCGTCCCCACCTACGGCATGACCGAGACCGCCTCGGCGGTCGCCACCGGCACCCCGGGAGAGCCGCTGGCCGGCGTGGAGCTGAGGATCGCCGCGGACGGGGAGATCCTCGTCCGCGGCCCGATGGTCGCCGCCGAAGGCTGGCTGAACACCGGCGACCGAGGCAGCATCGACGAAGAGGGCCGCCTGACCGTCGACGGGCGGCTCGGGGACACGATCATCACCGGAGGGGAGAAGGTTGCGCCGGCACGGGTGGAAGCGGCGCTCGAGACCCACCCTGCGGTGGCCGAGGCGGGCGTGGTCGGGCTGCCCGATCCCGAGTGGGGGGAAGTGGTGACCGCGTTCGTGGTGGGTGAGGCCGCCGAGGCCGACCTCCTGGCTCACGTCCGCGAGAGCCTCGCTCCGCACGAGGTTCCAAAGGTCGTGCGCTTCGTCGGAGTCCTCCCCCGCAACCAGGCGGGCAAGCTCCTGCGGTCAGACCTCCGCCGTCTAGAGTCCCCGCCGCGATGATCTACGACGACGACGCCGACCTCGGGCTGCTCGAGGGGGAGACGGTGGCCATCCTCGGCTACGGCTCGCAGGGTCACGCTCACGCGCTGAATCTCAAGGACTCGGGAGTCGACGTGGTGGTCGGCCTGCGCGACGGCTCGGACTCGGCCGACAAGGCCCGCGGGGACGGCCTGCGCGTGGAGTCGGTGGCCGACGCCGCCAGCGAAGGCGACGCGGTGATGGTGCTGTTGCCCGACGAGAAGCAGAAGGCGATCTGGGAGGCCGAGATCGTCGACGGCATCGCGCCCGGCAACCTCCTGCTCTTCGCCCACGGCTTCTCGATCCACTTCGACCAGATCGACCCCGGACCCGAGGTGGACGTGGGCATGGTCGCCCCCAAGGGTCCGGGACACCTGGTCCGCCGCCAATACGTGGCCGCCGAGGGCGTGCCGGGCCTCATGGCGGTCCACCACGACGCCACCGGCAACGCTCGCCACCTCGTTCTGGCCTACGCCAAGGGCATCGGCTGCACACGCGCCGGGGTGATCGAGACCTCCTTCAAGGACGAGACCGAGACGGATCTCTTCGGCGAGCAGGCCGTGCTCTGCGGCGGCGTGACCGAGCTGGTGCGGGCCGGCTACGAGACGCTCACCGACGCAGGCTACGACCCGCGCCTGGCGTACTTCGAGTGCCTTCACGAGCTGAAGCTGATCGTGGACCTCATGTACGAGAAGGGCATCACCGGCATGCGCTACTCGATATCGAACACGGCCGAGTACGGCGACCTCACGCGCGGCACGCGCGTGATCACCGAGGAGACCCGCGAGGCGATGAGGAAGATCCTCGGCGAGATCCAGTCGGGCGACTTCGCCCGCGAGTGGATCGCCGAGAATGAGGCGGGCCAGGAGAACTTCCAGCGCATGCGCGAGGAAGGCAAGAACCACCAGGTCGAGCGCGAAGGCCGAGAGCTGCGCTCGAAGATGGACTGGATCGACCAGGAGTTCTGATGGAGGACGGCCCGCGTGACAGCGACTTCCTACCGCCCGAGGCGCCGGGGCCCGAGCCCGACCTCGGCCAGCCGGGCCAGTCGCACCAACCCCATCAGGACACCACCCAGCAGCTGCCCCAGCCACAGCCGACCCAGCCCTATGGGCAACCGCCCCCGCCCCAGGGTTGGCCACCGCCGCAGCAGGGCGCCGGCCAGCAGCAGGCCTGGGGCCAGCAGCAGCACGGCGCCGGCGAGCAGCAGGCCGGGGGTCAGCCGCAGGGCTGGGGTCAGCCGCCCGGCTACGGCTACGGGCAGTCCCACGGCCCCCCGCCCGGCTGGCAGGGCCAACCGCCCGGGGGCTGGCAGCAGCCGGGCTGGCAGGGCCACCAGCAGCAGGCCTGGCCCGGCCAGCAGCCCTGGCAGCCCCACGCCGCCTGGGCCACCGGACCGAAGGAGCCCGACAACACGCCGGCGGTCGCCGGCTTCTCGCTCTCGCTGATCGGCGGCGGGCTGCTGTTCTTCTTCGCCGGCCTGAGCACCATCGTCTCCCTCGGGCTCGCGATAGCCGGGATCATCTACTCGCGCAAGGGCCGGGCGATGGTCGACGAGGGCAAGACGAGCAAGCAGCGCGGCCTCGCCCAGGCCGGCTTCATCATCGGGATCGTCTCGACCGTCTTGTCGGTCCTCGCGACGGTCTTCTGGATCCTGTTCTTCGTCCTGTTGGCCACCAATGACGACTTCCGTCGCGATCTCGAGAACAGCAACGGAAGCACGATCTCGATGGACCTCTCGATCGGTCTCCTGAGGGGTCTGTTCTCCCTGCTGAGCTGACCCAAAGCGCTTCCGGGGCCTTCGGTGAGCCCGCCGAGCGAGGGTGCTCGGCGGGCGAACGCCCGGCCTGCGCTCCCTCGCTAAGGTCGACGGGCTGATGGCGAATCCCTACCTCAAGCAGTACCTCATGACCGCGGGCCCCACGCCGCTGCCGCCTGCGGTCTCGCAGGTGATGGCAGAGCCCATCCTCTACCACCGCTCGCCCGCCTTCATCGAGGTCTACGCTCGCGCCCTTGGGCGCCTGAAGCTGGTGTTCCAGACGCAGAACGAGGTGCTGGGCTTCGCCTCCTCGGGCTCGGGCGCCATGGAGTCCGCCGTGGCCAACCTCACGCGGCCGGGAGAGCCGGCGCTGGTGGCCTCGTGCGGCAAGTTCGGCGAGCGCTGGGCGGAGCTCTGCCAGGCATACGGCGCCGAGCTGCTGCATCACGAGGCCGGCTGGGGCGAGAAGGTGGATCCCGCCGACCTCGACCGGCTGCTCGGCGAGAACCCGGGCGTCGAGGTGGTCTTCACCACCCTCGCGGAGACCTCGACCGGCGTGGTCAACGACGTTCGCGAGCTGACAGCGGCGGCCCACCGCCACGGGGCGCTGATCGCCGTGGATGCGATCTCGGGGTTGGCGGCTGTGCCCATCCCGCAAGACGAGTGGGGGGTCGACGTGGTGGTCTCGGGCTCGCAGAAGGCGCTGATGTCGCCGCCCGGGCTGGGCTTCGCGAGCCCCAACGAGGCTGCGCTGGGCCGCGCCGCCACGGCGCCGCGCCGCGGCTACTACTTCGACTGGCTGAAGACCGTCGCCGGCCAGCGCAAGGATCCCCCCGACTCTCCCTTCACGCCCGCCGTGAGCGCCTGGATGGCGCTCAACGTGGCGCTTGGGATGATCGAGGAGGAGGGCCTCGAGCAGGTCTTCGAGCGCCACCAGCTGCTGGGCCGAGCCGCGCGCGCCGCCGTGGCCGCGCTGGAGCTCGACCGGTTCGGGCCCCACGACGACGGCGCCAACGTGGTCACCGCCATCGCTCTGCCCGATACGGTCGACGGCTCCGACGTGCCAAAGACCATGCGCGACCGCTACGGCGTCACGATCGCCGGCGGCCAAGGGCAGCTGAAGGGCAAGATCGCCCGCATCGCCCACTGCGGCTACTTCGGGGCGTTCGACATCGTCACGACGATCAGCGCCCTCGAGATGACCTTGCGCGAGCTCGGCGCGGACGTCGAGCTCGGCGTCGGCGTGGGGGCCGCCCAGCGCGTCTTCCTGGACGCGGGCGTGCCCGTGGCCGCGCCTGCGTGACCAAGTCGCCGAGCGACCGGTGACGCGGCCTGGAGGCGGCTCGCAGCCGCCGAAGGTTCTCGTAGCGGAGAAGATCGGCGACTCCGGCGTCGACCTGCTGAAGGGCGCCGGCTTCGACGTCGAGGTCAAGACCGACTGGTCGGACGGCGAGCTCGCGCAGCGAATCGGCGAGTACGACGGCATCCTCATCCGCTCGGCCACCCGGCTGACCGCCGACCTGCTGGAGCGCGCCGACCGCCTGCGGGTCGTGGGCCGGGCCGGGGTGGGGGTGGACAACGTCGACGTGGAGGCCGCCACGCGGCGGGGCGTGGTGGTGGCCAACGCCCCGCAGTCGAACGTCATCACGGCCGCCGAGCACACCATGGCCCTGCTGCTGGCCCTGGCGCGCAACGTGCCTCAGGCCCACGCCTCGTTGAGCTCCGGCGCGTGGGAGCGCGCGAAGTTCAGCGGGGTGGAGCTCTACGAGAAGACGCTCGGCATCCTCGGCTTCGGGCGCATCGGTCAGCTCGTGGCCCAGCGAGCGCGCGGCTTCGGGATGAGGGTCGTGGCCTTTGACGCCTTCGTGGCAGAGGATCTCTTCGCCGAGCTTGGCGTCCAGCGCGCCGCGTCGAGTGACGAGCTCTACGCGACCTCCGACTTCGTGACGATCCACCTGCCCAAGACGCCCGACACCGAGAACTACCTCGACGCCGAAGCGTTCGCCAAGATGCGCGAAGGCGTGCGGGTGCTCAACGTGGCCCGCGGGCCTCTACTGGTCGAGGAGGACCTGAGGGCCGCGCTGGACTCCGGCAAGGTCGCGGGCGCCGCGCTCGACGTCTTCCGCCAGGAGCCCATCACCGAACACCCGCTGTTCGGCTACCCCAACGTGATCGTCACGCCGCATCTCGGCGCTTCCACCGCCGAGGCCACCGACCGCGCGGGCTTCCAGGCCGCCGAGCAGGTGGCCGCCGCCCTCAGCGGAGGGGTCGTTACCAGCGCGGTGAACGTTGCGGCGGTGGCGCCGGAGGATCTGGAGGCGCTGGGCCCCTTCCTGCCGCTCGTCCAGCAGCTGGGCCGCATCGCCGTGGCCCTCTCGGACGGCCTGAACTCGCTCGAGGTCGAATACCTGGGTCGCGTGGCCGAGCGCGACACCCGTCTGCTCACCGTGCAGGTGCTGAAGGGGGTGCTGGCCGGTCACGTAGAGGAGGACGTCAACGACGTCAACGCGCCCTCGCTGGCCGAGGAGCGCGGCATCGTCGTCACCGAGACCAACCGGCCCGCCGCGCGCGACTTCACCGATCTCGTGCGGGTGACCGTGGTCGGCAACTCCGAGCAGCGGGTGGTGGGCACCGTCCTCGGCCGGGTGAACCGCCCGCACCTGCTGGAGGCGTGGGGTTCACGCTTCAACGTTCAGCTCGAGGACCACCTGGCGCTTTTTAGCTACCGCGACCAGCCCGGCATGCTCGGCCGGGTGGGCACCGAGCTGGGCGCCGCCGGCGTGAACGTCGTCTCGGCCGCTGTGGGCCGCCGCCCCGAAGAGAACGGGGAAGCGGCGATGGTGGTGACCGCCGACGCCCCGGTGCCACAGGACGTGGTCGAGCGCCTTGCCGCGTCGGATGGCTTCCTGGAGGGCCGCGCGGTCTCGCTCTGA
>Ga0208612_1000880_pt1 | contig 12559 bp, 9 predicted proteins | sample AntDryMetagUQ889_FD_188089 | JGI IMG/M metagenome (GOLD analysis project Ga0208612, IMG submission 188089) | Polar desert microbial communities from Antarctic Dry Valleys - UQ889 (SPAdes) | ecosystem: Environmental > Terrestrial > Soil > Desert | place: Antarctic Dry Valleys | collected 2008-12-31 | reverse complement strand
GGCGCTTCTTCCCGGCGCTTCCGGGCTGGGGCGGCATGGCCGTGCTCGACCGCACGTGGTATGGCCGGGTCCTGGTGGAGCGCGTGGAGGGCTTTGCCACCGAGCAGCAGTGGCGCCGGGCCTACGGCGAGATCTCGAGCTTCGAGGAGTCTCTCGCCGCGGAGGGAATGATCCTCGTCAAGTTCTGGCTGCACGTCTCCGACAAGGAGCAGCTCGAGCGCTTCGAGGCGCGCGAAAAGGACCCGTTGAAGGCGTGGAAGATCACCGACGAGGACTGGCGCAACCGCGAGAAGCGCCCGGCGTACGAGGAGGCGGTCGAGGACATGCTCGACAAGACCGACCAGCCCTGGGCGCCGTGGACCCTCGTCGAGGGCGAGTCCAAGCGCTACGCGCGAGTGAAGGTGGTCTCCGAGACGGTCTCCCAGATCGAGGCCGGGTTGCGCGCGAGGGGCTTCGAGCCGCCGACGTGCATTTCCGACGGAAATGGCCGGCTCCCGCAGGCCGGCGGGCGCAGAAGCGTCGAAGCGTCGGCGATGGGGCCCGAGTCCTGAGGCCCCGCGGTCGCCGGCTGGTGCGTGCGCTGAGGGCGATTCCGGTGCTCGCTGCCCTCGCGGCAGCGGCGGGGTGCTCACGTAGCGAGCCTGCCATCCCGCTCGCGTGCCTCCAGGGCCAGGGGGCGGTGACCGGCGCGCTGCGCAGCGCGCCGGGCGCGGTCTCCTTCGCGGACGGCACGCGCCTTTCCGCGTGCATCGAACGCGCTGACAGCGGCGCAGAGCTCCAGGAAATCGGAACCTCCTACGTCGGCGTGGCCTCGACGCTCGCCGAGGCCGTCCCGCGCTCCGACGTCGCCGCCTTGCAGCTCGGCTATCTCGTCGGGGCGACGCGGCGCGGCGCCGCCAACACCAACGGAACGGGCATCGAGCTCCTCCGCCGGGTGGAGCTGGCGATCGGGATCGACGGACCGCCTCCGGCTCGCCGGGCGGCCTACGCGCGCGGGCTGGCCGCCGGCCACCGCGCCGGCTAGCGCACCGAGCCGCCGGCACCCGAGGGCCCGTGCGGGTACCGTGTGCAGGACGGCTAAGCGGAGGGAAGGACGAGGCTCATGGAGGTCGAGGCCAAGCAGGAGCTCTGGGGCGGCGAGACGCGCAAGGCGGTCGAGAACTTCCCCGTCTCCGGCAAGCCCGTCGACGCGGAGGTCGTGCGCTGGCTGGGCCGCATCAAGGCGGCCGCCGCACGCGTGAACGCCGACCTCGGCAAGCTCGATCCCCAGCTCGCGGAGCGCATCGCCCAGGCCGGCGACCGCGTCGCCGAGGGTGAGTACGACGACCAGTTTCCGGTCGATGCCTTCCAAACCGGCTCAGGGACTTCCTCGAACATGAACGCCAACGAGGTCATCGCCACCCTCGCGGGCGAGGGAGTGCATGCCAACGACCACGTGAACCTCGGGCAGTCCTCCAACGACGTCTTCCCCTCCGCCGTCCACCTCGCCGCGCTCGAGGAGGCGACCAACGCGCTCCTGCCCGCGCTCGAGCAGCTCGAGGGCTCCTTCGCCGCCAAGGCGAAGGAATTCAAGGACGTCGTCAAGGCCGGGCGGACCCACCTCATGGACGCGGTGCCCGTCACCCTCGGCCAAGAGCTCGCGGGCTACGCGGCGCAGATCCGCCTCGGTGCCCAGCGGGTCCGCGCCGCCCTGCCCCACGTCGCGCAGATCCCGCTCGGGGGTACCGCGACCGGTACCGGACTGAACACCCACCCCGAGTTCGCCCGTCGGGTGCGCGCGCTGCTCGAGGAGAGCTCGGGCCTGGATATTCGGCCCCCCGAGGACCCCTTCGAAGCCCAGGGAAACCGCGACGCCCTCGTCGAGCTCAGCGGCGCGCTCAAGGTCATCGCGGTCTCGACGACCAAGATCGCCAACGACCTCGCGATGATGGGCTCGGGGCCGCGCGCGGGAATCGGCGAGCTCCTCCTTCCCGAGCTCCAGAAGGGCTCCTCGATCATGCCGGGCAAGGTCAACCCGGTGATCCCCGAGGTCGTCATCCAGGTCGCCGCACAGGTGGTCGGCAACGACACCGCGATCACCGTCGCCGGAATGCAGGGCAACTTCGAGCTCAACGTGCGCGTCCCACTCATGGCGCGCAACGTCATCGAGTCCATCGGGCTCCTGGCCGCGACGTGCCGGCTCCTGGCCGAGAAGTGCGTGGACGGCATGGAGGCAAACCTCGAGGTATGCGAGCGCTCGGCCGAGTCGACCCTCGCCGTAGCCACCGCCCTCAACCCCTACATCGGCTATGACCGAGCGGCGGAGATCGTCAAGGACGCCGCCGGCTCGGGTCGAACCCTGCGCGAGGTCGCACGCGAGCACGGCGTCGAGGAGTCGGTCCTCGACGAGGCGCTCGACCTGCGCAAGATTGCGGCGGGCAACCAGGCGGACTGACCGTTCGCCATCGGGCGTCACGATCGCGAGCGCTACTCAGTCGCACTTTCCCGCCGAGTCAGACCGCGCCGTGCACTCGTTATCGATCACCACGACGGTGCTCTGCTTGACGGGGGTCCCGGGGCTCGGACGTTGCCTGAGCACGCGAGGGTCCGGGATCACTGTGGAACCGCCGTGGCACGGGACTCTGGGGCGCGATTGGACACGGTCATCGCCCTTCAAGCGCCAGCGCAAGCCCCGCCGCTCGAGCCTGCACTCAGCCCCGGACTCCGCCAGCCCCACGATGCGCGGCACCGTCGTGATCCGCTGGAGTCGGATGCTCGACGAGACACGGCCCTGCGCGTAGGAAACGTCCAGGTCGAGGTCTCGAGCCCGGCTGACGCTCTCCCCCTGGCCAAGCTCGATGACCCAGCTCCGGCCGCTTTGGTCACGTCGCATCGCGGCGCCGCGATCGAGGAGACGGTCACCGCGGAAGAGCGCGTACCTGACCGAGTCGGCCTTCAAGCGGGTGTCTACGATCACTGTGCCGCCCGGTCGAAAGTCGAGGATCCGGCGGGAATGCCGCCCGCTGCCGGCTGTGCAGTAAGGCTGAGAGCCTGGTCTGCCCGTCGGTGAGCAAGTGGCGGACGCCCTCGCCGAGCCGGCTCGGTCCGGGCGTGGGCTCCTCGAACTCGCTGTTGAAGTCGTGCAGGAGTCGGCCGGCCGCCTCGGCGTCAGGGAGCTCCGCGCGACGAACGACGAGGTCAGGCGATGCGCTCATCTACGACCCCGTCGAGAACCGGCTCGTGCGCTCACATGGGCCACGACGGTCAGACGCATCGTGCCTCAAAGAGTGCCGCATCGGGCGAGGAGCGGCCGCCGCTTCTCATCGCGGCTAACGAGGGTCGGTACGGTATGCCATCGAGCGGTGCCGGATCGCGATGACGCGGACGGTCCGGTCGCTGTCGGTGACTTGGTAGATGATTCGGTAGGCGCCGACGCGCAGCGAGCGTAGTCCCTGGAGTCGGCCGCGAAGGGCGTGCGCAGCGTCAGGATCGCGCTCGAGCAGTCCGAGGGCGTCGATCAGCGGCCAGTCCAAGTCAAGTACCTCGCGTCGAACGCGCCGAGCGAGGATGAGTCGTGCCAAGGATCAGCGGTTCGGTCGGCGCGCGGCCGACTCGCGGCGAAGATCCTCGAGCGTCACGGTCTCGTCTCGCGAGATCTCGGCGATGCCGGCTTCCAGGGCGGCCACGGCTTCGGGGTCGGAGAGGATCTCGGCGGTCTCCTCGAGGGCCTCGTACTCTTCGATCGGGACGAGCACGGCGGCCGGCTTGCCATTACGGGTCACGAGCACGTGGTCGCGGCGATCGGCGACGTCGCTGAGCAACTGGCTGAGGTTGCTCCGGAGCTCGCGCACCGCGACTGTTTTCGACATAGCGAAAGTGTACGCGGTTGCGTACATCGACGGGCCAAGCAGGAGGACCTCGGGAACCGGCGCTTACGCAGGAAGCGCCGATCCCGACTTCTCCGCCGCGCAAAGGGCAGCGAGGCTCAACGGTGGCCGCGCTTGTGCTCCCGCCCGACGGATGCAGGCGTCTGCACCGCCGCCGAGCTCACCCTCGGTTCGAACGAGGCGCAGTAGTGTCGACCATCGATCGGTTGCCTTTCGCAAGGACCGAGCGGAGCGAGCGTCCGGACGCAACCAGCCGATCGCTGCTCGTGAGTTTCGAGAGCCGCGACTCGTCAAGGGTCCTTCGCCGAGGACCACGACCGATTTTGAGCAGGCCGCCCCGCGAGCGGGGTAGGCTCGCATGTGATGACTGCCGAGCTCAGCGCCGCCGATCGCTCGTCGCTCTCCGCCGAGCAGGGACCGATCAACATGGCGGTCAGCGGGGTGCTGGTCTTCGAGGGCGGGCCCGGGATGGCCCAGGACGCGATCCTGCGCCGGGTGGCGGATCGCCTGCACCTCATCCCCCAGTACCGGCGTCGACTGGAGTCGCCCGCCGGCGGCGTCCTGAACCCGGTCTGGGTCGACGACACCGCCTTCGATCTCGGATGGCACGTACGTCGCGCCATCCTGCCCGCGGCCGCGGCCGGTGGGTCCGGCGAGCGCTTGCCCGCCTTCGTCGGGCAGGAGATGTCGCGCCGCCTGGACCGCTCGCGGCCGCTGTGGGAGCTCACGGTCGTCGAAGGCCTGCCGGACGGCCGGGTCGCTCTGCTGGCCAAGATGCACCATGCGCTGGTCGACGGGGTCGCCGCCGTGGGCATCGCCACCGTCCTGCTGGATCCGTCTCCCGAGCCGTCGGACATCCCTGCGCCCGAGGAGCCGTGGGCCCCGGTGCCCTATGACCGCCGCCGCCATCTCGCGCGTCTGTCCCTGACACCCGTCGTGCGCGCGCAGAAGCTGCTGCGCGACGGCGCGCAGCACGCGTTCTCGCCGGACCCGCAACGCAGCGCCACAGACCTGCTGCGAGCGACCGAACTGCTCACCGAGCTCGCCCGGACCCGCCCGGCGGCTCCGATGACGCCGCTGAACCACACGATCGGACCCAATCGCCGCTACGCGCTGCATCGAGCGGACCTCGCGGCACTGAAGGCTGCCGGCAAGGCCGCCGGCGGCACCGTCAACGACGCGATCCTCGCGGTGGTGACCGGCATGCTGCTCCGCCACCTCGCGGCGGCCGGCGTGGTCCTGGAGCGCGCCCCCGTCGCTCTGGTGCCCGTGTCGGTCCGCGGGGAGGGAGAGGAGGGCGCCAACCGCATCTCGCCCGTCCTGGTCGATCTGCCGATCGACGAGGCCGACCCTGCGGCCCGGATCCGGCGCATCAACGCGACCATGGCCGAGATCAAGGACTCGGCCGCCGTACGTGCGGGCGCGTTGGCCGTCGAGGCCAGCGGGTGGGCCCCGCCGCTGGTGTCGGGCACGCTGGCGCGGGCGATGAGCGGCGTGCGCACGTTCAACCTCGTGGTCTCCAACGTGCCGGGCCCGAGCCAGCCCTTCTACCTCAACGGGGAGCGGCTACTGGAAGCCTACCCGTGCGTGCCGCTGAACCCGGCCTCGCAGGGGCTGAGCGTGGGGGTGCTCAGCTACGACGGCGGGGTCTGCTTCGGCCTGCTCGCCGACCGCGAGCTCGACCCGCCCGTCGATGCGGCCGTCGCCCACCTGCGCGACGCCCTCGACGAGCTACTCGGATCCTGAACGCCCCCCTGGCCACTCGCGGTACTCGCGGTCGTCGCGCCGCTTGCGATCACCCCGCTGCCGCCGGGCGGCGGCTGACCCGTTTAGCCAAGGTCCCCGAGAGGGTCCGGCGTCAACGAGAAGAAACACGCTGTGGCTCCCTTCACGCATCGCCGTGACGTGCCTCTCATCGGCCCGAAAGAGTAGTCCCATCGTCGTGGTCGTTGGCAATCGCCGTGCTCCCACTCGAGCCTTGGAAAGCGAACGCTTTGGTCGCCACTGGATAAGTAAACTATATCGCTAGATCCTTTAGTAAGCGTTCGGCCTATTAAGGCTTCCGTTTCCTGTGATGCCAATGTCCCCTGACACCCGCGCTCCTCGAAAGCCCCCGGTCGAAAGCGAACGCAGCGGGCGATTCTTGCTTGCGCAGGGCGGGCCGGAGGGCTACTGGGCATTCCACCCCAAGGCACTTCCTCCGGACCCCCCGCTCCGGATCTCGCCCAGGATCCAAGGGTTGATCGACTTGGCGAACCAAGCGCTGGGACGACTTGACGGCGTCACGCTACTTCTCCCCGATCCGGACCAGTTCCTCTACACGTACATCCGCAAGGAAGCGGTCCTCTCATCGCAGATCGAGGGAACGCAGTCTTCGCTCTCGGACCTGCTGCTCTTCGAGAACGAGGCCGCGCCAGGGGTTCCGGTCGCCGACACCCAAGAGACCGCGAACTACATCACTGCCATGACCCATGGCGTCCAGAGCATCGTCTCGGGACGACTGCCGCTATCGAGTCGGCTTCTGAGAGAGGTTCACGAGCGTCTTCTCCAGACCGGTCGGGGGTCCGACAAGGCGCCCGGCGAGTTCAGGCGCGATCAGAATTGGCTCGGTGGCCGGCGACCAGCGAATGCCCGCTTCGTCCCGCCGCCGTGGACAGAGGTCGCATCCGCCATGAGCGACCTCGAGAAGTTTCTGCACAATGAGCCTGAGCCCACGCCGATCCTCATAAAGGCGGCTCTGGCCCATGCTCAGTTCGAGACGATCCATCCCTTTCTTGACGGAAACGGACGTGTAGGACGACTCCTGATCACGCTCCTCCTGGTCTCCGAGGGAGTTGTCTCGCAGCCTCTGCTCTATCTCAGCCTGTATCTGAAGCAGAACCGGGACGACTACTACGCCCTCCTACAGGCCGTACGGACGAACGGTGCTTGGGAAGAGTGGTTGGAGTTCTTCTTGGAAGGCGTGATCGAAGTCGCAGAAGCTACGACCGAGACCACGAGGCGCATCGTTGAGATGGTCGAGCGCGACAGGCAACGCATTCACGAACTCGGACGAGCCGCTGCGACCGCACTTCGAGTTCACGACTTCGCCGTCCGCTACGTCGTACTGCGCCCGGCTCCCGTCGCGGCACGGCTCGAGCTCAGCGAGCCGCCCGTCTATGCCGCGATCAATCGCCTGGAAGAACTCGGAATCTTGCGCGAGGTTACCGGTCGCCGACGGGGCAAGGTCTACGCGTACGACAAATACCTCTCGCTCCTGAACGAGGGGACCACGGAGCCGGTGGCGAGATGAGCGGAGGCGATGGAGCTACAGGCTCATCGCGATGTACTTGGCCTCGAGGTACTCCTCGATTCCCTCGTGGCCGCCCTCGCGGCCGAAGCCCGACTGCTTGACGCCTCCGAAGGGCGCCGCGGCGTTGGAGACCATCCCCTGGTTGAGGCCGACCATGCCGGTCTCGAGGCCCTCGCAGACGCGGAAGGCCCGCCGGAGGTCGCTGGTGTAGACGTAAGCGACGAGGCCGAACTGGGTGTCGTTGGCCCGCGCGACGGCCTCGTCCTCGTCGTCGAAGGCCGCGATCGGGGCCACCGGGCCGAAGATCTCCTCCTTGAGCAGGCGGGCGTCCTCGGGGACGTCGCCCAGGACGGTCGGGTCATAGAAATAGCCCGCGCCGTCGCGGGCGTGGCCGCCGACCACCGCCGTGGCCCCCTTGCCGACCGCGTCCTCAACGAGCTCTGAGACCTTGGAGCGCTGATCGTCGTCGATGAGCGGCCCGACCTCGACGCCCTCCTCGGTCCCGCGGCCGACCTTCATCGCGCCCATCTTCGCCGCGAGCTTCTCGGTGAACTCCTCGGCCACGCTCCCCGCGACATGGAAGCGGTTTGCGCTGGTGCATGCCTCGCCGATGTTGCGCATCTTGGCCAGCAGCGCGCCCTCGACGGCAGCGTCGAGGTCGGCGTCGTCGAAGACGACGAACGGCGCGTTGCCGCCGAGCTCCATGGAGAGCCGGAGCAGCTGCTCGGAGGCCTGCTCCATGAGCGACCGCCCCACCTCGGTCGAGCCGGTGAAGGAGAGCTTGCGGGTGCGTGGATCCTTGATGAGCGGCTCCATGACCGAGCCGCTCGACGAGCTGGTGATCACGTTGAGCACGCCGCCGGGCAGCCCCGCCCCCTCGAGGATCCGGGCCAGCGCCAGCGTCGAGAGCGGCGTCTGCTTGGCGGGCTTGACGACCATCGTGCACCCCGCGGCGATCGCCGGGCCGATCTTGCGCGTGCCCATCGCCATCGGGAAGTTCCAGGGCGTGATGAGCAGGCACGGCCCGACGGGCTGCTTGGTGGTCAGCACCCGTCCGGCACCGGTCTGGTTGACCACGTAGCGGCCCTCGATGCGAACCGCCTCCTCGGAGAACCAGCGGAAGAACTCGGCGGCGTAGGCGATCTCGGCCTTGGACTCGGCGACCGGCTTGCCCATCTCGAGGGTCATGAGCAGAGCGAGCTCGTCGGTGCGCTCCACGATCGCCTCGAAGGCGCGGCGCAGGATCTCCCCCCGCTCGCGCGGCGGGTGTGAGCCCCACTCGGGCTGCGCGTGCACCGCCGCGTCCAGCGCGGCGATCGCGTCCTGCGGCTTGGCGTCGGCGACCTGCGCGAGCGTCTCCCCCGTCGAGGGATCCTCCACCGGCAGCGTCCCGCCCTCTCCGCCATCGCCGCCGTCGCGCCACTCGCCGCCGATGTAGAGCTGCTTGGGGACCCCGTCGAGGGCCCGGCGCTCCTCGGATTCGCTCACCGCGGTCATGTCGCCACCGTCTCCGTTCCCAGCTCCTCGGATATGGCCACGTCGGTCGAGTAGTCGATCGGGAGGACGATCACCGAGGGCAGCTCGAGGGTGAGTGCGCGGCGAAGATGGTCGCGAAAGTCCTCGACCGACTCGCAGCGCCAGGCGGGCAGGCCGAAGCTCTCGGCGAGCCTCACGAAGTCGGGATTGGTGAAGTCGGTGCCGAAGTGGCTGCCGAACTTCTTGTCCTGCTTCCAGACGATCGAGCCGTACTGGTGGTCCTCCCAGATCACGTTGACCACGGGCGTGCGCAGCCGCTTGGCCGTCTCGAGCTCCTGCACGTTCATCAGGAAGCCGCCGTCGCCGTTGATGGTGACCACGTGGCGGTCGGGGTGCAAGAGCTTGGCCGCGATCGCGCTGGGCACGGCAAAGCCCATTCCGGCCAGGCCGTTGGCGATGAGCACGGTGTTGGGCTCGTGGGCCGGGAACATCCGGGCGATCCACAGCTTGTGGAGGCCGACGTCGGAGATCAGGATGTCCTCGCGGCCGAGCGCCTGACGGATCTCCCACAGCGCTCGCGGCGGCTGGACGGGAAAGCCGTCGTCGGTCTTGGCCTGCTCGAAGCGGCCGAGTACGAGATCGCGCAGGCGGTGCGAGCCGCCGCCGTGCGGCGCGTCGCGCAGTGCCTCGGTCAGCCGTGAGAGCACGTTGTAGGGGTCACCGACCAGCTCGACCTCGGGCTGGAAGAACGCGTCGATCTCCGGAGAGGCGGTGTCGATGACGATGATCTTCTTGTCGCCCATTGGGTTCCAGTGGTGGGGCGAGTGCTCGACGAGGTCGTAGCCGATGGCGAGCACGACGTCGGCCTCCTCGAAGCCGGCGAGCGCGTAGTCGCGCGACTGCACGCCGACGGTGCCCAGCGCGTGCGGGTCTTCGTAGTCGAGCAGGCCCTTGGCCATGAAGGTCTCGGCTACCGGGATGCCGGTCGCGCGGGCCAGCTCCCGCAGGGCGGGCGCGGCGCCCGTGCGCACGACCCCGTTGCCGGCGAGCACGATCGGGTTGAGCGCCGAGCGGATGATGTCGGCGGCGCGCAGGAGCTCGCGCGCGCTTGGCTCCGGGTTGACGTTGCGCCGGCGCGGAAGCGGCTGGACGTGGTCGGGCAGGCCGCGGGCCATGACGTCCTCGGGGAGCTCGATGTGCGTCGCGCCGGGCTTCTCTGACTCGGCGACCTTGAAGGCCTTGCGCACCACCTCGGGGATGATCTCGGGCGCCGACACACGCGCGTTCCACTTGGTGATCGGGCGCATGAGCGCAATGACGTCGATGTACTGATGGGATTCCTTGTGCATGCGCTCGAGGTCGCCCTGGCCCGTCAGCGCGACCAGCGGCGCGCGGTCCAAGAATGCGTCGGCGACCCCGGTGACGAGGTTGGTGGCGCCCGGACCCAGCGTTGCCAGACAGACCCCGGCGCGTCCCGTGAGCCGGCCGTACATGTCGGCCATGTAGGCGCCGCCCTGCTCGTGGCGCACCGGGACGAACTTGACCGAGGAGCTCGCAAGCGACTCGTTGAGGTCGAGGGTCTCCTCGCCGGGGATCCCGAACACGTACTTGACGCCCTCGACCTCCAGGCACTCCACGAAGACGTCGGACGCCCGGCGCTCGCTCATCGTGCACTCGACGCTAGCATCACCTCTCAGCCCTACGCCGGGGCGCTGACCCCCTCGCGCCCCATTCCCGCGGCCGCGTAGGCGTCGGCCTCGTCGAGGGTCTCCTCCTCGAGCAGCTTCGCGGTGAGCGCCTCGAGGCGGTCGCGGTTGTCGGTGAGCAGGCTCCGGACCTCGTCGTAGGCCTCCTCGACGATCCGGCGGACCTCCTCGTCGACCAGTCGCTGGGTGTGCTCCGAGGTGCTGTCCGCTCCGGGAAGGAGCGGACCCTCGCCGTTTGAGGCGGCCACGGTGACCGGGCCGATGGTCTGGCTCATCCCCCAGCGTCCGACCATGTGGCGTGCGACCTGAGTGAGCTGCTGGAGGTCTGACTCGGCGCCGGTCGTGATCTCGCCGTAGACGATCTCCTCGGCAACCCGTCCTCCGAGGGCGACCTTGATCTTCCCGCGCAGGTCGCCCTCGGAGTAGTTGAAGCGGTCGGTCTCCGGGGTGGCGAGGGTGACTCCGAGCGCCATCCCGCGCGGGATGATCGAGACCTTGCGGACCGGGTCGGCGCCCAGGGTGAGCATGCCCACCACGGCGTGGCCGGCCTCGTGGTAGGCGGTCCGCTCGCGATCGGCGTCGGTCATGACGACCTTGCGCTCGGCCCCGAGGACGATCTTCTCCAGCGCATCCGAGAAATCCTCGGGTGCGACGCTCTCGTGTCCGCGGCGGGCGGCGGTGAGCGCGGCCTCGTTACAAAGGTTCGCGAGGTCGGCGCCGACCATCCCCGGCGTCGTGGCGGCCACCTGGTCGAGGTCGACCTCGTCGGACAGGGGCAGCGAGCGTGTGTGAACGTCGAGGATCTTGCGCCGCCCGACCTTGTCGGGCGGCTGCACGGCGACGCGTCGGTCGAAGCGCCCGGGGCGCAGCAGCGCGGGATCCAGTACCTCGGGGCGGTTGGTCGCCGCCACGACGATGACCTCGGTGTTGGCGTCGAAGCCGTCCATCTCGGTGAGGATCTGGTTGAGCGTCTGCTCGCGCTCGTCGTTGCCGCCAAAGCCGGCCATGCCCGCGCTGCGGCGCCGGCCGATCGCGTCGAGCTCGTCGATGAAGATGATCGCCGGCGAGGACTCCTTGGCCTGCTTGAAGAGGTCGCGCACGCGCGAGGCGCCGACGCCGACGATCATCTCGACGAACTCGCTGGCCGAGATGGAGAAGAACGGGACGCCGGCCTCCCCGGCGACCGCCCGGGCGAGCAGCGTCTTGCCGGTTCCGGGCTGGCCGGAGAGCAGGACCCCGCGCGGGATGCGCCCGCCGAGGCGCTGGTACTTCTGAGGGTTCCGCAGGAAGTCGACGATCTCCACCAGCTCGTCCTCGGCCTCGTCGATCCCGGCGACGTCCTCGAAGTTGACGCGCTGGGTGCTGCCCTCGTCGGCCCGCCGGGCCTGCGAGCGACCGAGGCCGGCGATCCCGCCGCCCATCCCGCCCGCCGCGCGCCGCATGACGAAGAAGATCAGGACGATGAACAGGATCGTCGGGCCGAAGCCGATGAGGATGGTCTCGATCAGCCCTCGGCCGTCGTCGACCGGCTTGGCGTTGACCTCGACCTTCTTTGACTGGAGGAGGTTGGAGAGCGCGTCGGTGTTGGCGAAGGTGGGGACCTCGGTCGAGAAGTTCTCGGTCGTCTTGGCCTCCTTGTCGTCGGGTGGGTACTTCAGCTTCATCCTGAACTCGCCCTGCACCGCGGTGCCCTCCGAGGAGATCGACTTCACGTTGCCCGCCTGGACCTGCTGGAGGAAGGTCGGGTTGTAGGGAACGCGCACGCGCTCCTCGGGCTTGGTGAACAGCGAGCCCACCCAGTAGTTGAGCGCGAAGAGGGCGATGATCAGCGCGACGAAGCGCCACCCGAAGCGCGGGAGCATCGGCTGCTTGGGCGGCGGCGGAGCACCCCGGCCGTCGGGGCCGGGCTGGACGCGCCAGCCCGGCGACTTGTCGCGGTCGGGCGGCTTAGGCGGGGTGGCGCTGGGCGGAGGCGGCGCTGGGCGCTCGGGCGCGGGCGCCTTCGCGCGCGGAAGGGGATCGGGCATGCGGCCCTCCATGCTAGGCGGCGGGGTTAAGCGCGGGCTGAGCGGCACGGAGACGGACCGGCGAAGGCGCCGCCCACCCGTGGTGGGACGCTCTCCCGAGCCCGCGCGCGGGCTCGGGAGCTAACCTGCGGCCATGGCCGGCCCGCTGCTCGCCGTCGATGCCCCGTCGCTCCTCTTCCGCGCCTGGTTCGC
>Ga0208612_1000878_pt1 | contig 12585 bp, 12 predicted proteins | sample AntDryMetagUQ889_FD_188089 | JGI IMG/M metagenome (GOLD analysis project Ga0208612, IMG submission 188089) | Polar desert microbial communities from Antarctic Dry Valleys - UQ889 (SPAdes) | ecosystem: Environmental > Terrestrial > Soil > Desert | place: Antarctic Dry Valleys | collected 2008-12-31 | reverse complement strand
GGTGCCTGATGCGAGCTCCGGCAGCATCGGCGATAGCCGTTGCTTGGGGGACTCCCACACCGAGGACGCCACGAGTCGTGCAGGCAGCGCCCGGTCCCACTCCAACCAGAACCGCAACCGCTCCGGTCCTCATGAGATGGAGGGCGGTCGAATATGAGGCGCAGCCCCCGACGATCACCGGGAGGTCGTATGTGGCGATGAAGCGTTTGAGGTTGAGAGGTTCGTGGCGAGTAGAAACGTGCTCGGCCGAGACGACCGTCCCTTGGATCACCAAGATGTCCAGTTCTGCTTCCAGCGCGATCTTGTGCCACTGCTCGACCTTCTGAGGCGTGAGGGATGCAGACGCTGTGACGCCTGCCTCCTTGATCTCGCGGATCCGCTTGAAGATCAACTCTTCTTGCACCGGCCGCTCGTAAAGCTCCTGCATCCGGCGCGTGGCCTTGTCTTCAGGCAACTCAGCGATCTCGGCGAGTATGGAGTTCGGGTCCTCATAGCGGGTTTGAAGCCCTTCGAGGTTCAATACGGCTAACCCGCCGAGGCGGCCGATCTCGATGGCCGTTCGTACCGATACGACTCCGTCCATAGCCGAGGCCAAGAGCGGCAATTCGAAGCGGTGACCGTCTATCTCCCAGGAGATGTCGACGTCATCCGGGTCCCGCGTGCGCCGGGAGGGGACGATTGCGATGTCGTCGAACCCGTAGGCTCGGCGACCGGATTTACCTATCCCGATCTCAATCTCCACAGAGTTTCCTTCCGTCTCGTTTCTTTGAGTAACTGTATTCGGACGAGGTGGATTCCAACAGCAGCGGGTGCGAGACTTCTTCCCACTCTCCTAGCGGTCGCGGTCCTCCGCTACGAGCCGTCCACTCAGTTCGTCCTTTAGGAGCTGTATGTCGGCGTCCACCATCAAGCGCCCCAATTCCTCGAAAGTCGTTTGGGGTTTCCATCCCAGTTTGCTCTGAGCCTTCGACGGATCTCCAAGAAGGAAATCAACCTCGGAGGGCCTCAGATACTGGGGGTCGATCTCCACGTGCTTCTGCCAGTCGAGACCGGCGTGAGAGAACGCCAGCTCGCAGAACTCTCGGACAGTGTGCGTCTCACCGGTGGCGATGACGAAGTCGTCAGGCTCATCTTGTTGCAGCATCAGCCACATCGCTTCGACGTATTCCTTGGCGTAGCCCCAGTCCCGCTTGGCGTCGAGGTTTCCGAGATACACCTTGTCCTGGATGCCAGCCTTGATCCGGGCCACCGCGCGGGTCACTTTCCGAGTAACGAAGGTCTCGCCGCGCCGCTCGGATTCATGGTTGAACAGGATGCCGTTGCAGGCGTAGAGGCCGTGAGCCTCCCGATAGTTCACGGTCATCCAGTGCGCGAAGACCTTAGCCACGCCGTAAGGGCTGCGGGGGTAGAAGGGCGTGCTCTCATCCTGGGGCGGGGGTGCGGCGCCGAACATCTCCGAGGAGCCCGCCTGATAGAACCGGGTTTCGACCCCCGAAGCTCTGATCGCTTCGAGCATCCGCACGGTACCCATGCCGGTCGTGTCGGAGGTGTACTCGGGGATCTCGAAGGACACCTTCACGTGGCTCTGGGCGCCGAGGTGATAGATCTCGTCAGGCTCCAGGTTGCGGATCAGGTTGACGAGACTTCCGGAGTCCGAGAGATCCCCGTAATGCATGAAGAAGCGGACGCCGGTCTCGTGGGGGTCTCGATATATCGGCTCCAAACGTCCGGTGTTGAAGGATGAGGCGCGCCGGATGATGCCGTGGACCTCGTAGCCCTTCTGCAGCAGCAATTCAGCCAGATAGGAGCCGTCCTGGCCTGTCACCCCGGTGATCAGAGCTTTCTTCATCCGGAGAGGATAAGAGACTCCACCCGTAGAAGAACCTCGCCCGATATGTCCGCTTGTGAAAACTTTCACTTTTGCTTGCAGATGTTAATCATCGGGGAGAATGGGTAAACGGGGGTTAGGCCGAGCCCATCGCGGGGGTCGACCAACCACAAGGAGAATCATGGATCAGTTGAATTTCGGCAGCCGTAAACGCCTGAAAGCACGTAGGCGCGCCACTTTCCGGCGCGCCGCCGTCACCCTCTGGGTTCTGGGCCTCGCAGGGGCAGCCCTCGGCTTCACTACCCCAACCGCGGGCGTGGACGTCGTAGCCGATTTCCTGGACGGGAGGCAGTACTCGGGCCGAGGGGTAGCCACAACCGATAGTGCCGAGTCGGCCATGAAGTTCCGTCAAGGCGTGTTCGAATCTCGCCCCGTTCCCAAGCCCTCGCCGACGGCCACGCCCTCCGAGGCGGCTGTCCAAGCGGCCCCCGAGCCAGAGCCGGTTGAAGTTGCTCCAGCCGCCCCTTCGGGCAGCGTCGAGGAGATCATCTACGCAGCAGCAGCTGAATTCGGCCTCGACGGGGCTTACCTGGTTGGCGTAGCCGCATGTGAATCCGGACTGAACCCCGGGGCCGTCAATGCCGCTGGTTACCACGGGTTATTCCAATACGACGAGGCCACCTGGGGTGAGTACGGGTACGGGTCGATCTACGACCCTGTCGCTCAATCCCGCACCACCGCGATGCTGATCGCTCAAGGGCAATCGAGCCGCTGGCCGAACTGCGCCTAAGGGCACTTAGTAGGGGAGGTCCCCTTTGTCTCGGGATAGGCCCCTGGGTCGGTGGTGATCAGATCTCCAAAGAGGTTCCGGGCGTATCCGTCAACCACCTTGCCTGGTTTGCCCTCAGAGACGAGCGGAAGACCTGAAGTGACCCACACTTCGAGCCCGCCAACGAGGTTATGGGCGGCGAACCCGTGCTCGGACAGGAAGTCCGCTACGAGGCCGCTCCGCTGTCCGATCTGACACACGACCAGAGTCACTGTTTCCCTATCAAGCTCTTCGCGACGCTGGATGATCTGGCCTATCGGGATGTTGATCGAATCTCCGATGTGGCCGGCGTCGAACTCGTATGCCTCTCGGACATCGATGACGGCCGCGCTCCCGACTAGGGAGCCAGCCTCCTCAGCTTCCAAAGGACCTAGCGCGCCGTCATGAAGTGGTGCACGTGTCCCTCGGGAGGAGTTAGATCCCCGCTCTCGTCGAAGTAGTTCGAGACTGGTTCGAGAAGCGTGTCGGCAGGGATCTCTGTGAATCCGAACTTCTCATAGAACGCGATGTGCTCTGGATGGCAACATAAGTAAAGCGTCCCTCCCAGCCCCATCATCGCCGCCTCGATCACCCGACGGCCTATGCCCTCACCGCGGCGGTCCTCGCGCACGAGAACGTCGTCGACGACGACTGTCTGAGGGGCAACTTCGATCAGTCGCACCATACCCACGATCTTTCCGTCACGGGCGATCCAACTCTTTCCTTGAGTGACGTCGGAATCGCTCCAGCCTTGAGCCTCGAGCAATCCCTTGAGGTCATCGTGGTCATGACGCGTCGCTCTCGTAACGAACATCGCTCTCCCTAACTCGCCGCTGGTTGAACGGCGCGCAATTCTGCCAGCACTTCTTCCGGAACCGTCACGTTGTGTTTGCCGCCGGGGAGACCGCGGGACGGCACCATGTGACCGTGATAATCGCTGCCACCTGAGATGACGAGACCAAGGCTGCGGCCGAGGGCTCTGTACGGCTCCTGTTCCACTTCGGGAAGATCGCCGTGAAAACCCTCGATCCCTTTCAAGCCGGCGTCGACCAGCTCGCCGAGGAAGCGCTCCATGTCTTGGATGTCGAGGTTCAGAGTGAATGGGTGTGCAAGCACGGGAACCACGTTTGCGGACAGCATCAATCCGATCGCCTCGACCGGCTTGTAGAGCTTGCGGCCGATATACGCCTTGGCACCTTTGGCTAGGTACTCGTCGAATGCTGCCTGGAAGTTCTCTACCGCGCCGTGGCGAACGAGCACCGCGGCGAAGTGGGGGCGGCCGATCTGCGAACCGGGGCCGCCTGCCTCGTTCTCGATCTCTTCGAAGGTCACAGGCACGCCGAGTTCGTTCAGTCGTTCGACCATGATCTTGTTGCGATTCGCGCGGTGGTACTGCAGGTCCGCCAGCGCTGCAGAGAGCGGGTTGTCGCCGCCCGGGATGAAGTAGCCGAGCAGATGCATGGTCGCTCGGCCCGAGGGGTTGTAACCCAACTCCTTCAGATCCTCTACATCACACGAGATCTCGACACCACGGATCACCTCCAGGCCGATCGCCTTCCCGCGCTCTACAGCTTCGGCGCATCCTGCGTCGTTGTCGTGATCCGTAACGGCGATGACAGACAACCCCGCAGCCGCGGCCTTATCCACCAACTCGGAGGGTGAGTCACCACCGTCAGACACGGTGGTGTGCATATGGAGGTCGATCATGCCGAGCACCGCCTCGTCTTCTTTTCCACGATTCTGGGATACAGGCCCATATCAGTGGAAAAGAATGCAGCCTTGGGCAACTACGCCTCGAGGTACTTGAGTTCGATCAGCTTGTCGATGACCTTCTGAGCCGACTCTTCAACATCCTCGTCGTCCGTGCTGCAGACGACTTCAGCATTCTTCGGAGCTTCGTAGGGGTCGTCGATACCGGTGAAGCCCTTGATCTCGCCGGCGCGAGCCTTGGCGTAGAGGCCCTTGGTGTCGCGCTCTTCGCAAACCTCAAGGGAGGCATCTGCATAAACCTCGACGAAATCCTTGATCATCTCGCGAGCTTCGTTACGGACCGCTTCGTAAGGCGAGATCGCTGCGGTGATAACGAAAGCGCCGTTGCGCTGCAAGAGATGCGCGACGAAAGCGATGCGGCGGATGTTGGTATTGCGGTCTTCTTCAGAGAAACCGAGACCTTTGGAGAGGTTCTCACGAACGACGTCGCCGTCGAGGATCTCTACACCTACGCCTGCATCGAGCAGCTTCTCTTCAACCACGTGAGCGATCGTGGTCTTTCCGGAACCCGAAAGGCCCGTGAACCAGATGACACAACCTCTTTCTCGATTCGATTGCTTCATTGCCATTACCTCCTGTAGTTACTTCTTGAGCACGCTCGTACCGAGCGCACCTTGGGCGGGTTGCATCCCGAACAGGTCGAGGATCGTCGAGTGAACATCCCAGAGATGCATGCCCGACTTCTCACCAGTCGCCTGTCCTGGAGCGTTGTTCATGATGAGGATCCCGTGTTCGGCGTGGTTCGCTTCGTCCGGACCGGTGTCGTTCTCGAATGTGTAGGTGGAACCGTGCCCCAGTGAGCCGACCGAGCGCCACCTGAGTTCACCGAAGATGACGATGAGATCTGGAGCAACACCGTTCTGTACGCCGTAAAGATCTTCGGGCTTGTGCGCCTTGTTACCCATGGGGTTGCCTTCGTGATCGACCATCGCTTCGATCTTCGCGATGAGGTCGTCTCGAACGCTTTCGTAGTCAGCGGCTGGGATTATGCCCTCAGGCTCGCGACCCTGCACGTTGAGGAACAAGCGGCCGTAATAACCACCGTCGCCCCAGGCCTTGGTTTTCGACCAGTCGATCGACATCTTGTTGATAGGGGTGATGCCTTCGGGCTGATCGCCAACGAAGGCCAGCAGACCTTCGTTCTGCAACCACTCGTTGAAGCAGACTCCCCCCACCATCGCTTTAGCACCGTGGTCCGAAACAACTAGAACCGTGGTGTCTTCATCGGCGTGCTTGAGGATGTCGCCAACCTTGCCATCGAGATACCGGTAGTACTCGCGCAGGCAATTCTCGTACTCGTTACCAGGCTCGTAGCGCGGATGGTTCGGGTCGATATAGGACCACACACCGTGGTTCAACCGGTCAGGACCCATCTCGACCATGACGAAAAAGTCCCACGGCTTGTTCTCGAGTAGATACTCGGCCGTTTTGAACTTCATCTCGGTCATCTTGTAGGTCTCGTCGAGGATGTACTGGGTGTTGTCGGTGCGGAAGTTACGCACGTCGAAGATGAAGTCGCCGACGTTCTGCTCGAGCTCAGCTTTGAGTTCTTTCGGATACGTGAATTCAGCTTCGTTGTTCGGCGTCAGGAAGCAGCCGATCTGGATCCCTTTCAGGGGCTTCGGCGGGTAGCTCGGTGGCACAGACACGACGATGCAGTCCTTGCCCGCCTCCGAGAGGATGTCCCAGACCGTTGGTTCCTTGATCGACCATGACGTTGCGAACGACAGGCCGTCGTAAGTGTGGTCTTTGCGGTTGCGGAACCCGTAGATACCGAGCGTTCCGGGGTCCTTGGAAGTCATCATGCACATCCATGCCGGAACCGTGATGGGAGGCGTGATCGATTCGAGCGGCCCCCAAAGCCCGTTGTCTTTGAGCTTCGTCAGGTTCGGGATCTCGTCTGCGTATTCGTCGAAGACATGCTCCGGCGGTGCGCAGTCGAGCCCGATGACCATGACCTTTTTTCGGGGCCCGGTGGAACCCGCAGCCACAGCCTGAGGCTGCTCTGCGGACTCGCCGGCCTTCTTCTTGAGTTTGTCTAAGAGACCCAACTTGACCTCCTACGCGCTTTGGTTAGCGCGAGCGTCCTCGATGAGGATGCGAGCAACCTCGGGACGAGAGAACTCTGCAGGAGGCTCGGTGCCTTCGGTGAGCATCTCCCGCACCTGTGTGCCGGAAAGGTGCACGTGGTTCTCGCGTCCGTGAGGACATGTCTTCGCAGACGCCATCGAACCGCAGGTCTTGCAGTAGAAGGAATGCTCGAACTTGAGAGGCCAGATGCCCAACTCTGCAGGGTCGAACTCGTCGAACAGGAGCTGAGCGTCATAGGTGCCGTAGTAGTCGCCAACGCCCGCGTGATCACGGCCGACGATGAAGTGGGTGACCCCGTAGTTCTTGCGAAGGAGGGCATGCCAGATCGCTTCACGTGGACCGGCGTAACGCATCGCTGCCGGGAAGACCGACAAGAGGACGCGATCCTGTGGGTAGTAGTTGTCCATCAAGACCTCGTAACACTTCATGCGGGTCTCTGCGGGGATGTCGTCGCCCTTCGTGCCGCCGACGAGCGGGTGGATAACCAGACCGTCAACGATCTCAAGGGCGATCTTGGTGATGTACTCATGCGCACGGTGGATCGGGTTACGTGTCTGGAATGCAACGACCGTCCTCCAGCCACGCTGCGCGATCTGCTCACGGAGCTGCATCGGGGTTAGGCGGTGCTCGGCGAACTCGTGCGCGAACACGTTCTTCAGGACGGTGACGTCGCCACCCACGTAGTTAGGTGCCTGCGAGTAGAGGTACTCGACGCCGGGGTGCTTGTCGTCGGTGGTGCGGTAGGTCTGCTCGGCTTCGTGCTTCGCGTCATAGGTATAGATGTCTGCGATATCGATGATCGCAACGATCTCGCCTTCATGAACGATCGCCGCTTGTTGGCCGGCTTCGAGGCCAGCGACCTCTTCATCCGTCGCCGAAAGGGTGATGGGAAGACTCCAGGGAAGTCCGGAGGCGAGACGCATCTCGTTCACGACCGACTCGTAGTCGGCCTTCGTCATGAACCCGCGGTTCGGCGAGACGGCGCCAACGGCTAAGAGCTCTAGGTCGGAGAGAACCCGGCGAGATTTCGCCTCGATCCTCGGCAGTGTCGCAGCGAGCTTGGAGAGCTCAGCCTGTTCTTCTTGACCGGCGATCCGTAGTTCGAGGGCGCCGCCATGAGGGGCGAAACCTGGCACGTCTTTGAGCGTCGTGGGCATCTAGAGGCCTCCTTGCCTTCGTTCCCGAGGTTGGCGCCGAACGGCGCCTGATGGAGCCGGAGGGAGGTGCGATTGCACGCTCAGACACTCCAACTACACTCCTATAACACTCTGAGTCTACCAGAGGAGGCTCTTTCCCGCAGGGTCAATCCCGGCTGAGAAACCGATTCACCGCATCGAGGGTGGCTCGCACGGTCGCTTCAGAAGCGGGCCCTTCTCGAAGAAGGGCCGAACCGAGCAGATCTTGACCGTTCGACCGACGGACCACCACGAGGACCGCCTCCTCCCCCACCACTGAGACCAGCGACGCCCCTCGCAGCTCGACCGAAAACCCTTCAACCAGTTGGTCGCAGGCGTGCAGGGTCGCTTCAGCTACCACTTTCAGGCCGTGAAGGGTCTTCTCCCCAGTGGCTTGACCGACGACCTGCTGGTCACCCGCCAAGGACACCTCGGCCTCCGTGGCCCCGGAGACGGATGAAAGCACCACGCGGCGGATCACGGGCCGGGCGTCAAGGGGTTGGAAGCCCACCACTTCAGGGGCCGGATCAAGGCCCTTGGTGAGAGGGCCCCGGGCCCGGGCATCCTGCTCGGCCATCTCGGCAGCGCGCTGCAAGGTTCCTCGATCACCGAACATGGACTCGGCGTCGAGCTCGAAGACGTGGATCACTTGGATGGAGTCCCCCAGGCCTTGGCGCTCGGCTTCTGATGCGATCAGAGCCTCAACCGCATCCCGGTCCAGGCCGACACGGGCAAACGCCTGCACCTCAGCGGCACTCGACTCGCCGTCGGTGAGGATCACGCAGCCCAGGACACCGGGCAATTCCTTGATCGTGTTCTCTAGATCCAGAAGCCGTTGATCGGCCACTTCCACCCCCTTGTCGCCATCCGCCGGGCGCCATCATAGATTGGAGCCGCTCCAAGCCGGGCGCTGTTTTATGTCCGGCATACAAAAGTGCTTGCCTAGCTTTTTGTTGAGCCGTGAAGGATGCTCCAGCCCGCCGACGAACCCTAGGAGAGGTTTGCCCAGCGCCTGATCCTATGGCAGGATGCCCCAGGTTCCACTTCCGTTGGGGCGCCCGCAGGGCAGGTATACGTTGAGGTGGACAGGGTCTTCGCGGGCCCGGCCCTGATGTCAAGTAGAGGAGAGAACGTTTGCGCGTGAATCTTGGGCGCGGTGCGATCGTCGCCGTACTCGTCGCGACGCTCGTGGTCCCAGCCGTCGGCTCGCTCGCCGGCCCGAAGCAGCGACTTGAAGAGGCCCAGGAGCGGCTCGAAGCCATCCGTGCTGAGATCGGTGAGAAGGAATCCAAGGCCCAGACTCTCCGCCAGAAGGTTGATGCGCTCAACGAGTCTCTTACGAAACTGCAACTCGAAGTGTCCCGGCTGAACGGCGACATCGCCGACATCGAATCCGAGGTTCGCGATGCCCAAGACCGCATCGATAAAACCCAAGCCGAGATTGCGGTGATCGAAGAGAAGGCTACCGAGCAAGCGATCTCCCTCTATAAAGGCGGCGATCAAGACGTCCTTTCGGTTCTCCTCAGCTCGGAATCTCTTAGCGAGCTTGACGACCGGGTTGAGATGCTTGGGATAGCAGCGCAAGAGAACACCGGTGCTTTGATCAAGTTCGGCCGCTTGCAGGTCGCGATCCGGGAGCAGAACCAAGAACTCTTCGATAAGAAGGACGAGCTCTCCTCGATCCTCGACTCCCGGACGGCAGTCCTTGAGGAGCAGAGCGAACGCAAGACCGAACTGGACGTGCAGCTAGCAGCCCTGCGTGAATCACTCGGTATCAAGAAAAGTCGCGAGTCACATGTCGTCGGCGAAATCGCCAGCACGAAAGAACTGCTCGTCGAGCACCAGGCGAAGAGTGCGGTGGCGTCTTTGGGTACCAGCAGTCAGGGGTTCATCTGGCCGATCAACGGGTCGATCACTTCCCCTTACGGACCACGGTGGGGAGGGATGCACACCGGTATCGACATCGATGGCGTCACAGGTCAGCCGATCGTGGCGGCCAAAGAAGGCCAAGTTGTTCTCGCCTCGTCGTACAGCGGGTACGGGAACGCAGTGATACTCGACCATGGAGGTGGCTACGGCACCCTGTACGCGCACATGTCGAGTTACAACACTTCGAACGGCGCATACGTCGAGCAAGGCGACATCATCGGTTACGTCGGGTGCACGGGGTCTTGTACCGGTGACCACCTGCACTTCGAGGTGAGGGTGAACGGGAGTCCCACCGACCCGATGATCTACCTGCCTTAGCTCTTAGTACAGAGCCAACTGCCGGGACTGAGCGAGGAGCCGTCCGTCGCGCGCCCATATGTGGCCGTCTTCCTCGATGAAACCGCCCGCACCAACTCGCGATTCGAAGCGCACGAGGACCCAGTCATCGATCGGCTCGATCTCCCCTCTTATGTGCACGGTCAGGTCGATGGTGGGGACGAGGGCAGGCGTCGTCCGCCGGGAGAAGACCGCCGGAGGCCAACCGTCGGCGAAGGTCGGAAGGATCAGTGCATCCAGAGCGCGCCCTCCCTTCGGCCTCAGCCATCCGCCCGTCACCGCCCTGTCGGAACCGCTGTAGGGAAAGGTTCCTAGAGCCCACCGGTAATCGAAGTGGGCCGCGAAGGGCGGCATCATCCCTTCCGGGATGGGCAGTTCGGGGATGTCCTCCGGGCCCGGCACGTCAGGCATCTGGAGATCGGCAAAAGTCTCGGTCGGGTCGCGGCGCGCCGAGAATGCCGCTTGAGCCGTTGCCAAAAGAACGCCGTCCTGCATGAGCCTTCCGCTCACGAAAGTCATTGACCGAGCCACCCGCTCGACGCTCACGTGGATCTCGCATCCGCCCTCGGACGGCCGTGCCATGTAATGAACCGTCAGCGAGCGAAGGATCCTCACAGCGTCGACCTCGGTCGTCATCCCGCTGAGGATCAACGAGGCGAGGTAACCACCGTTCGGGCCTCGTTCGATCCACCAACTCTTGTCGATCTCGCCCCGAAGGACGCCGGGCCCAAGCGGCTCGACACTGACCCCAAGGTCGAACGGATGCATAACCGAAGCTTAACGAGGCAACCAAACGTGGTTTTCCAACGTCATAAGGAGCAAGGACGGGAGACGATCCACCGGAGAGACCCGCGACTCTCTGCTGTGCCTCCCTTGGCCCCGGCTCCTCCCCAGAGCCGGGGCTCCTTCATCCGGGGGTCATAATCGGCCGATGGACCTCAGCAGCGGCTTCCTGCGGTGGCCGGCCCTTGTCGTTGGATTATTCGTGATCTTCGTCACCGCCAGCAGCCTGATGAGGACCCTTGTCCTCCCTCGGGGTATCGCTTCCCGGTTGTCGGTCTTCGTCGGCCGCAAGCTCGTCTTCGGAGGTTTCCTTTTCGTGGCGCGCCGCATGAAAACCTATGAAGCGAAGGACAAACTCCTGGCGTCCGGCCCGCCGGTAGCTCTCCTGACGCTTCTATTCATGTGGCTCTCGCTATTCACCCTTGGCTTCGCGCTTGTCTTCTATGCCGTTGTCGACGTCTCGTTCGGAGCCGCCCTGAGGGAAGCGGGTTCCTCCATGCTGACGCTGGGCTTCGCTACTACCACTACTGCCGGCGCGACGTTCATCGATTTCCTTGCTGCGGCCACGGGCCTTGTCACCGTGGCGCTTCTGATCGCTTACCTACCAGTGCTCTACGCGGCTTTCAATCGGCGCGAGACCTTGGTGACGATGTTGCAAAGTCGTGCCGGAGCGCCAGCGTGGGGGCCCGAGATCCTTGCTCGACACCAACTCGTCGGACTCAATTCGAATCTCCCCAACTTCTTCCACGAGTGGGAGAAGTGGGCGGCCGACGTTGCAGAGAGTCACGCCAACTATCAGGTGCTCGTTTGGTTCCGTTCCCCGCATCCGTATCGTTCATGGACGGTAGGGCTCTTAGCAGTGTTGGACTCTGCTGCTCTCTATCTCGCGCTTAATCCCACGGATGCTCCAACCGAGGCTCGACTCTTGCTAAGGATGGGCTTCACGGGTCTGCGCGACATCGCTGGATCTCTCAAGATCGACTTCGATCCGGATCCGTTCCCTGACGACCCGATCGAACTGACCTACGAGGAGTTCCTCGACGGCGTCGACCGGCTAAACGGTCTTGGCTTTCCGATGGAGCGAACGCCGGAAGAAGCGTGGCCTCATTTCAAAGGCTGGCGGGTCAACTACGAGAAACTCGCGTATCTACTTTGCGACTTGACCATCGCCCCTCCGGGTCCCTGGACCGGGCCGCGGTCAAGTCTGCGAGGCGAAGAGATCGAACCCCAGAGACCCGCTAATCGAACCCCCGAACAACCTGAAGATGAGGGCAGAGCGAAGGGCCACGTCGGCCACTAATCGTCAGGGCGTCAGTCTGAAGGGCGCCTTCTGAACCAGCTTCAGGTTGCGATCCTTCGCCGGGTCCGTACTTGAGTGCCTGACCGCTGGGCACGATCGTTCGGTCAAGGGTGGTGAAACCGGTTTCCTCTGCAGCAGTGTTACCCGACGCGCCGGGAGCGATCAAAGTAGCGGGAGGATCAGTGCGGCGGCGAGGGCAAAGGCTTTCCTTTTCATCTTCCCAACCTAGAAGGCTAGTCCAGCTAGAGGAAGGGAGATGCGAGAAATGCTTAGAGGCTACTGATGTCCCGTCAGGTGCTGGGGATGGGAGACGGGGTGGTGATCTCGCCGACGATCTGGGTTCGCAACTGATCCTTGCCCGCCCTCTTGGCCGAATACATCAATTGATCCGCAGCCCAAATCATCTGCTCCACCGATTCCGGCGCCGACCGGAAGGTAACGATCCCTACGCTGGTCGTCACTGGGTAGCCCCGCTCGGCTGCTACCACGGCAACATCCCCTCGTAAACGCTCGATCAGACGCAGCGCATCGCTGGCATCGGTATCCGGCAGCAGGAGTGCGAATT
>Ga0208612_1000877_pt1 | contig 12594 bp, 11 predicted proteins | sample AntDryMetagUQ889_FD_188089 | JGI IMG/M metagenome (GOLD analysis project Ga0208612, IMG submission 188089) | Polar desert microbial communities from Antarctic Dry Valleys - UQ889 (SPAdes) | ecosystem: Environmental > Terrestrial > Soil > Desert | place: Antarctic Dry Valleys | collected 2008-12-31 | reverse complement strand
GGTGATATCCAGCGAAAAGCAAAAAACTCACTAAACCCTATGTCCGACGCCATTTCCCGCCGCTTACCCCCAGAATTTATGCAACTGGAAGGTGTACTCTTCGCCGCCGCGGGTGGCTTGGTAGCCTTTTGAGGTTCGAGCAGACGCTGACCCGTCTCGGCGGGCATTGCGTACTCCAACTCGAGATCGGAACGCGCCAAGATGAATTCAGGGTTTTTCGCAAGGATCTCAAACTGGACCGGTGTCCCTGCCTGAGACTCGATCCTTATTGTCCCTTGCGATGCTCTTACCTGCTTCCGGCGGACGCCAAGAGCCTGCGCATACCGCCATTCATTTACCAGCTTTTCCAGCGCAGCGGAGCTTATCTGCGGGTCGGGCGGCGACAATGTCCAGCCGCCCTGGCCGCTGGCTGAAAGCACATATTTCGGCAAGGTCAATTTGACCGGCTCGGTTCCCTCTTCGAGGAGACGCGGACTCGCGAGATCCTCCGCCGAGCCCGTTAGGGCCGCGTAAATCGTGTCGGCGGTGAGGTGAATCGTGTCCTTGTGAAGCACGTAGCGCCGGCCGCTCAAGGGATTCGCGTCTCCGAAGGCAAAGAGCGAGTCGTCGAATTGCAAGCTTATCGCCGGATCTGCGAGGCCGAAGCGCTTGAGATCATGATCCTTGGCCGGGAACGCGTCTTGACTCTCGTCTTCCAAAAAGTCGAGTAGAGCCTGGACCCGCGGTTCATCGGCGCGCACCGAGAAGGGTTGTTTTAACAACCAGTGGCCGGCTTCTTTGTGAAGCTCAACGTTTCCTCCCCCGGGACGGGTGATTCGGATGCTGGTCACGCTTTTCGGCGCGATGGAGCTGATCTTAGCCCGGGGTGCTTCCTCTTGCTTGCCCGGTTCCGAGATCACGACGAATACAAGCACTGAGAGTACCGCCAGCAAGATGGCATTGAGGCGCAGCCGCGCGCCTATGACACTCATCGCTATGCGCGCCGGCGCCGCAGCCACACGTAGAACCCGACGCCCGCGAGCAAGGCCGGCATCAGGAACAGGAATCCGAAGCCGATGATCGCGGTTTCGGTATCAGTCAGATCGAGCTTGGTATCCACGCTGCGGTGGGCGGGTACATCGACGAGAATATCATCCGTGGCGAGCCAGTTGATGATTCTGAGGCCGAGGTCGAGGTTGCCGCTGTTCCCGAGATAACTGTTGGATAGAAAATCGCCGTCACCGACCACGATGATGCGCTGTTCGTCGGTTTCTTTGGCGTTTTTATCCGTTGCCGCGCTTTTTTCCAACGCTGGCTGTTCACGCGTCAGGCGCACGCCGATATCGAGCGGCCCTTGTAGATCCTTGCCTTGATCGTAAGCGATCTCGCCTTCGAGCTTGCCGGTCTCGGCCCAGGTTTGCGATCCGACGCTCAAGATGGGCGCGCCCCGCCAGCCCTTCTTGGGATTTAGCTTGATGGCACGAGCGTAGGGAAATACCGTGATAAACCGGGACCCGGCGACGGGGATCTCGGGGCCGTAGCTCGTCACCGGTGCGATGGCGGGATGATCGATGCCGAAAAGCGCCGTGGCGGGATCCACGATCGTACCGCGTTCCAGAACCAGGCCGAGCGCCTCGGCAAGGCCTTCGAGGCCCTGGAGCGAGCCGGGCTCGGTCAGCCAGAGCAGATTACCGCCCCGGTCGAGGTAGCGCAGGACGAGATCGATTTCGCGGGGCAGGAGCCGGACCTGCGGGCTGGCGATCACCAGCACAGACGTGTTGTCCGGGATAAGCGCGTTGGCGCCGAGGTTGAGCCCTTGCACCTTAAGTCCGCGGCTAGTCAAACGTTGCGTCCATTGCGATAGATCGTGGTTGGCATCGCCCTGGGGATCGCGCTCGCCGTGGCCTTCGAGGAACACGATCCAACGTTCCTCGGTGCGCAGCAGCCGCTGCAACGCGTTGCTCAACGCTTCTTCGCTATGTTCCTGCACCTGTTCGCCACGGCTGGCATAGCGCACCACGAGCTCTCCGTCCACACGAATGCCGAGCTCGCGCAGCTCATCAGGCGCGGTGTCGGGGTTCACAAAGCGCAGCGTGATATTCGGCTGAACGCGGCGGTAACGGTCCACGAGGTCCCGGATCAGATCGCGGAGCGCGGGATCGGGCCGGGCATAGGCCGTTATTTCCACCGGCTTATGCAAACGTTTCAGCAGAGCCGCGCTGGCTTCCGACAGGGTATGGCGGCCGGTGCTGGTCCAATCGGCCGTGATGCCATAGCGGGTGCTGAGCCACGCGAGCATGCCTGCTATCCCGATGAGGAACACGGCGAACAGCGTGCTGTTGATACGGAGATGACGGCGGGTCTTGGCGGAGATCAACATCCTGAGACGTATTGTTTCCTAGTGTTGCAGCCGGTCCGCATCCAGCCGCCACACGGTGAGAATCAGGAACACGGCGATCAGCAGAAAAAAGTAAAACACGTCCACCGAATTGAACACCCCCTTGAGCAAGGATTGAAAGTGACGCGCCATGGATAAGTAGGCAAACAGGCCGGCGCCTTCCTCGGATCCGCCGGGCCACTCGATGATCCAAAGGAGCAAGAGCGCGCCGAAGCTCGCGATCCCCGCGACGGTGGGATGGTCGGTCACGGAAGACAGGAACAGCCCCACGGCGACAAACGCCGCCAATAGCAAACCGAGACCCAAAAATCCCGCAGCGAACTGTCCGAGGTCGAGGCCGCCGCCGAGGAGCAGCGACAGCGGCATGGTGGCGATCATCAGCAGCGTCACCAGGAAAAAGGCCATGAGTCCGAGGAATTTCCCAAGCACGATCTCAAGCATGGAAACCGGGGCGGCGTAGAGGAGCCGCAAAGTCCCGGTACGCCGTTCCTCGGCGATCATGCGCATGGTGAGCATGGGCGCGACCAGGAGGAGCACGATGCCGGCGCTGCCAAAGAGCGGGGCGACGACGATATCGGTCAGTCCCGGAGAGCGTTCCAGGCCCAAAAGACGCGGCTGAAATTCCACGAAGAGCTGGATGCGCGTTAGAAAAATGTAGGCGAGGAGCACTTGGACCACGGCAAGGATCGCCCATGCCAAAGGCGATCCGAAAAGTGCGCGGAACTCGCGATCGGCGATGACCGCGATCATGGGAACGCCTCCTGCTCCCCTCCTGCCAGCCTCTCACCGGCGGTCAGTTGTACGAAGGTCTCTTCCAGCGAACGTGTTTCGGGAACAAGCTCGAATAAGCCCCAGCGCCGCTCGACCGCGAGATCGACCACGCCATCCGCGGGATTTCGATCCGGGGGATGGTGCAGGAGAAAGCGGTTGGAGTCCAATCGCTCGACTTGTTCCACGCCCGCGATGGCTTGCAGTTGCGCTACATCGGGCGGTTGCCGCAGGGCAATGCGAAGCCCGGTCACCGACTGTTGATGCGTCAGGCGCTCCACGGAGTCGTTCAGCACCAAGCGGCCTTGGTGAATGATCAGCACCCGGTCGCAGACCGCTTGCACCTCGGGAAGGATATGGGTCGAGAGGATAACGCTGTGATCGCCGCGCAGCTCGCCGATGAGATCCCGGATCTCCCGGATCTGGATGGGGTCGAGCCCGATCGTCGGTTCATCGAGAATCACCACCGCGGGTGCGTGCAAAATCGCCTGCGCGATTCCGACGCGTTGCTGATAGCCCTTCGACAGGTTGCCGATGAGCCGCTGTCCGGCGTCCCCTAAGCCGCAGCGCGACTTGGTTTTGGCGAGCACGGCGTCGCATTGATGGCGGTGGATCCGATGCAGCCGCGCGCAATAAAGGAGGTATTCATCTACGCGCATGTCCCGATACAAGGGCGGATGCTCGGGAAGATAGCCGAGATTGGCTTTGGCCGCCTTCGGTGATTCGAGGATGTCGATACCGCCGACCGTGATGCCGCCGGCACTTGGGGCCAGAGTCCCACTGATCATTTGCATGGTGCTGGTTTTTCCGGCGCCGTTGGGACCCAGAATACCCAATACCTCGCCGCGGCGGACAGAAAAGCTCACGTCATTCACGGCGCAGACCCCGCCGTAGTAGCGGTAGAGGTGTTGTACGTCGATGAGGATATCCGCGCTCATGGCCGCGTTATTATTCTCATCTCACGCGGTTTTGCAATCGTTTTGACCGGGAGGGCGCAGCTTTCGATTTAGTCAAGCCGCTGGCATACAATACCCAACGGTAAAATCTATTCCCCGCGGTTTTGCCGCGGGGACCTTAGCGGGGGTTTCCAAAGGGGAGAGGTGCACCTCTCCCCTTTGGTCGCCCCACGGGGTTGCACACCCCGTGGTGGCGAAATCTAAATTGACTTCGGGGGCGGACTATGAGTGAAGCCGTTAGAGATTTCTACGAGAGCATCGCGCGCAACCGCGATGTCACAAGCTCGGTGCGCGCGCTCGGCGGCCTCCGCCCGGGGGTGCTCGATGCCGCAAGCTTCCGGATCCTAGAGGTGGATCGAATCTTCGATACCGTCAACGGCTGCCATACCCGTGCCGGGCAGGCGACGCTGTATCATTCGTTAGCCTACCCCTCGGTTTCAGCGGAGGCGATCCGTTGCAAACACGAGGCCTTGCGCGAGCTCGAATCGAACGCCTCGCTACGAGAGCGGCTGCGGCGGTTTGTCACAGCCGCCGCGATCCGCGAGCAGCCTTTTTACGAGTTACTCTTCGGTAGCTTCATGGGGTTTCTGGGGGCCACACCCAACAAGATGGAGTACGAAGGTTACGGCTATGCGGCCTACAAGCGCGGCACGCGCTTTATGCTTGAACTGGCCGGCGACGCGCGGCATCTGCCGACGCCCGAAAGCCCCTATCTTGCGGCCCGGGTAGAAGCGATCCGCGGTTACGAGGCAACGGCGGCACATGCGTGGATGCGCGGTCCCGTGTACCTGACCGAGCGTGGGCTGAAGCTCGGCCGCGAGAAACGCCGCTATTTACCGGCGATCCGCTTTCGGCCGTCGCTGTTTAAACCGCTGCTGTTGGGGGCGGCCGCCCTTGGGTATTTCATGCTGACCAACCCCTGGCTAGCCGCTTATATCGCGACGCCGGCTAATCCGGTGCTCATGGTTGCGCTGCTGCCCTTGCTCGCGTTTTACGTGCCGGCCGTGGGAGGCTTCGATCGCGATAGCTTCATTTATCCGCTGCGAGATCGCTTCCGCGAGGCCGAGGAGACGCGAAACACCCTGGGCGCTTTGGGCGCGATCGATGAGTTGCTCGCGTTCCATCAATATTCCAGCGGCTTCGGGAGCGCCATGGTATTACCGCGGATCCTCAATGCGGGCCACCATAGATTGGCCCTTAAGCAGGTGAGAAATCCGGTCTTGGCCAAAAGCAATCCGGCCTACGTCGCCAACGATATCGACCTCGGCGCGGCGCGTTTGGGTTTCGTCACGGGTCCGAACAGCGGCGGCAAGACGGCCTTCTGCAAGACCCTCGCCCAGGTGCAGCTCTTGGCGCAGATCGGGTGTTATGTGCCGGCCGCGGACGCCGAGATGGCTGTCGCCGATCGCATCTATTATCAAACCCCGGAAACGGGCTCGCTCGCCGATCTCGAGGGCCGCTTCGGGACGGAATTACAGCGCACCAAGGAGATCTTCCTCGCCACCACGCCGCGCTCGTTCGTGATCCTCGATGAGATGGCCGAGGGGACGACCTACGAGGAAAAGCTCACGATCTCGCATGCAATCTTGAACGGGTTCCGGCGCATCGGGAATACGACGATTCTAATCACCCATAACCACGAATTGGTCGAGCGTTTTCGCAAGCATCGGATCGGACTGTACCGGCAGGTCAATTTTAGCCACGAGGCCCCCACGTACCGCCTCATCGAGGGGATCTCCAAGGTCAGCCATGCGGACAGAGTGGCGCGCAAGCTTGGCTTCGCGCGGGAAGATATCGAGCACTACCTTACGGCGCGCGGCTATTGAGAAGGGGCTGCGCAGTAGATTTATTCACAAGCTCTCAGCGCATGGAGATAAAGAGCGGAAATTGCTATGCCTTATTCGCCTTCGATGTGGCGGTCGCCATCGATCTCGATCGTACCCAGCGGATCGTCGCCACGGAGCGCGCCGCGCTCCGGCACAAACGCAGGGCGCCGCGGTATTTTGATTATCAACCGGCGCCGCTGCGGGTCTCCGAGGAGACGACGCCGCTTATGCTCGGAGCCATTGAGACGCGTTCCAATGTGGATCTGGTCTTGTACGATTTCGGAGCCGTTTCGGTTGCCTACAGCATCCCGCTCATCGGGCCCTTCGACTTCCTGCTCGATCTCAGCGAAACTCTGTATGCCAACGCCGAGCTATTGGCCGACGCGCGGCGCCGGGTCGAGCGGCTGCTCCAGGTCATTGGCGCGGCGGTCGATCGCCAGAGCATCGCGGAATTTGTGGAAGATTATGTGATCTTCGAAATCGAGTCCTTCGGCGAGCTCGTCGACGTAAAAGGTTTTTATTTGTCTCGCGCCCAGCAACTTGCTCAGATCCTGCGCGCCGAACGAGGTGAGTTATCCGAAGAAGAGGTCAGCGACGCGATTTCCCATCGCATCTCCTTCGGCCCAGGCGACCTGGCGATCATCGATTGGCACGCCTCCATACTTTTCGATGCCAATGGGGATGACGTCCGGGCGGTGCTGGAATTCGCCAACGTCGAGCTGGTGGAGATGCGTTATCTGGACTCGCGCCTCGATCAGGCTTTGGGTCGCGCTTATGAAAGTCTCACCCGGTCCTATAAACGCTTCATCAAGGTCTTGAGACCCAGCACCGATCTCGAGAACATCGGGCAACTGCAAGTCGACGGCGCGATCTTATTCGAGGGCGTAAATAACGCGTTGAAGCTTCTAGGCGACCAATATCTCGCGCGCGTTTACCGCCTGGTGTCCCAACGCTTCCATTTGGCCGAATGGGATTCGAGTATTCTGCGCAACCTGGATACGCTCGAGAGCATTTACGAGAAGATGGCCGATCGTTTGGCGGCGGTCCGGATGGAAGTCCTAGAGTGGATCATCATCCTGCTGATCTTCATAGAGATCGTGTTATCGCTTGGTTCATGCACTTAGCCTGAGAGTTTGTCAATAAATCTACTGCGCTCGGGATCTAGTGAAGAGCGTCTATTTTGGAATCGATTCCAGCGTCGGAACGGGCGTGATCTCCACGCGCCGGTTACGGGCGCGGTTTGCATCGGAGATGTTGGCGGCGATGGGTTTGGTCTCGCCGAATCCGGCGGCAAAAATCTTGCCGCTAGGGAACTCCGCCGCAATCAGCGCGCGCATGACGGTCAATGCCCGCTCGGTCGATAGCTCCCAATTATCCCGGAACGGGCTGGTGATCCCGCGCAACGGCTGGTCGTCGGTAAAGCCGCTCACCATCACGTTCATCTCTCCCTGTTCCATAAAGATCCGCAACGGCGTGGCTACGTTTACGATCAGTTGCTGGCCTTCGGCGGAAAGCTCCGCCGATCCCAACTGAAACAGCACGCTGCCCTGCATCCCGATGCGGCCTTCCTTGAGGGTGATACGTCCTTCGGCCAGCGGTTTCGCCAAGGCGCGCTCCAACGCGGCCAAGCGCTTGGCTTCCGCTTGGCGAGCTTCTTTTTCTTCCCGCAGTTGCACCGCTAACTCGATTTGCAGCACCGTGGACCATACGAAAAGCAATACGAAGATCCCGAGCAGGCCGACCATGATATCGGCGATCGCCGGCCAGATGCTCCACGCGGGGGTGGCATCCATGCCTTCATCGGCGGGCGGCGTCGGTGAGATCTTCATGGGAGCTCGGCGCCGTATCTAACTCGATTCACGCAGGGCCGTGATCAAACGCCGCAATTCGTCACCGCGATGTTTGTCCGCTTCGGAAATCACCTGCACGATCTCCTTGAATTCCTTGATACGCGCCCGTTCTCCGTAGTGCAAAGCTTCCGCGGTCTCCGCCAGCGCCGCGATGAGCTTATTAAAATGCGCATCCCAACCGGCGGCTTTGTCCGCGATGCCAAGCTCCACGCGTTTAACCAACTGCTGCGCCCAGGCATTGAGGCTGGTGATCTGTTCGGTATCGGCGCGCCGGCGATCCTGGAGATCCTCGCGCATCTTTTCCAACATGGAGTCGAACTGCCGCTGTTGCCGGCCCTGTTCAATGCCCCAGGTCTTGCGCAATTGCTGGCGATCTTCCTCGTGCCGATCGACGATTACCGCATACTTAAGCGACATTTCGGATAGGGTCTTGGCGGCCTGATCGGCGAACGTGGAAGTCTGTTGGTCAAAACGGGTCACCAGATCCTGGTAGTGCTGGGTCATCCGTCCCAGGAGATCCTGGTGCTGTGTCGCCAGCGCTTCGGACTCCTGGGTGAATCGAGTGCGAACGGCGTCGAGATGACTATCGAGCGCCCGGCGCTGGGTCTCGCCCTCCTTGAGCCGGCTTTCGGCGTCATGGCGCCAGCTTGCATCGATCGCGGCCACATGCTGTTCCAACTTCTCCAGGTAACCGGAATAGTGTTTACCGGTCGTTTCCACATACGCTTGCAGCGCGCCGGTAAGCTCCTGGGCATGGACAGCTAACTTGTCGAAATGTTGAAGCTCTTGCACGCTTCGAGCTTGCCGCTCCAATTCAAACAACTTCAAGAGCTCACCACGTTGTTCCTGATCGCGTTGCGTACCGCTATCGAAGCGGGCCTGGACTTTGGAAAAAAGATCTTTACCGGCATCGTCCATAACGCCCGCCGCATGCACGAGTATGCCCTTGATGGCGGGTTCAATCTCGGCGCCAAAGCGTTTCACGGCGACGTTTAAATCCGCCCGGATAAGGTCGACCTTCTCGCTAATGGCGCCGGCGACGTGATTCGCGAGCAACTCCTGAGCGTTACGGGTATCATCGCGCGCGGACATCAAGCCCGTCACGGCATCCTGAAAACGCTCCACCACAGAGGGAACGGCCGTTCCCTGTTCGACCAGCTTTTCGAGCGCCACCGTCTGCCGCGAAACCGGATGAAGCTGGGTCAACGAGCTCGCGGCGAGGCCCGAGACAAGATAATTAAGGCGGCTTTCCTCGCGCCGCGTCAGCGTAGCCGCCAAGCCCAGGACTACCGAGGTCGCCACCCCCGAGACCGAGGTACCGAACGCGCGTGCCAGCCCGGCAATCGGGGCCAGCAGCGAGTCGCGCAAGGTTTCCAGTTCGGCCGTGGACTGCAGCGCCTCGCGCGTACCGCTCAAGGTGTCGACCAAACCGATGAAGGTCCCAATCAGGCCGAGCAAGATCAACGCGCCGATCAAATAGGGCGTGTACGGTGCGCGCAAACTACTCACCTGCACACCCTCGTAAAGCCGGCCATGGACAATGCGGTAGAGCGCGGGGCTCAAGGTGTCGAGTTGCTCTTCGGCGGGCAGGTTATTATCCAGTGCTTGGAGTTCTTTTTGGAATTGCTCGATGTCGGTGGTTTGCAGCCATAATTCATTGATGCCGAAGCCGAAACCCATCAATATGAGCACGACGATGAAAATCGCGCGGAAATCCTCGTAAGGCGCATAGGTTATGATGACCCAAAGCGGGATGATCAAGCCCAGCAATCCGCAATAGAGGATGAGAAAGCGCGGCGCGGTGAGGCGGGCCCAGAATTGTATTTTTATATATTGCATAGGGTCCTTACTCTAGAATATACACTTAACTCGATGGGCCACAACACCGTGCGCCTAATTCTACTGGCGCCTCCCCAAGACAGCGCGGGGCCGCAGGTTGAATATTACGCAGAAACACCGCGTCCATGCCACCAGTCATGCACCGGCATGTGATAGCTTTCACTACGGAGCGCCCGCGGGGAGATCCTGGCCGGGTTAATGGCGTTACTGGAAGCGCGGTTTTTCGAGCCCGCCGACGCGAATACCGATGAGCCGCACCTTTTTGCTGAACGCAACTCGCCGCAAACAATCGAAGGCGGCTTGCCGGATAAGGTCGCTGGAATCGGTCGGTTGGTCCAAGGTCTTCTCGCGGGTATGGGTTTCGAAATTACTGAAACGCACTTTTAGGGCTACGGTTGTGCCTCCACAGCCGTCTTTGCGCAGGTCGTCGGCCACCTCGATCGCCAGCGTCGCAATCACGCTCGCGAGCGTTTCCGGGTCCCCGATATCGTGTTGGAAGGTGCGCTCCCGGCTGTGGGATTTCGGTTCCCTATGCGTCACCACGGGCCGTCGATCGACGCCCCGTGAGCTCAGATAGAGAAGCTCGCCGTGCGCTGGTCCGAACTCCTTCACCAGATCGGCAAGCGGGAGGCGAGCAAGTTGTCTGATCGTGGTCACGCCCATCGGAACTAGGCGCTCCGCCGTGACCGGCCCGATGCCAGGTAGGCTGCGAACCGGCAGCGGCCAAATGCGATTTTTCAACTCCGCTTCGGTGAGGACGGTCAGACCATCCGGCTTGTCGAGATCGGAACAGATTTTGGCAAGCAGCTTGTTCGGCGCGATCCCGATCGAGCAACTAAGACCGGTCCGTTCCCGAATGCGTTGTTTTATTTTAGTTGCAAGCTGCTCCGGCGCCGGTTCGACGCCGGTGATATCCAAGTACGCCTCATCGAGCCCGGCATCTTCGACCAGCGGGGTGAAGTCTCGCAGTATAGCCTTGATGATCGCTGAGACGCGCGCGTACAGCTCATAGTCCACCGCTAAAAACACTGCCTGCGGACAAAGCCTGAAGGCCGCGCGGAGGGGCATGGCGGAGTGGATCCCGTAGTTTCGAGCTTCGTACGAGGCAGTCGATACGGCGCCCCGTTCGCGCGGATCACCCCGGCCACCGATGACGACGGGTTTGCCCGCGAGATCCGGGTTCTGCTTTTGCTCCACGGCCGCGAAAAACGCGTCCATGTCGATGTGTAGGATTTGCCTCATGCAACCCGAATGATTCGTAGGGTGGGTTAGGGCGCAGCCCGTAACCCACCGACCTGACACGCACAGCGTGTCTCCAAGACTCTGCGATGAATCGGCTAAATCGCTTATCGAAGTGGCTGATCGGACTCAGGAAGGAGCTTATGCTCCCGTGCCCACGCGATCCAGTCGACTTCTTCAGTGGCGAGCACTTCGAGATCAAATGCACTGAGTTTATGGAGCAGCTCCAGATCATAAATCAATAATCACTCATCCCTCATAAATATACGCCATCTCGGAGTTGGTCAATGACGGCAATCACTTCGTCCGTCTTACCTTGTTGAATAAGTGCGGCTGGTGTTGCGCCGCCAAGCCGTTTCTGTCGAGAAAACAGCCAAAGTCGAGCCTGTTGTGGCTCGTAGAAATCCGAAAGCTGCTCGACGATGTACTCCAATTCGAGAAGAAGTTTTTGTGTATCCGAGCGCGGAAATGCTTTACCCTGGTTCCAGCGCGATACGGTTTCCGGCCGCGTGCCCAAAAGGTTCGCTACGTCCACTGAGCGCATTGCCCCCTTTTGTTCAATCAGTTCCAACTTACGTGCGATTGCGTTCATCTTCATGAATCATGGGTTTTCTAGTTCTCTGTGTAGGATTTGTGGGCGAGCACCGAACAGGGTCGCGAACCGCCCGCGTTCTGGGCAATTGCGCAAACGACCGTGGCAGACTCTTGCTTGCATATTCGCTGAGGGCCCGAAAGCACAGACCGGCGGGATCCGCTGCCGGTCGTATCGTGCGCGGATAGCTTGGAAACGCTGACGTGTCATCAAGCATTGACGTTCTCCTTAGGCTTTAAATATAAATTAGTATTGACATTTACATTGCGCAAGCTATTGATGCTGATTGGCTGGCTAAGGATCTCGCTATGCGATCCAGAATTTTGAAGAGGGCAGGGGAACTAGCGCACCTGATCCGTTCCGGTGTCGCTCAATTCGGCATCTATAAAACGGCGTCGAAGATTGGCTGTGTGATTCGTGTCACCCAAGAGATCATGCATTACTCTCCTACGCGCGATTCTCTCGCGGTTGGATAGGTCTGCAACGGGGGCATACACCGCGGTAGACCGATCGGCGAGTAAACGGACAACTGACCGGCACACAGCGTTTTGCAGACGAGATCGAGCGAAACTGAGTATTCGCGTCGAGCACCGGGGCAGTGGACGCCCCCGAAGGTCTCAAAAATAAATACGTCCCCCTTTTCGCTTTTCCAAAGGCGCGACGAATGGGAGCGCTCCGGTGCAGCGCCAGGTTATTCCGTTTCGTAGGGGTCGCGGCCACGATGAACCACTTCCGGCAGGAAGCCCCTGTGTGTGCTGTCGGTATAGTTGTTCTTGCACGCCTTGCATTCCCAATAACCTTCTCCGTTGCCTTGGAGGCGGATCAGTTCTTGGCCCTTGTCGTAGCAGTGCTGACAGAAGGGGCCATCTTTGTTGGCGCCGTCTATCAGCCAGTAGTACGGTTTTTCCCATTGCAGTTTTTGCTTGAGTCTGAGCTGCTCCTGCAGCCCGCGTACCTTTGCGTCTTGGTCGAGCAAGGCTTGCTGCACTTCGGTAACTTTGATCTTCGCGTCCGCCAGAGCCGAGATGAGTTCGGCAAGCTTCAGCTTGGTCTCAGAGGCTGTGAAAAAATTGTTTGCAGGGGGATCGCCAATTGATCATGAATATGCGATCTTAGCACCATGAGCAAAGAACCTTCGCTGTTCCCT
>Ga0208612_1000876_pt1 | contig 12594 bp, 16 predicted proteins | sample AntDryMetagUQ889_FD_188089 | JGI IMG/M metagenome (GOLD analysis project Ga0208612, IMG submission 188089) | Polar desert microbial communities from Antarctic Dry Valleys - UQ889 (SPAdes) | ecosystem: Environmental > Terrestrial > Soil > Desert | place: Antarctic Dry Valleys | collected 2008-12-31 | reverse complement strand
ATCTGTGGCGCGGGGGTTGCAAGGGGGGCGGTGCCCCTTTGATGCCATGGGGGATGCACAGGGGGCGGTGCCCCCTTTGATGCCATGGGGGGTTGCAAAGGGGGGCGGTGCCCCCCTTTGATGTCCTTCCTACTCCGGCCAGGAGGCGTCGCCCGTGGCGGCGCCGCGGGTCACCTTGAGGCTCAGCAGGGCGCACTTGCGCCGCGTGGGGGAGATGTCGATGCCCAGGAGATCGACCACCCAATCGGCGTCGAGCTTGCCGATCTGCTCGATCGGCATCCCGATCAGCTCCTCGCTGGCCATCGAGGCCGACGCCTGCGAGATCGCGCACCCCTGGCCGTGGAAGCGCAGCTCGGCGACCTTGCCGTCCTCGACCCGGATGTGCACACCCAGCTCGTCACCGCAAAGCGGGTTGTGGTCGTGCGCCTCCAGGTCGTGGGGCTCCAGCGTCCCGAAGTTTCGGGGGCGCTTGTAGTGGTCCAGGATGTAGTCGCGGTAGAAGTCGTCCATCGGAGGGTCCTCAGTGCCCGGAGCTCAGTCCTCCAGAGCTCAGGCCGAAGACATTGCGTGCTTCGATGAGGGCCTCGACCAGCCGGTCCACATCGTCTCTGTTGTTGTAGACGTGGAAGCTGGCCCGGGCCGTTGCCGGCACGCCCATCAGCCGCATCAGCGGCTGGGCGCAGTGGTGGCCGGCGCGGATGCAGACCCCGGCGCGGGAGCACAACTCGGCGAGGTCGTGGGGGTGGATCCCCTCGACCTCGAAGCTCACCACGCCGCCGCGAAGGTCGGGGTCCCGGGGGCCGAACGTGCGCAGCCCGTCCACCTCGGTCAGGCGGTCAAGCGTGTACGCGGTCAGGTCGCGCTCGTGGGCACGTACCGCTTCCATCCCGAGCGCGTCCAGGTAGTCGATCGCCGCGCCGAGGCCGGCACCCTGGGCGATCGGCGAGGTGCCGGCCTCGAACTTCCACGGCAGCTCGTTCCATGTGGAGGACTGCAAGCCCACCGAGGCGATCATGTCTCCGCCGCCCAGGAACGGGGGCATCGACTCGAGCAGCTCGCGGCGCCCGTGCAGAACGCCGATACCTGTGGGGCCGAGCGCCTTGTGGCCGGTCCAGACGTAGAAGTCGGCACCGACCTCGGACACGTCGACCGGCAGCTGGGGCATCGCCTGCGAGCCGTCGACGAGGCACACCGCGCCCGCCGCACGCGCGCGGGCGGCGATCTCGGCTACTGGGTTGATCGTGCCGAGCACGTTGGAGACGTGTGTCACCGACACCAGCTTCACGCGCCCGGAGGCCAGCACCTCGTCGAGCTCGTCCAGTGAGAGCAGCCCCTCGTCGGAGACCTGCAGGTAGCGCAGCGTGGCGCCGCGCTCGGAGCAGAGGATTTGCCACGGCACGATGTTGGAGTGGTGCTCCATGTGGGTGAGCAGCACCTCGTCGCCTTCGCCGACGTGCTCGCGGCCCCAGGCGTAGGCCACGAGGTTGATCGCCTCGGTGGCGTTGCGCGTGAAGATCGTGGTGGCCGTCTCGGAGCCGGCAAAGCGCGCCACTCGCTCGCGCGCGCCTTCGTAGAGGTCGGTCGCTTCCTGTGCCAGCGCGTAGACGGCGCGGTGGATGTTCGCGTTCGAGTTGCGGTAGTAGGAATCGATCGCCTCGATCACCTGGCCCGGCTTCTGCGAGGTGTTGGCGGAGTCCAGGTAGGCAAATCCCCGGTCGCTGCCAGGCCGCTTGCGGGCCAGCAGCGGGAAGTCGGCGCGGACGTCGAGGGAGGTCGCCAGCTGGGCCATGGCGGCTACGCGCGCTCTCCGATGAACTCCGCCACCTGATCGTCGGCGTCGCCCAGCTTCTCGGCGATGCGTCGCCGCACCAAACTCTGCAGGCCCTCGTCGTCGAGGCGCTGCACGACCTCCTCGAAGTAGCCCTCGATCAGGATCCGCACCGCCTCCGAGCGGGGCAGCCCGCGCGAGGTCATGTAGAAGATCTGCTCCTCGTCGAGCTCTCCCACGGTGCCGCCGTGGGAGGCCGACACACTGTCGGTCTCCACGATCAGCGATGGGATCGCGTCGCCCTTGGCCTTGCGCGAAAGCAGCATCTGGTGCGTTTGGAGGTAGGTATGGCTCTCCTGGGCGTTCGGCACGATGTGGATCAGGCCCTCGTAGGAGGCGCGCGAGTCGCCGGTGAGCGCGCCCTTCCACACCGTGTCGCCGGTGGTGTGCCCGGCCTCGTGCCTGTCGGTGGTGAAGAGGTCGAGATGCTCGTTGCCCTCGGTGAAGTAGAGCCCGGTATGGCGCATGTCCGACCCGGGCTCGGCGGTCACGATGTCGAGCGTCTGCTTGGTCAGGCGCCCGCTCAGGTGGACCGGCACCCAGTCCACCCGGGCGTCGCGCGCGATCTCGACGCGCTTGGTGGAGATGTCATAGATCTCGCCGGGGCCCCAGTCGTGGAAGTGGGCCAGCTTCACGTTGGCGCCGGCCTTGGCGTACAGCTCAAAGGCGCCGGCGTGCAGCGCCTGGCCCTCGATGGGCGCGCCCAGGCAGTACTCGCGGATCGAGCATTCGCTGTGCTCCCCGACGATCGCCAGGGTGTGCGCGTACTGCGCGGTGGCGCCCTCGTCGATCAGGTAGACGGTCTGGATCGGCTTCTCCAGGCGCACGTTGGCGGGCACGTAGACGAACGCGCCGCCGGTCCAGAAGGCGGCGGTGGCCGCGGAGAACTTGCCCTCCTCGTGGGAAAGGCGGCGCATGTAGTGCTCGCGCACAAGCTCCGGGTGCTCCTCGACCGCGGTTTCGAGCGAGCTGACGATCACTCCCTGGGCGCTCAGCTCCTCCTCCACCTCGACGTGGACCGTGCTCGCCCCCCGCTGCACGACGAGCGCTCCCACGGCGTCCCCCCCGAGCGCGGCGACCAGCGGGGCGGGCAGCACGTCGGTGGGCTCGTAGCGGCGCGGCTGGAGCGAGTCGAGCTCGAGCGTGCGCAGGCTGGTAGTCCAAAAGCCCGAGCGGCGCCACTTGGGCAGCGGCTCGCGCTGGTAGGCCTCGAGCGCCTGCGCCCGGAGATCGACGAGCCAGGCGTCGGTAGCGGGCGGGCTAGTGGCCATCGGCGTCGTCCACCTCCTTGCGGATGAAGTCGTAGCCGTGCTCCTCCAGCTTGTCTGCCAGCTCGGGGCCGCCCTCGCGCACGATCCGGCCGTCGAGCATGATGTGCACGAACTGGGGCCGCACGTAGTTGAGGATGCGGGTGTAGTGGGTGATGATCAGCGACCCCATGCCCGGGCCGCTGAGCGCGTTCACGCCGTCGGAGACGATTCGCAGAGCGTCGATGTCGAGCCCCGAGTCGGTTTCGTCGAGCACGGCTATCTCGGGCTTGAGCATTGCGAGCTGCAGGATCTCCGCGCGCTTCTTCTCGCCTCCGGAGAAGCCCTCGTTGAGGTAGCGGCTCACGAACGACGGGTCGATCTTGAGCAGGTCCACGTTCTCGCGCATGTACTTGCCGAAGTCCTTGACCTTCATCGGCTCGTCCCTGCGGGCGTTGACCGCCAGGCGGAGGAAGTTGGCCACCGAGACTCCGGGGATGGTCGCCGGGTACTGGAAGGCGAGGAAGAGGCCCGCGCGGGCGCGCTCGTCGGGGTCGGCTTCGGTCATGTCCTCCCCGTTGAAGACGATCCTGCCCTTGGTGACCTCGTAGTTGGGGTTGCCCATGATCGTGTTGGCGAGGGTCGACTTCCCGGAGCCGTTCGGGCCCATGAGGGCGTGGGTCTCTCCCTTGGAGACCTTGAGATCGACCCCGTGGAGGATCTCCCGCTCTTCGATGCGTACGTGCAGGTTCTGAATTTCCAAGCTCATCGAGTGGTCACCTCCGCGGGGCTTGCGGCCCCGCGCCTTGATTTGGTTGTTCGCCCTCCGGCCTCTCTTGAACGGACCGGCTTCGCCGGTCCTCCGGTGCCCGGCCGAACCAGGTCGGCGAGCGTCGTGTCGGTCAGCGTGCGGACGATCGAGCTCTGCACGCGTGTCCAGAGCAGCTTCGAGGGGCAGGGCCGGCGCCCGGTCTCTCCCTCGCGCACGCACACGAGGGCACCGTCGGGGCTCGCGGTGATGCACTCCACCGGGGCGATGTCGCCCTCGAGGGCGCGCACCACCTCGGCCATCGTGATCGCACCGGCGTCGCGGGAGAGAGAGTAGCCCCCACGCGATCCGCGACGGCTCTCCACCAGCCCGGCGCGCCTCAGGCGGGCGGCCAGGTGCTCGAGGTAGGCCAGCGGCAGCCCCTCGGCCTCGGCGATGGCGCCGAGCGAGATGGGGGAGTCCCCATCGGTCATGGCCAAGTGGGCCATGACGCGTACGCCGTACTCGGCTTTGGTGGAGAAGATCATCGTTTGTCATTTGGGGCGAAGGATTCGGCATCCCTGCCAAATCCTTCTGGGGCAGGAAACTCCTACCGGGGAGGTAGGATAACGCCTACGCGCCGTCGGCCAGGAGACGCAGGTCGTGGGCCAGGCGCTCCGGGGTGGCCTGATCGATCGGAAAGCTCACCCGCTGCACACCCTCGGGGTCCACGAGCACGAACCGGCCGCTGTGCTCGAGGTCGTCGCGCTGGGGCTCCACGCCGAAGGCCTTCCACACCTTTTTCAGCTCGCCCCGGGAGCCGAGCACGAAGCGCATCCGGCCCAGCACGCGCTGCTCGGACAGGAAGGCGCGGGCGCTCTCCTCGGTGTCGCGCTCAGGCTCGACGGCGATCGCCAGAGCGGGCACCTCCTCGCCCAGCTCGTCGAGCGCGCTGCGCACCTGCTGGGCCTGCGTCGGGCAGCTGTCTTCGCAGTGCGTGTAGAGGAACGTGACGATCACGGGGCGCCCGCGCAGATCCTCCATCGCTACCGGCTCTCCATCCTGGTCGCGCAGCCGGAAGCGGGGAGCATCGAGTCCGCGCGGCAGGACCGCTCCCTCGAAGCGGCGTTCGCCGTCTGTGGGGGCGGCCTCGCGGTCCCCCGTGGCGGCCGCGGCGAGCACCCCGACGAAGACGGACGCTGCCAGCAGGAAGAGGGCGATCAGCACGCGCGGGTGCACACTCGAAAGGGTAGGGCCCAGGCGAGGAGCGCAGCCGGAACGTCGCCGGAGGAGCGCAGGCCGATCGCCGCGGGAGGAGCGCAGCCGGAACGTCGCCGGAGGAGCGCAGGCCGATCGCCGATCGGCCGAGCACCGCACGGATGGGCTCTCCGGCGAGCACCGCACCGGAGCTTTCGGCCGAGCACCGCACGGATGGGCTCTCCGGCGAGCACCGCAGCTACCCTCGCTACGGCTCCACCAGCCCGCGGCGGATCGCGTAGCGCACGAGCTCCACCCGGTCCCTCATCCCGAGCTTGGACAGCACGTTGGCGCGGTGCGACTCCACGGTCTTCTCGGACACGTGTAGGGCGTCGGCGATCTGGCGGTTGGTGTTGGCCTCGGCGATCAGCTTGACTACCTCCATCTCCCGCGGGGTCAGCTCGTCGGGCCGCTGGGGGCCCTCCTCCAGCCACTGCTTCATCAGCGCCTGCTGGGTGCGCGAGTTGAGGAAGGTGCGGCCGCCGGCCACCGTGCGGATGGCGGTGATCAGGTCGCCGTCGGCACCCCGCTTGGACACGTAGCCCGAGGCGCCGGCCTCCAGGGCGTCGAAGAAGTAGGCGTCCTCGTCGTGCATGGAGAGCATGAGCACCTGTACGTCGTCGGTGTGCGAGCGGATCTGGCGGGCGGCGTGCAGGCCGGTGAGCCGGGGCATCGACACGTCGAGCACCGCCACGTGGGGCCGATCGGAGAGGACCTTCTCGACGGCCTCGATTCCGTCCTCGGCCTCCGATGCCACCTCCATGTCGTGCTGGCGGTCGATCAGCAGCTTCAACCCGGAACGGACGATTCCGTGGTCGTCGGCGATCAGTACGCGGATCATGGAACTCGCAGGGTCAGCTCGGTGCCGGACCCGGGGGAGGAGCGCAGGTCCAGCTCGCCGCCCACCAGCCTCGCCCTCTCGGCCATGCCGTCGAGCCCCAGGCCGTCGCCGCGTGAGGCCACGGGGTCGAAGCCCACGCCGTCGTCGCGGATGCGCAGCTGCACCGCCTCGCCCTCCACGTCGAGCGCAAGGGCCACGGTGCGTGCGTGCGCGTGGCGTCCCGCGTTGGCGAGGGCCTCCTGGGCCACCCGGTAGATCACGGTCTGCTTCTCCTCGTCGAGGAGACCCGGGTCTCCGCTGGTCTCGAGCCGGGCCTGGATCCCGCTGCGCTCCTCGAAGCCCCGGACCTGCGCCTCGATGGCGGGCAGGAGGCCGTGGTCGTCGAGAGCGGTGGGGCGCAGCTGACGGGCCAGGTTGAGCAGCTCGTCCATCGTCTGACTGGCCAGCCGCTTGAGCTCGACCACCTCGTCGACGCGCTCGGCCGGCGTCTCCTGGGCCAGGGCTTCGAGACGCAGCAGGATGGCGGTGAGCGCCTGGTTCACCTCGTCATGCAGGTCACGGGCCACCCGCCTGCGCTCCTCCTCCTGGGCACGGAGCACGAGCTTGGCGGATCGCCGGCGCTCGTCGTCCACTCGCTGCAACAGGCGCCGGAAGGACTGGGCCAGCCGGTCGATCTCTCCCACGGGGTCGCCGCTCAGCTCGAAGGTCGAGCGCTCGGACGGGTCGATCCTCTCGATCCGGTCGATCAGGTGCTCCAGGGGGGCGAAGCGGCGCTGGAGCATCCAGAGGTTCACGCAGAAGGTGAGCACGATCACCAGCGCCAGCACCAGCAGCTGCCAGCGATCGTCGGCTGAGTGGTCGAGACCACCGACCAGGACGGCCGCGACGAGGGTGAGAGTGACCAGCACCACGTTCGCGGTCACCACCTGGCCGATCAGGGAGTCGTGGCGTCGTCTCATCTAGGGCGCATGGTGGGCAGGGAAGCCGAATCCTTCGCGGTGCCGAAGAATTCGGTGCGGACGCCGAATCCTTCGCGGTGTTGAAGATGGGGTGCAGACCCCATATCGGCAGAAGGGACTCTGGGCGACACTCTTTGCAGAAGGCTTTGGGCTTCGCAGCCCGCCAAGGCTTCTGACTGAAGGTCTGGGAAGACGATGCAGGGTCTGGATTGCACCGGAGCGCCCGAATCGGGCGCTCCGGGTCGTTCAGGGGTGCCGGCCGGCTCCCAGCGTGTCGCTATCCTTTCTGAAGCATGGCTTCCGGAGCAGAACTCATCCGCCGCGCGAAGGAGCAGATCACCGAGGTGGACCCGCGTGAGGTCCACGATCTGCTCGCGGCCCAGAATGGCACCGTCGTGGTCGACGTGCGCGAGCAGCAGGAGTTCGAGCAGTCCCACGTTCCCGGCGCCAAGCACGTGCCCCGCGGCCACCTCGAGTCGCGCATCGAGGGTGCGGCGGGTGACAAGTCCGCCCGCGTGGTCCTCTACTGCGCCTCAGGCAACCGCTCGGCGCTCGCCGCCCGCACGCTCCAGGAGGAGTTGGGCTACGAGAACGTAGAGTCGATGACCGGCGGGATCACCCTCTGGAAGGACCGCGGCTTCGACGTCGAGGTGCCCCGCAGCCTCACGGCTGAGCAGCGCGAGCGCTACTCCCGACACCTGCTCGTGCCCGAGATCGGCTTCGACGGTCAGATGAAGCTGCTCGACGCCAAGGTGCTGCTGCTCGGCGCCGGGGGACTGGGCTCGCCCACCGCCCTCTACCTCGCCGCGGCGGGCGTCGGGACGATCGGCGTCGTCGACGACGACGTGGTCGACCTATCCAACCTCCAGCGCCAGGTGATCCACACCAACGACCGGATCGGCATGCCCAAGGTCGACTCCGCCGAGCAGGGGATCCACGACATCAACCCGGGCGTCGAGGTGGTCAAGTATGAGACCCGCCTGGACGCCTCGAACATCATGGAGATCATCGACGGCTACGACGTGATCGTCGACGGCGTGGACAACTTCCCGACGCGCTACCTGCTCAACGACGCGACGGTGCGGCTGCAGATCCCCGTCGTGTCTGCCGCGATCCTCGGCTTCGACGGCCAGCTCTCGGTCTTCGCGCCCTACGAAGGCCCGTGCTACCGGTGCATCTACCCGACGCCGCCGCCGGCCGACATGGCCCCCTCCTGTGGCGCCAACGGGGTGCTGGGAGCGCTGCCGGGCGTGATGGGGGTGCTGCAGGCGATCGAAGTCGTCAAGCTCGTGACCGGCTCGGGTGAGCCGTTGATCGGCCGCTACCTGCTCTACGAGGCGCTCACCACCTCCTTCACGAACCTCAAGCTGCGCCGCGACCCGGACTGCCCGATCTGCTCGCGCGATCCCGGGGAGATCTCGGACGAGGAGATGGGGGTCTTTCCGGATTACGAGGCCTTCTGCGCCGCGGCCGGCTGAGACGGCTGCAAAACGTCGCCTGCGTTTGTCATCGGCCGGCTCGTGTGTGTCGCACACGTCGCCGACCTCTTCCTCGGCATGCTCGCTTTTCGCCGTCTCAGCTGGTTGCATGCCTTCTCGGGCTCCGGCCGTTGACGACCGTTAGGCTTCCCGGCCCGTGAGCACCGTCAAGATTCCACCCGTTCTCCGCGCCTCGACCGGCGGAGAGAAGGAGGTCTCGGCCGAGGGCGCCAACGTGGGCGAGGTTCTCACCTCGCTAGCCGATCGCCACCCCGACACCAAGGGCCAGCTCTTTGGCGAGGACGGGGCGCTCAACCGCTACGTCAACGTCTACCTCAACGACGAGGACGTGCGGGTGCTCGACGGGCTCGAGACGGCCGTCAAGGGCGAGGACACCTTGGTGATCCTGCCGGCCATGGCCGGCGGCCTCTGAAGGAGGCCTGAAGGACCCGGCAGGGATGCCGAATCCCTCGGATCGGGTCCCGCTTCACCGGGCCCACCCGTACACGCGGGCCCCGTAGGTGGTGGTGTCGTATCCCGTAGCGCAGGATCGCTCCGAGTAGCGCACGAGGCAGCGACGCCCCCGGGCGCGAGTGAAGCACCTGCGCGCCGGGCGCTGGCGCAGCCGATAGACCGCGTGGCCCTCGGCGTTCAGCAGCCAGGCGTCGATGTCCGTGAGTCCCGGCGGGCGGTCCACCCGACCCCCGTCGGCCGGCAGGTCGGCGATCCAGTCCGGCGGGGCGTTCCACGCCGGAGCTCCGGGTCCGTAGGGAGGAGGCTCGGACTGCGCGGCGGCGGCCGACGGGAAGCAGGCGAGAGCACAGAGGAGAGTGGCCGAGAAGGCTCTTGAGTTCATGTGAGGTCAAGGGCCCCGGAGATCGGTTCTCGCCCCCCCGGTCGCGAACTCGGTTCCAGTCAGCTCGCCGCGAACTCGGTTCCAGTCAGCTCGCGGCGAACGTTCGTCGCGATCCAGCCGGGTCTCTCGGTGCCTGCCTGTAGGTACGTCCCCCGCGGCTGGGCCCCCGCGGAGGATTGGCCCGGCCCCGTCGCGGGCACTACACTTTCTGAAGCGATGGTGCCTCCTACCCTCGACACCCGGCCGTGCGGCGGGAAGTACGGCGACATCGTGCGAGCGATCGGCAACACGCCCCTGGTCGAGCTCAAGCGCCTCTCGCCCAAGCCGGGCGTGCGCATCTACGCAAAGCTGGAGTCCTATAACCCCACCGGCTCGGTCAAGGACCGGGTTGCGCGGGCGTTGATCGAGGACGCCGAGGAGAAGGGCGCGATCCGTCCCGGGCAGACCATCCTCGAGCCCACCTCGGGCAACACCGGCATCTCGCTGGCGATGATCTGCAGCCGGAAGGGATACCCGCTGAAGGTGGTGATGCCCGACAACGTGACCGAGGAGCGCAGCCAGCTTCTGCGTATGTACGGCGCGGAAATAGAATGGTCGCCCGGCGAGCAGGGCTCCAACGGAGCGGTGGCCAAGGCGCTCGACATGGCCGAGGCGGACTCCTCCTACTACATGCCCTACCAGTACGGCAACCAGGCCAACCCCAACGCCCACTACTACGGCACCGCACCGGAGATCCTCGAGGAGCTGGACGAGGTGACCGCCTTCGTGGCCGGCCTAGGCACCGGCGGCACGCTCATGGGCAACGGGCGCCGCTTCAAGGAGCACGACGAGAACACGCTGATCGTCGCCGCCGAGCCGCTGCAGGGCGAGCTGGTGCAGGGCCTGCGCTCGCTCGACGACGGCTTCATTCCGCCGATCATCGACCTCTCGCTGCTCGACCGGAAGATCTTCGTGTCCAACCGCGACTCGGTCGTATGGACCAAGAAGCTGCTGGCAGAGGAAGGGCTCTTCGTGGGCGTCTCCAGCGGGGCGATCGCCTCGATCGCGGTACGCGTGGCGAGCGAGCTCGACGAGGGGAACGTGGTCTTCGTGGTTTGCGACGACGGCTGGAAGTACCTCAGCTCCGGCGTGTACACCAAGGACATCGAGGAGCTCGAGGAGGACGGCACCCTCGAGCGCGCCAGCTTCTGGTAACGGAGCGCTTGGGGGCGCTGCGCGCCGGGGCCCCGGGGGCCGCTGTTCGCCGGGGGCGCTTGTGCGCTAGGAGGTCTTGACTGCCGCGGGCGCGGACTCGTCAGCGTCTGGGTGCTCGGCCTTCGCGGTCGGTTCGTCGTCGTCGGAGGCGAGCTCCGGGTCCTGGTCGATCTCGTCCCCGGGCGCGTAGAACTCCGCGTCGTCATCGAGATCGTCGTCGTCGTCCACGCGGCGGCGGTCGTCGTCATCGGCGTCTATCGCTCCCGAGAAGGAGTCACGCATCTCCTTCATCCCCTTGCCGAGCGAGCGGGCGGCCTCGGGCAGGCGGCTCGGGCCGAGCACCAGCAGCGCGATAACGGCGATCACGGCGATCTCCATCGGACCGATGCCTGGGAGGAAGGCGAACTCCATCATGCTCAGGCTAGCGCGCCTACTCCGAGACCTCCACCGTTCCGGTCATGAAACGGTGGTAGACGCAGTAGTAGGCGTACGTGCCGGGCTCGTCGAAGCTGACGGCCTTCGAGTCGCCCTTCTGGAGGTCGCCCGTATCAAAGGCGCCGTCAGCGTCGTCTTCGGTTTGCGCATTGTGCTTGGCCCCGTCCGCGTTGGCGAAGGTGACCGTGCCGCCGGCCTTGACCTTGACGGCCTCCGGGGCGAACTTGAAGTCCTTGATGCCGACCGCGCCCTCGGCCTCGGCAGATCCGCCTCCGGCGGACTGGGATCCCGTGGCGGCCGAACCCGCGGCGCTCTCCTCGTCGTCGCCCCCACATCCGCTCGCCGCGAGGACGAGAAGGGCGAGGGTCGTGGCGAGTGTGCGCTTGGCCGGCATGATGCAACTGATTCGTGTGCTGGCCACGGTTCGGATCACCGGGCGCGCTGCCGGCCTTGCGTAGGCTTGAGCCGGTGAAGATGACCAGGCACCAGTGGCAGGAGCTCGTGGACCACGCGCGCGAGGACGCCCCCAACGAGTGCTGCGGCTGGGTGCGCGGCCGCGACGGGTCGGTGGTCGAGGTGCACCGATCCGAGAACGAGCGCGCCTCCCCTTACGGGTACTCGCTCGACCCCAAGAGCCTGCTGGCTGCCTTCAACGCCGCCGAGGACGCCGACGAGGTGGGCATCTATCATTCCCACCCGCGCAGCCCGGCCGAGCCTTCGCAGACCGACATCAACCTCGCTGAGTACCCGGAGTACACGTACCTGATCGTCTCGCTCGCCGACGACGAGGCGCCGGAGGTACGCGCTTGGCGGATCGCCGGCGGCAAGGCCGATGAGGAGAGGATCGAGGTCGCGTGACCACGCGGGGGCAAGAGGCTGAATCCGAGCCGCTGGCATGCCCGGTATGCGCCCTGCGCTTCGGGCTCGACGAGCGCTTCTGTACCTCATGCGGAATGCCGCTGGTCTACGTTGGCTCGGACCCGGTCGAGTCGCCGCGCGACGAGGCCCATGAGCGCGCCCGCAAGATCGATCCGCGCTACACCGAGGGCAGGCTGGTGCGCGTGGCGGGCGGACGCCATCAGGCCGAGGCGGAGCTGATCCAGGGAATGCTCCTCGAGGAGGGGGTGCCGAGCCTCCTTCGCCGCGCCGCCGGCTTCGACGTGCCCGACATGCTCGCGGCCGGCCCGCGCGACGTGCTGGTGCCCGAAGCCGGGGCCGACGCAGCCCGTGACGTGCTCCTCCAGGCGCACATGGCGCCGCGGGAGGCGGCGCCCGAGACAGCCGGCGACGAAGCGCGCCATGCCGCGCGGCTGGCGGGTGCGATCTTCGGCGGCGCGGCGCTCACCGCGTTCGTGACCTGGGGCCTGATCCAACTCGGCGGCTGATCAGATCCCGCCGGGCCCGCCGTCGAGCTCCAGCGCCGCCCCCGCCTCGAGGCCGAGCTGGGCCGCCTGACCGGCTGCCAGCTCCAGCGCCGCGATCTGCTTCCTTCGGAGACCGCGGCCCCGGCGGCGGATGCGACCCAGGCGCCACGGACGCAGGTGCTGGGTTACGGCGAGCACTTCGACGCGCCCGTCGGGGGTGGGCCAGCGAACGAACGCGACGTCGATCGCGAAGCGCATGCCGACGGTGTGCACGGAATCACAGCGCGGGATGAGCAGGCCCGTCCGCTGCGGGAGCCCGTCGCGTCCGAGCAGCCCCACCGTCCGCGCCCGCGCTCCCTCGGCGAGCAGCAGGTCCACGGACTCGCC
>Ga0208612_1000875_pt1 | contig 12595 bp, 8 predicted proteins | sample AntDryMetagUQ889_FD_188089 | JGI IMG/M metagenome (GOLD analysis project Ga0208612, IMG submission 188089) | Polar desert microbial communities from Antarctic Dry Valleys - UQ889 (SPAdes) | ecosystem: Environmental > Terrestrial > Soil > Desert | place: Antarctic Dry Valleys | collected 2008-12-31 | reverse complement strand
CCCGAGCCCTACTGGCTGGTCGAGGCCAAGTTCGCGGCCAGCGGGGAGCGAAACTACACCGGCCGCTACATGGGCGGCAAGCGGATAGCGGAGGACCTGGCGGCGAAGATCGTCGAGGAGACCCGCGAGCGCCCGGGAGAGATCACCAAGCTCGAGAAGAAGGAGGAGAGGGAGCGTCCCCAGATGCTCTACGACCTCACCTCCCTGCAGCGCCACGCCAACACGATGCACGGCTTCTCGGCCCGCCGCACGCTCGGCGCGGCGCAGAAGCTCTACGAGGAGCACAAAGTGCTCACCTATCCGCGAACCAACTCGCGTTACCTCACCGGCGACATGGTCGACGAGATCAAGCCGACCGCCGAGCTGGTGGGCCACAACCCGCAGTACCGCAAGGGCGCCAAGTACGTGGTCTCGCTCGCCAAGCTGCCCCTCGGTCGCGTGGTCGACGACAAGAAGGTCACTGACCACCACGCGATCATCCCGACCAAGTCCGAGCACGACCTCTCCAAGCTCGGCGCGGACGAGCTCAAGGTCTACGACCTCGTGGCCAAGCGCTTCCTCGCCATCTTTCATCCCGACGCGGTGTTCGAGCGCACCCGTGTCGAGACGACGGTCGAGCAGCACGTGTTTCGCACCAGCGGCCGGGTGCTCGTGGAGGCCGGATGGCGCGCGGTGTACGGGGAGACCGCGCAGTCGGCCGACGAGCCCGTGGACGACTCCGGCGGCGACCAGCTGCTGCCAAAGCTCGAGCAGGGCGAGGACACCGAGACGCGCTCCGTGGAGTCGCTGCGCAAGGAGACCCAGCCCCCGCGGCGCTACACCGAGGCATCCCTGCTGGCCGCGATGGAGACCGCGGGCAAGGAGATCGAGGAGGCCGAGCTGCGAGAGGCGATGAAGGAGTCGGGCATCGGCACACCGGCCACCCGCGCCTCGATCATCGAGCGGCTGATCGCCGTCGGCTACATCGAGCGCGAAGGACGCGCCCTGCACGCCACCGAGAAGGGCATTCAGGTGATCAGGCTGCTGGGCGAGCACCCGCTCACCTCCGCTGGCCTGACCGGCGACTGGGAGCGCCGGCTGGGGTTGATCGAACGCGGCGAGGACTCCCGCCCGGCGTTCATGAAGGACATCAAGACGTTCGTGACCGCCACCGTGGTCGAGCTGGACAAGCTCAAAGGTGTGCAGATCGAGCGGGCCAAGCTCGGACCGTGCCCGGTCTGTGCCCGCGAGGTCGTGGAGAACCGCAAGGGCTACTCCTGCTGGTCCAAGGACGACCCGGGGTGCGGGTTCGTGATCTGGAAGAAGAAGGCCGGCAAGATGCTGCCGGTGTCGGTGGCGAAGGAGCTGATGGAGTCCCTAAAGGCCTCGATCGACCGCGGCGATGACCCGCGGATAGGGCGGACCGCCAAGCCGGTCACCGGCTTCCGCGGGCGCTCGGGCCGCAACTTCCGCGCCAAGCTCAAGATCGAGCCGCGTGCCGACGCCGAGGGCAAGTGGAAGGTCGAGTTCGACGAGGAGTGGGCCAAGGAGCCGCCCAAGGACCAGGCCGACCCAGACGGCTCCGACGGCGGCCAGGCGGCCGGGCAGCCCGCGGACGAGACGGCTGCCGAGGACACCGACGCCGTGGCGGCCCGCGCCGGCTGACCCCTCGTCGGCCAGGGCACGCCGTCCCCGTCAGGCCATAGGGTCGCTTGTGTCAACGGCCCACGACTCAGGAGATCCCATGTTCAAGAGGTACGGATGCGCGATCACGGTCGCTGTACTGGCGGCCGTCGCGGGCGCCGGCTGTGGCGGCGACGACGAGAAGCCGCTCAGCAAGGCCGAGTACATCAAGCAGGGCGACGCCATCTGCAAGAAGGCCCAAGCGAGCGGGGAGAAGGAGGTCGAGGAGATGTTCGGCGACCTCGGCCCCAACGAGAAGCCCTCGGACGAGCAGCTGACGACCCTCGTCGAGGACGTGATCAAGCCGAACACGCAGGGGCAGCTCAACGACCTGCGCGACCTCACTCCGCCCGAGGGCGACGAGGACACCGTGAACGGCATCTACGACGGGGTGGAGGAGGGCCTTGCGAAGGTCGAGGATGACCCGAAGATCCTGCTCAGCAAGGACGATCCGTTCGCGCCCGCCACCAAGAAGGCTGAGGAGTTCGGCTTCAAGGAGTGCTCGAAGTAGTCGAGAGGTTGGATCGGGCCGCCACCCACACGGGCCGGCCCCGCTGCCGGGGCCCGGTCGTAGGCCGAGTCGGCGACGGCCCGGTAGATCTTGGCCCCGCTACCGGCCGGGCAGATCGACGTCCGCCAGGACGCCGACCTGCTCCGGCGGGCCGGTCTCGCCCACCCAGGTGACCCTTCCGGGCCAGTAGGGGTTATCCGGACCGCTGCCGGCGACGAACACGGCCTCGTACAGCCAGCTGCCCGTGTTGGTCAGCCGGTTGCCGCCGGGCAGCCACCAGTCCTCCACGTCCACGTCGCCGTCCAGCGGGCCGGCGCGGTGGGTGTGGCCGAAGATCACATGGTCGGCTTCGAGGCCCGTGGTGGACACCACCGCCGCCATCGCGCGCAGCCCGGCTCGGCGCAACTCGACCCTCGAGAGGTCGGCGCGGAAAGGGCCCAGGCCTGCCATGTTGAGCGCCGCTACGGCGGCGGGAATCGCGATCCTTCCCGCAGCGAGCCCGGCGACGCTCCTTCCGCCGTCGGGATTCGAGAGCTTCCACACGCTGCGCGAGAGGTTGCCGCTCTTCGTTACCGCGCCGGCGGGTGAGCCCTGCACGACGCTGTGGGCGAAGGCGTAGATCGGCGACAGCGTCGCCTCGTAGGCGTCGACTGCGGTGGCGTCGGCGGTGTGCACGCCGGTGAAGCGCGCGATCGCCGAGGCCAGGACGCATTCCATCCGCGGCACGGTCAGGTGCAGGTCGAGGTAGTGGCCGTGGGTTGCGTACACGTCCTCTCGGAGACGTATACCGGGATAGGCCAGCACGACCTCCGTATGGGGCATGAGTGCCGCCACCCGGGCAGCGAGCGGGCTGTGGGCGAGATCGAAGCTGCCCTGGAGCGGAAGCGACTTGGCTCCGTCCAGCCGGGCCGCCTCGAGCGCGGGTGCCACGAGCTCGTGGTCGTGGTTGCCGGGCACGACCACCAGCTGCTTACCCTCGGTCACCTCTCCGAGCCCCTCGAGCAACGGGCGCGCCAGCTTCAGCACCTCCGTCGTGGGACGCTCGCGCAGCTCGAGTGCGTCCCCGAGCAGCACGACCCGATCCGCGGGAGCGAGCGCCTCGAGAAGCCGCTCCCGCACCTCGGGGCGGCGCGTGATGTCGCCGCCGGAGACGGTGCCCAGATGCAGGTCGGAGATGATGGCGGTGGCCACGGCCGTCGCATCCTGACACGGGGGCCGCAGGGCCTATGCTGATTGGCAGGTGTCGCTCTTCTGCCGCCACAGCCGCTTCCTGGCCGACTGCCCGATCTGCTCGAAGGGCACGGTGCTCGACCAGAGCAGGCGCCTCGCCCGGCGCGCATCCTCTGGCGGAGGCTCCTCGCGCCGCTCCGCTGCCGAGAAGAAGGCGGCCGGCGCCTTCAGCGGACCCCACGTGAGCACCGGCCCTCTCGAGGATCCCGACGGGGTCCGGTACACGGTGCGCCTGGAGCGCGTGCCGGGCGGGGTCCGCCTGGCCGAGTGGTCGGGCTCGCGGCTGCGCGCTCGGGCGCCGGTGCTCCGCCTCGACGATCTCACCACGCTGGTGGCCGAGGCTCATGGTGTGCTGGCGGCGCGCGACGCGCAAGCGCTGGCAGGTGCGCTGCGGACCGGCCCCGGGGAGGAGCGCAGCCGACCCGTTGGTCCTGCCCCGGCAGGGAACGCGGGGGTGAGCCGGGGTCGCGCGGGGGACTTCCGCGAGGAGCTGAGGGTGGAGCCTCTGGATGGGCGCCGCGTGCGCGTCGCCCGCTGGGTCCTGCGCCCGGGCGCAGGGTGGGAGCTCCAGGACGCCCCGCCGATGCTGCCGGCCAAGCGCTACGCCGAGGCGCTGGCCGACGCCGTCGGCAAGGGCCTGCTGCCCGCGGCGTCAGATGGCGCCGCAGCGCCGCGACTCTGAGGGTCGTGTCACTGCGCACCGTCCTCGACAGCCCCTACAACTAGCGGGTGGCTCTAAGGCTCGTAACCGGGCCGGCGAACGCCGCCAAGGCGGGCGCGGTCCTCGGATCCCTGCGCGACCGGCTCGAGGACCGCACTCGGGACTCTCCGGTCCTCGTGGTGCCCTCCTTCGAGGACGTCGAGCACAGCCGCCGCGAGCTGGCTGAGCGAGGGGCGGTGTTCGGTGCCGCCGTCCTGCGCTTCGGCGCTCTGTTCGAGCTGATCGCGGCACGTACCGGCCACCGCGCCAGGCGGGCTTCGCAGCTGCAACGGATGTTGATCACCGAAGAGGCGGTTCGGACTGCCCGACTCGACGTGCTGGCCGCCTCGGCACAGCGTCCCGGCTTCGCTCGTGCGGCCGCGCGGTTCACCGCCGAGCTGGAGCGCTCGATGGTCGAGCCGGCTCGCCTGACACGGGCGTTGCGCGACTGGGCCGGTAACGGACCCCGCCGGGCCTACGCGGAGGAGGTGGCCGAGGTCTATCGCCGCTACCGCGACGGGCTCGACGCCGCGGGCCTGGAGGACGAGGAGCTCTACGCCTGGCGGGCCCTCGAGGCGCTGCGGGCCGAGCCGGGGAGCTGGCGCGCCACACCGGTGTTCGTCTACGGATTTGACGACTTCACCCGCCTGGAGCTGGCAACCCTGGAGGAGCTGTCGGCGCACGCTGGCGCCGACGTGACCGTCTCCCTTCCCTGGGAGCGAGGGCGGGAGGCGTTCAAGGCCACCTCCACGATCCGCCAGGAGCTGGAGGAGCGCGGCGCTGTGGTGGAATCACTCGAAGCGCTGTCAGAGCACTACGCGCCCGGCTCGCGTCGGGCGCTGCACGCGCTCGAGCGCAGCCTCTTCGAGACTCCCCGGCCGCCGGAGGTTCGCGCACGCAGCGGCGGGGTGGTCCGCCTGCACCGCGCCGGTGGCGAGCGCGCGGAGGTCGAGCTGTGCGGGGCGGAGGTCCTGCGCATGTTGCGGGAGGGAACGCCGCCCGGCGAGATCGCCATGGTGCTCCGTGAGCCGGAGGGTTACGCGTCGATGGTCGAGCAGGTGTTCGGTTCCTACGGGATCCCCTACTCGATCGACCGCTCGGTGCCGCTGGCGCACACGGCGCTCGGCCACGGGCTGCTGGCCATGCTGCGGTGCGCTGCGCTCGACGGCACCGCCGAGGACCTGCTGGCCTACTTGAGAACGCCCGGGCTGCTGCGTGAGCCCAGCCTGGCCGACCGTCTGGAGGGCGAGGTGCGCCGGGCCGGTGCCGCCACAGCCGCGGCCGCGCGCGTAATTTGGGAGCGCACGGATAATCGCTGGCCGCTCGAGGAGCTGGACCGCCTGGCCGGCGCGAAAGACATGCCCGGCTGCCTGACCGAGCTCGATTCTCGCCTCAGCAGGCTCTTCAGCGCCCCGTACCGGCGCAGGGCACCGGTGCTGCGCGGCTCCGAGGCAGACGACGCCCGTGCGTTCACGGCGGCCCACGATGCCCTGACCGAGCTGCGCGCGGTGATCACAGCGGACCCGCGGGTGCGCCTGGACCACCAGCGGGTGCACGACACGCTGGCCGAGCTGCCGGTAAGGGTGGGCGAGGAGCCCCAGCCCGACCGGGTGCAGGTGGCATCGCCCCTGTCGATCCGGGCACGGCGCTTCCATGCGGTGATCGTCTGCGGTCTCCAGGAGGACGAGTTCCCCCGCCGCGCCGCTCCCGAGGCGTTCCTGCCCGATGCCGACCGGCGCGACATCGCCCGCGCCAGCGGATTGCGCCTGCCGTTGCGCGAGGACCAGCTCGAGCGCGAGCGCTACCTGTTCTACGTCTGCGCGTCCCGAGCCGAGCGCGAGCTGGTGCTGAGCACCCGCTACTGCGACGAGGAGGGCAACCCGCAGGCGTCCTCCTTCTTCGTGGACGACGTTCGGGAGGCACTGCTCGACCTCGACGAGCACGTGCGCGTGCGCTCCCTGGCCGACGTGACCTGGCCGCTGGACGAGGCGCCAACCCCGGCCGAATGGGAACGCGCGGTGGCGCGGTCGGGGCCGCGCCGGATCCCGGCCGGCGCGGGTGCCCTCAGCGCCGAGGCGGCCCTGCGCGAGGTGGCGCGCCGCGAGGTCGTCTCGGCCGGGGCGATCGAGCGCTTCGCCGGCTGCCCGGTCAAGTGGCTGGTGGAGGACGTGCTCGACCCGGAGAAGCTCGAGCCCGACCCCGAGCAGATGGTCAGGGGCTCCTACGCCCACCGGGTCCTCGAGCTGACCTACCGGCGCCTGCGCCACCGCACTCACTCGCGGCGCGTGACGCCCGCCAACCTCGCCGAGGCCGAGCGGATCCTGGTCGAGGCGCTGAAGGAGTGCCAGGGCGAGTTTCGCCTGTCGCCCAACCAGGTGCGCGTCCGGGCCGCCGTGCGACGGCTGGAGTTCGATCTGCTGCGCTACCTGCGCCACGAATCGGGCCGCGACGGCCTGCTGGAGCCCGAGCACCTCGAGCTGCGCTTCGGCTTCGACGAGGGCGAGCATCCGGCGGTGGAGATCGAGGGTGGCCTGCGGGTGCGAGGGGTGATCGACCGCGTGGACGTGCACGGCGGCTGGGCCCTCGTGCGCGACTACAAGAGCGGCAAGGTCGAGTCCTACAAGGCGGCGGACTGGGAACCCAAGAACCGCTTCCAGGCAGCGCTCTACATGATGGTGATCGAGCGGCTGCTGGGACTGCGGGCCGCCGGCGGCGTGTACGTGCCGCTGTCGGGCACCGAGCGCCGGCCGCGCGGAATGGTGGCCGAGGAGGCGCTCGACGAGCTGGGCAGCGACTTCTACAAGAACGACGTCAAGCCCGAGCACGAGTTCGCGCAGAGCACGGCCTGGGCACAGGGAGCGATCGTCGACGCGGCGGAGCGCATGCGCACAGGTCGGATCGGGCCCTGCCCCGACAGCTGCGCCTACCGCGGCGGCTGCTCGCACCCATCCATCTGCCGGGTGGAGGCATGAAGTTCACCCCCGAGCAGCAGCGCGCGATCGACCTGCGGCATGGCTCGCTGCTGGTCAGCGCCGGCGCGGGCACCGGCAAGACGTCGGTGCTGGTGGAGCGCTTCGTGCGGGCGGTGCTCGACGACGGCGTTCCCGTCGACGCCATCCTCGCCATCACCTTCACCGAGAAGGCCGCGGCGCAGCTCACCTCCCGCGTGCGTGCGCGCTTGATGGCGCTCGGCGCGCGTGCCGAGGCCCGGCGCGCGGAGGCGGCCTGGATCTCCACCATCCACGGCTTCTGCTCACGCGTGCTGCGCACCCACGCGCTCGCGGCGGGCATCGACCCCGAGTTCCACGTGCTCGACGCCCTCGAGTCCGAGCGGCTGGGCATCGACGCCTTCGACCGCGCGCTCGCCGAGTTCGTGGGCTCGGGCGAGGACCCGGAGCGCCTGCGCCTGCTCGGCTCCTACACGCCGGACCGCCTCGCCGACATGGTGCGCACCGCGTACGCGCACGGGCGCAGCAGGGGAGAGGCCAGGCCCGAGTTACCCGAGGCGGTGCCGCCGCGGCCGGCCGGGGAGCGCGAGGCCCTGGGAGCCGCCGTGCAAGCGGCTCTGGCCGAGATCGGACCCGCCGAGGGGGTCGCGGTGGCGGGCGCGCGGTCGAAGCTGGAGAGGTGCGCTGCGCTGGTCGGGAGGCTCAGCGGCAGGACGGTCGCAGATGGGCCCGAGCTGAAGGAGCTTCACTTCAAGGGCAGCGCCAAAGCCCTCAAGGGAGCCGCCTGCGAGGAGTTCCGGACCGCCCACGAGGCCTATCTCGCCTACGCCGTGCGCCACCGCGAGTACTCCGACCACGTACTGCTGCGCGACCTGATCCAGCGTCACGGGCACTTCTACGACGCGCTGAAGCGCGACCGCTCGGGCTTGGACTTCGACGATCTCGAGCTGCTCGCCAGAGATCTGCTCAAGCGCGACGAGGGGCTGCGCTCGGCCTACTCCGAGCGCTTCGTCCACGTGATGGTGGACGAGTTCCAGGACACCAACCCGCTCCAGAACGAGATCCTGGACTCACTCGACCGCGACAACCTCTTTCGCGTGGGCGATGAGCGCCAGTCGATCTACCGCTTTCGCCACGCCGACGTGAACGTCTTCCGCCGCCACCGCGATCAGGCCGCGCAGCATGACCGCGTGCAGTCGATAACCGTCAACTTCCGCAGCCGGGGGGAGATCCTGGACGCCGTCGACCTCACCTTCGGCGGCGTGTGGGGAGACGGCTTCGAGCCCCTGCGCGAGGCGCCTGACGCCCGCTTGGCCGGGCCGCGGATCTCGCCGTGCGTGGAGCTGCTGGTCACCGACCGCGAGAAGAAGCGCTGGGATGCCCGCTTCGAGGCCGAGCTCGAGGCCGGTGAGGCCCCATTCGGCACCTCGATGCGGGCGATCACGCCGTGGCGCGCGGCCGAGGCGCGCCTGCTGGCTCGCCGCATCGACGAGCTGACCACGGATGGGCCCTACCGGCCCGGCGACGTGGTGGTGCTGCTGCGCGCCACCACGCACATCGGCGTCTACGAGCGCGCGCTCGAGGAGCGCGGCATCCCCACCTACGTGCTCGGCGGGCGGGGCTACTGGAGCCAGCAGCAGGTGGCCGATCTGCGTGCCTACCTGGCCGCGCTGGCCAACCCCCTAGACGAGCTGGCGCTGCACTCGGTGCTCGCGTCGCCGCTCGGCGGCGTGTCCCTCGACGCCCTGGTGATGGTGGCCGCCGCCGCCCGCGAGGCGGGCTGGGACGTCTGGCGCGTGGTGGACGCCGTGGGCGCCGCCGCCGATGGCGCCGGCCCCGCCGCCGCCGAGGGCGCCGGCTGCCCGGAGGCCGTCCTCGCCCTGGTACGCGAGCTGCCACTCGCCGACGTGCGCGCGTTGCGGGAGTTCGCACGGCGCTTCTCGGCCGAGCGGGCGGCGGCTCCGCGCGTGTCGCTGGAGACGCTGATCGACCGGGCCGTCGCGGGGTCGGGCTATGACCGGGCGATCCTGGCCATGCCCGCCGGCGAGCGCCGCATGGCCAACGTGCGCAAGCTGATGCGGATGGCGCGGGAGTTCGAGGCCGAGGAGGGCCGCGACCTGCGCGGCTTCATCGACTTCGTGGCCGAGCGCGACCTGATCGCCGAGCGTGAAGGCCAGGCGCCACTGGAGGCCGAGGCGCTCGACGCCGTCCGGCTGATGACGGTGCACCGCGCCAAGGGGCTCGAGTTCCCCGTGGTCTGCGTCGCCGACCTGGGCAAGGCCGGGAGGGAGGACGACTCGGCTCTGCGGATCAGCGACGACGGCCGGGTGGGCATCCGCCTGGCCTCCATAGGAGGGGGCGCCATCGACAGCTCTCAGCTGGCCGAGATCCGCGAGCAGGAGAAGCTCGAGGACGAGGAGGAGGAGAAGCGGATCTTCTACGTCGCGGCTACGCGCGCGCAGGAGCACCTCGTACTCAGCGGGGCCACCGACCTCGCAAAGCTCTCGCCCGAGGGGGCCCTGGAAGAGCCGATGCGGTGGATCTGGCGCGGCCTGGCCCCCGGCCTGGCCGATTTCGGGTCGCGAGAGGAGGCATGCGGTCTCTACGACGGCCGCGACGTGCGCGTGCGCTGCGAGATCCTGCGGGCGGAGACCGTAGACGAACTGCTGCCCGCGGCCGACCGAGAGCCGGTGGCTCCCGTGCCCGAGCCGCCCGGACTCGACGCCCTGCAGGCCCCGGCGCTGGCCGCCGTGCCGGTGCCCGAGGCGTTGGCGGTCAGCCGGCTGAGCTACTCCAGCCTCGAGCGCTACAAGCGCTGCGGCTACCGCTTCTATCTGGAGAGCGCGCTGGGCCTGCCGCGGGGCCAGTCGCCCGACGCGCCAGCCGAGGTTGGCGCCGAGCAGCCCGCGGAGGGACTGCCGGGCCTCATGCGCGGGTCGGTGGTGCACCTACTGCTCGAGCGGCTGGACTTCCGCCGTCTCGAGTCGCCCGAGGCCGCCACGGTCGCGGAGCTGATCGAGGCCGCGGGACACCCGGTGCGCGAGGCAGATGTCGTGGAGCTGATCGGGATGGTCGACGCCTTCGCCGGCTCGGCGCTCAGCGTCCGCATCGCCGCCGCAGAGCACGTGCGGGCCGAGCTTCCCTTTGCCTTCACGCTGGACGCTTCAGGGCGCAGCCTGCTGATGAACGGGGTCGTCGACGTGCACGGCTTGGAGCCTGGCGGCGGAGTGCTGGTCGTGGACTACAAGAGCGACCGGCTCGGCGAGTCGGACCCCACCGCGCTGACCGAAGCCTCCTACTCGACCCAGCGGCTGGTCTACGCGCTCGCGGCCCTGCGCTCGGGTGCGCCCAGCGTCGAGGTGGCCTACGTCTTCCTCGAGCGCCCGGACGAGCCAGTAGCCGCTTCCTTCGATGCCTCCGAGGCCCCGAATCTCGAACGTCGCCTGCTGGAGCTCATCGACGGCGTGGTGGCGGGCCGCTTCGAGCCCACGGCGAACCCGCACAGGCGCCTCTGCGGGGACTGTCCGGGCCAGCCGGCGCTGTGCTCCTGGCCGCCGGAGCGCACGCTCGCGCAGGAAGCTCCTATGCGCGCATAGCGGTGAGATGCGCTTCGAGCACTCGGCGCTGCGCCCAGGCGATCGAGATGGTCGAAGCCGCCGACCGCGCCTTCTTCGCCGGCGCCGATCCGAGGGAGCTGATGCGCACCCTGCGGTCGCTCGCCTCCACATAGTCCTCCGGGCGGGCATCCGACCGCCGTCGCGCCCGATCACCGTTCCGTCGGACGTGCCGCGTAGCTTGGTCACATGCCCCTCTGCTTCATCGAGCCCCAGGAAGCCATTCGTGTCGTCGCCGATGCGGTGGGCCGTGAGGCCCGGCGCCAGCTGCTCGGCGAGGTCGTACGCGCGTGGGTCGATGAGATCCCCGACGACGAGCTGCAGGTGCACTACGCCAAAGCCGTCGAGGTGCTCGACGACGACGACCTGTCGATGCTCGCCGCGTGGCACGCCTCCCTCGAGGTGGGCCAGCCGATCGCCAACAAGGAGTTCCTACTCGGAGCCTTCGCCCACCTGGGTGAGCACCGTCGCGAGGCCCTGCGCATTGCCGCCGGGTTTCGCGGAGAGGACGCCTTCGAAGCGGGCATGAGCGAAGAGCAGGCGCTCGACACCGTGCTGCCCTGGCTGTCGAAGGAGCGGACGATGGAGTTGGCGGCTGAAGCCGTCGAGCTCTACTGCTGGGACCGCCTGGGCAGCGACAACTGATCGCGCGACTCAGCCTAGATGCCGTAAGGCGACTCTTCAAGCTCTGGCGTGTGCAGCCGCCGCGACCTTGACCACCCCCTCGAGGGTGACCCTCGCAGAACCCATGGAGCGCTCGGCGAGCCGTTGCGGCGAGGACCGAGGCCATGAGCCTTGTCCGCTTTGCGAAGAGCTCCTGCGCGCCGCCGACGTTGCCATGTACCGCGCCAAGCAGCACCGCAGCGGCGTCGAGCTGTACCGCGCCGAGAACGATGCCAACACACGCGGGCGCCTGCGTCTCGCCGGTGAGATGGGCTGCGACTCGGCCCAGGGCTATTACCTCAGCCGCCCTCTCCCCGCGGGCGAGCTCACGCCCTGGCTCACCAAGCAAGCTGTCCTTCCATCAACGAGGCTCAGCCGAGCAGCGCCAGCATAGGAAACGCATAGAGAAACCGGGGATGGGGAGGCGATGGCAAGGCGCCGTACCGAGTGAAAGGCCTTCCGCTGGCATAAAAAGGCGCCGCGGCCGGAGGCGCTTCGCGCGAAGCCTTTACGCGGAGGAGTACCTCCGCGGTGCCCCAGCCAGCGCGATGACGAGCGCCAGCTCGACTCCGGCGAGGGCGAGCCACACCCGCGTCTCCCCGGCTACCTCGTCGCGAGCCCGTTCGCGGCGCTGGCGCTGACGGGCGGTCAGCTCCCGCGTGCTACGTCGCGCATCCAGGGTGGCCACGGTGACCTGTCCGAGCTCGAGTAGCCGGCGGCTTGAGCCGGGCCGGTCGCGGACGCGGACGCGCCGAAGCTCGCGTTGGGCCGCGATTCGCTCCGCGACGAGCTGCTCGCTCGCACGATCCCCTTCGCTGAGGCTCACCGCGCGCGTCGCCTCGGCGTCGAAGTCCATCGCCGCGCGGCTGCGCGCCTCGGGTGCGCCCCTGCCGCGCTGCCTGAGCGCTGCCTCCTCCGCCAAGCCGGCCGCGAGCAGGCGGGCGCCCGAAGCCTCCAGCTCGTATGCAGTGGCAAGCGCGTCCTCGTAGCCGTGCCGCGCGGCGAGCAGCCCCGCGATCGCACCTACGGCGAGGGCCGCGCCGAGCGCGACGAGAACGAGCGCGGTCCTTCGGCTCAGCAGCGGCAATTCCAAGGGTCCAAGGGTGGCGACATTCTGGCACCTGCCCTAGGTTGATCGGGATGCAACTGGCGCGAGCTCTCATGAAACGCGCCGCTGCCGCCCCCGCGGCCGTCTCGATCCCCGCCGCGGTGCTGCTGTCCACCGCCACGCTGGCCGTGGTGGGCGGCGTAGGCGGTACCGGTCCAC
>Ga0208612_1000874_pt1 | contig 12603 bp, 14 predicted proteins | sample AntDryMetagUQ889_FD_188089 | JGI IMG/M metagenome (GOLD analysis project Ga0208612, IMG submission 188089) | Polar desert microbial communities from Antarctic Dry Valleys - UQ889 (SPAdes) | ecosystem: Environmental > Terrestrial > Soil > Desert | place: Antarctic Dry Valleys | collected 2008-12-31 | reverse complement strand
CGACCCTGAGGCAGTCGGCTACGATCAGACCTCACCTTCGACCCGGAGCGCGGCAAACCCCGGCGGCCTCCGGAGACGAACAAGGGGAAAGGAGGGTCGAAGGTTGTTCGAGCGATTCACCGAACGAGCCAGGCAGGTTGTGGTTCTCGCGCAGGACGAGGCGCGGGCGCTGAAGCACAACTACATCGGGACCGAGCACATTCTCCTCGGCCTGCTCCGCGAAGAGGAGGGTCTCGCTGCCCGCGTCCTCGAATCGCTCGACATCACGGTGGAGGAGGTTCGCGCCCAGGTCGCACGCATCGTCGGCCAAGGTGACGAGGTCACCACCGGTCAGATTCCCTTCACGCCGCGCGCCAAGAAGGTGCTCGAGCTGGCGCTGCGCGAGGCCCTTTCCCTGGGTCACAACTACATCGGCACCGAGCACATCCTGCTCGGGCTCGTGCGCGAGAACGAAGGCGTCGCTGCGCGAATCCTGCTCGACTTCGACGCGGATGCGGAAAAGATCCGCAACGAGATCATCCGCATGCTGTCGGGTCCGGGCCGCCGTCAGGCGGGCGCGGGTGCGCCTCCGGGCGAGAAGACGAAGAGCTCGAAGCTCCTCGACCAGTTCGGCCGTAACTTCACGAAGCAGGCCGTCGAGGGCAAGCTCGACCCGGTCGTCGGTCGTCAGACCGAGATCGAGAGGATCATGCAGATCCTGTCGCGCCGGCAGAAGAACAATCCGGTTTTGATCGGTGAGCCGGGCGTCGGCAAGACCGCGGTCGTGGAGGGTCTCGCACAGCGGATCGCCGCGGGCCAGGTTCCCGAGCTCCTGAAGGGGAAGCAGATCTACTCCCTCGACCTCGCCGCGCTCGTCGCCGGGTCGAAGTACCGCGGAGAGTTCGAGGAGCGCCTCAAGAAGGTCATGAAGGAGATCTCTCAGCGCGGCGACATCATCCTCTTCATCGACGAGCTCCATAACCTCGTCGGCGCCGGTGCCGCAGAGGGCGCGATCGACGCGGCTTCGATTCTCAAGCCTGCGCTCGCACGTGGCGAGCTGCAGACCATCGGCGCGACGACCCTGGACGAGTACCGCAAGTACCTGGAGCGGGACGCCGCGCTCGAGCGGCGCTTCCAGCAGGTGCGGGTCAACGAGCCGACGATCGACGAGACCGTGCTCATCCTGCGCGGCCTGCGCGACCGCTACGAGGCGCATCACCGCTGCAAGATCTCCGACGACGCGCTGTCGGCCGCGGCCCAGCTCGCCGAGCGCTACATCCAGGATCGCTATCTCCCGGACAAGGCCATCGACCTGATCGACGAGGCCGGTTCGCGCGTCCGCATCGCCACGATGTCCGCGCCGCCGCGCTACCGCGAGCTCGAGGACGAGATCGAAAAGGTGCGCGCGGACAAGGAAGCCGCGATCGAGGCGCAGGAGTTCGAGAAGGCCGCACAGCTCCGCGACAAGGAGCGGAAGCTGACGCAGAAGAAGAAGGAGCTCGAGGACGATTGGCGGAACCAGGCGGACGACGAGCAGCCCGAGATCGGCGAGGACGAGATCGCCGACATCGTCTCCATGTGGACTGGGATCCCGGTGTTCAAGCTCACCGAAGCCGAGTCGCAGAAGCTGATCCGGATGGAGGACGAGCTCCACAAGCGCGTCATCGGACAGCACCAGGCGATCGTGGCCGTCTCGAAGGCGATCCGGCGCGCCCGCGCCGGCATCAAGGATCCGAAGCGCCCGACCGGCTCGTTCATCTTCCTCGGCCCGTCCGGCGTGGGGAAGACCGAGCTCGCACGCACGCTCGCCGAGTTCCTGTTCGGTGACGAGGACGCGATGATCCAGGTGGACATGTCGGAGTACATGGAGAAGCACTCCGTGTCCCGCCTCGTCGGCTCGCCGCCGGGTTACGTCGGCTACGACGAGGGCGGCCAGCTCACCGAGGCAGTTCGTCGCAAGCCCTACTCGGTCGTCCTCCTCGACGAGATCGAGAAAGCCCACCCGGATGTGTTCAACATCCTCCTGCAGATCCTGGAAGAGGGGAAGCTCACGGATGCGCAGGGGCGGAAGGTCGACTTCCGCAACACGATCGTGATCATGACCTCGAACCTCGGCGCCGCGCAGATCTCGAAGAACCAGACGCTCGGGTTCTCGATGGGCGACGAAGGCGGCCTCTCCTACGACGAGATGAAGGAGCGGGTCATGTCGGAGCTCAAGAAGGTCTTCCGGCCCGAGCTCCTGAACCGCATCGACGAGGTCATCGTCTTCCACAAGCTCGAGCGCGCGGAGATCCTCCAGGTCGTCGACATGTTGATGAAGCGCGTGCGCGAGGAGATGGCGAAGCACGGCACGGTCATCGAGCTCACGGACGAGGCACGCGAGCTCCTGGTGGAGCAGGGCTACGACCCGTCGATGGGGGCGCGGCCGCTGCGCCGCGCGATCCAGCGCCTGATCGAGGACCCGCTCGCCGACTTCATCCTCGGCCAGGAGTTGTCCGCGTCCTCGACGGTCGTGATCGACCGCCGGGATAATCCGGTCGACGACGAGCCTCCGGTCGTGATCAAGATCATCGAGGGTCCGCCCGTGCCCGCGACGGTTGGTGCGCCCGACGACGAGTCGCCCGACGAGCCCGCGACCGACGAGTAACTCTCTCGCGATCCGGCGCGCGAAGCCGTCCGACTACGGGCGGGTGATCGGTCGCGTGAACGTGTGGTGGGGCGGTCGCGAGATGGCGCCCATGCTGCCGCGGCTCTTCTTCCTCCACTTCGAGGGGACGAGCTTCGTGGCCGAGGACGCGGACGGCGACCTCGCCGGGTTCGTGTGCGGGTTTCTCTCGCAGACCGATCCGGAAGAGGCGTACATCCACTTCGTCGGCGTGTCTCCGGAGCACCGGGGCGCGGGAGTCGGTCGCACGCTCTATGAGCGATTCTTCGTGGAGGTGCTGGGCGAGGGGAGGTCCGTGGTCCGCTGCGTCACCTCACCGGCGAACGAGGAGTCGGTGGCCTTCCACGAGGCACTCGGCTTTCAGGTCGATCGCGTGGTGGAGGACTACGACGGGCCCGGCGAAGATCGAGTGCTCCTGCTCAAGCGGCTGAACTGACGCTCCCACCCGCGCTCCGTCGACCAGTCGAAGTATGCGCCCGCGACGACGCCCGCCGCGAGAGCAGGGCCGAGGTAGCTCATCCAGCCGAGTCGGGGTCGGTGAGGTTCTCAGGAGCGTCAGCCCGAAGCTCGAGCCTCCGAGCCCGAGCATCACTCCTTCCCAGGGGATGTCTTCCGAGACCTCGACCTCGGTCGCGTGCACGACGACCACGAGGGCCACGATCCCGACGGCCAAGAGCCCGATCAGCAGTCCCCAGAAGTCCCATCCGTCGAGCGTCAGCGTGGCGATGCCTGCTTGCCCGAAGTCGACCTGGAGGTTCTGCCAGGTGACGAAGAGCGAGAAGAAGAGCGAGACGCCGCAGCCGAGAACGATCTTCGAGCCGGTCGAGAGGCTCGTGATCCTGTCCATGGCACGTCCTTTCGGGAGTACGGTTCTGCGGGGCCCTTCGCTACAGACGGTACTCGCGAATTGCGGATTTTGCGCGTCGACTGGCGCGCCCGCCGCGAGCATGTGCCCACGGCGGGCGTCGGTCGTTCGAGTGGCTACGTGTCGCGACGCTCGTGTGGGTGGTCGTGCGGATGGTCGTGCTCGTCGCCCGCTGCCGCTTCCGGCTCGTCCGGCGCCACTTCTGGTTCGGACGCAGCCGAGGACTCCGGCTCGGTCATTGGTGCACGCTCGTGAGGAGCGACCTCAGGTCCGACCACCGGCGGCGGCGGGGTCATTGGCGACGGGGAATCCATCGTGGAGGACGCCGTCCTGCTCGGCATCTCGCTCCTAAGGGTGTTCATTCCGCCGGCGCCTTCGATGACTTGCCACGCGCCGAAAGCGATGACTGCCGCGAGAACGACTCCGACGTAGCTCCAGATCGTCGAGTAGTCGTCGGTGAGGTTCTTGAGGATCGCGACCAGCAGGATCAGCCCTCCCAGCACCGCCGCCACCATCGCACCCGAGACAGGCAGTGGGATGTCGACCGCTGCGAGTTGAAGGACGATCCAAACAATGAGCGCAATCGTGAGCAGGCCCAGCACGATGCCGAGGAAGTTGTCCCACGCGCTCACGCCGGCACTCTGCTCTCCGAGTGGCCCGAGGTCGATCTCGACCTCCTGCCAGCGGAAGAAGAGGTCGATGAAGAGGAGCACGCCTCCGACAAGCATGATCTGCATCCCGCGTCCGAGAGCGTTGAATCGATCCATGAAGGTCATTCCTTTCGGTCGTCGTCCGTGGCGGTTTCGAGGGGACTCTTATCGACACGCGCCGATCTTGCAAGCAAACCGGCCTACTTTCGTGACGAATGACATCGGATCCCGTTCCTACACTTGGTCGGTGGCGGCGAAAGTCCTCGTTCAGCACGTGTGCACGGAGTGCGGCACTGCTAGCCCCCGCTGGCTCGGGAAGTGCCCCGGCTGCGGCGCCTTCGGCACGCTCGCGGAGGAGCTGCACGCTTCGGATGAGGCGACGTCGGCTCGAGCGCGGACGCCGACGCCGATCGGAGAGGTCTCGGCCAGCGAAGGGCAGCGGATCTCGACCGGAGTGCCCGAGCTCGATCGCGTTCTCGGCGGAGGGCTCGTGCCCGCCTCGCTCGTCCTCGTGGGCGGTGAGCCGGGGGTCGGGAAGTCCACGCTCCTCCTGAGCGCGCTGGGCGCGATCGCCCGGGACGGGCGAAGGGCGCTGCTCGTCACCGGGGAGGAGTCTGCGGCGCAGGTCTCGCTCCGAGCAGCGCGCCTGGGCGGGGCCGAGACGGTCGGCATCCTCGCGGAGACAGATCTCGGCACCGTATGCGCGACGCTCGAGCAGGAGCGCCCCGACGTGTGCGTGATCGACTCCGTGCAGACCCTGCACGCGTCCGACCTCGGTTCCGCTCCAGGCTCAGTCGCCCAGGTGCGAGAGGCGGCGGGTCGGCTTCTCCGGGTAGCGAAGAAGGCAGGGGTGGCGACGATTCTCGTCGGCCACGTGACCAAGGACGGCGCGGTCGCCGGGCCTCGGGTGCTCGAGCATCTGGTCGACTGCGTGCTCCAGTTCGAGGGCGATCGCTACCACGCGCACCGAATCCTGCGAGCGACGAAGAACCGCTTCGGCTCGACGAACGAGCTCGGCGTGTTCGAGATGACGAGCACGGGCCTGGTCGGCGTCCCCGATCCGTCCGAGCTCTTCGGCTCGACGCATCCGGGTGAGATAGGAGCGGCGGTCGGCTGCACACTCGAAGGGAGCAGGCCGCTCCTGCTCGAGATCCAGGCTCTGGTTTCCCCCTCCGACCTCGCGATGCCCCGGCGCGTCGGGACAGGCGTGGATCCGAAACGCCTGGCGATGCTCGTCGCAGTGCTCGGCCGGCATGCTGGGTTGAAACTCGGAAACGCGGATGTGTTCGTCAACGTCGCCGGTGGGATGCGGATCGAGGAGCCGGGTGTGGACCTCGCGGTCGCGCTGGCGATCGCGTCTGCGGCACGAGGAGCCCCCGTGCTCGAAAGCGCTGCGTCGTTCGGCGAGATCGGGCTCACAGGTCGTCTTCGGCCCGCAGCGCAGGCGGAACGACGGATCGACGAGTGCGCCAAGCTCGGCCTTACGACGGTCATAGCCCCTGGCGGAACTCCTCTCCGCGACCGCCCCCGGGTCGCGACTGCGGAGACGCTGCGTGCGGCGCTCGACGCCGGTCTCGGACAGGCTGCATAAGAACCTACTTGGCCGCGAAGCGGACGACTCAGGGATTACGCGCGACGGGAGTCCGCGGTACCGGTTCCGTCTTGTCGCAGGTACGGACGTTGCCATTCCGTTAAGGGGGGTGTGGAAAAACCGCTATCATGAGCCTGTGGCTGGCAGGGAACTCACTGCCGGCGCTTTTTCGTGATGGGGGCAAAATACGAACCTCGGGGAGGCTAGCTTGTTCGATATCGGCGACAAGGTGGTCTATCCGCACCACGGCGCAGGGACAGTCGTGAAGAGGGAGAAGCGGGAGATACTCGGCGAGACGCGCGAGTATCTGACGATCCAGATTCTCCACAACGACATGACGGTGAACGTCCCGTGCGACAACGCGGAGCGGGTAGGACTGCGGCAGGTCATCGACCAGCGCACGGTGACGATGGTGGTCCGGACACTGTCGGGTGGATCCACGGAGATGCCGAAGAACTGGAATCGCCGGTTCAAGCACAACCGCGACAAGATGAAGACGGGGAACATCTTCGAGCTCGCGGAAGTCGTTCGAAACCTTGCGGTCCGAAACAACGAGAAGGGCCTCTCGACCGGTGAGAAGCAGATGTTCGTCAAGGCCAAGAAGATTCTCGCCTCGGAGCTCATGTACGCGAAAGCGATGAGCGAGGACGAAGCAGCCGAGTGGCTCGACGACGTCCTCTCTCGCGCGGGCCAGCCGAAGCCGAAGTCCCGAGCGAAACCCAAGGCAGCCGCCGCGAGTGCGTAGCGGGTCCAGGGGTTCCGGCGAAGCCGGGGCCACTTGGGCGTTGCTCGTCGCTGCCGGGGCCGGAGAGCGCCTCGGAATCGATCGTCCGAAAGCGTTCGCGTCCCTGGGCGGCCGACCGCTGCTCGCGGAAAGTCTCGACCGTCTCGACCGGTCGCCCTGGGTGGACGCGATCGTGGTCGCCGCGCCCGCCGGATGGGAGGAACCGGCGATTCTGCTCGCCGAAGAGCTGGCTGTGACGAAGGTCGTCTCCTGCGTGACCGGGGGCGCGACACGGGCCGATTCGGTGCGGGGGGCGCTCGAAGACGTCCCGGACGAAGCGCTGGTGGTGCTCGTGCACGACGCAGCCCGACCTCTGCTCGACGACGCGTTGGTCGAGCGCGTGCTCGCTCGGCTAGCGGAAGGGTTCGACGGCGCGGTCCCCGCGCTCGCGATTCCGGACACCGTCAAGCGAGTCGACGGGGGCATCGTCGTGGAGACCGTCGAACGGGACGGTCTCGTCGGCGTCCAGACGCCCCAGGCGTTTCTCGCGCCCATGCTACGACGTGCGCTGGGAGGCGACTCCACGGAGGAGGCCACCGACTGCGCCTCGCTCGTCGAGCGTGCGGGGGGCCGGGTGGCGGTGACCGACGGGGATCCCCGCCTCGTCAAGGTGACGACAACGGCAGATCTGGCGCTCGTCGAGTCGCTGCTCGCGTCCTCGTAGGACAAGTTGCCTGTGAACACACTGGCTCACAGTTGTCACTTTCACAGTGCCAGGCACTGTAAAGACCGCCGATGGCGCTGAAGGCCGTCTTCTTCGACGTCGGAGAGACGCTCGTCGACGAGGAACGCTGGTGGAGAGTGCTCGCGGAGCGCTCCAGCCTCCAGCCGCACGTCGTCTGGGCAGCGCTCGGGGTGACCATCGAGCGTGGGGAGGAGCACGACGAGCTCTGGCGCCATCTCGGGATCGACCGGCCGACGGGTTGGTGGAACGATCTTGGCTACGAGCCGGAGGATCTCTATCCCGACGCGATCGGCTGTCTCGAGGCCGTCCGTGACCTCGGTCTGCGCGTCGGGATCGTGGGAAACCAGACCGAAGCGCTCGAGCGGTGCTCGCGCGACGCCGCGCTGCCGGCGGATGTGATCTCGTCCTCCGCGAGCCTGGGTGTACGGAAGCCGGATCCGCGCTTCTTCGAAGGGATCGTGGCGCTCGCAGAGTGTGCTCCGGAGGAGCTCGCGTACGTCGGCGACCGCGTCGACAACGACGTCCTACCCGCGCTCGCGGCGGGACTGGTTGCGGTACACGTCAGACGTGGCCCCTGGGGACGTCTCCAGACGACGCCGGCGGGCGTGCCGACCATCGACTCGCTGAGCGAGCTTCCGGACGCGCTAGCCTCGTTCGTGTGAGCTCGAGCGAGCTTCGGGTTGGGATCGGAGTGGACGCCCACGCCTTCGCCGACGGCGTGCCGCTCGTGCTCGGCGGCGTCGCGATCGAGCACCCACGGGGCCTTGCGGGCCACTCGGACGGCGACGTCGTCGCTCATGCCCTGATCGACGCGTTGCTCGGCGCCGCCGACCTCGGGGACATCGGGGCGTTCTTCCCGTCGGACGACGAGGCGTATCGCGACGCGCCTTCGCTCGACCTCCTCTGGAAGGCCTATCGGGAGGTGCGTGATGCCGGTTGGAAGCTCGCCAACGCGGACTGCGTCCTCATCGGCGAGGAGCCCCGCATCGCCTCGGTGCGAGAAGAGATGGGCGAGCGGCTTGCCGGTGCTCTCGGTGTCGAGAGCGGTCGTGTGAGCGTGCGGGCGACGACGACGGACGGGCTCGGCTTCACGGGGCGTCGCGAGGGGCTGGCCGCCCAAGCGGTCGCGCTGCTCCAGCGATGACGCTGATCCGCTACGCCGACCGCCCCGACCTGCTCGCGCGGCGCCACGCGGAGCTCTCGGCGGTGACCTTTCCCGCATACATGCACGAGAACGAGCCCGGAAATATGTATTGGGGTCGGCTCTACTCCGACTTTCCGGACTTCCAGGTCGCGCTCGTCGAGGGTGACGAACTGCTCGCCGAGGCGCATGCGGTACCCCTCCCGTGGGACGGCTCGCTCGACGATCTGCCGTCGGGCTGGGAAGAGGGGTTCGTGCGCGGCATGACATCGCCTGACCGGGCCACCGCGTTGATGGCGATAGCGATCAGCGTCGCGCCCGCGCGGCAGGGCCAGCGACTCTCCGGCCGGATGATCGAGGGCTTCAAGGAGAACGCCCGCGCAGCCGGTCTGTCTGCGGTGATCGCACCGGTTCGACCGACTCTCAAGGAGCGCTACCCTGATCCCGATCGACCGTTACCTGGAATGGCGCCGCGACGACGGGGCCCACTTCGATCCCTGGATCCGGGTCCACGAGCGGGTCGGGGGTGAAATCCTCGCTTCGGCTCCGGAGTCGATGACGCTGCGCGCGCCGGCCTCGGACTGGGAGGAGTGGACGGGCATGCGCTTCCCTACGGACGGCGAGTACATCTTCCCGGGCGGTCTGGCGCCGCTCGTGATCCAGGACGGCGTCGGCGTGCACGTCGAGCCGAACGTCTGGATCCTGCACAGGCCGCGTGCCTAGCTGGAAGGCAAGGTGAAGCAGATCCGGGCCCCGCCGCCTTCGCGGTCCTCTGCCCAGATCCGCCCGCCGTGAGCCTCGACGAGACCGCGGGCGATCGCGAGACCCAGGCCCGCGCCGCGGGTCGTCCGCGATCGATCTCCACGCCAGAAGCGCTCGAACATGCGGGCGCGTGCTTCCGCGTCGAGACCCTCACCGGTGTCCTCGACGGCGACGCGCACCTCTCCTGCGAGCGGCTCGACGCGAACCGCGACCGCTCCGTCGCTGGGCGTATGGCGCAGCGCATTGGTGAGCAGGTTCATCAGTACGCGCTCGACCTTGTCCGGCGCGAACCGCGCCGTCAGCCCCTCGTCGACGTCACTGGCGAGCCTGACGTGGCGCAGCCGGGCCTCTGCCTCGACGCCTCGGAGGCTGCTCGAGACCACCGGAGCCACAGGAAGCTCTCTGAGCTCGAGTGTGAGCGCCTCCGCGTCGATGCGTGCGAGCTCGAAGAGGTCGTCGACGAGTTGCGTGAGCACTCCGACCTGCTCGCGCAGCGCCGGGACGTACTCCTCCGGCTCGGCGAGGCCGTCCTCGAGCGCCTCCAGCATCGCTTGCATGTTCGCGAGCGGCGTCCGGAGGTCATGGCTCGCCCAGGCGACGAGCTCCCGCCGCGAGTCGAACAGCCGTTGCAGGTTCTCGCCCATCTCGTTGAAGGTGCGTGCGAGATCGGCGACCTCGACGGGCCCGTTGGTCGGCGCCCGGGCATCGAGGCTTCCGCGCGCGAGCTCGCCTGACGCTGCCCGAACGCGATCGACCGCGTCTGCGATCGAGCGGGCGACCACGAGCGCCGCTACGACTGCGGTCAATGCCGACGCGGCGGTGACTGCGAGAATCTTGATGTCGTCACCCATGTGGAACATGACCCATCCGGAGACGAGCACGGCGCCGAGCGGAAGCAGCACGGCGAGGAATGCGAGCCCGACCAGCTGCAGACGCACGGTCGGGAGCAGGCGCAGCAGATACGCCAACACGAGCCCGACGGCCAGCGTCGCAAGCGCGACGACGACCGCAGTCGAGATCACGGAACCAACCTGTAACCCACTCCCCAGACCGTCTCCAGGTGCCGGGGCTCGGACGGATGATCCTCGAGCTTCTCGCGGAGCCGGCGCACGTGCACCGTCACCGTTCCGGTGTCGAGTGCTGCCGTGTAGCCCCAGACCTTCGCCATGAGTTGCTCCCGTGAGAAGACATGGCGCGGATGGCTCGCGAGGAACCAGAGGAGATCGAACTCCTTCGCCGTCAGACGCACTTCTCGACTAGCCTTGCGCGCTTCTCTCGTCGCCTGCTCGAGCTCCACGTCTCCGAAAGCCAGCTGAGCAACCGCTGCTTCCGTCGGCGCCGAGCGCCGCAGCACGCTGCGCACTCGCGCCGCCAGCTCGCGGGGAGAAAAGGGCTTCGTCACGTAGTCGTCGGCGCCGAGCTCGAGCCCGACGATCCGGTCGGCCTCTTCACCGCGGGCGGTCAGCATGATCACCGGCAGTTCGGAGCTCGAGCGGATCCAGCGGCAGAGCTCGAGCCCGTCCGTTCCGGGCAGCATCACGTCGAGGACGACCAGGTCGGGCTCCGATTGCGTGATCGCGGCACGGGCGGCCTCGCCGTCGCCCGCCTCGAGCGTCTTGTGCCCTTCGCGGGCGAGGTAGCGAACGACGACCTCGCGCACGATGGGCTCGTCATCGACGACGAGAACGGTGGCCATGGAGGACATTGTGGCTCAGGTCCGGTTACGCACGGCTGAAATCGCGGTGCCTGTCACGTGCGAGGTGACAGGCACCGCGCGTTTCCGCGATCTACGATCCGACCGCGACCGTCGGGCAGTTGGAGATGAAGTTGGCCGCCTCGAGGCCGCCGAGAGAGGCGTTCGCGGGCCCGGTTCCACCGCTCGTCAGGCGTCCTGCCCGAACCTCTGCGGCGATCTGGGCAGACGACGTGAGCCGTTTGCGGTCGCCCGAGGACACGGCCTCTTCGCTCCAGACTGCGGGATGGACGTCCCAGATGGGGCTGTAGTCGCGCCCTCCGGGAAGTGACTGCGTGATGTTGAGCGGGCTGCCTTCTCCGAGCACAGCCGACTGAAGGCCCTGCCGCTGTCGATTCGATTTCCCCCGTGGGCCGTTGACGATCGGGATGATCGCCGAACGGGCCGATGACGCCGCGTTCGAGCCTAGCCCGGGGGCGGCGTCGAGATTCTTCGCCAGGGTGCTGTCCTCGAGCGCCGAGACGACGTCGACCGAGGCGTCCGTGCGCAGATAGTGCACCGTCTGCCCTGCGAAGAAGCCGGTAAGCGTCCGCAGCGTCACGCGACCGCGCTTGCGGTCGATCGAGACGACCGAGCCGCTCGTGCCGGTGGCGTTGGCGACGTGCGAGGCATTCAGCACGATTCCGTTCCCGGTCGTCACGAGCGGGCTGTAACGCGCGTCGCCGAGTGCCCCTGGCTTCACCTTCGCGGGCGGGAAGCCGTCCGCGCCGGGCTCGACCACGGTCTTCGGCCGGAAGTTCACGGTCCCCGCGAAGGCAACGGTTCCTCCGGTGAGTCGACCGCGTTGCACGGCCTTCGTGCCGAGCGCATTTCGAAGCTTCGGGGCGAAGTTGACCCCGCGGCGACGAGCGTCGGCTCGGTCGGAGGAGTCGGTGACGACGTACCAGATCGCACCACCGGAGGCGCTGCTGCCTCGGAGGAGCGGCAGTGTGATCGTGCTCGATTTCGCATCGAATGCGAAAGCGCTCTTCAGGAGCACCTTCGGCGCAGCAGGTGCGGATGATGCAGCCGACGCGAAGACGGCTGCGATGGCGCCGATCAGCGCGGCGATGGACATGAGACCTACGGTGTTCCGTACGTCGACGTGTGCGTTCATGGGTCTTCCTTTCGAGGCATCGAAAATGGAAAACCCAGTTGTACGAGCGGTTTCTTACGCCCGCGTGACAGGCGGGTGAACAGTCGGCGAACTCTCGCCGGGGAGTCGAACCAGCCTGTCCTCGACCTCGACGAGACCATCTCGCTCGAGGGAGACGACGACCGCGGGGTCGAGCTCGTCCAGTGGGAGCGACGCTGTGGCAACCTGGCGGAGCGCCGTCGCGCGTCGCTGGCGGAACGAGCCCTCGAACGGCCCCTGCTTTCTCGCCGGATCGTCGCGCACACCCCGCGAGGGGCACGAGCCGGCAAGCGGGCATGATTCGCACCGTGGGATGCGAGCGATGCAGATCCGGGCGCCGAGGTCCATGAGCGCCTGCGCGGACGCGGCGCTGAACGACTCACCGGTACGCCGCTGCACGCGCTCGACGTTGACGTCGACAGGCAGCACGTCTTCGTCGAACGCGAAGCAGCGGATGGCAGCGGCGGTGTAGGGGCCGACACCCGAGAGTTGAGCCAGATCCTCGGGCCAACCCTCGGCCGCGACTGTCTCCGCTGCCCGAAGGAGGTTCAGCGCTCGCCGGTTGTACCCGAGCCCTTGCCACTCACGGATCACATCGGCGGGGGCGGCGGTCG
>Ga0208612_1000873_pt1 | contig 12607 bp, 11 predicted proteins | sample AntDryMetagUQ889_FD_188089 | JGI IMG/M metagenome (GOLD analysis project Ga0208612, IMG submission 188089) | Polar desert microbial communities from Antarctic Dry Valleys - UQ889 (SPAdes) | ecosystem: Environmental > Terrestrial > Soil > Desert | place: Antarctic Dry Valleys | collected 2008-12-31 | reverse complement strand
ATCCAGGTCGGCGGCGCCGACCTTCACCCCGGCAGCGGCGGGCTTGCCGGCCCCGTCGGACCGCTGGTGCTGAGCCACGGCGCAGCCGCCGAGACCGAGCTCGTCGAGGTGCCCGCGGCCGAGCACGAGCGCCTCTGCGGCCGCGAGTGGGACTGGATCGAGCTGGCCGAGGACGGCGGATGAGCGATCGCGCCACCCGGGCGGCACTGGCGGCTGCGGTCGGGCTGGTGCTCGCCGACTCCTCGGTGGTCGTGCTGGCGCTGCCCGACATCTACCGCGAGCTCGACGTCTCCGTCGCGGCGGTCACCTGGGTCCTGGTCTCGTTCAACTTGGTGCTGGCGCTTGCGGCGGTGCCCGCGGCCTTCGCCTCGGCCGTGGTCGGCCCGGCCCGGCTCACGGTCGCCGGGCTGGTGGTGTTCGCGCTCGCCAGCCTCGCCTGTGGGCTCGCCGACTCGATCGGCGTCCTGCTCGTCGCGCGCTGCGCCCAGGCGCTCGGCGGCGCCGCCGCGATCTGCGCGGCGCTCGAGCTGCTTCCCAGCGTGGTCGGCTCCGAGCGGCGCGCGGCGACCGCCTGGGCCGCCGCCGGCGCCGCCGGTGCCGCCCTCGGGCCGGGGATCGGCGGCCTGATGACCGAGCTGATCTCCTGGCAGTCGATCTTCCTGGCCCAGGTCCCGGCGACGCTGGCGCTGGCGCTGGCGCTGCTCCCCGGGGCGGCGCGCGAGGGGCGCACGCGCTCACCGCTTGACCAACGGTCGCTGCGCCCCCACCTGGCCGCAAACGTGGCGCTCGCCTTGGTTTCAGCGGCGCTGGCGGCGGCGCTCTTCCTGGTCGTCCTGCTGCTGATCGAGGGCTGGCGCCTGACCCCGATCGCCGCCGCCGCCGCGGTCACGGTGATGCCGATCTGTGCGCTGCTGGCTGCCGCGCCCGCGCGCCGGGTGCGCTCGGTCGCCGCCCGCGCCGCCGCCGGGGTGATCCTGATCGCCGGCGGACTCGCCGCCCTCGGCCTGCTTCCACGGGCCGAGGTCGCGCTCACCTTCCCGCCGCAGGCGCTGATCGGCGCCGGCCTGGCGCTGACCCTGTCGGCGCTGACCGAGGCGGCGCTTGCGGGCCGTTCTCCTCAGGCCCTGCACGGCGGCTGGACGATCGCCGCGCGCCACGCCGGGGTCGTCGCCGGCCTGCTCGTGCTCACCCCGGTGTTCACCGCTGACCTCGAGACCGAGCGCGAGCGCGCCCAGCTGGCCGGCACCGCGGCCCTGCTCGACGCCTCGATCCCGCCCGGCGCTCAGCTCGAGCTCGCCAATCGGATCGCCGAGCGGATCGAGCAGGAGGGCGACAAGGTGCCGATCCTCGGGCCCGCCTTCGAGCCGCTGCCGGCGGACCCCGCCGAGCGCGCCGCCACCGCCGCCCTGCGGACCGAGATCGAGGACGAGGTCGATCGTGCCGCCACCCACGCCTTCAGCGGCTCCTTCCTGATCGCCGCCGCCTTCGCCCTCGCCGCCCTGATCCCGATCGCGCTCGCGCGGCGCCGGATCGCCTTGTGAGCGGCGGGGAGGGGAGCGGGCGGTTGCTGGTCGCCGGCGCGGCGGTGCTCGCGGTGGCGCTGGTGGCCGCCTACCTCGCCTTCGGCGGCGGTGCTTACGAGCCGACCCCGGTCGTCGATCCCTGTGCGCCGCGCGAATGGCGCTCACCGGACGGGATCGAGGAGTCGGCGCAGCAGTTCGCGCTCTCCGCGCTCGACGGGGCCGCCTGCGAGCTCGGTGTCAGCCGCGAGACGCTGGCGCCGGCGCTGGCGACCGAGGGGTCGCGGGCGGAGTTCGCCGCCGAGCTCGGGATCTCCGACGCCGAGCTCGAGACGGCGGTCAGGGCGGGCCTGCTGCGCGGGATCGACGACGCCGCGGAGGCGGGGGCGATCAGCCCGCTGGTCGCCGAGGGGCTCGGCGCGGTCGCCTCGCGGCTGCCGGTCGACGAGTCGATCGCGGTGATCTCCGACGCCGGCGAGTTCCTCGCAGGTGCGGAGGGTGCGATCGGCGACGTCGGCGACCTCCTCGACGACGCCGCCGGGCTGCTGCCGTGAGGGCTGCGGCCTAGGACCGCGGTTCGGTGGCCCGCCAGGCCCAAACCATGAACAGCGCCTGGACCGGGAGTCGCCCCCACAGGACCCAGGCGGGGACGCGGTCGACCGGAACGCCCCGCTTCGCCACCTGCTCGCGGTTGAGCGCCATGTGCAGGTTCGCCGGGAAGACCGCCAGCAACAGCCCCAGCAGCCACCAGCGGGCGAAGCCGCGGGTGGCGGGATGGACGATCGCGAGCCCGCCGATGATCTCCGCGGCGCCGCTGACCAGAACCGCCTCGCGGTGGTGGGGCACGTACGGCGGCATCACCGCCTCGTAGGCGCGCGGGCGGATGAAGTGAAGCGACCCGGCGACGGTGAAGGTGGCGGCGAGCAGCCCCTGGGTGCGGTCGACTCCGCGCGGCCGCCTCACGGCACCACCTGCTCGGCGGCGACGGCCGCCGCCAACTCCGTGTCCGGCGCGAAGACGAGCGTGGTCTCGGCGCCGCCCGCGGCAAGCGCGACTGAGCCCCCTTCGACCTCCCAGAGGTCGTCGCCGGCCGACCTGCCGCCCAGCCCCTGCTTGACGTAGGAGCCCGCCGCCCGCTCGAACTCCTCGACCTCTCCCGGGGAGTCCCAGGCCCAGTCGATCACGAAGACCAGATCCTCGCGGCACGGGGCCTCGCAGCCGGCCGGCGCGGCGCCGCGGCTCCAGAGGCCGTACTCGTCGCCGCCCCATCCGGCCGCGGCCCGGTTCGCCGTCGCCTGGGGCGCGCCGACGGCGAGCAGCTGCGCGGTGGTCAGCTCGCCGAGCGAGCCCGAGTCGACGCGTCGCCAGCCCTCCGCCTGCAGCGCCGAGGCCTCGAGCGTGAGCTCCTGGGGCCGCTCGTCGCTGAGGTACTTGTCCGTGTGGATCACCTGCTCGGTGGAGGCCGGCTGCCGCGACTCGAGCGCGTAGTCGACCAGCTTCCAGCCTCCGCCGAGCTCCCGCAACTCGGTGATGAAGCGCTCGCCGCCGGTGTAGGCCCAGAGCAGCTGGTCGAGGTAGAACTGCGGCACGCCGCCGGTGCCGGAGTCGACGCCAGCCGCTCCCTGGAGCAGCTCGAGCGGGGGGATGTACTCGGTTCCGTAGTCGGTCATCAGCGCGGTCGCGCTGCCCTCGGCGAGCGCGATCCTGGCGAGCGCCGCGTCGTCGCTCGGGCCGCCCTCGGGCAGCCCGAAGCGCTGGTCCTCGAGCGCGTGGTTGAGCTCGTGGGCGATCACGAACTCGACCAGCGCCCGATTCGGCGCGACCGCGTCGCCGATCACGTAGAGGCGATCGGCCCTGGTGTCGTAGGCGGCGGCGGCGAGGTCGCCGGTGGTCCCGTAGGCGTCCTCGAGCTGCTCGTCGGCGGCAAGCAGGCCGACGATCTGCGTCTCGGCCTGGTCCACGCCGATGTCCTCGAGGCCGCCGGCGCGTTCGAGCTCGCGCCTGGCGAGGCGGTTGAGGACCTCACTGCTGACCACCCGCGGCCTCGGCACGCGATCGAAGCGCAGCTCGCGCAGGCGCTCGACCCGGCGGGCGACCCGGGGGGTGACGGCGACGCTGATCCGCGCCAGCTCCTCGGGATCCAGCGCCTGCGGCGCCTTCGCCGTCGGTGTCCCCGCGGACCCCTCGGGCGCGGGCAGCGCGCGGCCCTCGCCGAGCGCGAGCACCGCTCCCAGGGCGACCAGGATCGCCGCCGCGCAGAGAAGCTGAGCCCTGCCCGGGCGCTCGCCGTTCACCGCCCGCGAGTATGACGAGCGCCCGCCGGCGACCGGGGACCAGCCTCATACACTCAAACGGTGGCCCCGTTCAAGCTCAACCCCGCCTACACGCCGACCGCCGACCAGCCGAAGGCGATCGACTCGATCGCCGAAGGGCTGACCGCCGGCGAGGACTTCATCACCCTGCTCGGCGCCACCGGCACCGGCAAGACCTTCACGATGGCGGCGACGATCGAGCGGGTCCAGCGCCCCGCCCTGGTGATCGCCCACAACAAGACGCTGGCGGCGCAGCTCTGCAACGAGTTTCGCGAGTTCTTCCCCACCAACGTGGTCGAGTACTTCGTCAGCTACTACGACTACTACCAGCCCGAGGCCTACGTCCCCCACCAGGACCTCTATATCGAGAAGGACTCCTCGATCAACGACGAGATCGACCGGCTCCGCCACGCCGCCACCGCCTCCTTGCTGGCGCGCCGCGACGTGCTGATCGTCGCCTCCGTCTCCTGCATCTTCGGGATCGGCTCGCCGGACCTCTACCGCCGCCAGATGCAGCTGTTCAAGGTCGGCGAGTGGATCGACCGCAACGAGCTCTTCCGCAAGCTCGTCGGCATGCAGTACACCCGCAACGAGACGGCGCTGACCCGCGGCACCTTCCGCGCCAAGGGCGAGCTGCTGGAGATCTTTCCCGCCTACGCGGAGAGCGCCTACCGGGTCAACCTGTTCGGTGACGAGATCGAGTCGATCCACCACTTCGACCCGCTCACCGGCGAGATCTTCGACGAGGTCGACCACGTTGCCGTCTGGCCGGCGAGCCACTACGCCACCGAGGAGGCGACGCTGGAGCGCGCCGTGGTCGAGATCAAGGCGGAGCTCGACGAGCGGCTCGCCTGGTTTCACGAGCGCGGCAAGGAGCTCGAGGCCCACCGCCTGCTGCAGCGCACCCAGTACGACATCGAGATGCTCAAGGAGCTCGGCTTCACCTCGGGGATCGAGAACTACTCGCGGATCTTCGACAACCGGGCGCCGGGCTCGCCCCCGCACACGCTGATCGACTACTTCCCCGACGACTTCGTCGTCTTCGTCGACGAGTCGCACCAGACGATCCCGCAGATCGGCGGCATGTACGAGGGCGATCGCTCGCGCAAGCAGACCCTGGTCGACTTCGGCTTCAGGCTGCCCTCGGCGATGGACAACCGGCCGCTCAAGTTCGACGAGTTCCTGCCCCGTGTCGACCAGCTGGTTCTCTGCTCGGCGACCCCGGGGCAGTTCGAGCGCGGCTCCTCGAAGCGGATCGTCGAGCAGATCGTGCGCCCGACCGGGATCGTCGACCCGGAGATCGAGGTGCGCGAGACCAAGAACCAGATCGACGACCTGATGAACGAGGTCCGCGATCGGGCCGACCGCCACGAGCGCACCCTGGTGACGACGCTGACCAAGAAGATGGCCGAGGACCTGACCGGCTACCTGCTCGAGCACGGGCTCAAGGTGCGCTACCTGCATTCGGAGGTCGACACCCTGGAGCGGATCCAGATCATCCGCGACCTGCGCCTCGGCGAGTACGACGTGCTGGTCGGCGTCAACCTGCTGCGCGAGGGCCTCGACCTGCCCGAGGTGACCCTGGTCGCGATCCTCGACGCCGACAAGGAGGGCTTCCTGCGCGGCGAGACCTCGCTGATCCAGACGATCGGCCGGGCCGCGCGCAACATCGACGGCAGAGTGCTGATGTACGCCGACCGCGAGACCGAGGCGATGCGCAAGGCGATCTTCGAGACCGATCGCCGCCGCGAGATCCAGGTCGCCTACAACAAGGAGCACGGGATCACCCCGGAGACGGTGCAGAAGGGGATCTCCGACATCTCCGAGTTCCTCTCGATGGAGACCCGCGCGACTCCCGATCGCCGCCGCCGGCGCAGCGGCGACGGCGAGGTGATGAGCCGCGAGCAACTGGAGAAGGTCGTGGTCGAGCTCGAGGAGGAGATGCTGGTCGCCTCCGAGGAGCTGCGCTTCGAGCAGGCGGCGAGCATTCGCGACGAGCTCAAGGAGCTGCGCCGCGACCTCGAGTCGCTGCGCGCCTGAGTGCCGCTGCGCCGCGGCTTACCGGCGAGCCCAGAGCCGGCTCGCGGTAGTCTCAAGTCCATGGATGCTGAGCAGATCGTCACTGATGTGGCCGACCGGGTGCGCGCGATCGTCACCGAGGCCGAGGAACGGGCGGCGCAGATCGTCCGCGACGCCGAGCAGGACGCGCAGCGGATCCGGGCCCGGGCCGAGAGCGAGGGCAGGGATCGCCTCGAGGAGGTGCGCCGGGCCCTGGACCAGGTCCAGGGGAAGTTCTCCGGCGGCGCCGACAACGGGGCCCGGCCCACGGCTGAGGTCAACCCCGGACCGGTGATCGTGCCCGAGCCCCAGCCCCCGACCGAGCCCAGCCCCGGGCCGGTGCCGGTCCCCGAGCCCACCCCGGACCCGGCTCCCGAGCCGGCCCCGCCCTCGATCCCGGAGCCGACCCCGCCGCCGGACGAGGGCACCCCGCCGCAGCTGGTGGCCGTGAACGGCGCCGCGGCGAAGTCCGACGACACCACCGCCGCCCGCCTGGTGGCGATGAACATGGCGCTCGACGGCGCCTCGCGAGAGGCGATCGAGGGCCACCTGACCAGCTTCTACGCGCTCGACGACGCCGGCGCGATCGTCGACGACGTGCTCTCGCTGACCGCGGGGTAGAGCACGCCGAGCGGCCGCCGTTAGGCCTCGTCCGGGCTCGCTGAACCGACTGGCCCCGCCCGTACACTTGTTCGCAATGGCCGGGTCCGGACAGATCGTGATCTCGGGCGCCCGCGCCCACAACCTCAAGGGCGTCGACGTCAGCCTGCCCCGCGACGCCTTGGTCGTGGTCACCGGCCTCTCGGGCTCCGGCAAGTCGAGCCTCGCCTTCGACACGATCTACGCCGAGGGGCAGCGCCGATACGTCGAGTCGTTGTCGGCGTACGCGCGTCAGTTCCTCGGCCAGATGGAAAAGCCCGACGTCGACTCGATCGAGGGCCTCTCGCCGGCGATCTCGATCGACCAGAAGACGACCTCGCGCAACCCGCGCTCGACGGTCGGCACGGTGACCGAGATCTACGACTACCTGCGGCTGCTGTGGTCGCGGATCGGCAAGCCGCATTGCTTCAACTGCGGGCAGCCGATCGCTGGCCAGTCGCTCGAGCAGATCACCGACCGGGTGATGACGCTCGACGACGCGACCCGCTTCCTGGTGCTCGCTCCGATCGTCCGCGGCCGCAAGGGCGAGTACGGGAAGCTGCTCGAGGAGATGCGGTCGCAGGGCTACGCCCGCGCGGTCGTCGACGGCGAGCTTCGCCGCCTCGACGAGCCCGGCGGGATCGAGCTAGACAAGAAGTTCAAGCACGACATCTCGATCGTCGTCGACCGGCTGGTGATGAAGGAGGGGCTGCGCAAGCGGCTTTCGGAGTCTCTGGCGGCGGCCTCGCAGCTGGCCGAGGGCATCCTCGAGGTCGAGATCCTCGATCGCGACTCCGGCGACGAGGGGGCGGTTGAGGGACCGGGGGCCAAGGTCCTCAGCGGGCCGAGCGCCGGCAAGCGCGGCGAGGTGCTGGTCTTCAGCGAGAAGTTCGCCTGCCTCAACTGCGGCACCTCGATGCCGGAGCTGGAGCCGCGGATCTTCTCCTTCAACTCCCCCCACGGCGCCTGCAGCCAGTGCCACGGGCTCGGCTTCCAGCGGGTGATCGATCCCGAGCTGATCGTCCCCGACCCGACCCTCTCGATCTCCGAGGGGGCGCTCGAGCCCTGGACCAAGGCCGCTTCGCAGTACCACCGCCGGCTGCTCGAGGCCGTCGCCGAGGCCAACGACATCGACACCACCGTCGCCTGGCGCGACCTGCCCGATTCGGCCCACGAGCTGCTGCTCGAGGGCACCGGAGACCAGCGCCACACGATCTCCTACCGCAACCGCTTCGGCCGCCAGCGCCGCTACACGGTGCGCTTCGACGGCATGCTCCACAGCCTCCAGCATCGCTACGAGAACACCGACTCGGAGAACACCCGCGACCGGGTCGAGAGCCTGATGGCGCTGCAGCCGTGTCACAAGTGCCACGGCGCTCGGCTGCGTCCCGAGGTGCTCTCGGTCTTCGTCGGCGGCCTCAACATCTACGAGTACACGCAGCTCTCCGCCCGTGCGGCGCTCGAGTGGATCGAGCAGCTCGAGCTGACCGAGACCGAGCGCACGATCGCGCGGCTGGTGGTGCGCGAGATCGGCGAGCGCCTGCGCTTCCTCGATTCGGTGGGGATCGGCTACCTCTCGCTCGAGCGCACCGCGACCACGCTCTCCGGCGGCGAGGCGCAGCGGATCCGGCTGGCGACCCAGATCGGCTCCAGCCTGGTCGGCGTCCTCTACATCCTCGACGAGCCCTCGATCGGCCTCCACCAGCGCGACAACGAGAAGCTGATCGGCACGCTCGAGCGCCTCCGCGACCTCGGCAACACCGTGATCGTGGTCGAGCACGACGAGGGCACGATTCGCGCCGCCGACCACGTCGTCGACCTCGGACCGGGCGCCGGCGAGCACGGCGGCGAGATCGTCGCCGAGGGCACCCCGGAGGAGGTCGAGGCAACACCCGGCTCGCTCACCGGTGCCTTTCTCTCAGGCGAGCGCTCGATCCCGGTTCCCGATGAGCGCCGCACCCCGCGCGGCGAGCTGGCGATCACCGGCGCCCGCCAGCACAACCTCAAGAACGTCAGCGTCAGGGTCCCGCTCGGCGTCTTCACCGCGGTCACCGGCGTCTCCGGCTCCGGCAAGTCGACCCTCGTCAACGAGATCCTCTACCGCTCGCTCGCCAACCGCCTGCACCGGGCGCGCCTGCGCCCGGGCACCCACGAGCGGATCGAGGGGGTCGAGCAGATCGACAAGATCATCAACATCGACCAGTCGCCGATCGGGCGCACGCCGCGCTCCAACCCGGCGACCTACACCGGCCTCTTCGATCACATCCGCAAGCTCTTCGCCGGCACCCGCGAGGCGCGAGCGCGTGGCTACAAGCCGGGTCGCTTCTCCTTCAACGTCAAGGGCGGGCGCTGCGAGGTCTGCCGCGGCGACGGCCAGATCAAGATCGAGATGCACTTCCTCCCCGACGTCTACGTGCCCTGCGAGCAGTGCCACGGGCGCCGCTACAACCGCGAGACGCTCGAGGTCCGCTACAAGGGCAAGTCGATCGCCGACGTGCTCGAGATGTCGGTGGGGGAGGCGGTCGAGTTCTTCCAGCCGATCAACAAGATCCACCGCCGGCTGAAGACGCTGCACGACGTCGGCCTCGACTACGTTCGCCTGGGCCAGCCAGCGACCCAGCTCTCCGGAGGCGAGGCGCAGCGCGTGAAGCTGGCGACCGAGCTCTCCAAGGTCGCCACCGGCGACACCCTCTACATCCTCGACGAGCCCACCACCGGCCTTCACTTCGCCGACGTCGAGCGCCTGCTCGAGGTGCTCGACCGGCTGGTCGAGCAGGGCAACACGGTGGTCGTGATCGAGCACAACCTCGATGTGATCAAGGCCGCCGACCACGTCATCGACCTCGGGCCCGAGGGCGGCGACGCGGGTGGCGAGATCATCGCCGTGGGCACCCCCGAGCAGGTGGCCGGGGCACCGACCTCGTCGACCGGGCGCTTCCTGCGCACCCTGGTCGAGGCGGAGGAGCCGGCGCCGAAACCGCGGCGGACCCGGCGAAAGCGCGAGGCCGTCCCCGCCTGAGCCGGGATCCGGCTTCGCCGGCGCCTGCGAATCAGAAGACGATCGTGCGCACGCCGTCGAGCAGCACGCGATCCTCGAGATGCGCCTTTACCGCCCGCGCCAGCACCAGCCGCTCGGTGTCGCGGCCGACCCGCACCAGGTCCGCGGCCTCGTCGCGATGGCTGATCCGGGTGACGTCCTGGTCGATGATCGGGCCGCCGTCGAGCTCCTCGGTGACGTAGTGCGCGGTCGCCCCGACCAGCTTCACCCCGCGCTCGTGGGCCCGCTGATAGGGATCGGCGCCGACGAAGGCCGGCAGGAAGCTGTGGTGGATGTTGATCGTCGGCGCCCCGATCCCGGCGAGGAAGCTCGGGGAGAGAATCTGCATGTAGCGCGCCAGCACCAGCAGGTCGACCTTGCCGGCGAGCAGCTCGAGCGCCGCCCGCTCGGCGGCGTCCTTGTTCTCGCGGGCAACCGGGATGTGCTCGAAGGCGACGCCGAACTGCTCGACCATCGTCGCGTGCGCGGCGTGGTTGGAGATCACCAGGCCGAGCTCGGCCTCGAGCTCGCCGCTACGCCACCGCCAGAGCAGGTCGTGCAGGCAGTGGTCCTCGCGCGAGACCATGATCGCGACCCGCTTGGGCTCGCCAGCCTGGGCGAAGCGGTGCTCCATCCCCAGTGAGGTCGCGATCTCGGCGTCGAAGGCGGCGTAGAGCTGCGCCCGGTCGGCCTCGGGGGCCGAGTCGAAGACCATCCGCATGAACAGGCGGCCCTCGGCGCCGGAATGCTGGTCGGCATCGCTGATGTTGAGCCCGGCATCGGCGAGGAAGCCGCTCACCGAGGCGATCAGCCCGGGCCGGTCGGGGCAGGCGATCAGCAGTCTTGTCTTCGGCCCCTCCGCGATCACCGCATCATTACGACTGAGCTGGGATGCTGGGGCGGTGGGCGAGCTCGAGGCCTGGCGCACCTGGCGCATCAAGCGCCGCTGGTACGAGCGCAACCGGCGCCTGCGCCGCCGCTGGCGAATCAACCGCCAGCTGGCGCTGTCCGGCGCCTACGCGCGCTGGCCGATCGAGGGCGAGCTGCTCGAGGCGCTCGATTCCGGGCGCCTGGAGGTGGGGGAGGGCACCCTTTTCGAGCCCGGATGCTGGCTGACGCTCGCGCCGACGGCGCGGATCCGGATCGGCCAGGGCTGCTTTCTCAACCGCAACACGATGCTCGCCTCGATCGAGCTGATCGAGATCGGCGATCACGTGATGTTCGCCAACGGCTGCTTCGTCGGTGATGGCGATCACCGCTACGACGATCCCGACCTGCCGATCACCCACCAGGGGTTCGTCGCCCGCGGCCCGGTGCGGATCGGGTCGAACGTCTGGTTCGGGGTCAACTGCGTGGTCACCGGCGGGGTCACGATCGGCGACCGCGCGGTGATCGGCGCCAACTCGGTGGTCACTCAGGACATCCCCGCCGGGGTGATCGCCGCCGGGGCGCCGGCCAAGGTGCTGCGGGAGATCGAGTTCAAGTCCGGCGCCGAGGGGTAGCTTCGCCCCGTGCGTCGCGCCCTGCTGGTCATGCTCACCCTCGCCACCCTGCCGGCGGCCTGCGGCGGCGAGGACGAGGTCCCCGCGCCGAGCACCACCGCGGTTTCGACGCCCACAACCCCGACCTCAGCCACGACCCCCGAGCCACCGGCACCGGGGCCGAGCCAGGGAGGAGGGGCGGAATCCGAGCCGCTACAGCCGGGCTCCGGTCCCGGGGCGGCGAGCGCCGTGATCGCTGCCGCGGCTGTGCTTACCCGCGAGGGCACCCCGGAGCAGGCGTGCGGCAGTTTCGTAACCGATGCCTTCATCCGCACCTCCTACGGGGGGGAGGAAAACTGCATCGCGGCGCGCCGGGATGAGGCCCTGGCACGCTCGATCTCGGTCGGACCTGGCGACGACGAGGACTCGACCAGGATCGTCGTCGTCCCCAAGGGCGGCCCCTACGACGGGGTCAGGGTCGAGGTGGACCTCCTCGAGGAGGACCGCGGCTTTCGGGTGGACCGCCTGGTGGCCGACGTCCCGGCGGGGCCGTGAACGTTCGCCGCGGGACCTACTCGATCGTCGCCCGCGATCCGAGCAGCGGCGAGCTCGGGGTCGCCGTGCAGTCGCACTGGTTCTCGGTCGGCTCGATCGTCACCTGGGCCCGGGCGGGAGTAGGGGCGGTGGCCACACAATCGATCGCCGAGCCCGCCTACGGGCCGGCGCTGCTCGACCGGCTCGAGGCCGGCGATCAGCCGCAGGAGGCGCTCGCCGCCGAGCTCGCCGCCGATGAGCTCGCCCGATTTCGTCAGGTCGCGGTGGTCGACTCCGCGGGGCGGGTAGCCGTCCACAGCGGCGCCGGTTGCATGGCCTGCGCCGGACACCGGGCCGGCGACGGCTTCAGCGCCCAGGCGAACATGATGACCTCGGCCGAGATCTGGCCGGCGATGGCGACGGCCTTCGAGGCGGCCGACGGGCCGCTCGCACGACGGTTGCTCGCCGCCCTCGATGCCGGCGAGGACGCCGGCGGCGACGTCCGCGGGCGCCAGTCGGCGACGTTGCTGGTGGTTCCCGCCGCGGGCGAGGCGTGGCGGGCGACGGTCGAGCTCCGCGTCGAGGACCACCCCGACCCCCTCGCCGAGCTCCGCCGGTTGCTCGACCTCCACGACGCCTACGCGCTGGCCGACCGCGCCGACGCGCTCGCCGGCGAGGGTCGCCACGACCTCGCCCAGCGGCTCTACGGGCGCGCCGCGGAGACCGCACCGGAGAACGTCGAGCTCAGCTTCTGGGCCGGGCTCGGGATCGCCGCCGCCGGCGATCTCGAGGGCGGCCTCGAGAAGGTCAGGGTGGCGCTCGACGCCCACCACGGATGGCGTCAGCTGCTCGCCAGGCTCGAACCCGAGATCGCTCCCGCGGCGGAGGCGGTTCGCGGGGCGCTCGGCGTCGAGGCCGAGAGCGCCGACTAGCCGATCACCTGAAGGATCACCGTGCGCTCGCGCGGGCGATCGTCGAAGTCGATCAGCACCAGCTGTTGCCAGGTGCCCAGCGCCAGGCGCCCGG